>Ga0207789_1000059_pt1 | contig 120077 bp, 112 predicted proteins | sample HigsolmetaGSP12D_FD_184840 | JGI IMG/M metagenome (GOLD analysis project Ga0207789, IMG submission 184840) | High solid enriched microbial communities from the Joint BioEnergy Institute, USA - SP1-2-D (SPAdes) | ecosystem: Engineered > Bioreactor > SSF (Solid state fermentation) > Aerobic >... | reverse complement strand
TGAATGATGTCCAGCACCAGCGCACTCTTGCGCTTGGCCGTCCAGCGTTTGATGTCTTCTTCCATCTTCGTGCTCAACGTCGTTTCCTCGATTATGACGTGAGCAGGATTTCACTGGGTCAATACACCATGATGGTGGCCGTGGCCGTGCTGGTGGGGTTTTCGGCGGCGGCCAAGTCGCATCACGTGCACGTGGCGCTGGCCGGCGTGGCGGCCGCGGCGGTCGGCCTGTCTTTGCAAATGGGGCTGCGCGCCGCGCGGCGGGCGACGCAGAGCGTGGCGGCGATCGCGATCATGGTCATGACGTTCGTCGGGATTTTTTTCCTGCGCCTGCCGTTGCTCTGGGTGGTCGGTACGATGGCGCCGCTTTCGATCGGTTTGGCTTATCTGCGCGTGCGCGCTCGCGAGGGAACATGAACTGGAAGGCCTTGTTGGAAGTGGTGCTGGTCTTCGTGCCGCTTTCGTTCCTGACGGTGGGAGGGGGGCAGAGCATCGTGGCCGACGTCCACCGCCAATCGGTCGACGTCTACGGGTGGATGAGCAATGCGGCGTTCATGGATCTTTACGCCTTGTCGCGCATTCTCCCCGGGCCGGGCGCTTTGTTGGTGACGCTGGTGGGATGGCAGGCGGCTGGGCTGGCCGGGGCGCTGGTGGCGTCGGCCGCGATTTTCATTCCCAGCTCGCTCTTGGTGTATGGGTTGGCGCATTTGTGGACGCGCTTTAGGGAAAAGCCGGCGATACGCGCCATCGAGGCAGGATTGATCCCGGTGGCGACGGGCATGGTGCTGGCCGCCTCCTGCACGGTGCTGAGGGTGGCGGAGGGCGGCATCTGGGCGTGGGGCGTGGCCGCGGCGTCGACGGCCGCGTTGATGCTGACGCGGGTGAGTCCGTTCCTATTGCTGGGGCTGGGGGGAGTGGTTTTTCTGGTCGCGCTCGCGTGACGCGGTGCGGGCCGGCCTTCGCGTCGCCTTAGCCGTTCTGCTCGGCTTCTGCGCCCGCGTAGGCTGCCGAGGCGGACTGCACGAATGCGCGCACGGCGTCGTCATAGAGCGGGCCGGTGCGGCTCGCGCCCGAGTGGGAAGCTCCCTCGATTTTCACCAGGCGCTTGAACCGGGCGCTGCGCGCCGCACTCCATAGCTCGTCGCTCATGGTGTGCGGAACGACTTGGTCGTTGGTGCCGTGGATGAGCAGGATGGGGATGCGCAGCGAGGCGATAGCATCCAGGGAGTCGAAGGGCTGGGTGACGAGCAGCGCCATGCCCGGGACGTCGCGCCACCGCGTGGTGGCGATCATGTCGCGGATGCGGGTGAACGTTGCTTCGGCAATCAGCCCGGCCACTTCGGGTGCGTCGGTGCGCGCCAGCAGGTCGATGGCGATGGCGCCGCCGAGGCTGTGCCCATAGACGAAGCGGCGTGACGGATCCGGCTGGCGCCGTGCCAGTTCCTCGAGGGCGGTCCGGGCATCTTGCCGGACGCTCGCCTGGGAGGGCAGCCTGGGGGAAGAAGCCCCGAAGCCGCGGTAGTCGATGGCGACGATGGAATAACCGAGGTTGGTCCAGTGGTCGATGCGGAAGGCGCTGCCGTTCAGGTTCCAGCGGGAACCGTGCAGGTACAGGATGGTGGGGGCGGCGGGGTCCGGGTGGCGCCAGTACCAGGTGCGTATGGCGCCGCCGCCGGGAACGGGCAAGTCGTAGATTTCCGTGCCGGCCGGAGGCTCCCGCCACCACGAGCGTTCGCCCATTTCGACCGAGAAGATCAGTTGGCGCTGCCAGCGGTCGAGTGCGACGTAGCCCGCGCATGCTAGCGCGACGGTGCAGGCTAAGGCGGCGTAGCGGCGGACCCTCATGCTGCTTCAGAAAGCCGGAGCCGCCGGAGGTTCCCCGCCGCCGTCACGGCGTGGCTTGCCTCAGTCGGCTTGGATGCCGAATTCCTTGACGACTTTGCCGAAGTATTCATGCTCGTCCGCCGTCAGCTTGCCCAGCTGCTCGGGCGTGCTCGCTTTGGCGAACGCGCCGAAGACGCGCATTTTTTCGACTACGTCGGGCATCTTGAGGATTTCGGCCATGTGCGCATTGAGCTTGCGGACGATTTCGTCCGGCGTGCCCTTGGGCGCGTAAAGGCCTTGCCAGGCCGAAACGTTGACCTTGTAGCCCAGGTCGGCCATGGAGGGCGCGTCCGGTGCCAGCGGAGTGCGGGTCTGGGCGCCATTGGCCAGGATGCGGATCTTGCCCGAGGCCAGGTGCGGCTCCACGGGGCCGAAGGTCATCCAGCTCAGCGCGACGTGGCCACCCAGCAGGTCGTTGACCGCAGGGGCGACGCCCTTGTAGGGGATGTGGACGAGCTTGATGCCGGCGGCTTGGTTGAAGATCTCGCCGAGGATGTGCATGGGCGAGCCCGAGCCGGGGGTGGCGTAGGTCAGCGCCTTGCCTGCCTTGGCATCCTTGATGACCTGTGCAACCGAGGTGTAGCCCGAAGCCTGGCTGGCGACCAGCAGCAAAGGCTGGTCGGCCGTTTGCGTGATCGGGGCGAAGTCGTTGGCAGGATGGTAGGTATTGCCGTTGGTCTTGACCACGTGGGTCGCCATCGAGAAGGTGCTCGGTGCCAGCAGCAGGGTATAGCCGTCTGGCTTGGCGCGGGCGGCGTAGTTGCTGCCGATGATGCCGCTGGCACCCGCCCGGTTCTCGACGATGACGGGTTGGCCCAGGCGTTCCGTCAATTTTTCGCCGAAAAGGCGCGCCATGGCGTCGGTATCGCCACCCGCCCCGTAGGCGACTACGATGGTGATCGGTCGCGTCGGATAATCGGCGGCCATGGCGGGGGAGGAAATGGCGGCTGCACCGGCGGCGCCGGCGGCGGCGACGAGCAGGGCGCGTCGGCCGGACTGGAATTGCGAGTACATCTTGATAACCATACGTAATAAAGAGAGCCAGTAGCGGCGCTTGTACAACCCGCGCCGTGGCGGGCACCGCAGGGTGTGCGGCGATCCGGATGAGCCGCGGACTGCGTCGCGGCCGCCGGGTGCGTGACGCTGTAGTGTAAGCGATTAACAGGGGTTTGCGGTTTCACGAGTGAAACAATGTCTCCTCCTGGAAATAAATTCCGGCGAGGAGCACACAAAAAAGAATGCGGTTCGCACCCCTCGGGAAAGGGCGAACCGCCTAAGCTGCCGGGAGCCTCCCTGGGGGAAGGAAAGCTCGTGGGGTCCGGCAGAAAGGGGGAAGCAGGTCAGGTCGTCCCGGGCGCTGTTTCACCTGAGGTCGGGGCCGGTGGCTCCCCCGCGGTTCGTGCCGCGGCAGCACCCGCCTCGAGGTAAAGCTTTAAGTGCCGCAAGTCTTCGGCCATTTGTCGCGAGGGGTTCTCGCGCGAGAGGCGGGCGGCCACCCGGCCGGCCTGGCCCAGCGGCGGCTGGTAAGCGATCATGGCCCGCACCGTGGTGCCTTTGCCGTCGGCGGTGTCGCGGAACTCCACCCAGCCCGTGTTCGGAATGTCTGCCGTGGCTTCGGCCTCCCAGGCGATGCGCTCATTGGGGATGTCCTCGACCACGTGCGCGATCCATTCGACCGTCTTGCCGAAGGGCGCCTTGACCGTCCACCTGGAGCGCATGTCGGTGATGACGTCGATGTTGACGATGTGCTGCATGAAGCGCGGCAGGTTGGAGAAGTCGCGCCAGAAGCGGTAGATTTCCTCGCGCGGTCGGTCGATGACGATGGCATGGGTCGCTGCGGCGGCAGAGATCCAGCCTTGCTCGCGGGCAATGCGGCGCTCCAGGGGCGAAGGCGTGACAGCTTGTTTGACCGGACACCTGCCGGTCGCGGCGCGCCAGAACAGCCCCGCGGCGGCCGCCGCCGCCAGGTCGCCCAATAAGCCGCCGCGGCGCAGCCCCCACACTAGGAGCAGGGCGCCTCCCGCCGCTGAACCGATGCGCTCGGCCGGCCCCACGTTGAGGTCGGCCGATGCAGGCCATTCCGCTTCCCATTCCGAGGGTAGCTCCGGCACGACGTCCGTTTGGTCTTCCATGGATCTCTCCGTTAAGCTGCGCGAGCCTCGGTGGAGGTAGCAAGCGATGTGCCCCGCCGCGTCCGATGGGGGGCACCCCGGAAGATGTAAGAATTGCCTGGCCGCGACGGAAAAAAGGAAGGCGGCGGAGGGCGCCAACGTCAACGGAAAACTGGACATGGCTGACGCAGGACGCATGGAAATGGGCTTGGGCGCGGGGTATCGCCGCTATGTGCAGGCGCTCGCGGCGGCCTACGCGCTCATTTGGCTCGCACTCGCCATTCGCCCACTCGATCGCGGCGATTGGGCGCTGGAGAACGTGCTGGTGGTCGTGTTCTGTGCCGGCCTTGCGCTGTCTTGGCGGCATTTCCGGTTCTCGCGCTTGTCCTACACGCTGATTTTCATTTTCTTGTGCCTGCACGCCATCGGTGCCCACTATACCTATGCCAAGGTGCCCTATGACGCTTGGTGGCAGGCCTTGGCCGGCAGCAGCTTCAACAGTCTCTGGGGCTGGGAGCGCAACCATTTCGATCGCGCTGTGCACTTTTCGTATGGGCTGCTGCTCGCGTATCCGATCCGAGAGGTATTTCTGCGCGTGGCGGACGCCAAGGGTTTCTGGGGATACTTCCTGCCGCTGGAGTTCACGCTGGCAACCTCGGCCATGTTTGAGCTCTTCGAGTGGGCGGCGGCCGAGCTCTTCGGCGGCGACCTGGGCGTCGCGTACCTGGGCACCCAGGGCGACGTTTGGGACGCGCACAAAGACATGCTGCTGGCGGCGGCCGGCGCGGCGCTGGCCATGCTGGTCACGGCGGCGGTGAACCGCTGGCTGCAGCGGGACTTCTCCCGCGAGTGGGCGGAAAGCTTGCGTGTCAAGGATCCGCGCCCCTATGGGGAGGAGGAAATCCGCCGCAAGCTAGAACAATCGCGCGCACGGGTGCCCGCCGGCCCCGATCCCCATTGACCAGGCATTGGCCTGCGCGAGCGGCTGCACCGGCCCACGTCATGCCGCGCGCTTGAGCCGCCGGAGCAGCCAGGGCAGCACGAGCGCTGCGAGGGCCAGGGCGAACAGCGTGGCCGATACCGGCGTCGAGACCAGGATGAGCGGGTCGCCTTCGCCCACCGCCAGGGCGCGCCGCAGCTGCGTCTCCGCCATGGGTCCGAGGATGAGGCCGATCAGGACGGGCGCGATGGGGAAGTCGTAGACCCGCATCGCGTAGCCCATGAGTCCGATGCCGAACATCAGCGCCAGGTCGGTCCACGAGTTGGCCACTCCCCAGATGCCGACCAGGGCGAAAACCAGGATGCCCGCGTACAGGTAGGGGCGGGGGATGAGCAGCAACCGCACCCACATGCCGACGAGCGGCAGGTTCAACACCAGCAGCATCAGGTTGCCAATGTAGAGCGAAGCGATCAGGCCCCACACCAACTCGCCGCTGTTGGCGAAGAGGAACGGCCCGGGTTGCAAGCCATAGCTCTGGAAGGCCGCAAGCAGGACGGCCGCGGTGGCCGAGGTAGGCAGGCCCAGCGTCAGCAGGGGCACCAGGACCCCCGCGGCCGCGGCGTTGTTTGCCGCCTCGGGGCCTGCCACCCCCTCGATCGCGCCGTGGCCGAACTCTTCGGGGTGTTTGCTCAGCTTGCGCTCGATGGCGTAGGAGAGGAAGGTCGGGATTTCGGTCCCGCCGGTGGGCAGCGCGCCGATGGGAAAGCCCAGCGCCGTGCCGCGCAGCCAGGGTTTCCAGGAGCGCTTCCAATCCTGCCCGGTCATCCATGTGCCGCCCGCGAGCGGGTTGATGCGCGGCGGTGCCTTGGCGTAGCGGCTTGCGACGTACAGGATTTCGCCCACGGCGAAGAGCGAGACCAGCACGACGGTCAGTTCGATGCCGTCGAGCAGGTCGGCCGAGCCGAACGTCAGCCGGGCCTGGCCGGTCTGGCCGTCTATGCCCACTACGCCCATCGACAGCCCGAGGAAAAGCGAGGTGAAGCCGCGCACGCGCGAGGCACCGAGCACGACCGAGACGGAGGTGAAGGCCAGCACCATGAGCGCGAAGTAGTCTGCCGGCCCAAGCACGAAGGCCAGTTCGGCGATGGCGGGCGCCACGAAGCTCAGGGCCAGGGTGGCGAGCGTGCCGGCGACGAAGGAACCGATGGCCGCAGTGGCGAGCGCGGCCGCGCCCCGTCCGGCCCGCGCCATCTTATTTCCCTCGAGCGCGGTCATCATGGACCCGCTTTCGCCCGGCGCATTGAGCAGGATGGACGTCGTCGAGCCGCCGTACATGGCGCCGTAGAGGATGCCGGCGAACATGATGAAGGCGGAGGTCGGCGCGATTTGGACCGTGACCGGCAGCAGCAGGGCGATGGTGAGCGCCGGGCCGATGCCGGGCAGCACGCCGATGGCGGTGCCGAGCGCCGAGCCGAGGAAGGCCCAGAACAGGTTGACGGGCTGCAACGCGACCCCAAAGCCCGAAAGCAGGGATTGAAGGGCTTCCATCGGTCACCACCCGACAAGGGGAAAGGCGCCGCCGAGGTCGACGCCCAGTCGCGAAAAGCCGAGCCAGCAGATCGCCCCGAGCGCCAGGCCCACCGCGCAGTCGAACAGCACGCGCCGCGACCCGAACGCCCGCGTGACCAGGGCGAACGAGCCCATCGCGGTCAACGGGAAACCGAGAGGTTTCATGGTGAGCAGCGGCAAGGCGGCGCCTGCAGCCGCCCAGAGCAGGGCGGGCCACGAGGCACCGGCCTCGGTTGCCGCGTCTTCGGCTTGTTGCGGGGAAAAGGTTTCGCCCCGGGCGATCTGGACCAGCAGCAGGACGCCCAGCAACATTAGGACGGCACCCACGGCGCTGACGAAAAAGCCAGGGCCGAGCGCCGCGTAGCCGCCCAGCTGGGGCAGCGTGCTGCCTTGGTAGACCCAGGTCGCGCCGACGCCTGCGATGGCCAGGCCCAGCCACCAGGGTTTTCTGGGGGGAGTACCCATGCGTAGCCTCCAAGGGGCGAGCGCCTCGCCCCGGACTTTCAGTCGGGCCGCTACTTGACCAGCCCGACGGACTTCAGCACTTCGGCCTGGCGCGCTTTTTCTTTCTCGAGAAACGCGGCGAAATCGTCGCCGGCAAGGTAGGCGTCGTCCCAGCCATTGTCGGCGAGGGTCTTCTTCCACTCGGGGGTGGCGTGCAGCTTGGCATAGCGTTGCAGCCACATCTCGCGGCCGGCCTGGCTCATCCCCGGTGGGCCGATGATGCCGCGCCAGTTGCCGATGACGACGTCGAAACCGCTCTCCTTGAGCGTGGGCACGTCGATGCCGGGCAGGCGCTTCTCGGACGAAACGGCGATAAGGCGGATGCGGCCCTGGTCGGCGAAGTTCTTCAGCTCCGAAATCCCGGAGATGCCGATTTTCGCCTGGCCGCTCGCCAGGGACGTGACGACCTCCGCGCCGCTGGTGTAGGGCAGGTAGTTGACCTTGGTGGGAGGCAGGCCGACCGCCTTGGCGAGGAGGGCGGCAGTGACATGGTCGGTGCCGCCAATGGAGCCGCCGGCCACGGCCGTGCCTCCGGGGTTGGCCTTCAGGGCCTGGATGGCATCGGCGATGGTCTTGATGGGTGAGTTGGCGGCCACCGCGATCGCGCCGGCGTCGTCGGTCAGGCGCACCAGGGGCGTGGTTTGGTCCAGGGTGACGGGGGATTTGTTGGTGATGATGGCGCCGACGAGGATCGCGCCGATGGACATGATGGCGTTGTCGTCGCCCTTGCTGGTGCGGAAAAACTCGGCGAGCCCGATCGTGCCGCCCGCCCCGCCCCGGTTCGTGACCTGGAATCCATCCGTGAAGATGCCGGTCTGCTGCATGACCTGGAGCGGAATGCGCGCGGCGCCGTCATAGCCACCGCCCGGGCCGCCAGGGGCCATCACCTTGGCGGGCGCGGCCATGGCGAGGAGCGGCGCGGCGGCGAGGACGGCTCCTACCCATTTTCGTACGGTGTTCATGCGTATCTCCTTCCTCTTCTTCCTTCGTTGACGGTTGGAACCCGGGCGAGCGGCCGCGGGAGGTCCGTGTCGCGACGTCTACAGTATCCGCCCAAATGCGGGCTCCGGAAAAGCGTTCCGCTTACGCACCCGGCCCGACCGCCACCTAGGCGTACCTGGCCTGAAGGGGCGGGAATGGCCCGCGGCACCGGGCCCCCAGCCCTGGGGGAACCAGGCGGGAGGCTTGATTTTTGGGAATGCGCCCATATTTGGGCCAATGCAAGTTGATACGAGGTCGCCCCGGCGGCAGGGAGCCCAGGCGCGCGCTTTTCCCGGCCGGGGCGAAATCGTGCAAACTCGTTTTTCTTGGTTTTGAGCCGGCTTCTCTTCAACCGGCGCGGTTCGCATTTCGTTTGTCACCTTTCGACGAGATCGCCATGGCCCGCAAGACCCCAATCGAGCGCTACCGAAACATCGGCATCAGTGCCCACATCGATGCAGGCAAGACCACGACCACCGAGCGCATCCTGTTCTATACCGGGGTCAACCACAAAATCGGGGAAGTCCATGACGGCAACGCTACCATGGACTGGATGGAGCAAGAGCAGGAGCGCGGCATCACGATCACGTCGGCGGCCACCACCGCGTTTTGGCGGGGCATGGCCGGCAATTACCCCGAACATCGCATCAACATCATCGACACCCCTGGGCACGTCGACTTCACCATCGAAGTGGAGCGCTCCATGCGTGTCCTCGACGGCGCCTGCATGGTCTACGATTCGGTCGGCGGCGTGCAGCCGCAATCCGAGACCGTCTGGCGCCAGGCCAACAAGTACGGCGTGCCGCGCATTGCATTCGTCAATAAGATGGACCGCGTCGGCGCCGATTTCTTCCGCGTGCAGCGGCAGATCGTGGAGCGGCTGAAAGGGCGTGCCGTGCCAATACAGATCCCGGTGGGCGCCGAAGACCACTTCGAGGGCGTCGTCGACCTCGTCAAGATGAAGGCCATCATCTGGGACGAGGCCAGCCAAGGCGTGCGCTTCGAATATCGGGACATCCCTGCAGAGCTGCTGGCAACCGCCGAAGAGTGGCGGGACAAAATGGTGGCCGAGGCGGCCGAGGCCGAGGAGGCGCTGATGGACAAGTACCTCGGCGGGGAGCCCCTCACCGAAGAAGAAATCAAGCGCGGGCTGCGCAAGCGCACCGTGGCGGGTGAAATCGTACCCATGCTGTGCGGCAGCGCCTTCAAGAACAAAGGCGTACAGGCAATGCTCGACGCCATCATTGACTATCTTCCCTCGCCGGTGGACGTGCCCGCCATCAAGGGCGTCGACCTGGGCGAGCGCGAGGCCGAACGCCATCCTTCCGACGACGAGCCGTTTTCCGCGCTGGCGTTCAAGATCATGACCGACCCGTTCGTCGGTCAATTGATCTACTTCCGGGTGTATTCCGGTGTCGTGCGGTCGGGCGACACCATCTTCAATCCCGTGAAGGGCAAGCGGGAGCGGATCGGCCGCATCGTGCAGATGCACGCCAACGAGCGCCGGGAAATCAAGGAAGTCTATGCCGGTGACATCGCGGCGGCCGTGGGCGTGAAGGAGGCGACGACCGGCGATACCCTGTGCGATCCGGACCATCCCATCATTTTGGAGCGCATGGCGTTCCCCGAGCCAGTCATTTCCCAGGCGGTGGAGCCCAAGACCCAGGCCGACCAGGAGAAGATGGGCCTGGCCCTGAGCCGGCTTGCGCAGGAGGATCCCTCTTTCCGCGTCCGGACCGACGAAGAATCGGGGCAGACCATCATCTCGGGCATGGGCGAACTGCACCTGGAGATCATCGTCGACCGCATGCGACGCGAGTTCGGCGTCGAGGCAAAAGTCGGCAAGCCGCAAGTCGCCTACCGCGAAACCATCAAGTCCACGGTACGGGACGTGGAAGGCAAGTTCATCAAGCAGTCGGGCGGCCGCGGACAATACGGCCACGTCGTGATCACGGTGGAGCCGCAGCCCCCGGGCACGGGCTATGAATTCGTGGACGCCATCAAGGGCGGCGTCGTGCCGCGCGAATACATTCCCGCGGTCGACAAGGGCATCCAGGACACCCTGGCTTCCGGCGTGCTGGCCGGCTATCCCGTGGTGGACGTGAAAGTGACCTTGACCTTCGGTTCCTATCACGACGTGGATTCGAGCGAGAATGCGTTCCGCACGGCGGCGTCGATGGCGTTCAAGGAGGCGATGCGCCGGGCCAACCCCGTGCTGCTCGAACCCATGATGCGCGTCGAGGTCGAGACGCCGGAGGAATTCATGGGCAACGTGATGGGAGACCTGTCGTCCCGTCGCGGCATGGTGCAGGGGATGGAAGACATCGCAGGCGGTGGCAAGGTCGTGCATGCCGAAGTGCCGCTTGCGGAAATGTTCGGCTACTCCACCGTCCTGCGGTCGCTGACTCAGGGCCGCGCGACTTACACCATGGAGTTCAAGCACTACGCCGAAGTGCCCCGGCAGGTTGCCGAGGCGGTGATCGGGTCTCGCAAGCTTTGACGGCTTGCGGGCCCGGGGCCGGCGCCGCATCCGGGATCGGGAGACGAGGCAATCGTTCTTTCGCCCGCAACGCTCCGCGCAGCTGGTACAGTTGTCGGCGACATTATTCGGTATTTGTCCCTCGATCCGCCTTTCATGACGCCTCCCGTCTTTTCTGCCCGCCTCGTCGCGCGCTGGCTGCTGGTCTTGATGTTGCTGGCCGGCGCTTATTTCTTCAGCGGATTTCTCGTGCCGGGGTTGGCCGCGCTGATCATCGGCTTTGCGAGCTGGCCGTTGTACCGGCGGTGGGTGCACGTGTGCGGGGGGCGTCGGGCGCTGGCCGCCAGCACGGCGCTGCTCGTCATCGTGGTCGGCCTGATCGTGCCTTTTGCCTTCGGCGTCTCTTATGCCATCCAGGAGGCCAGCAACTTGATCCGCTGGCTGCTCGAGGCGAACCGCGACGGGTTGCCCGTCCCGCAGTGGGTGACGGCCTTGCCCGTGATCGGCGACAGGCTGGCCGGTTACTGGGAGGAGTATCTCGGAAGGCCGCATGCCCTCGGTTCCTGGGTGCAGCTCGTCAGCGGCGAACACCTCGGCAATATTTACCGCGTCGTGCTCTCGGCCACGGGCAATGCGTTCCACATTGCCTTGACCGTGGTGTTCATGCTGATCATCCTGTTTTTCGTCTACAAGGACGGCGAGGCCATGGTCGCCCAGCTAGACATCGTGGGCGAGCGCGTGTTGCCGGCCCGCTGGACGCGGCTTTCGCGCGTCGTGCCTGCCACCATCAGCGCAACGGTCACGGGCATGGGGCTGATCGCCATCGGCGAAGCCGTGGTGCTGGGCACGGCTTATTGGATCGCGGGCGTGCCGTCGCCGGCGCTCATGGGCTTGATCACGGGATTCATGGCGCTCGTGCCGGGCGGCGCTCCCGTGGCGTTCACCATGGTGTCGCTGTACCTGATCGCGTCCGGCAAGCTCGTGGCTGGGCTCGGCCTGTTCGCCTGGGGCTCGTTCGAGCTTTTCATCGTCGATAAGACATTGCGCCCGAAACTGGTCGGCGGGCCGGTCAAGCTGCCTTTCCTGCCGACCTTCATCGGCCTCGTGGGGGGCGTCCAGACCATGGGGCTCGTGGGCCTGTTCGTCGGCCCCGTGCTGATGGCGCTGCTGGTCGCCATCTGGCGCGAGTGGGTGAGAGAGATCCCCCGCGCCGAGCTTTCCTGCCCCCTGGAGGGCCACCAGGGGGAGCGGGTGTCGGATCAGTAGATCCCTTGTGCCAACATGGCGTCGGCGACCTTCACGAAGCCGGCGATGTTGGCGCCGTCCACGTAGTTGATGCTGCCGTCGGGCCGGGTGCCGTGGCGAACGCAGTTCTCGTGGATGTCTTTCATGATGGCGCGCAGCCGTTCGTCGACTTCGGCATGGTGCCAAGAGACGCGCTGCGAGTTTTGCGCCATTTCCAGCCCCGACACCGCGACACCGCCGGCGTTGCTCGCCTTGCCCGGCGCGTAGAGCGTACCGGCCTTCACGAATACGTCCACGGCTTCGAGGGTGGATGGCATGTTCGCGCCTTCGGCCACGCACACCACGCCGTTGCGCACCAGCGTTTCGGCGTCTTGGCCGTCGAGCTCGTTCTGGGTGGCGCAAGGCAGGGCGATGTCCACGGGGATGTGCCACGGCCGCTTGCCGGCTTCGAACGCCAGCTTATTGCGTGCGGCGAAGTCGGCAAGGCGGCCGCGCTGGACGTTCTTGAACTCCATGATTTCCTTGAGCAGGTCGGTGCTGATGCCTTCGGGGACGTACAGGGTGCCGTCCGAGTCGGACATCGTCAGGACCTTGGCCCCGAGGTCGATGGCTTTTTCGGCGGCGTACTGTGCAACATTGCCGGAGCCAGAGATCGAGACCTTCTTGCCGTCGAAGCTTTCGGCCTTCCGGTGCAGCATCTGCTCGGCGAAGTAGATGGTGCCGTAGCCGGTGGCTTCGGGGCGCATCAGGCTGCCGCCAAAGGAAAGTCCTTTGCCGGTGAACACCGCTGCCGAGCTGTTCGATAGTTTTTTCATCATCCCGGCCATGAAGCCCACCTCGCGCGCGCCCACGCCGATGTCGCCGGCGGGCACGTCGGTGTCGGGGCCGAGGTGGCGGTACAGCTCCAGCATCAAGGCCTGGCAGAAGCGCATGACTTCACCATCGCTCTTGCCCTTGGGGTCGAAGTCGGCGCCGCCTTTGCCGCCGCCCATGGGCAGGGTCGTGAGCGAGTTCTTGAAGGTCTGTTCGAATGCCAGAAAGCGCAGGATGGACAGGTTGACCGAGGGATGCAGGCGCATGCCACCTTTGTAGGGGCCGATGGCGGAGTTGTGTTGGACGCGGAAGGCGCGGTTGACTTGCGTTTGGCCGCGGTCGTCCACCCAGCAGACGCGGAATTGAATGATCCGTTCCGACTCCACCAGGCGTTCGAGCAAGCCCTGTTCGGCATAGCGCGGGTTCTTCTGCAAGAACGGCCAAAGGCTCGTCATGACTTCCTTGACGGCTTGCAGGAATTCCGGCTGGTGAGGGTCGCGCTGGGCGACGCGCGCGAGAAAACTATCTAGGCTGGTGTGTTTCAATTACGGCTCCGATGGATATCCGGGCGCTAGGCCATCCCGCCGGCGGCGCGGCGCCGAAGGTTGCACCTAATACGTGCGGTGTTGCGCTAAACCGGTGCATCGTGCACCGGAAAAATGCGGCATTGTAATCATCTTTTTTCGTCATCATGCTGCTAAATGTTGGCTTTAGGCCCTCATTTTGTGCGATTTTTTAAAAAGGGACGGAGCGATATTTCTCCGTGGTTTTTCAATAAAAATAGGGACGTACCATGGGCGGCATGAACGCAGCCGCGTGGAGGCGCTCCCGTCAGGAAGCGATATGGCTTGGATGCTATTGATCGTCGCCGGCTTGCTAGAAGTCGGTTGGGCTATCGGCTTGAAATACACCGATGGCTTCACCCGGCTGTGGCCGTCCCTGGGAACCGCCATTGCCATGATAGCCAGTGTGGTATTGCTGGGTGTTGCAATGCGTACGCTCCCGGTCGGCACCGCGTACGCGATCTGGGTGGGCGTGGGCGCGGTGGGAACCGCTGCGCTGGGGATCGTGCTCTTCGGCGAAGCCGCCACGTTGGCGCGGCTCGCGAGCCTAGGATTGATCGTCGCGGGTATCATCGGCTTGAAGTTGGCTTCCTGATCCACCGTATTGCGATGACCCCGGTTGCTCGCGGGCCCATAGGCGTATTTGATTCCGGCGTGGGGGGCATCAGTGTGCTGAATGCCATCCGGCGCATCTTGCCCGGCGAAGACTTGATCTATGTCGCCGACAGTGCGCATCTGCCCTATGGAGAGAAACCGCGTGCCTATATCGAGGCGCGCGCCCAGCGCTTGGCCGCCTTTTTCCTGGAGCAGGGAGCCAAGGCCATCGCCATCCCATGCAACACGGCAACCGCGGCAGCCGTCGATGCGCTGCGCAGGCGGTATCCGGAGCTGCCCATCGTCGGCATCGAGCCGGCGGTCAAGCCCGCGGCCAAGCTCACCCGGTCCGGCGTGATCGGGGTGCTCGCGACGACGGGTACGCTCGCCAGCGAACGCTTCCGCGGATTGGTCGAACGCGAGGCGCCCGGCATCGAGGTGTTGCTCAAGCCTTGCCCCGGCTGGGTTGCGCTGGCCGAAGAGGGGTGGACCCCGGAACGGGATCACATCGTGGCCGAGCCGCTGTCGGAACTGCTCGGCAAAGGCGCTGACGTGCTGGTGCTGGGGTGCACGCATTTCCCCTTCCTGATCGAACCCATTCGTCATCATGCCGGAGACGGGGTCGTCGTGCTCGAAACCGGTGAGCCTTTTGCCCGCCAGCTCCACCGGCAGCTGGTGGTCCGTGGCTTGGCGCGGGAGTCGGCGGGCGGGATGGGGACGGTGCGCTACCTGGCCAGTGGGGCGGCTGGCGAGGCGGCGCGTCGCATCGCGAGGCTGAGTGGGCAGGCCGTCGAGGTGCGGCAGCTGCCGCCCGCCTACTGCTGAGGTGTCCGAGCGTCGGGGAGGCGACTAGGGATTTTCCGGTCCAGCTGGGCTCGATGGGGTATTCTCACGCCTCTGTGCCGATGGTCGACCCGACTCCGGCAGGCCTCGTGCCGCGTTTCCAGGAAATCCACAGGAGCCTCCATGTCGCTCGAACAGCATTACACCTCCATACTCGAACAGCTCGGCGAGGATCCGCATCGCGAGGGCCTGAGGGATACGCCCAAGCGCGCCGCCAAGGCCATGCGATATCTTTGCCAAGGCTATACGCAGAACCTGGAGGATATCGTCAACGGCGCGCTGTTCTCGTCCGACACGAACGAGATGGTGTTGGTCAAGAATATCGAGCTCTACTCGCTATGCGAACACCATTTGTTGCCGTTCATCGGCAAGGCGCACGTGGCGTATCTGCCGAACGGCAAGGTGCTGGGGCTTTCCAAGGTCGCCCGCATCGTAGACATGTTCGCCCGCCGGCTGCAGATCCAGGAAAACCTGTGCTTGCAGATCGCCGAGGCCATGCAGAAGGTGACGGACGCCCATGGCGTGGCGGTGGTCATCGAGGCGCAGCATATGTGCATGATGATGCGTGGCGTGGAAAAGCAGAACTCTTCCATGGTTAGCTCGGTCATGCTTGGCGCGTTCCGCGACAATGCCGCGACCCGCGCGGAGTTCCTGGGCCTTATTCGTTGAGGCCTCCCACTCGCGTCCCACGCCTGGCGTCGTGGTTGTCCGGGGAGCCGCCCCGGCGCAGGCTGCGCACCGCGAGAAGGCGGGGATGCACCGATGATGGGACAATGCCGGCCTGAGCCACCGGGAGCGGATGGCCTGGCCCGGTCTTTGCTTGAGTTTTCGTAGTGGTTTACCCCAGTCGCGCCCCCAAAATCGAGGCGCTATATTTTTTCTTTTGTTTCGTAGATGAGATGAGGTTTCGTATTTAAGACGTTGACCGCGCTAAGGCGGGATGGTTTGATACACCATCTTAAGGCCGTGGCGGCTTCGCGTTTCGGCGGTCGTCCATCCCCCGGAGCCGTCGTCGAATAGATGCTTCCTCGATCAATACAGGCCCCGCAACATGAATGAAATCGAGTTCCGCAAGGTTGGCAAGCGATTCCTGGACCGGCAGACGGGGCAACCCCGTGCCGCGGTTACCGACGTCAACCTGACCGTCCGCAGCGGCGAGGTCGTCTCTATCATCGGCCCCTCGGGCTGCGGCAAGAGCACGCTGTTGAACATGGGTGCCGGGCTGTACCTCCCGAGCGAGGGAGAGGTCTATGTGGGCGGGGAGCGCGTGACCAAGCCGGTGCGCAAGGTCGCCTTCATGCTGCAGAAAGACCTGCTCATGCCCTGGCGCACGATACGCGCCAACGTTGAATTGGGATTGGAGATCGAGGGCGTTGCGCCCCGCGAACGCAAGGCCGTGGCAGACGAGCTCCTGGCCAAGTGCCACCTGAAGGGGTTCGAGGAACACTATCCGTATCAATTGTCCGGGGGCATGCGCCAGCGCGCCGCCCTGGCGCGCACCTTGGCGGTCGATCCGCAGGTGCTGCTGCTGGACGAGCCGTTCTCGGCGCTCGATGCCCAGACCAAGATGGTCTTGCAGCAAGACTTGGCGAAGATGCTCTACGAAAAGCGCAAGACGGCGCTTTTCATTACCCACGACCTGGTGGAGGCCATCGCGCTGTCCGATCGACTGCTGGTCATGAGCGAGCGTCCTGGCACCATCATCGAGGAAATCATCGTCGACCTGCCTTTGCGGGACAATCCGCTGGAGCGGCGCAAGCTTCCTGAAATCGGCCCGCTCCAGGGCCGCCTGATGGAGCTGCTGAAGGTGGGCAAAGAGTCCGCCGAACTGCACTGAATCCGTTCATCTTCATCAACGCACGTTGCGCCCGTGGCGCTTTCACATAGGAAGCCTTATGAAAAAAGCTCTGGTCTCCTTCAGCTTCAAACTGGCTGCCATTGCCGCGGCCGCCGCTACGCCATTCGTCGCCCATGCGGCGCCGGAAGAAATCAACTATCTGCTGCCGGCTCCGCCCACGCTGCCCGCATTTGCCCCCTGGATGGTGGCACAGCAGCGCGGTTACTACGCCGATGAAAACATCAAGGTCAACTTCGTGCTTGGCAAGGGCGGCGTGGACGTGGCCAAGCAGATCGGTGCCGGCAACGCCGTGATCGGTGGCGCCATCGGCGATACGCCCATCATCGTCCGTGCCAACGGCGTGCCGGTGAAGGCCGTCGCGGTGCTCGGTGCAGGTTCGCTGTCTTCGCTCGCCGTCAAGAAAGATGGCCCGATCAAGTCGGTCTCCGACCTCAAGGGCAAGACCGTGACCGTGATCTCGTATAGCGACACCACGTATTACGCGCTGCTGGGCACGCTCAAGAAATACAACTTGTCCAAGAGCGACGTGTCGATCCAGGCAGCCGGTCCGGCGGGCGTATGGCAATTGTTCGCCGCGGGCAAGGCCGAAGGCATGGCCGCAACGCCCGATTGGCTGGTCGACGCGGACGAGGCGACCAATGGCAACGTCGAGTACCTGAAGATCGACAGGCCGTTCAACAGCATGGCGCAAGCCATCCTGGCTTCGGACGAGACCATCAAGAAGAACCCCGACCTGATCAAGCGACTGGTGCGCGCGACGCTGCGCGGCATGCAGGACGTGATGAAAGATCCCAAGAGCGCGGCTGCAACCTATGCCCAGGCGGCGCCGGCCTTCAAGGGCAAGGAGGAAAAGCTCGAGCGCATCCTGCGCCTGTACAACCAGTACGTGTACGCCGACCAGAAGGTGCTCGGCCAGATGGATGCCGCGCGCCTTGCCGAGGTCCAGAAGTTCTACGTTTCGGAAGGCATCGTCTCCAAGGCCACGCCTTTGTCCGATCTTTATACGAACCAGTTCGTCGGGGTTGATCGGTAATGTCGGTTTCGGTATCCAACGAAGCTGCGTCGGAGGTGCGCCATGCCGCGCCGCCGGCGCGTTCGCTTTTCTCGGGCAAGGTCGCCACGGTCAGCGGCAGCGTGCTGGTCCTCCTGGGCTTTCTGGCCATCTGGGAGTGGGGGCCGGGCCTGCTGAACATGCCTGAATTCATCCTGCCGCGCTTTAGCCGCGTGGTCCAGGAGTTCGGGCATATGTGGCAGAACAGCGACCTGCTGATGCACAGCGGCATCACCGCGTTCGAGGTCATCGTCGGCTTCATCCTCGGCGCGCTGCTGGGGCTGGTGGTGGGCGTGGTGCTCGGCCTGTCCCCGAGGACGGAGTCCATTCTTTCGCCCTACATCCTGGCGCTACAGATCGCGCCCAAGGTAGCGTTTGCGCCCCTGTTCGTCATGTGGCTCGGCTACACCATTTATCCGAAGATCCTGGTCGCGATCCTGATCGTCTTCTTCCCGGTCATGATCAATGTGCTGTCAGCCGTGCGCACCGTGGATCCTGACATGGTGAACCTGGTCCGGACCCTCAACGCGGGCCGGTGGCAGATTTTCCGCCTGGTCGAGTTTCCGTCGGCGTTGCCGGCACTGTTTTCGGGCCTGCGGATCGCATCGACGCTGGCAGTCATCGGCGTGACCGTGGGCGAACTCGTGGGCGGTAACCTGGGGCTGGGCTTCTTGCTGGTCGATGGGGAAGGGCAAGGCAATACCGCTGCCGTGTTCGTCACCATCGCCATGCTGACGCTGATCGGCATCATTGCCTACGCAGGCGTCGTTTGGGCGGAAAAACGCGTCCTTCATTATTTGCCTCGCGCATCGACCACCACGGTCTGAGCGCAGGTCATGGGAGCAACGTTGGATTCAAGCAATATCAGTAATCTCTTGCAGGGCCGTCGCGTCCTGGTAACCGGGGCAGCACGGGGGTTGGGCTACGAGTTCGCCGTCCGGCTGTGCGAGGCCGGTGCGAAAGTGGTGATGGCCGACATCCTGGCCGACACGCTGAAGAAATCGGTCGAAACGCTGCAGGCGCGCGGGTTTTCGGTGCACGGCATTGAGGTAGACCTTGCCGATCCGGCCTCGATCGAGCGGTGCGCCGCCGAGGCAGCCCAAGTGTTCGGCGGCCTGGACGGCCTGGTCAACAATGCCGCCATCACGAATTCGGGTGGGCGCAGTGCCCACGAGCTGGACATCGAGGTATGGGACCGGGTCATGCAGGTCAACGTGCGCGGCACGTGGCTCATGTCGGTCGCCTGTCACGCCGCGCTGAAAGCCTCGGGGCGGGGTGCGATCGTCAACCTTGCATCCGACACCGCGCTGTGGGGCGCCCCCAACCTGCTCGCCTACGTGGCGAGCAAGGGCGCCGTGATCTCGATGACTCGCTCGCTCGCCCGCGAATTCGGCGTCGACAACATCACCGTCAACGCCATCGCGCCGGGACTCACCCTGGTCGAAGCGACCGAGTACGTGCCGGAGTCCCGGCACCGGTTGTATCACGATCAACGCGCGATCAGCCGGGAGCAGGTGCCGGATGACGTGAGCGGCTCCGTCTTGTTCGCCTTGTCGGACCTCGCCCGGTTCGTGACGGGACAGCTGTTGCCGGTCAACGGCGGATTCGTGATGAATTGAAAAAAAAGCGGCGGTGTGACCGGCCGCGCATTCCCGGGCCGGTATCATTTCGTCCCGCAAGCAACGAGTGAATGAGTCGGTCACACATGAGCAAAGGGAACGTATCGGAAGCCGCACAGGAGAAGTATCTGGTCCCAGCACTGGAGCGCGGGCTGCTTTTGCTGGGCCAGTTCAACCACCGGGACCGGAGGCTTTCGGCGCCTGAGTTGGCTCGTCGGTTGAACCTGCCTCGCTCCACCGTGTTCCGCTTGCTGATGACGCTGGAGTCCATGGGGTTCGTGGAGCGGGCCGAGGGTGGGCACGACTACCGCCTGGGGCTCGCTGTCTTGCGCCTGGGGTTCGAGTATCTTGCCTCGCTCGAGCTCACGGAGCTCGGTACGCCGCTGCTCGAGCGCCTGCGCGGGGAAATCGGGTTCTCGTGCAACCTGGTGGTGCGCGATGGGCGCTCGATCGTCTATGTGGCTAAGTCATCTGCCCCGACCCCTTTCACCAGTTCGGTCCACGTCGGGACGCGGCTGCCGGCCCATGCGACCGTGCTCGGTCGCATCCTGCTCGAGGACTTGACGCTGGAGGAGCTGCGCGAGCTTTTTCCCGAGGAAGAGCTGGAGGTGTTTTCGTCAAGCACGCCGCGCACGGTCAAGCAGCTCTATGAGATGGTGCAAAAGGATCGCGAGCGCGGCTACGTGCTCGAAGAAGCATTCTTCGAGGCGCGGGTATCCAGCGTTGCCGCGCCGGTGCGCGACGCGAGCGGCCGCATCGTGGCTGCATTGGGCGCCACGATACCCTCGTCCCGCTTCGATCCGGAGCGCATCGACGAGCTGGTGACCAAAGTGCGCAGCACGGCCATGGAGCTGTCCAGGCTACTGAATTATTCGCCCGAGAAAATGCAGGCCATGGGCAAGGTTGCCAACCTGTGACGTGCGGGGCGGCGCAATATCTGGCGCCGGCGCGATGACGTGCGTGCGCTCGGGCCGCCTCATGGGCAAGGGGAGTTGCGCGTGACGGCAACGACATTTTCCGCTGCAGTCATCGGCGCCGGCCCTGCCGGGCTGATGGCGGCGGAGGTGCTCGCCCGTGCAGGTGTCCCGGTCGACGTCTACGATGCCATGCCGTCGGCTGGACGCAAGTTTTTGCTGGCCGGCATAGGCGGCCTGAACATCACTCACTCGGAACCCCCGGAACGGTTTTTATCGCGGTATGGCGAGCGTGCCCACGTGCTTGCGCCCATGCTTTCGGCCTTTGGCGCCGCACAGGTGCGGGAGTGGGCTGCCGGGCTGGGCATCGAGACTTTCGTCGGGTCATCGGGCCGCGTTTTTCCCAAGGAAATGAAGGCCGCGCCCTTGCTGCGTGCCTGGCTGCATCGGTTGCGCGGGCAGGGGGTGCGGCTGCACATGCGCCATCGCTGGTGCGGCTGGCGAGATGAAGGCCTGCTGTTCGATACGCCCGGCGGCCCCCTCGTGCATCGCCATGCCGCCACCGTACTGGCATTGGGCGGGGCGAGCTGGCCGCGCCTGGGTTCGGACGCGGCGTGGGTGCCGTGGCTTGCCGAGCGCGGCGTGGCCATTGCGCCGCTGGCGCCAGCCAATTGCGGTTTCGAGGTCGATTGGAGCGAGCATTTCCGCCAGCGCTTCGCCGGCCACCCGGTGCAGGCGGTGGCGCTCTCGCTGGACGAAGGGCCCGGGCAGGCATGGCACCGGCGGGGAGAGTTCGTCGTTTCAGAATACGGCCTGGAAGGGAGCCTGGTCTATGCCGCCTCGGCCATGCTGCGCGACGCGATCGCCCGGCACGGGAGCGTCAACGTTACGCTCGATTTGACGCCGGGAATGAGCCTGGAGCGCGTCGCCGAGGAGCTCGCCTGGCCTCGCGGCAGCAAATCCATGGCCAACCACCTGCGTGCGCGCGTCCGTGTCGACGGGGTCAAGGCGGGCTTGTTGCGCGAGGTGGTTCCCGCCGCCGATTTTCACCAGCCCGCGCGCCTGGCGCGCTGGATAAAGTCCCTGCCGCTGACGTTGCGCGCGCCGCGGCCGATCGAGGAAGCCATTAGTACCGCGGGGGGCGTGGCCTTCTCCGAACTCGATGAGCGTGGCATGCTCACGCGCCTTCCAGGCGTGTTCTGCGCCGGCGAAATGCTGGATTGGGAAGCGCCGACGGGAGGCTATCTGCTGACGGCCTGCCTGGCGAGCGGCCATTGGGCGGGGCAGGGCGCGGCCCGGTGGCTGGCCGCGGGCCACGGCGCTCCAGCGGGCTCGCCCGCTTGACCTTCCCATTGCGGCAAGGGTGATACTGTACGAGATCTCATGAGGAGTCTCGTTATGCTGCAATTCCAGGTACAAGGTATGAGCTGCGCGCACTGCGTCAAGGCCGTGACGCAGGCCGTCCAATCCGCATATCCCGATGCCCGCGTGGAGGTTGACCTCGATTCGGGGCGTGTCCGCGTCGAGCGTGCCGATGATGCCGCGCGCGTAGCCCGCTTGATCCAGGAGGCAGGCTATACGGTGTCGGAGTCGGAAACTCTGGGCTGAGCGCCGAACAGGGCAAGTTGCCCGTCGGGCGCTCCGAGCCGCACGCCGACGCCCATCAGCCGCACGGGCCGCGGATTGCGGTGAAACGCGGTGGCGAGGAGAATCCGGTATTGCTCTTCGTCGAGGGAGGTGCCCAGCCCTTCGGCCGTGGTGCGGGAGAAATCCGAAAACCGCAATTTGACGAACACCTTTTGGATGCGATGCTGGGCGTCGGCGCGCCGCACGCGCGCGTCGAGCTGGTCCAGCATTCCGCGCAGCAGCGCCTGGCAGGCGTCCAGGGACGTCAGGTCGGTGGCAAACGTCTGTTCCACGCTGACCGACTTGCGCTCGCGCGTGGGCGAGACCTCCCTGTTATCGATGCCGCGGCACAAATCATATAAGCGCTCGCCGAAACTGCCGAAGTGCTCGCGCAGCTTCTCCAGCTCCCATGTACGCAGGTCGGCGCACGTCTCGACGCCGAGCGCCTTGAGTCGTGCGCCGGTGACCTTGCCTACGCCGTGCAGTTTCGAGACCGGCAGCGCGGCCACGAATGCGTCGACGTCCTGCGGAGGCACGACGAACAGGCCGTCCGGCTTATTCCAATCGCTGGCGATCTTGGCCACGAATTTGTTGGGCGCAACGCCGGCCGACACGGTGATGCCCACGGTCTCTTTCACGCGGCGGCGGATCTCTTCCGCGATCAGCGTGGCGCTGCCGCGCAGTTTGTCGGTGCCGGTGACGTCGAGATAGGCCTCGTCCAGCGACAGGGGCTCTACCAGGGCGGTGTAGTCCCGGTAGATCGCCATGATCTGCGCCGACGCGGCGCGATACTTCTCCATCGCGGGCGGAAGGATCAGCAGGTCCGGACATAGCCTCAGCGCACGCGCCGACGACATGGCAGAGTGGATGCCGTACTTGCGTGCTTCGTAATTGCAGGTGGCCACGACGCCCCGCGTTTCGGGGCGGCCGCCGACCGCCAGCGGGCGGCCGCGCAGGCTCGGGTCGTCGCGCATTTCGATCGACGCGTAAAAGCAGTCGCAGTCGCAATGAATGATCTTGCGCATGAGAGCGGAAAACCCGGGTACGCGCTCCTACAGCAGACTCAGCTTCGCGTACCGGTAGAAACTGCCGGCAGCGGCCGTCGCAGCCAACAGGAACCCGTGGCGACCATCGAGGAATCCGCGCTTGAAGACGTATAGGCGCACGAAGGTCCACAGTCCATGTCCGATCGCCGTGCCTATCGAGGCGCGCCGGCCGCGGGCGTGCAGGGCGCGGGCGCTGTCGGTGGAGTAGCGGTTCATCTTCGCGACGGCCGTGTCCAGGTCTGGGTAGGTGTAATGGATCAGGTGGGGCTCGAGATGGCCGATGCTGCCCGTAGCAACCAGTTTTTCGTGCACCAGGTCGTCGCTGAAGCGCGCGCTGCCGCGGCGGAACAGGCGCAATACCCGATCGGGCCACCAGCCGCTGTGGCGGATGAAACGCCCGCAAAAGCTCGAGAGGCGGGGCATGTCGTAGGCGTCGTGTTCCGGCTGGCGCAATACCTGCGCGATGGCGCCGGCCAGTTCCGGCGTCACGCGCTCGTCGGCATCGAGGGACAGCACCCAGTCGCCGGTCGCCAAATCCAGCGCCCGATTCTTCTGGGGACCGAAGCCGGGCCAGTCCGGCGCGACGGTCACGCGAGCGCCATGCCTGCGCGCAATCTCCACCGTGTCGTCGTCGCTGCCCGAGTCGAGCACGATGATTTCATCGGCAAAGCGCACCGACTCCAGGCAGTCGGCAATGTTGCTGGCCTCGTTGCGGGTGATGATGATGACGGACAAGCGCATGGCGCGGCAAAGCAGTGTGGTGAGACCGCCATTACAGCACGGCCGAGCCCGGAAACGGCTCGCAACGGGGCGGGCTTTGCGTGTGGGAGCGGGCCCAGATTTAGGGTAAAATCTAAGTCTTTGATTTTTCTGGACTATTGATACGCATCAAGTGAGTTGCGGCATTGGTGGTCCGCCCACCATGACAGATACAGCGGCATTAGGGCCCAGTTCTTTTGCCGATTTCGGCCTGCACCCCGACATACTCAAGGCAGTCGTCGCCACCGGGTACACCACTCCTACGCCTATCCAGGCGCAAGCGATACCGGTGGTCATTACCGGTCGCGACGTGATGGGCGCAGCGCAAACCGGAACCGGAAAAACTGCGGCGTTCACCCTACCCATACTCCATCGGCTCATGCCTTTGGCCAACACGAGCGCGTCGCCGGCACGCCATCCGGTGCGGGCGCTCATCTTGACGCCCACGCGCGAATTGGCCGACCAGGTCGCGGAGAACGTCAAGCGCTACAGCCAGTTCACGCCGTTGCGTTCGGCGGTGGTGTTCGGCGGGGTCGACATCGGTCCCCAGAAGGACGAATTGCGGCGCGGCTGCGAAGTGCTCATCGCAACGCCGGGGCGCTTGCTCGACCACGTGGAGCAGAGAACGGTCAACCTTGGCCAAGTCGGCATGCTGGTGCTGGACGAGGCCGACCGGATGCTCGACATGGGGTTTCTGCCCGACCTCGAGCGCATCATCAGGCTGCTGCCCCAGCAGCGGCAGACGCTCCTTTTTTCGGCCACGTTTAGCAACGATATCCGCAAGCTGGCGCGGTCGTATCTGAACTACCCCGTCGAAATCGAGGTGGCCGCCCGCAACGCGACGGCCGACACCGTCACCCAGGTGGCCTATAAGCTGGGCAGCGATGCCAAGCGCGCGGCGGTGGTGCATTTGGTCAAGTCGCGCGGCCTCAAGCAGGTCATCGTGTTCTCGAACACCAAGATCGGCACGGCCCGGCTGGCGCGCGAACTCGAGCGCGACGGCGTGCGCGCCGAGTCCATCCACGGCGACAAGTCGCAGGCAGATCGCATGAAGGCCCTGGAGGCCTTCAAGTCCGGCGAGCTGGAAGTGCTGGTCGCGACCGACGTTGCAGCGCGCGGCCTGGACGTGGCAGGCGTGCCTTGCGTCATCAATTACGACTTGCCCTACAACGCCGAGGATTACGTGCACCGCATCGGCCGCACGGGGCGTGCAGGGGCCTCGGGTGAAGCGATCTCTCTCTTCACGGACGACGAAGAGCGTTTCCTGCTCGAGATCGAAAAACTGATCAAGCGGCAGATTCCGCGGGGTCGCCTGGACTTGCCCGCATCGGTGCTTGCGTCATCCTCGCGCAGGGAGCGTCCCGCGCGTGGTGCCGGCGGCCGGGGCGAGCGTTATCGTCACCAGGTGCAGGCGGCGCCGGTCGACGATTTCTTCTATCGTCCCTACGAGCCGCCGGCCGATCCCGCGCCGTCCAAGCCCGAAGCGGGCGCTACGCCGTCGCGTGCGGCCACCAAGCGGCCCTTGGCCGTGCTCCTGGGCGGGCCGGGCAGGAAGAACACCTCGTCGTCCTAACGGCGTTACGCCGGAAATTTTTCGATTTGCCACCGCCGCGCCCAGCGGCGGGTCGCCTCGGCGAGAAACGCCGTCACGTCGGCTGCCTGGAACGGCTCGAACTGCAAATGGCGCCATGCGGCCTCCAGCGCCGCCAGGGGGCGGGCGGCGTCAATGGCAGCGGCGCCAGTTTGTTTCGACAGTTTCTGACCTTCCGCGTTGACCACGATGGGTACGTGCATCCAGCGGGGGTTGGGTAGCTGCAGCATGTCCTGCAGGATTTTCTGCCTCGGTGTCGAACCGAGCAGGTCGGCTCCGCGGACGACGTCGGTGATGCCTTGTGCGGCGTCGTCCACGACCACGGCCAGTTGATACGCCCACATGCCGTCGGCCCGGAAGAGCACGAAATCGCCGACTTCGGATTCCACGTCTTGTTCCACGAGCCCCGCCCATCGGTCCACGATGCGCGTGCGCCCTTGCGGTACGCGCAGGCGCCAAGCTCGCGCCGGACGGCCGTTCAAACCGTTGCGGCACGTGCCAGGGTAGGGCAGCTCGCCAGAGGGCAAGCGGCCGCGCAGGTTCAGGATGGAGTCCGCGATTTCTTTCCGGGTGCAAGCGCACGGGTAGGCGGCGCCGGCTTGTCGAAGCGTATCGAACGCTTCGCGGTAAGCAGCGTGGCGCGAGGACTGGTACAGGACGTCTCCGTCCCAGGCCAGGCCCATGGCCTGTAATTGCTGCAGGATGGTGCGGTCCGCGCCTTCCACCACCCGCGGCGCGTCGAGGTCTTCAATGCGCACCAGCCAGCGGCCGCCGTGCGCACGCGCGTCGAGGTAGCTGGCCAGCGCGGCGACCAGGGAGCCCTGGTGCAGGGGGCCGGTGGGGCTAGGGGCGAAGCGGCCGACGTACGCCATCATGCCGCCCCCGCCACGTGTGCGGACGCCTGGGGCGGGGACAGCAGGGCGGCGTGCAGGCGCGCCGATTGCAGCCTCTTGAGCATCCACTTCATTGCCCGTCCTTCGGCTGGCCCCCGCCAGGCATAGACGAGCCGCTCGCTCGCGGGTGGGCCTTCCACGGCGCGCGCAACCAGCAGGCCTTGCGCCAAGGGGGCGGTGGCCAGTGGCTGCGGCAGGTAGCCGCAACCCAGGCCGCGGATCATCGCCTGGATTTTCAGTTCGATGGTAGGCAGGGTGATCGTGTGTTGTTTGGATAGGAGGCCTTTGGTGCCGGCGGGAAGGCGTCGCGCCGTATCGGCTACCACGAGGGCCGTGTGGCGGTCGATGTCGGTGGTCTGTAGCGGCTCTTGCGCCTTGGCCAAGGAGTGGTGGGGAGACATGCAGAAAACGAAGGGGAGGGCGCCCATCGCGCGCGACTGAAAACCTTCTGCAGGCGCGTTGTCGGCATCCGCGCCGATGGTGATGTCGGCCCGTCCCGACAGCAAGGCATCCCAGTTGCCCCGCAGCACCTCGTAACTGAAGCGCAGGCGGGTGCCCGTGCCCAGGGCTTCGAAGTCGTCGACCAGGTCCAGCAGCGCCGAGCAATTGAGCGCGCCGTTGACCGCAATGCGCAGCTCGGTTTCCCAGCCCGTTGCATAACGATGCACCCGCTGGGCGAGCGCTTCGAAGGCCTCGAGCAGCGGGCGCCCCTCGCGCAACAGCTCCTCCCCCGCGGGCGTGAGCCGCGCCCGGTGCCCGCTGCGGTCGAACAGGAGTGCATCCAGCTCGTCTTCGATCTTGCGTACTGAATAGGTGAGGGCCGACGGGACTTTGCCCAGCTCGCGTGCCGCCCGGGCGAAGCTGCCATGCCGCGCGATGGCGTCGATCATTTGGAGCGATTCAGGAGAGAGCGCAGGCATGGGGGGGGAAGATCGTTCAAGTAATTTGAATGATTTCCTCAAAGGATACGACACAACCCCGCCTGCCGATAGACCACAATGCTTCCATCACGGCATGGTTTTGCCAACCGCGAGCGAGAGGCAGGCCGAAAGGAGAGAACATCATGTTGACCTTGAGACGCAGTCACGAACGGGGCAGGGCGGATCACGGCTGGCTCCAGACAGCCCATACGTTTTCTTTCGCGGACTATTTCGATCCTGCCCACATGGGCTTCGGCCCGCTGCGCGTGATCAATGACGACCATATCGCGCCGGGAAGTGGCTTTGGCATGCACGGCCACCGGGACATGGAGATCATCACTTACGTACTGGAGGGGGCGATCGAGCACCGCGACAGCATGGGCAACGGCTCGATCATCCGGCCAGGCAACGTCCAGCGGATGAGCGCAGGCACGGGCGTCATGCATTCGGAGTTCAATCCCGATCCGCAGCGCATGACACACCTCTTGCAGATCTGGATCCTGCCGGATCGCAAGGGGGTTGCACCCGGTTATGAGGAGCGAGCATTCTCCGAGGCGGACAAGCGGGGCCGGTTACGGCTGGTTGCATCGCCGGATGGGGCCGACGGTTCGGTGAGCATGCACCAGGATGCGCGGGTTTACGCCGGGCTGTTTGACGGTGAAGAACATGCCGAGCATGCCTTGGCGCCAGGGCGCCGGGCCTGGGTGCACGTGGCGCGAGGCGCGGTGCGTGTCAATGGCGAGGCGTTGTCCGAAGGCGACGCCGCGGCGATCGAGGACGAGGCAAGCCTTGTCATCGACGGTGGCAAGGGCGCCGAGGTCTTGCTGTTCGACCTGCCGTGAGCACCGTCGGGCGGGGAGTCGCGGGGGAGCTCGCGCCTGGCCGCCCTCGATCGATTGAATCCGTCCGCACCGCCCTCATCTAAAGGCATGAGAAGCCGGCGGCCGGGAAGGCCGCCGGGATCTGACTTGCGAGAGAGCGGCCATGGAGTTCAAGGACTACTACGCTACGCTTGGTGTGGAACGAGGCGCGTCGGAAGACGAGATCCGGCGCGCCTATCGCAGGCTCGCGCGCAAGTATCACCCCGATGTCAGCAAGGAGCCCGATGCCGAGCAGCGCATGCGGGAGGTCAACGAAGCCTATCAAGTCCTCGGAGACCCGGAAAAGCGGGCGGCCTACGACCAGCTTGCCGCAGGGGTGTCGTCGGCGGGCGGTTTCAGTCCTCCGCCGGGCTGGGATAGCGGCTTCGAGTTTTATGGGGCCCGCGGGGCGGACGATGATTTGTTCAGCGAGTTTTTCTCGTCGCTGTTCGGTGGTCGCCGCGCGCGCGCCACGGCGCGCGCCCGCGGGGAGGATAGGCACGCCGCGATCGAAATCGACCTGGAGGATGCGCTGCGCGGCGCTTCCCGGGACGTCACGCTGCGTTCCGTGGAGTACGACGCGCAGGGGCGGCCGCACGTCCGCGAGCGCACCCTCAACGTGCGCATTCCCGCAGGGGTGAGAGAAGGGCAGTTCATCCGCCTCGCAGGCCAGGGCTCGCCCGGCACGGGAGGAGCGGAGAACGGGGACCTCTATCTGGAAGTTCGCTTCAAGCCGCATCCCCGCTACCGGGTCGACGGACGCGATTTGTATATGGACCTGCCGGTGGCACCATGGGAGGCGGCCCTTGGCGCCACCGTGCGCGTGCCGACGCCGCTCGGCCCAGTGGAGGTGACCGTGCCGGCCAATTCCAGGCACGGGCGGCGGCTGCGCCTGAAAGGGCGTGGGATACCGGCCAGCCCACCCGGCGACCTTTACCTCGTGCTTGACGTCGTCTGGCCCCGGGCAGATACCGAGAAGGCGCGGCAGGCCTACAAAAAGCTGGCGCAGGAATTGTCGTTCGACCCGCGCCGGAATCTTGGAGGAGTCCGATGAACACCGTGACCCTTACGGCCACCCTCGTGGGGTACGAAAAACCGCTCAGCGCACGGGAGTTGGCGCAGGCTTGCCGGGCGGACGAGGGCTGGGTCGCGCAGCTGGTGGAGGCAGGCATCCTGGACGCGCACGGAGATCTCGCAAGCTGGCGTTTCGACAGTGCGGCCCTGCGCTGCGCCCTGCGGGTCAGGTCGCTGCAGCGCGCGTTCGACGTCAACCTCGACGCGGCCGCCCTGATCTTCGAAATGAGCGATGAAATCCGTCGCCTGCGCGCCTTGTTGAAAGCCTACGGGCTGGATGATCGCGGGCTTTGAGCAACAGGCTGGGCCATTTTGCGTGAACCTAGGGTTTACCCTAGTCGCGTGCAGTGGGCCGAGCGGCTATATTTCAACCGTGTTTCGTGTATGGACTGCTAGTTCATATTTGAAACGAAGCCCATCCACCTCTCTTGACCGCCTCGCCGCTCGTGAATCCGCCCACCGCCATGGACGCCGCGCCAGACAAATATGTCGTTCCAGGATTGGAACGAGGCCTGCGCGTGCTCTGCGAGATCGGGCGCGGCAAGGGTGGGGCGACGGCGCCTGAGCTGGCGCGGCGGCTGGGAGTGCCCCGCACCACCGTATTCCGGCTGTTGGCAACGCTCGAACGGCTGGGCTTCGTACAGCGCGCCGAAAATGGCCGCGATTATTCGCTCGGCATGGCGGTGCTGCGGCTGGGCTTCGAGTACCTGGCGTCCCTCGAGCTCACCCAACTGGGCGCGCCTCTGTTGGAAAGGGTCCGCGACGAGTTCAATCTGTCCTGCCATCTCGTCGTGCGTGACGGGCCGGACATCGTGTATGTCGCCAAGGCCGCCGCCAACACGCCGCTCGCCAGCTCCGTCAACGTCGGAACGCGCCTGCCTGCCCATGCCACCGTGCTGGGCCGGGTCCTGATGGCGGATATGTCGTTGGAACAGCTCCGGGAGCTCTACCCCGAAGGCGTCCTGCCCACCGTCAACGCTTTCACGCCGCGCACCGTCGAGCAGCTCTACGCTTTGCTGCAACGTGATCGCGAGCGTCCCTATCTGCTCCACGAAGGTTTTTTCGAGTCGGGTATTTCCACTCTTGCTGCGCCGGTGCGCCAGGAAGGCGGCGCCATTGCCGCCGCATTGGGCGTTGCGATGCCGGCGGTGCCCATCGAAGCCTCGAGACTCGAACGCTTGGCGCGCGCCGTCTGCGAAAGCGCCGCCGAGCTTTCCGCATTGCTCAACTACCGTGGGCCCGTGGCTTACGGTCTTCATGAAAAACTGAACGGGATGGTTGCTTAATGTCTATGTACAACCTTGACGGCAAAGTCGCCGTCGTTACGGGCGGCACCTCGGGCATTGGCCTGGCCACGGTCGGCTTGCTGCTCGAAGCGGGCGCCGCCGTGGCTTTCTGCGGCCGCAACGAGGACAAGCTCAAGCAGGCCCGCGACGGCCTGCTCGCGCGTTTCCCCAATGCGCGCATCCATGCGGCGCGCTGCGACGTGCTCGTGCCCGAACAAGTCGAGGCTTTCGCTGCCGATGTGCAGCGTGAGCTCGGGCCTGCGACCATCCTGGTCAACAACGCCGGCCAGGGGCGCGTGTCCACCTTCGCCAGCACCGAAAATTCTGCCTGGCTGGACGAGCTCCAGCTCAAGTTTTTCTCGGTGATCAATCCCACCCGCGCCTTCATTCCCCAACTGGAACAAAACGAAGACGCGGCCATCGTTTGCGTGAACTCGCTGCTTGCCATCCAGCCGGAGCCCCACATGGTGGCGACCTCCGCTGCCCGCGCAGGCATTCACAACCTGGTGCGCTCGCTGGCCTTCGAACTGAGCCCCAAGAAGATCCGCGTCAACGGCATCCTGCTGGGCTTGGTGGAGTCGGGCCAGTGGCGCCGCCGCTACGAAGAGCGCAAAGACCGTTCGCTCACCTGGGAGCAGTGGACGGCGCGGATCGCGGCCGAGAAGCAGATCCCGCTCGGCCGCCTCGGCCGTCCCGAAGAGCCTGCGCGCGCCATCTTTTTCTTAGCTACGCCCTTGTCTTCCTACACGACGGGCAGCCATATCGACGTATCCGGAGGGGTTTGCCGTCATGCCTAATGCCAATCGCATCACCGTGGGCGCAGCCATTGCCCAGTTTCTCGAGAACTGCGGCGTAAAGGCGGCGTTTGGCGTCATTTCGATCCACAACATGCCCATCCTCGACGCCTTCGGCGAACGCGGCAACATCCGCTTCGTGATGGCCCGGGGCGAGGCAGGCGCCACCAACATGGCCGATGCCTACGCGCGCACCACGGGTGGCCTGGGCGTGACCGTGACCAGCACCGGCACGGCAGCAGGCAACGCGGCCGGCTCGATGGTGGAGGCCATCACGGCCGGCACGCCGTTGCTGCACCTTACCGGCCAGATCGACAGCCCCTACCTGGACCAGAACCTGGGCTTCATCCACGAAGCCAATCACCAGCTCGAAATGCTGCAGGCCGTGTCCAAGGCTGCCTTCCGCATCCGGACGCCGGAGACGGCCATCGGCATCATCAAGCGGGCCGTGCAAATCGCGATGACGGCGCCCACGGGGCCCGTGAGCGTCGAGATCCCCATCGACGTGCAGGCAGCCCTGATCGACATGCCTGCGGACCTGACCCCGCTGCCCGTCGCTGACTTGGTGCCTTCCGAAGCCGCGCTGGACGAACTGGCGGATCGCCTTGCCAAGGCCAAGCGCCCGCTGTTGTGGCTCGGCGGCGGTGCCCGCAAGGCAGGCGAACAGGTTCGCCGCCTGGTCAAGATGGGCTTTGGCGTGGTCACCAGCACGCAGGGCCGCGGCGTGATCCCCGAGAATGACCCGGCCTGCCTGGGTTCGTTCACCGCCGTCAAGCCAGTCGAGAATCTCTACCAGACCGTGGATGCGATGCTGGTGGTCGGTTCGCGGCTGCGCAGCAACGAAACGCTGAAGTACGCGCTCAAGCTGCCGCAGACGCGCTATCGCATCGACGCCGACCCGACGGCGGACGGCCGCGCCTACACCACGGATTTCTTCGTCAATGGCGATGCCACGCTGGCGCTCAAGGGGTTGGCCGACCGCCTGGAAGGCAAGATGGCGGTGGACCCGGTGTTCCTCGACGACATCCAGGCTGCCAAGCGTGCTGCGCTGGCCAAGCTGCGCGACGACGTCGGTCCCTACACCAAGCTCATCGATGCTTTGCAATCCGTGGTTGGCGAGTCCTTCAACTGGGTGCGCGACGTCACGCTCTCGAACAGCATCTGGGGCAATCGCCTGCCGTGCCTGCACGACCCGCGCGCCGGCGTGCATGCCCTGGGCGGCGGCATCGGCTTGGGCCTGGCGATGGGCGTGGGCGCCTCCGTCGGCGCGGCCGTGACCGGTTCCGGCAAGAAGACCTTTACGCTGGCAGGTGATGGCGGCTTCATCCTGAACCTGGGAGAGCTGGCGACCGCCGTCCAGGAGCAGGCCGACATGCTCATCATCCTGATGAACGACCAATCGTACGGCGTCATCAAGAACATCCAGGACGCCGTGTACGGCGGCCGCAAGCACTACGTGCAGCTGCATACGCCGGACTATGCGCTGTTGACGCAGTCGATGGGCCTGGGACACATCCGCGTCAAGCACGCGGACGAGATCGAGGCCGCGATCAAACAAGGCCTATCCGTCAAGGGGCCGTTCATCGTCGAAATCGACATGTTGTCCGTCGGTGGCTTCAATACCAAATTCGCCGGTCCTCCGGTCAAGGCAGCGGCCGAGAAAACGGGGGCTTGAACCATGATGATTTCCGACAAGACCCTACCGATCTGCGTGGCGGGCGTTTGGCGCGAAGGCGGTGGCGAACGCTATGCCACCCTATATCCCGCCACGGGCGAGGCCGTCGCTTACTTGAATGCGGCCAGCCTCGATGACGTGGAAGAAGCGATCCAGGGCGCGCACCAGGCCTTCCTCACCAGCGGCTGGGCCCAGCGCAAGCCGCATGAGCGGGCGGCAGTGCTCTACCGCATCGCGCAGCTGATCCGCGAGCGGGCCGAGGAACTGGCCCAGCGCCAGCGCCTGGACAACGGCAAGCCGATCAACGAGACGCGCGCGCTGGTTGCCAGCGCGGCCGGCACCTTCCAGTTTTTCGCCGCTGCCTGCGAAACGCTCGAAGAAGTCATCACGCCTTCCCGCGGCGATTATGTATCGATGAGCGTGTACGATCCCATGGGGGTCGTGGCTGCCATCACGCCCTGGAACTCGCCCATTGCCAGCGAGGCGCAGAAACTGGCCCCGGCGCTGGCGGCGGGCAATGCAGTGGTGGTCAAGCCCGCCGAAGTGACGCCGTTGATGGCGCTCGACCTGGCCCGCATCTGCGAAGAGGCGGGCGTGCCCAAGGGCCTCGTGAGCGTGTTGCCCGGCAAAGGCTCGGTCATCGGCGATGCGATCACCAAGCATCCCCTGGTCAAGCGCGTCTCGTTCACCGGAGGCACCACTACCGGCAAGCACATCGCGCACATCGCCGCCGACAAAATGATGCCCGTGTCGCTGGAGTTGGGCGGAAAATCGCCTACGATGGTGTTCGAGGACGCCGATCTGGACCATGCGGTCAACGGCGTGCTCTACGGCATCTTTAGTTCCTCGGGCGAATCGTGCATCGCCGGTTCGAGATTGTTCGTCGCGTCGTCGATCTACGAACAGTTCGTCGATCGCCTCGTCCAGCGCGCTTCGGCGCTGCGCATCGGCGATCCCGCCGACGAGCGCACGCAGATGGGCCCGCTGATTACCGCGCGCCATCGCGAGTCGATCGAGCGTTACGTCGAACTGGGCGTCTCGGAAGGAGGACGCATCCGCACCGGCGGGCACCGTCCCGAAGGCGGCATCTACGACAAGGGTTATTTCTATCGTCCGACCATCATCGAAGGCCTCGACAATCGGGCGCGGATCTGCCAGGAAGAGATTTTCGGGCCCGTGCTGGTGGCGATGCCGTTCGACGATGAAGCCAGCCTGATCGAGCAGGCCAATGACAGCGTCTACGCGCTGGCCGCGGGCATCTGGACCCGCGACTACAAACGCGCGTGGCGGGTTGGCCGCGCCGTGCAGGCCGGGACGGTATGGATCAATACCTACAAGCTCTTCTCGATCTCGACGCCGTTCGGCGGCTGGCGCGACAGCGGCATCGGCCGTGAGAAAGGACGGCTCGGCATCCTGCAGTACATGGAGCAGAAGAGCATGTATTGGGGCATGAACGAGCAACCCTTGCCCTGGGCGAACTGAGGCCCCCGGCGCGCTGAAGCGCCGGGCGCCCGGGGCGGAAACGACAGCCTTGCGCCCCGGGCTGCAAGGCAACTTGGTGCGAAGCACCGCGTTTGGAGAAATATGATGGACGTATTGGGTATTGACGAAATCACCTACGGGGCCGACGACCTGGCCTCGTGCAAGCGGTTCCTGCTCGACTGGGGGTTGAACCTGGTCGAAGAGACCGACAAGTCGCTCGTTTTCGAGTCGATGAACAAGTGCCGGGTGATCGTCAAGACCACCGACTATCCCGGCCTGCCGCCCGCCATCGAGGAAGGCCCGACCTTGCGCGAAGTGGTGTGGGGCGTTTCCAGCGACGAAGTGGTGGAGCGTTTCGCCGCCAAGCTCAAGGACTTGCCGGGATATGTGAACGCGGAAGGCCGGGTCGGCTGCACCGACCCGAACGGCTTGGCCGTGCGGTTCCAGAAAACCCGCAAGATCGACCTGAAGCTCGACACGCCGGGAATGAATACCTGGAACGAGAAGGCCCGGCGTAACCAACCCGGCCCGATCTACGAGCGCGCGACGCCCATCGAAGTCGGGCACGTGGTGTTCTTCGTCAAGGACGTGAAGGCATGCGAGAAGTTCTATGCAGAGAACTTCGGCTTCGTCGCTTCCGACCGCTATCCCAATCGCGGTGCCTTCATGCGCTGTTCGGCCGAGGGCGGTCACCACGACCTGTTCTTGCTGCAGCCGCCCCAGCCTCGGTCCGGCCTGAACCACGTCGCCTTCACCGTGCGCGACATCCATGAAGTGTTTGGTGGCGGCATGGCCATGGCGCGCCAAGGTTGGTCCACCCAGTTGGGGCCCGGCCGCCACCCGATCTCGTCTGCTTACTTCTGGTATTTCAATTTCCCGGGCGGCGGCTTGATCGAGTACTACGCCGACGAAGACTACCTGGATGCAGAGTGGGAGGCGCGCGAGTTCGAGCCCGGCCCCACGGTGTTCGCCGAGTGGGCGATCGAGGGTGGGCTGGACGGCCATACCCGGCGCCAGAAGAATGCGAAGGCCCCTGACGGGAAATTCTTGACGGAGAAGCGCTGAGCGTCCGGACGAGGCCCGCCCTGCGCGGCGGGCCCGGACGAGCGAGAAGCTAGGTGAGCGATATGGCGGATCCCGCGAACATCCTGTTGACCGTGCTGCTCAAGCACGATCAGTCGAACAACCTGGACGCCGTCCAGACCAAATTGAAAGAGGCCGACTGGTGGGAGCGGTTCCCGCCCGAAGGCGTGAAGATCGTTTCCTGGACCGTCGCGATGGGGTTGGGGCAAATCGTGACCCTCGAGGTGCCCCCGCATCTGCTCGCGACGGTGAACGTAGAACTCGAACGCTCGGCTTGGGGCGTATTCCGCACCGAGTGCTATCCCACTTATGACTTTGTTCCCGTTCGCGAGCGCATCCGCGAACGCGTACGCAACGGAGGTAAATGATGCAAGATCGTTATCTGGAGCCGCTTCAGGCGCGGCGCCGTCCCCCCACCGAATGGGAAAACTTGCTCGGCGATTCGCTCGAGCGCGCCTTTGCCGCCGGCAAGCATGAACTCGCCCCCATCGTCGAGTACTTGAACCAGGCAGGGCCCCCGGCTCCCAATGGAGTGGATTGGACCGAAGAACTGCTGAAATCCGAATTGGCCCGCCTGGCCGAGAACGCTTGAGGAATCCGTCATGATCAAGATCGACAGCCCTGACGCCCTGTTGGCGAACGGCCTGAAAGATACCTGGTACGCGATCTGTCCGTCCAGCTTCATTCAGGACAAGCCCGTTTCCCTGCGCCGACTCGGCATGAAAATCGCCCTCTGGCGCGATGAGGCCGGCAAGCTCTACGCCCTGGAAGACCATTGCCCGCACCGCGGCGCGCCCCTGTCGCGCGGCGTCATCCTGGGCGACCGCGTCGGCTGCCCCTACCACGGCGTGCAGGTGCGCGCCGACGGCGTGGTGACCAAGGTTCCCGGTAGCCCCGGCTGCAGCCTGGAAGGCAAGCGCGCCGCCCGCTCGTTCCACGTGGTCGAGCGCAATGAGGTCGTCTTCCTCTACAACTCGGCGACCAACGTCGACGAAGCGCCGGATTTCACCCTGCCGGAAGAGCTGGCCTCGGACGAATTCGCTTCCTTCCTCTGCTACACCGAATGGCGCGGCGATTATCGCTACGTCATCGACAACGTCATGGATCCCATGCACGGGACCTACCTGCACAAGCAGTCGCACTCGATGTCGGAAGGCTCGACCGTGGCCGAGTTCGGCGTGCGTGACACCGAGCACGGCTTCATCTTCGAGAAGAAGGGGCAGCGCGGCGTGAACTTCGACTGGACGGAGTGGGGCAACACTGGCTTGCACTGGCTGCGCCTCGAGATCCCGTATCCGCCTACCGGCGGCCCGGGAGGCGGCTTCGGCATCGTCGGCACCTATACGCCCATTTCCGAGAACCTGTGCGCCGTGTTCCACTGGCGCTGCCGCCGGGTTTCGGGTTGGCAGCGCCATGCGTGGCAGTTCCTGTACAAGAACCGCCTCGAGGAGCGCCACTGGGCGGTGCTGGAACAGGACCGCGAAGTGCTGGAGTCGATGGAACCCGACGCCAACCAGCGCGAGAACCTGTACCAACACGACATCGGCCTGGTTCGCCTGCGCCGTCACCTGCGCAACCTCGCCACCGAGCAGTTCGAGCGGCTCAAGGGCCAGGGCCTGCTGTAAGCAGCGCTAGCGGACGATCCTCCTCTGCCCTGACGGGGGAGGGGATCGTCCCGCCTCGGAGATGCAATGAATCAAGCTAGCGTAGCGCGGCGCGTGATCGCGCCGTCCATACCAGAGCGCGAGACGGCGACCTGGTCCAATTGCCTGGTCTTGGGTAATGAAATCGCGATGTCCGGGATGACTGCCAATCCGGAGTCCAAGCCCGAGGCCCCGTTGAGCACCTATGAGCAGACCCTCGTCATCCTGGGGAAAATCCGCACTTTGGTCGAGGCGGCTGGCGGAGGGGTGCAAAATATTTATAAACTGGTGATTTACGTGACGAACATCCAGGACAAGGACGAAGTCGGTCGCGCTCGCAAAGAGTTCTTCCAGCCGCCTTATCCGTGTTCGACACTGGTCGAGGTGCGCGGCCTTGTTTTCCCGGGGTTGACCGTGGAGATCGACGCTTTCGCGCGGCTCGACGTCACCCTGCGTGCCGACGCATAACCGCTTTTTGTTGACCCTTCATGAACAGCAGCTCACTCCTAACGGTTTTGGTTCACACCATCCGCCTTGAAGCGCAGGGCATTGTCAGTGTCGAGCTCCGCTCGCCCTCTGGCGATGAACTGCCGCCCTTCGAGGCCGGTTCCCACATCGACCTGCATCTGCCCAACGGCCTCGTGCGCAGCTACTCGCTTTTCAATTCGCCGCAAGAGCGCCATCGCTATGTGGTCGGGGTGCTGAACGACCGTAATAGCCGGGGGGGCTCGCGCTTCGTGCACGAGCAGCTGCGCGTGGGATCGACCATCAAGATCGCGCCGCCGCGAAACAACTTCGAGCTGGACGAGTCGGCGCCCAAATCGGTGCTGCTGGCCGGCGGCATCGGCGTGACGCCCATTTTCTGCATGTACAACCGGCTGCGCGACATCGGCAAGCCGGTCGAGTTGATTTATTGCGCCCGCAGCCGCAAAGAGGCCGCCTTCGTCGATGAGCTCGTCGCCTCCGGCGGCAAGGTCACGCTGCGCTTCGACGACGAGGCGGGCGGTCCGCCGAACCTGCGCGAGCTGCTGGCTTCGCATCCGGCCGATACGCACTTCTATTGCTGCGGTCCCACGCCCATGCTGGACGCCTTCGAGGCCGCCTGCAAGGAATTGGGTTATCCCAACGTCCACATCGAACGCTTTGCCGCCGCGGGCGAGGTGACGGCCTCGCAAGAGGGCAGCTACCAGGTCGAGCTGGCCAAGTCCGGCAAGGTCATCGACGTGCCGGCCGGCATGTCGCTGCTCGATGCGCTGCTGGAAGCGGGCATCGATGCCGACTACAGCTGCCGCGAAGGGGTGTGTGGCGCTTGCGAGACCGCCGTGCTGGACGGCATCCCCGACCATCGGGATTCGGTGCTGACCGAGCGCGAGCGTGAGTCGAACAAGACCATGATGGTCTGCGTCTCGGGTTGCAAGGGAAGCAAGCTGGTGCTGGATCTTTGATCGTGCCTGGGCGGCCACCGTGCGGGCCGCCACTGCCGAAGCGAAAAAAGGACGACGCCTCTCCAGGCATCGTCCTTTTTTTTTGCAAGGTCGCCCGCCTCAGGCGGCCGGTGCGCTTTCCGCTGCCTGTCCGTGGTTGGTGAAGAGGTCCGGAGGCAGGTGCTTGACGGCCTCGTAGGTCGTGCTGATGTGGTCGGCCAGCAGGGCGCTGGCGCGATCTGCGTCCCGAGCCAAGGCGGCTTCCAGGATGGCGCGATGTTCGTCATGCACGTCGCGCGGGATGGGCTTGCGGGTGACGACCAGCCGGCGGTAGCGCTCGGCCTGCTGGTACAGGATGCCGAGGAAGTGGTGCATCCAGCGCGAGGTGCAGGCGCTGATCAGCGCTTGATGGAATTCCCGGTTGCGGTCTTCCCATTCGTCGAAGCGATTGATTGGATTGGAGGCGAGTCGCTCCTCGGCGCGGCTCAGCCGATGGAAGGCAGCGATGATGCGGCTTTCCCAGACGTCGTCGCCGGTTTGGATGGCCTGGCGCAGCGCTTCGCATTCCAGCAGGATGCGGTTGCGCGTGATGTCGTAGAAATCCTCCATCGAAATCGGCGTTACGTGGAAGCCGCGCTGCCCCTGGGAGACCACCAGGGCGTCTGAGACGAGCAGCGACAGGGCTTCGCGCAGCGTGCCGGCCCCCACGCCGTACGAATCTTTCAAATGCTCGACGCGCAGGCGCGAACCCGGGGCGAGCCGGCCTTCGATGATGTCGCGGCGCAATGCCGCGTAAGCCGTCCCGACCAGCGTAGTGGGGGTGGCCGAGTGAGCCAGCGGGGGCAGTTCCAATGGGCTTCCAGGCATGTCTGATGGTACGGGCGGCTTATTGCCCCCTCTCGTTGTTTACTGGTGAAATTCTAGTGGATTATCGAGTAAAACCGTCAGCATTAGGGAAAACCATAAAATCTCGATAAAAATATTTTCAACCGAGATTTTGTGGCGTATTGTGTTCGCTACGAAAGATGGCGGGCCTCTAGGCCCAAGCTGGGAGACATTGGTGATTCATCTACACGACATCCGCTACGTGCGGCTCGGCACGCCCGACCTGGACGGCGCCGTTCGCTACGCCACGGAGATCCTGGGCCTGCAAGTGGCGCGGCGCGAAGGCAAGGCCGTTTACTTCAAGTCGGACAGCCGGGATCACACGCTCTGCTATTTCGAAGGCGATCCCCGCGATCACACCACGGGCTTTGAAGTCGACACTCCTGAAGAGCTCGAGCAGGCCTTGGAGCAACTGGAGCGGGCGGGTTACCAGGCCACGCGCGGCAAGGCCGCCGAGGCCGAGCAGCGCTATGTCCGCGAGTTCATCAACTTCAAGGACCCCTCGGGGAACAGCGTCGACCTCGTGTATGCGCCCCTGCATAGCGGCCGCCGCTACTTCCCTTCGCGGGATGCGGGCATCACGGGGTTCAGCCATATCGGGCTGCGCACGCTGGACGCGCGCCGCGACGAAGTTTTCTGGACGCGCCTGCTGAGCGCCAAGGTCAGCGACCGCATCGGCGAAGCGCCGCTGCTGCGCATCGACGAGGTACACCACAAGATCGCGCTCTTCCCTTCCGCCTATCCGGGCGTGCAGCACATCAATCACCAAGTAGAAAGCATCGACGACATCATGCGTGCCTTCTACGTGCTGCAGGAAAAGGGCATTCCCATCCGCTTCGGACCGGGCCGTCATCCGACGTCGAGCGCCATCTTCCTGTACTTCGAAGGCCCGGATGGCATGATCTACGAGTATTCGACGGGCGTGCGCCTCATCACCGAGGAAGACGAGAAGAACTATCGTCCGCGCAATTTCCCGGCCGATCCCACGGGGTTCTGCATGTGGGGCTCCAAACCCGACATTCCGGAGTTCAAGTCTTGAGCGCGCCCTCCATCGTGCCGACCCCGCGCCAGCAAAGCTTGGTGCGGGCGGCGGCCCGCGCCCTGGCGCGTGCCAACCTGGCCCACGCGTACGGCCACTGCAGCCTGCGCCTGGACAAAGATCATTTCCTCGTCTGCGCTGCCAAGCCCATGGGCATGATTGCGCCGCACGAGGCAGGGACGGTGGTTCCCGTCCACGGAGAGCTGCCCGAAGGCGTTCTCGGCGAAGTCCGCATCCATCAGCATATTTACCGCCTGCGGGAAGACGTCGGCGCCGTGGTCCGGAGCATGCCGCGAGACGTGATGACGCTGTCGAGCGCACGCATCACGCCTGCCCCGAGGCATGGCATGGGGTCGTATTTCTCGCCGGCAGTGCCGCTCTGGGACGACCCGCAATTGGTGCGCAGCGACGAGCAGGCGGCCGGCGTGGCGGCTGCGCTGGGTAACGCGCGGGCCGTCGTCATGCGCGGCAACGGTGCCGTCGTGGCTGCGCCAAGCATCGAACAGGCTGTCGTCCTGACCTGGTATTTGGAAGATGCCGCGCGCATCGAGTTGCAGCTGCGCGCCGCAGGCCTGGCCGACGGTCCGGTCCTATCGCCGGAAGAGGCCGCCCGTCGTGCTACCGGTGCGGGACGCATCTTCGAGCGCATGTGGGAATACCTGTGCGACGGCGATCCTGAGTTCGCGGACGTCATCTGAGCGCTCGGCAACCCGGCGCAGCCCGCGCGCGAGCGCGCGGAACCATTTTCAGGAGTGCATTCATGAAAGAATTCAAGAACTTCATCAACGGCCAGTGGGTTGCCACGGGCAAGACTTTCGAGAACCGCAACCCGGTCGACAACAGCCTCATCGGCCCGGTGCATGAGGCGGGCCGCGCCGAAGTCGACGCTGCGGTCAAGGCCGCGCGCGCCGCGCTGTCCGGGCCGTGGGCCAAGATGAAAGTGCAGCAGCGCGTGGAGATGCTGCATGCGATTGCCGACGGCATCAACCGCCGCTTCAACGACTTCCTGGACGCCGAGATCGCCGACACGGGCAAGCCGCACGTGCTGGCCAGCCACGTCGACATCCCGCGCGGCGCTGCCAATTTCAAGGTCTTCGCCGACCTGATTCGCAACGTGCCGGGCGAGACCTTCGACATGGAAACGCCCGACAACGGCTTTGCGCTGAACTACGCGGTGCGCGTGCCGCGCGGCGTGATCGGCGTCATCTGCCCGTGGAACCTGCCCCTGCTGTTGATGACCTGGAAGGTCGGCCCGGCCCTGGCATGCGGCAACACGGTCGTGGTCAAGCCGTCCGAAGAAACACCCGCCACCGCCACGCTGCTGGGCGAGGTAATGAACGAGGTTGGCGTGCCTCCCGGCGTCTACAACGTGGTGCACGGTTTCGGGCCCGATTCGGCCGGCGAGTTCCTGACCCAGCATCCGGACGTCGATGGCATTACCTTCACCGGTGAAACCCGCACCGGCGAGGCCATCATGCGCGCCGCGGCCAAGGGCGTGCGTCCGGTTTCGTTCGAGCTGGGTGGCAAGAACCCCGGCATCGTGTTCGCCGACGCAGACTTCGACAAGGCCGTCGCCGGCATCGCCCGTTCCGCGTTCGAGAACAGCGGCCAGGTGTGCCTGGGCACCGAGCGCGTGTACGTGCAGCGTCCCATCTTCGAGAAGTTCGTCGAGGCGCTCAAGGCCAAGGCCGAGTCGTTCAAGCTGGGCGACCCGCACGACCACTCCACCAACTTCGGTCCGCTGGTCTCGCATGTGCACCGCGAGAAAGTGCTGAGCTACTACGCCAAGGCACGTGAAGAAGGCGCCACCATCGTGACCGGTGGCGGCGTGCCCGACATGCCCGGCAAGATGGCCGAAGGCGCGTGGGTCCAGCCGACGATCTGGACCGGACTGCCCGAGACCGCTTCGGTGATCCGCGAAGAAATCTTCGGGCCCTGCTGCCACATCGCCCCCTTCGATACCGAGGAAGAGGTCATTGCCCTGGCCAACGACACGCCGTATGGCCTCGCCGCGACCGTGTGGACCCAGAACGTGGGAACCGCGCACCGCATGGGCAAGGCGCTGAACGTGGGCATCTGCTGGGTCAATTCTTGGTTCCTGCGCGACCTGCGCACTTCTTTTGGTGGCGCCAAGCAATCCGGCATCGGCCGAGAGGGCGGGGTGCATTCGCTGGAGTTTTACACCGAGCTGCGCAACGTTTGCGTGAAGCTATGAGGAGCTGACCATGCCCATCATTCAAGTGCAACTGATGGAAGGGCGGACGGACGAACAGCGTGCCGCCCTCATCGAAGAGCTCACCGAAGCGACGCATCGCGCCATCGGCGCTCCCCGCGAGTCCGTGCGGGTGGTGCTGGTGGAGGTGCCGAAGACGAATTTCGGAATAGGCGGCAAGACAGCGAAGGCGCTGGGACGCTGATTCCGCTTTCCCCCCAAGAAGGAGACAGTTAGAAATGATGAAAAAGAGAACCGCCGCGTTTGTCGCGGCGGCCCTGATGGCTGCGGGATCTGCCCAGGCGGATGTCAAGATCGGTTTCTCTGGCGTGCTCTCCGGGCCCATGGCGGCCCTGGGGCAGGACCAGTACGACGGCTTCATGCTGGCGGTCGAACAGCTGGGCGGCAAGCTGGGTGGCCAGCCTGTCACCGTGCTGCGCGAAGACGACCAGCTCAAGCCCGATGTCGGTGCGCAGATCATCCAGAAGTTCATCGAGAAAGACAAAGTCGACGCCATCGTAGGCCTGGGCTTCTCGAACGTGCTGATGGCCGAGGTCCGTCGCATCAAGGATTCCGGCGTACTGGCATTGAGCACCAACGCCGGGCCGGCGCCTATCGCGGGCAAGGGCTGCATGGCCAACCTGTTCGTGATGGGATGGCAGAACGACGGCATGTCCGAAGCCATGGGCAAATATGCCAAAGAGCAGGGCTACAAGAACGTCTATTTGATGACGTCCAACTACCAGGCGGGCAAGGACAAGCTCGCGGGCTTCAAGCGGTTCTATGGCGGCGAGATCAAGCACGAAGTCTATACGCCGCTGGGACAGCTCGACTACGCGGCCGAAATCGCCGCCGTGCAGAACGCCAAGCCCGATGCGCTGTTCGTCTTTTATCCCGGCGGCGTGGGCGTGAACTTTGTTCGCCAGCTCAACCAGGCAGGGCTGATGGGCAAGCTTCCGTTCCTCTCCGAAAGCTTGATCGATTCGAACTCGCTCGCGGCCCTCAAGCAGCAAGCGGTCGGGTCCATCTTCGGCACGCCGTGGGCACCGGTGCTGGACAATCCCCAAAATAAGAAATTCGTGTCGGGCTACGAAGCCAAGTACAACCGGCCTCCCACCGAGTACGCGGCAGCAGCTTATGATGCGGCTTATTTGCTGGATGCGGCCATCGCCAAACTGGGCGGCAAGGTGTCGGACAAGAAGGCTTTCGCGGCCACGGTCAAGGAGCTCGGCTCCAAGTTCCCGTCGGTGCGCGGCAAGTTCGCCTTCAATAACAACAACGTTGCCATCCAGAACTACTACGCCTATGAGATCGTGCAGAACGGCGACGGCGTCGGATACAAGCTGCTCGCGCAAGTCCTGACCGATCACAAGGACGCGTACGCGGCTGAGTGCCCGTTGAAGTAACCCCCGTCGCCCCAGGCGTGCCGTCCGGCCGCGGAAGGATCGGCTTTGGCCGCATCCGCCCGCGGCCAGGGCGTTGCCGTTGGGTCGTGCAGGGGCCGCGCCGGTTGGATGACTGCGGTCCGGCCGGCGAATCACATGGCGTCACCCAGGGGTGGCACCGATGGTCCGCGGGAGCGTGGACCGGTATGCTCTGGGCGCGGCCGCCGAGGGCGGCGCAAGCGCTGGTGCCGGGCACACGGGAGCCGGGCGTGCGGGGGAAGTCCCGGTTGTTATGACACGGAAGTCTGTCAATGAATAGTTCGCTGTTTTTGTCGCAGTTGCTCAATGGCTTGCAGCTCGGCGTGCTGTTGTTCCTGCTGTCGTCAGGGTTGACCCTGATCTTCGGCATCATGAATTTCATCAACCTTGCGCACGGCTCTTTGTACATGGTCGGCGCATTCATCGGCGCGGCCACGTACAACGCGAGTGGTTCGTTCATTTTCGCCATCGCCGCCGCCATCATTTCATCCGGCCTGGTCGGGCTGTTGCTCGAACACGTGGTCGCCAAACCCCTATACCGGCACGACCACCTGTACCAGGTGCTCGCCACCTTTGGCCTGATGATGTTCTTCAACGAGCTGGCCATCGTCATATTCGGCAATCGTCCGTATTACGCTGCCATTCCTTCTGCGCTCGACGGCGCCGTGACGCTGTTCGGCACCCAGTATCCGATTTACCGCATCCTGATCATCGCGGTGGGCGTGCTCGTGGCGCTGGGCGCGTGGTATCTCATCCAGAAGACGCGGTTCGGCATGCTGATCCGGGCAGGCGCGAGCAATTCGCCGATGGTGAGCGTGCTGGGCGTCAACATCGACTTGCTCAAGAAGCTGCTCTTCATGCTCGGCGCAGGCCTGGCCGGGCTGGCCGGTGCGCTCGCCGGCCCCATTTTGTCCGTGCAGTCCGGCATGGGCGAACCCGTGCTGATCTTGGCCTTGGTCGTCATCGTGGTCGGCGGCATCGGTTCGATTCGGGGCGCGTTGGTGGCGGCCATGGTCATTGCGGTCATCGATACGCTCGGCCGTGCGTACATCCCGCAGCTGTTGGGTTCCTTCATGAAGCCCGCCACGGCCAACGCCGTCGGGCCGGCCCTGGCGTCCATGCTGATCTACGTGCTGATGGCGCTGGTGCTGGCTTTCAAACCCAATGGCATTCTGGCGCCTGCCAAGCGCTGAGGAGCCGCCTGGCCCCGGTTGGGGCCGGGCCATCATGCATATTTCTGCAAGGTACACGACATGAACCGCGTCAAACTCGGGGCTTGGTTGATACCGGTCCTGTTTCTTCTCCTCGCCTGCGTGCCGTTCGTCGCGCAGGCCATCGGCGAACCGTTCTACATCACCTTTTTCGCTCGCGTACTGGTGTATGCCCTGGCCGCCTGCGCGCTGAACCTCGTGCTCGGCTTTGCCGGCCTGGTCAGCTTCGGGCATGCCATGTTCATCGGGCTGGGCTGCTATGCAGTCGGGATCCTGACCTACTACGGCTTTAGCGACGGATGGCTGCAGCTGGGCGTGGCCGTGGCGGTCTGCGCGTTGGTCGCCTTGGTCGTGGGCAGCGTATGCCTGCGCACTTCGGGCATCGGCTTCATCATGATCACGCTGGCGTTTGCCCAGATGTTCTATTTCCTGATGGTGAGCATGACGACCTTCGGCGGCGACGACGGCCTGAACATCAATGAGCCGAGCAACTTCGGGCTGTTCGAACTGTCGGGCAGCAGCGAGGTGTATTGGGCGGCGTGGGTGGTCCTGCTGGCGGCCACGGTGTTCATGGCGCGGTTGAAGAAATCCCCCTTCGGCATGGTCCTGCGCGCGACCCACATCAATCCGCGCCGGGTCAACGCCTTCGGTTATTCGGTCTTCCGCGTGCAGTTGGCCGCCTACGTCATATCCGGCGTGCTTACCGGCGTGGCGGGCGTGTTGCTGGCCAATCTCACGGCCTTTGCCTCTCCCAGCTACATGTCCTGGCCCGTGTCGGGCGACCTGATCGTGATGCTGGTCATCGGCGGCCTCGGAACCATCGTGGGGCCGATCATCGGCGCCGTCGCCTTCCTGGTCATGGAGGAATTCTTCAAGGGGCTCACCCAACACTGGATGCTCATCATGGGGCCCGTCATCGTCGTCATTGCCTTGCTGACCCGTAACGGCTTCGGTTGGCTGACGCGCCAGCGCGAGGTCCAATCGGCGCAGACCAGGGCGCCGGTCGCGGGCGAGGTACCCGCCAAGGCCGCGGCAGTCCCCGCAGGAGAAGCGCAATGAGCCTGATCGGACTGAGCACCCAGAACCTGGTCAAGCGCTTCGGCGGGTTGCGCGCGACTGACGGCGTATCCCTGGAGATCCGGCCGGGAGAACTGCATGCCATCATCGGTCCCAATGGGGCGGGCAAGACGACGCTGATCAATCTGCTGACGGGCGAGCTGCGCTCGGACGAGGGCAGCATCAAGATCGGCGGCGAAGAGGTCAGCGGCACGCCCGTCCAGCATCGCGTGGGCATGGGGCTGCTGCGCTCCTACCAGATCACCTCGATCTTTGATGCGTTCACCGTGATCGAGAACGTCTGCCTCGCCGCGATGCGCAAGCGCGGCGTGCGTTGGGCGGTGTGGAAGCCTATGTCCGCCTACGCGGACGTCATGGAAAAGGCCCGCGCCATCATCGAGCAGTGCCATTTGGGCGAAGTGGCCGATACGGTCGTCTCAAACCTGGCCTACGGGCAGCGCCGCCAGCTGGAAGTTGCGATGGCGCTGGCGGCAGACCCGAAGATCCTGTTGCTCGACGAGCCCATGGCCGGCATGAGCGCGGCCGAAGGTGCTGCCGCGATCGAGCTGCTGAGGTCGCTCAAGGGCCGCTACACCATTCTTCTGATCGAGCACGACATGAACGCCGTGTTTTCGCTGGCGGACCGCATCAGCGTGCTGGTCTACGGCAAGATCGTCGCCACCGGCTCGATCGAGGAAATCCGCAACCATCCCGAAGTGCGTCGCGCCTATCTCGGCGACGACGCCGATGCTTGAGGCAGGAGTTCACGCATGCTTTCCATACAAGGGCTGGCGGCCAAGTACGGGTCCTGCCAGGCGCTGTTCGACATCGACCTGGAGGTCAAGCGTGGCGAAGTGGTCGGCTTGATCGGCCGCAACGGCATGGGACGCACCACCGTCATCAACTGCTTGTTCGGCCTGCTCAAGCCGGTTGCCGGGGAGATCAAATTCGACGGACGTGTCCTGAACGGCATGGCGCCTTACCGCGTGGGGCGCCTGGGCCTGTCGCTGGTTCCCGAGGGGCGCCAGATCTTTCCCACGCTGACCGTCGAAGAGAACCTCGTGGCCACGGCCAAGCGCGGTGAAGGTTCTTCATCCTGGACGCTCGAGAGAATCTACGAGCTGTTCCCGCGCCTGAAGGAGCGGCGCACGAACCTCGGCACGCAGCTGTCGGGAGGCGAGCAGCAGATGCTCGCCATCGGCCGCGCGCTGATGACCAATCCGCGCCTGCTGGTGCTCGACGAGGCCACCGAAGGGCTGGCCCCCATCGTTCGCGCCGAGATCTGGAACGTGCTGGCCAAGCTCAAGCAAGACGGGCTGACCATGATCGTCGTGGACAAGAACACCAAGGCGCTGCTGCGCTTGTCGGACCATAACTTCATCTTGGACAAGGGTGTGACGGTCTGGCGCGGCACCTCGTCCGAACTGTCGGCGCGTCCCGAACTCATCGCCCAGTACGTGGGCGTCTGACCTCGCCCGCGCCCGGCCGATCCAGCTGGTCACGCGGCGCGGATTCTCTGTAGGACTTGCTCGTGAGATTGAAGGACAAGACGGCGCTGGTTACCGGCGCTGCAGGGGGTATCGGACTGGCGATCGCCAAGCGCTATAGCCAGGAAGGCGCCAACGTCGTGCTGGTGGATCGCGCCGAAAAGGTCGAGACCGAAGCATTGGCGGCCATGGCCGGCCCGGCGCGCGCCATGCGGGGCGACGTCACGGTGCCGGAACAAGTGGCCGAGATGGTGGCGCTCTGCGAGCGCGAGTTCGGTGGCGTGGACGTGTGCGTGTGCAACGCGGGCGTCATCCGGGCCGCCGAGTTCCTGGACATGACCCTGGAAGACCTGGACTTCGTCATAAACGTCAACGTGCGCGGCACTTTCCTGGTGGCGCAGGCAGCGGCGAAGTCCATGGTCCGCGCCGGGCGGGGCGGCAGCATCATCACGCTCTCGTCCATGACGGCCGAGCTGGCCATGCCCAACCAGCTCGCCTACGGCGCGAGCAAGGGGGCGGTCCGGCAGATGACCAAGGCCATGGCCCTCGCGATGGCACCGCATGGCGTGCGCGTGAATGCGCTGGGTCCGGGCAGCATCGATACCGACATCATGGCCACGATCACCTCCGATCCCAAGGCCATGCGCACGGTGCTGTCGCGTATTCCCATGATGCGCCTGGGCCGGCCGGAAGAAGTGGCGGGCGCCGCCGTGTTCCTCGCCAGTGATGACGCCAGCTACGTGACCGGGCAGACGGTATTCGTGGACGGTGGCCGCCTGGCGCTGAACTACACGGTCGACGTGCCGGAAGCAGGCCAGGGCTAAGCCGCGGTGCCGGATCATGCCGGCGCTGGAGCATCGCTCGCTCTAGGCCCATAACAGGTGGCCCTTGCGCATGCCGGGGCCACGGCTTCATCTGCCGGGGCAAGCAGCTAAAATGGCCGCCATGTCTGCGCAGCCTACCCCCCCGTTCGTCCATCTCCGCGTCCATTCCGAGTTCTCTGTCTCGGACGGCATCGTCCGCATTCCGGACCTGATCAAGAAAGTCGTGGCGCTGGAGCAGCCGGCGGTCGCCTTGACCGACCTGTCCAACCTATTCGGCTTGATCAAGTTCTACAAGGCGGCCCGGGCCAAGGGCATCAAGGCGATCGCCGGCTGCGACGTCTGGGTGTCCAACCTCGCCGACCGCGACAAGCCGTACCGGATGTTGCTGCTGGTGCGGGACAGGACCGGCTACCACAACTTGTGCGAGTTGTTGACCCAGGCATTCCTCACCAACCAGCACCGCGGGCGCGGCGAGATCATGCCCGAATGGCTGGAGGTGCACGGGGCCGGCCTGGTGGCTTTGTCCGGTGGGCGGCAGGGCGATGTGGGCCAGGCGCTGGAAGCGGGCAACCGCGAGGCCGCGCTGGCCGCCGCTCGCCACTGGATGAAGGTGTTCCCCGACAACTACTTCATCGAGCTGCAGCGCGCGGGCCGGGAAGGGGACGAAGCCTATGTGCAGGCGGCCATGCGGCTGGCGGCAGAGTGCGGGGTGCCGGTGGTGGCGACGCACCCGGTGCAGTTCCTCGAACGCGAGGATTTCCGCGCCCACGAAGCCCGGGTCTGCATCGCCGAGGGCGAGATCCTGGCCAACCCCAGGAGACAGCGTCTCTATACCGAAGAGCAGTACCTGCTTTCGTCCGAGGAAATGGCCGAGCGCTTCGCCGACGTGCCCTCGGCGCTCGCCAACACGGTGGCCATTGCCACCCGTTGCAACCTGACGCTAGAGCTGGGTAAGCCCAAGCTGCCCGATTTCCCCACGCCGGAAGGCGTGACCTTGGCCGAATACTTGGTACAGCTGTCGCGGGAGGGGCTGGAGCGACGCATGGTGCAGCTCTTCCCCGACGAGAAGGAGCGCCAGGCGAACTGGGAGAAATATAGCCAGCGGCTCGAGAAGGAGTGCCAGACCATCATCGACATGGGGTTCCCCGGCTACTTCCTGATCGTGCAGGACTTCATCAACTGGGGCAAGAAGAACGGCGTGCCCGTGGGGCCGGGCCGGGGGTCCGGCGCCGGATCCCTGGTCGCGTTCAGCCTGGGCATCACCGATATCGACCCCATCCGCTACGACCTGCTGTTCGAGCGCTTCCTGAACCCGGAACGGGTATCGATGCCGGACTTCGATATCGATTTCTGCCAGGACAACCGGGACAAGGTCATCGAGTACGTCAAGCAGAAGTACGGGCGGGACGCGGTGAGCCAGATCGCCACCTTCGGTACCCTCGGCGCGAAGGCAGTGATCCGTGACGCCGGGCGGGTCCTGGACTTGCCCTATACCTTCTGCGACACGCTCTCGAAGATCATTCCCCATTCGCCGGCGGATCCCTGGGATTTGGAGCGCGCGCTCAAGGAAGAGCCCGCGTTCAAAGAGCGCTATGACAACGACGAGGAAGCCCGGGCGTTGATCGATCTTGCCCGGCCGCTCGAAGGCTTGACCCGCAACATCGGCATGCACGCGGGGGGCGTGTTGATCGCGCCGGGCAAGCTGACCGATTTCTGCCCCTTGTACTGCCAGCCCGGGCAGAGCCACATCGCCGTCTCGCAGTTCGACAAGGACGACGTCGAGGCCGTGGGCCTGGTGAAGTTCGACTTCCTGGGCCTGCGCAACCTCACGATTCTCGATTGGGCCGTGCGCTACGTGCGCGAGTTCAACGAGGGCATGCGCGACTTCGACATCATGTCGCTGCCGCTCGACGACCCGGAGTCCTACAAGCTGCTGAGCGATGGCAACACCACCGCCGTGTTCCAGCTGGAATCGCGCGGGATGAAGGAACTGCTCAAGAAGCTTCGCCCCAGCAACTTCGAAGACATCATCGCCGTGCTCGCACTCTACCGGCCGGGGCCCCTGGGCTCGGGCATGGTGGATGACTTCGTCAACCGCAAGCACGGCCGCGCCAAGGCCGAATATTTCCATCCCGACCTGGAGCCCGTCCTCAAGAGCACGTATGGCGTTATCGTCTACCAAGAGCAGGTGATGCTGATCTCGCAGATCATCGGTGGCTACACGCTTGGCGGCGCCGATATGCTGCGCCGGGCCATGGGCAAGAAAAAGCCCGAGGAAATGGCCAAGCACCGCGAGATCTTCCAGGCTGGGGCAGAGAAAAAGGGCTACGACCCGGACATCGCCGTCACGTTGTTCAACCTGATGGAGAAGTTCGCGGAATACGGCTTCAACAAGTCGCATACCGCCGCGTACGCGCTGATCGCCTACCAGACGGCGTGGCTCAAGGCGCACCATCCAGCCGAGTTCATGGCCGCCACCATGTCTTCCGACATGGACGACACGGACAAGGTGCAGGTCTTCTGGGCGGACGCCGTAGCCAACAAGGTCAAGGTGCTGCCGCCCGACATCAATCTGTCGGGCTACCGCTTCGAGCCGGTGCTTGACGAATATTCCGCGCGTGGCCAGCCGCCGCGCACGATTCGCTATGGCCTGGGCGCAGTCAAGGGAACGGGGCAGGGCGCCGTCGAGGAAATCTTGCGTGCCCGCGCGGAAAAGGGCCCGTTCAAGGATTTGTTCGATTTCTGCCGCCGCATCGACCGGCACGTCGTGAACCGCCGCGCCATCGAGGCGCTGATCAAGGCCGGGGCGTTCGATTCGCTGTGCCCCAACCGCGCCGCTGTGCTGGCCACGCTGGGTACCGCCATGGACGCGGCCGAGCAAGCGGCCCGTGCCGCCAGCCAGGCCTCCCTGTTCGGCGGCGACGACCACGACGACCTGGCGGGCGAGATGGCCGACGTGGAGCCCTGGGACGAACGCGAGCGCCTGGCGCAGGAGAAGACCGCACTCGGCTTTTATTTCAGCGGCCATTTGTTCGATGCCTATCGCGCCGAGGTCCGGCGCTTCGTCCGGACGCCGCTCTCCAACCTACAGCCGAGCCGTGAGCCGCAGTGGATGGCGGGCATCCTGTCGGCGGTGCGCACGCAGATGACGCGGCGGGGCAAGATGGTGTTCGCCGTGCTCGATGACGGCACCGCGCAGGTGGAGATCTCGGTGTTCAACGAGCTGTACGAGCGGCACCGGGGCAAGCTGCGCGAGGACCAGCTGCTCATCGTGCTGGGCAAGGTCAGCAATGATGAATATTCCGGCGGCATGCGGATCGTGGCCGACGAGCTGTACGACTTGCAGATGGCGCGCGAGGCCAAGGCCAGGGCCCTGTCCATTCGCTTCAACGGCAATGCGCATGTCGAATCGCTGCGCTCAGTGCTCAATCCGCACCGTGCCGATCCGGAGAACGGCTTCCCCGGCACCCCCGTGGAAATCGTCTACCACCGCGAGGATGCCAAGTGCGTGGTGCGCCTCGGCGAAGACTGGCGGGTGCGGGTGCCGGACGTCTTGCTGCAGCAACTGGCCAAGCTGACCGGGCGGCCCGACGACGTGGCGCTGGAGTATTGAGCCGGCGCCGCTCAGGCGACCACAGTGCACCGGCGCTGGCGGGCGACGATGGCCATCAGCGCCGCCGTCATCAGTGTGTAGAACGACGCGACCATCGACATCGCGAACATGACTTCCGTCATGCCGAAGACAAGGAAGCCGGTCGCGAGCAGCAGCCCCATCGTGCCGGCGGTCCGCTCGTCGCGGTGCGGGCTGCGTGCGGCGCGCGCGAAATATGCGGCCGGCACCAGCCATGCGGCCAGGATCGCCAGCGCGCCGAGCGTGCCCAGGGTGGCGAGATTGAACAAAAGCTCGTTGTGCGAATGCCGGTACTCGGCGGCGCGCATCGTGATGATTCCCCGTCGCGCTGCATCCTGCATGGCTTGCCCGTATCCCTGGCGGCTGACGCCGACGAACGGGTGTTCCTTGAATACTTCCACTGCAGCGGTCCATAGCTGCAGCCGGTTTCCGACCGAAGAGTCGAGCTCCTTGCCCTGGCGGTATTCCTGGAGCTCCTTATAGGCGTCGTCGACGCGCTGGGCGACGAAGTCGCTGGACAGGTACGCGCCGGCGCTCGCGGCGGCGAGCGTTGCCATGGCCAGGAGCTTGAGCCAGGCACGCCCGCGCATCAGGAAGAAAAACACGAACGCGAACACGGCCAGCGCCAGCCATCCCCCGCGCGTGCCGGAGGCATAGGCGACATAAAGGCCGGCACCGCCGCCGGCCAGCTTCAGCGCGATGGCGATGCGGCCCCGGCGCGTGGCGGGGTCGGACCAGCCTATGCTCAGTAACGAAAACATGCCCAGGAGCAGCGTGATGTTGCTGAAGGGCAGCAGATTCGAGAAGAGGATTTGCATGGGCCGCTCGCCGGGCGAGAGGGCGAATTGGTGGTGAAGAATCGCCGCGCCGATCAACGCCCCGCCCGTGCATCCCCACTGGAGCTGCTTGAGCCAGCCTGCCGGCACGGCCAGGAGCAGCCAGAAAAGCGGCCCGAAGAGGGCCATCCGTAGGGGCGTGTCGAGTACCCGGAGGTCCGCGAACACGCGCGGCTGATCCCATCCCACCGCGAGGGTGCTCACCGCCGCGGCAACGAATTGCGCAGCCAGTGCCGCCCAGACCGGCCAATATTGCCGCATGACATGGGCGAAACGCGCTTCCGGCGCCAGGCGGTGCCGCCAGAAGGCGGCGATCATGGACAGGAGGAGGAGCAGGAACAGCAGGCGGTTGGCACTGCCCCGCACTGACAGCGTGAGCGCGGGCAGGAGGGAGATCGCCGCGGCGGCGACGAAGGTCAGCGGAGCGGGCAGGCCGTCGTATGCGGAATGGGGACGGTTCATGAAAGTTCGCAAGCCGCCTTCGTGGAAATCGACATGTCCAGGAGCGCTTCCACGTGAGCGCGAGGGCTCGGGGCGTAGGAAAGGTGATCCAGCGGGACGGCGAGCCGGGCGCGGCCTGCGCGGGCGCGTGCTTCGGCCTGCGCGATCGCGTCGGCCAGCGAGGCCGGCGCATCGACGTCGAAACTCAGGCAAGCCTCATCCGACAAGGCTTCCGTGCTGCCTATGCTGCGCGGCAGGACCGTAGGGGTGCCGCACAGGACGGACTCGGGGCCCACCAGGCCGAAGGGCTCGTAGCGCGAGGCGAGGATGGTGAAATCCGTCGCCCGGTAGCAGTTGGCGATGTCCTCCCGGTACCCGATATACCGGATCTTCGCGGAGCGGGACTCCACCGGGCGGCCGGCGACCAGGAGCGAGACGGGCAAGGCAGTCGAGCTGAAGCAGGCCTCGAGCAGCGGGTAGCCTTTGCGTTCGTGTCCGGTAGACGGGAACAGGAAAGCAGTCGTGCCTTCGGCAATGCCCAGCTCGCGCCTGAGCGCGGCACGCCGGGCATCGTCCACCGGACGGAAGGTTTCCACGTCTACCGGGGGATACAGCACCCGTATCCGTTCCGGCTCGACACCGTAGTAACGGCGCAGCTCGTCGGCCATCATCTGCGAATGGGCCAGCACCAAGTGCGCATGGGCATAGTGGGCGCGTTCCAGCCGGATCTGCCATTGGTCCCAGGCTGTCGGCCGCCGGCCCGACTGGGCCAGGTGGCCGAGGTGGGTGCCCCCGCAGATGGCGATGTCCGACACGGCGGTCCGGCTGCAGCCGATCAGGAGGTCGATGCGGTGGGCCGCTTTCAGGTCGCGCAGGCGGGAGGAGAAGTAGTGGTCGCGCAGTTTGCCGGGCAAGGCCCAGACGGCGATGCGGACCGGTTCCACGTCGCCGTACTCGGGGATGTGGGTGTCGAAATTGCGGGCGAACACGACCGGGCGGATGCCGAGCGCGCGGAACCCCTTGACGAGATCCATGGCATAGCGTTCCATGCCTCCGCCATGGCCGAAGCGATTGCAGGCGATGGCGACCCTCATGCGGGCGTTCTCCGCATCTCCGGCTGGGGCGCCTGCAGCAGGGACAGCACCGCATCCGTCACGGTGCTCGTCCCGAGGCGCTCCATGCATAGGCTGCGGCTGCCACGGTGTCCATCGCAACCTTCGCGCTGGCATGGGACGCAATCGGCGATGGGCTCTTGCAGCATGACCACGTTGCCGCGGACTTGCCGCGGCGCGGCCTTGGCCCACGGCTGGCCCAGCCCGTCGCCCGGGCTGGGGCCCCATTGTCGCGGGTCCGTCGGGCCGAACAGCGCCACGGTGGGGGTGCCGCAAGCCGCGGCGAGGTGCGTCGTGGCCGTGTCCGGGCCCACGTAGACAGAGGCATGGCGCAGCAGGTCGGCGAGCTCGGCCAGGCTCAGCCTCCCCTGCACGCGGACGATGGCGCGCCGCACGGGCTCGTCCAGGCCTTCGAGCAACTCGTTGACGTATTGCGATTCCGCTTCGCCTGGCCCGCCGCTCAATAGCACCTGCAAGCCTTGTGCATGCAGGCGGGAGAGCAGTTCGCGCCAGCCCTGGGCATGCCACTGCTTGTAGCGCCAGCGGGGGGAAGGGTGGACCACCGCGTAAGGACGATAGGCGTCGAAGGGAGGCGCGCCAGGCACGGCGGCGGCCAGGCGGGCAGGCCAGGCCTCCCGCGGGACGTAGGCCGTCGGCGGCACCACGGTGCGGGCCGGCGCCAGGCCGAGCAGTGCAGCGACGCGCTCGTTCTCGTGCACCCGATGCATGTGCTCATCGATGACCAGCGGGTGCCGCAGCGAAAGGCGCTTCCACCAGGCATGGCCCAGTTCGGGCGGGACCAGCCCCACGCGAACCCGGGCCGAAGCCAGGCCGAACAGGTGGGGCTTGTCTCCGGGCTGCGGGATCAGGGCAAGGTCGTAGCGGCGCCAGAGCCGGCGGAGCATCGCGCGGATTTCTCCCCGCGCCGGGCGCTCCGCGATCGTAAAAACCTGGTTGATGTCCGGGTTGTTTTCCAACATGCCTTCCGTGCCCCGGAACACGAGCATGTCGACCTCGCACTGCGGGTAGCGCGTGCGCAGGGCCCGGGGCAGGGGCGTGGTGAGCAAGACGTCACCCAGGTAGCGAAGCGCGATGACCAGCGCTCGTTTGGGTTCGCGGGCGGGTAGGGAACTCATGTCGAAGGGGAGGATAGCAGGCTCCGGACGGCGTCGATGACCTCAGGCAGGGTAGGCCAGCGGCCATCGTCGCCCAGGCATACCGCATCCGGCGTCCAGGGGCCGGTGCGTTCGCGGCGCGTGACGCCGAATAGGGTGATCTGGCGGGCTCCGGCTGCCGCCGCCACGTGGGAAGTGCCCGAATCGTTGCAGACGATGGCTGCCGCCCGCTGAGTCAGGGCCGCGAAGGCGCCCAGTTCGAGAGGCGGCAGCACGGTTGCTGCCGGGGCTGCCCGGCGGGTCGCCTCGGCCTCATGGGCGGGTGGACAGGTGACGCATGTCACGCCTTGGGTGGCCAGCGCTTGCGCCAGGTCCCCGAATAGCGGCCAGGCCTTGGATCGCCCATGGTGCAGGCCGGTGGCGATGGGGGCGAGCAAGACGAAAGGCCCGGTGATGCCAACCTCGGCCAGGGCCCGGTCGGCAGCGGCGCGATGAGCTGGCGTAAGGGGTAGCGCCAGCCGCGGCCCGGGAGTCGCGGGCAGCTCGATGCCGGGATGCCAGCGGAGCAGCGCCTCGCGCGCGAGGCGGTAGAACACCTCGACCTCGTGCAGCCCGGAGGGTTTGGGCAGGGCCCAGCGCAGGAGGGGGGAGCGACCGTTGCCGCGATAGCCCGCGGCGCGAATGCCGGCCAGGCGGAACAGGGCGGCGCTGGACAGAGAGTTGGGGAAGACGATGCCCCGCGGCCTGCCCCGGTCGGGCACCGCTTGCCGGGTCGTTGCGAGATTGGCGCCGAAGCGCTTGCCCAACGGAACGAAAGCCGCCGGCGAGAGTCCATTGAGCAAGTCGCCGGCCCACGGGCGGCCGTGCAGCACCAGGCCATGCCCCGCTTGCTGGAGCAGCGCCAACGCGGGCAGGCACATGCAAGCGTCGCCTACCCAGTTGGGCAGCCGGACATGTACGGGATCGACTTCTGGCATCGGGTAGTCAGCGACGCAGGGCGGCAGGCGGCTGCGCGTACAATCTAAAGCTTTCTATTGTAAGCGGGCGGGCCGGCCGCAGCGCGAACCAGCGCTGCCGTGGAGGCGTCCCGCCACGAACACCCTGTGAATTCACAACCCGTCAAATCCGAACTATGGCGCCGCGTCTATAGCCGGGTCCTGAAATACTGGCACGCGATCGCGCTGGGCATGCTTTTCCTGACCGGGGTGGCCGCTTCCCAGCCCATCCTGGCCATGTTGATGAAGCCGCTGCTGGACGGAGGTTTCAGCGGCGAGCATCCCGATTACGTCTGGAAGATCCCGCTCGCCATCGTCGTCATCTTCCTGGTCCGGGGCGCGCTGAACTTCCTGAGTGACTATCTGCTGGCCTGGGCGGCCAACCACGTCCTGGCCGACTTGCGCAGGGAGATGTTCGATCGCCTGTTGCGCCTGCCCGATGCGTATTTCAAGCGCATGGGCTCCTCGCTGCTGCTCAATCGCTTCGTGGTGGACGCCGCCGGGGTGATGGGCCTGGCCACTGAAGTCATCACCGTGCTGGTGCGGGAAACGCTGATCGTCGTTTCGCTGGTGGGGGTGCTGCTGTATTTGTCGTGGCAGCTGACCCTGATCGCCCTGGTGGCCTTCCCGCTCTCGACTTTCATCATGCGGGCCATTGCGCGGCGCATCCGGCGGATCAACCGCGAGACCATCGCGATGAACGGCGAGCTGACCCGGATCGTGAGCGAGGCCATCGACGGGCAGCGGGTCATTAAGTTGTTCAGCGGCTACGAGCACGAGGAGGCCCGGTTTTTCGAGGTCAATGGACGGTTGCGCCGTTTTGCCATGCGCAACGCAGTGGCGACGGCGGCGTCCGCCCCCATCACCCAGGCCATTTCCGCCGTCGCGCTCGCCGTCGTGGTGGCCACCGCGCTGGGGCAGTCCGATGCCAACCAAATCACGGTGGGTGGCTTTGCCGCGTTCGTTACCGCCATGCTGCAGATGCTCGATCCGCTCAAGCGCCTGGCCAATGTCGCCAGCCCCATGCAGCGCATGCTCGTGGCCGCCGAAAGCGTGTTCTCGCTCGTGGACGAAATGCCAGAGCCGGACGAGGGGACGCGTACGCTGGCCAAGCCGGTGCGCGGGCGGATCGAGTTCGAGAACGTCTCGCACCGTTTCCCTGAAGCGGCGCGCAATACCTTGACCGACATCAGCTTCTCGGTCGAACCCGGGCAGACCGTGGCGTTCATCGGCCGCTCGGGCAGCGGCAAGACGACCCTGGTTTCCATGCTGCCGCGCTTTGCCCAGCCGTCCCGGGGTTCGATACGCGTGGACGGCGTGCCGATCGAAGAGCTCACCCTGAGCAGCCTGCGCGACGCGATTTCCTTGGTCAGCCAAGACGTGGTGCTGTTCGACGAGACGATCGCCGCGAACGTGAGTTACGGTGCCAGCCAGGAGCCTTCGGAGGAGGCGATCCGGCAGGCGCTGGCCGATGCCAATCTGCTCGAGTTCGTCGAGTCGCTGCCGCAGGGCATATATAGCCGCGTAGGCGAGAACGCGGCCCGGTTGTCGGGCGGGCAGCGCCAGCGCCTGGCGATCGCGCGGGCGTTGATCAAGGATGCGCCGATCCTGATCCTGGACGAGGCCACTTCCGCCCTCGACAACGAATCGGAACGCCAAGTGCAGGCTTCGCTCGAGCGCCTCATGAAGGGCAGGACGACGCTGGTGATTGCCCATCGTCTTTCTACGGTGCAGAATGCCGACCGCATCATCGTGCTGGATCAAGGTCGCATGGTGGAACAGGGTACGCACGCCGACCTGCTTGCCGCCGACGGCCTGTACGCAGCGCTATACAAGATGCAGTTCAATGAATCCTCCTAACCGCACGGATGAAAAGAACAAAAATAAAGCTCGCGAACCTTCTGGTCGGCATCTATAAGTTTTTCACGGGGCGTCCCAGAGACCGGCGGTCGTTCGATTCGAAGCGCAACTTTCGCAGCGTCGTCATTTTCTCCACGACGGCACTGGGGGACCTTCTCCTGAACACCCCCGCCATCCGCGCCGTCAAGAAGCGCTACCCCGATGCGGTCATTACCCTCGTCTCCGGCCATCGCACTGCCGGCCTGGTGCAGGGTAGCCCGCATTTCGACCACGTCATCCATTGGGATCACAAGGCCAGGACCATGTTCGGCGTCATCTCTGCGCTGCGCGGGGTCCGGCCGGAGATGGCCGTGATCCTGCACTCCAAAGAACCGTACGACGTGCTCGCCGCCGTATTTTCCGGCTGTGAGTACGTATTCAAGAATGTCGAGCGGGAGGAGCTGAATGGCATGGGGAGATGGTTGACCGCCTTCACGTTCCACGAAGGACGCCATCAGATCCGGTCCAAGCTCGACCTGATGGAAGTGCTGGGTTGTGACGTGCAAGACACGACGATGTTCGTGCCCGTTCCGTTCGCGCCTCTTCCCAAGCCCGAAGGCAAGGTGGTGGTCGGCTTCCAGCTGGGGGCATCCAAACCCATACGCTGTTGGCCCGTCGAGCGTTTCGTGGCGTTGGCGAGGAAGATCCTCTCCCACTCGCCCGATTACGCGCTGGTCTTGGTCGGAGACGCCCGGGAGCGCGAGATCGAGCAAGCGTTTCTCGATGGGCTGGCGCAAGATGAGCGCGCGCGGGTCATCAGCTACGTCGGGGAGACGACGCTGCCGCAACTGGCGGCCGTCGTGGGCAGCATGGACGTATTGGTGACCGGCGACACCGGCACCATGCACCTGGCGATCGCGTTGCGAGTCAAGACGGTGAGCCTGTTCGTGACGGCGAATCCGGAGGCCACCGGCCCGTATCAGGACAGCCACCTGCACCAGGTCATCCAGGTGCCATTCGATCCCCAACGCTTCGATGCAGCGCAGCGCGAGCGGCCGATGAGTGTCATCGGCTGCGACATCGTGATGGAGAAAGTCCTGGTCGCGACGGCCGTGCCGGCCATCGCGGCGTCCGCTGCGGCACAGGTTCGCCGGGCGGGCCGCGCCGCGGAGCGCGAGACCGAGGGCGCTTCGTTGTCCTATGCCTAGCGTCGCCTAGAGCGCCGGCATGGCTGCGCCGGCGGCAGCGACCGCATAGGGCGAAGGCCAGGAACCGTTCGCGCGGAAACGCGAGAAGTCCCGTGCGACCCGGCCCGGCGTCAACGCGTATTTCCAAAGTTTTTCTTTCAGCTTGCCGGTGGGGATGTAATCACCGCCGACCAGGATGCGCCCGGGGCCCCAGTCAGGCCGCCACGTCCTGGCGCCCCCCTGGCGCATGAACAGTGACAGGGTCGGCACGTGGAGGTTAGAGGCGAGATGGCCGATGCCCGAGTCGTTGCCGATGAACCAGCCGGAGCCGAAGATCCAGGCCGCCACTTCGTCCAGCCCGCCCAGCGCAGGCAGCCCCAGGCCCAGTTCCTGGACGTGCTCCCATTGGGGGCGTTCGGCCGGGCTGATGATGAAGTGCGGGTCCAGTCCTTCGTCGCGCAGCCGGCGCGCGAGTGTCACGAAACGCGAAGCCAGCCAGCATTTGTCCGGCGTGCTTGCCGTGGGATGGATGACGACCCGCGCCTGGTGGCTTCGGTGCACCAATCCCGCGGGAGGGCCGAGGCCGTTGTGCTTTTCCGGATCCAGTAGGCCGAGTTCCGCGCGACAGTATTCGACCAGGCGCTGCGCCATGGATTGGGGCGAGCGCATGCGGCACAGGTGTTCGAGGACCAACGCACGCGGGTGGATGGCATGGGGTTCGGGCAGCGGCCGGGCCTCGTGCAGTTGAAACACCGCACCATAATCCCGCAGCACCTCGGATGCCTGGCCTGGCGGGAGCGCGGGGCGGATGTCGAAACCCGGAAACCACGCGCGCAGGGCATGGATGTGGGCGCCGAAGACGGTAACGTTCGATCCGGCACGGCGCAGATTGTGCGCGACCGTCATCAACAGCAGCGAGTCGCCGATGGCAGGGGAAGCGATGATGGCGACGTGCGCCAGAGAGTCCTTGTCGAGGGGCACGAATTATTGTTCTTGCTTGTTGAAAGGGCGTGGGCCGGAAGGCCCACGAGGCCCCTATTGTATGCAAGCCGGCTCGATGCGGAGCCGGCCGTGCACTACTTCATCTTGCATTCGCCGGCGTACGAGTCCTTGCTTTGCTCGTAGATCACGCCTTTGGTGACGAAGGCGGGCTTGCCGCTGGCGTCTTTCTCCACGTCGACCCGGTAGAACGGGGCGATCGGGAACTGGTTGGTGTTGAACGCGAAGTAACCGCGCACGGAGTCGAACTTGGCCTCGCGCAATGCCGTGCGGAACGCATTCTTGTCGGACACGTTGCCTTTGGTCTTGGCCAGGGCCGAGGCGATCAGGCTGGCGGCGTCATAGGATTGCGCCGCGTACATCGACGGCTCGCGGTTGTATTTCTTGCGGAAAGCTTCGGCGAACTTCTTATTGGCCGGGTTGTCGAGGTCGGGCGAATAGGGGGCGGCCGTGATCGCGCCGAGCGCGTTTTCCTGCAGGGCCGGAAGCGTGGAGCCGTCGATGGTGGAGGTGGAAAGCATGCGCACCTTGTCGAACATGCCGGCTTGCCGGTATTGCTTGACGAAGTTCACGCCCATGCTGCCGGGATAAAAGGTGTAGATGGCCTCGGGCTTGTTGGCGGCCAGAGCGGAGATCTCGACCGAGTAATCGGGCTGGTTGACCTGGGTGAAAGTCTCGCCGACGACTTCTCCCTTGAAGGTGCGCTTGAAGCCCTCCATGGCGTCCTTGCCGGCCTGGTAGTTGGCGGCCAGGAGGTGGATCTTCTTGATGCCCATTTTGTTGGCGAGCTCGCCACCGGCTTCATGCAGCTGGTCGTTGTTCCATGAAGTCGAGAAGAAATAGGGCGAGCACCCCTTGCCGGTGATGGGCGTGGGGCCGGCGTTCGAACCGATCAGGAAGACTTCCGCGCTGGTGATGGGGCGGTGGACCGCCATCATCACGTTCGAATAGATCAGGCCGGTGATGATGGGTACTTTCTCGCGCTCGAGGAGCTGGCGCACGACCTGCAGCCCCACCTCGGGCTTCATCTGGTCGTCTTCCCGCAGAATCTGGACGTCGACGCCGCCGAGTTTGCCGTTGCCCTGTTCGACGGCCAACATGAACCCGTCGTACTGGTCTTGCCCCAGCACCGAGCCGGGCCCGGACAGGGTGGAGACGAAGCCGATCTTGACGGCGGCGTAGGAAGGGGCGGCGAAGGCCGCTTGCAGTATCGATGCGATGGCTATCAGTTTGGCGGTTTTCATGCGGACTCCTGGCTTGCCTTGCGTGGTGGGCGAGGCCGGAAACCGGCCCCGTGGATACTGCGATCGACGGCGCGACGCCTGCTTCGGACGCTTATTTCAGCTTGCACTCCCCATGGTAGGGATCCTGGTGCTCCTGGAATACCGTTTCCCGCGTGGCCAACGTCACGTCGCCCGCAGGATCGCGCACTACTTCGAACGCGTAATAGTTAGAAACAGGGAAGTGATTATTGTTAAATTTAAACTCGCCCCGCACTGAGGGGAAATTCGCCTTGACCATGGCCTGTTCGAAGGCTTTCTTGTCGTTGATGCGTCCTCCGGTGGCCTGCAGCGCGGCGTTCAGCGCCTGGGCTGAATCATAGCCGTAGGCCGCGTAATGCGACGGGATCCTTCCGTATTTCTTGCGGAACTGCTCGACGAAGCTGCGGTTGGCCGGGTTCGGCAGGTCGGGCGCCCACGGGCCGCCCGAGATAACGCCTAGGGCCAGCTCTTTCAACGCCGGCAGGGTCGTGCCGTCCACCGTCGAGCCCGACAGCAGGGGCACTTTGCCCAGCATGCCGGCCTGGTGATATTGCTTGACGAAGTTCACCCCCATGCCGCCGGGATAGAAAATGAACACGGCGTCAGGCTTGGCATTGCGCAGCTGCGTGATTTCCACCGAGTAGTCGGGTTGGTTGACCTGGGTGTAGGTCTCGCTGAGGACCTCGCCCTTGAAGTAGCGCTTGAAGCCGATGAGCGCCTCGCGGCCGGCCTGGTAGTTGGGCGCCATCAGCGCGACGCGCTTGTAGCCCTTCTGCTGGGCATACTTGCCCATCGCTTCGTGCTGCTGGTCGTTCTGCCAAGACGTGGAGAAGTACAGCGGCGAGCACATCGAGCCGGCAATCTGGCTGGGGCCGGCGTTGTTCACCAGCAGGAAGGTGCCGCTGTTGACGACGTCGCGGTAGATTGCCATGAGCACGTTCGAGAAGCTCAGGCCGGTAATGACGTCCACCCGGTCGCGCTCGATGAGCTTCTTGGCGGCCTGGCGCCCCACTTCAGGCTTGAGCTGGTCGTCTTCCTGGATGACCTTGACAGCTTGGCCGCCGAGCTTGCCGCCGGCGGCTTCGATACCCAGCATGAATCCGTCGTATTGGTCTTGGCCCAGCGTACCGCCGGGACCCGAGAGGGTAGCGAGAAAGCCGATCTTGATGTCGGCTTGCGCCGGGGCGGTCATGCCGAGTGCGAGGCAAAGGCTGGCCGCCAGGGCGGAAATGGGGTACTGCAAGGTCATGAAGGATTCCTTGGGTTGATTGAAGTTTAAAGTAATTCTTGGAATTCGAAGCGGAATTCGTGGGAATCGCCCGGCTCCGTGCGGCGGATGCGGCCGGCGGTGGGCGTGGGGAAGTGGGCCGGCAAGACCAGCGTGCCATCGCGGGCGCAGGCCTCGAGAAGCGAGCGCCGTGTTTGGCGCGCGTGGCCGGGGTCGGCGCAGAAGCGCGTGCTCCACTGGGGGTAGCAGCATTGCAGCGGGTGATGGAAAGCATCCCCGGTGAGCAGGACGCGCTGGTTCTCGCCCTGGATTTCGACCGCCACGTGGCCGGGCGTATGCCCAGGCGCGGGGACGAGTCGGATGGCATCGTCGATCCGGTGGTTCATGTCGACCAGGTCGGCCAGCCCGGCTTCGAACACCGGCAGGACCGAGTCGCCCACGTAGTCGCCCGTGCGCACCAGGCCGGGATGTCCCTCGTGCTCTTTCCAATACGCCCATTCCTCGTGGGTGAAGAGATAGCGCGCGTTGGGGAAGGTGGGGACCCAGGCCCCGTCCACGAGTCGCGTGTGCCAGCCCACGTGGTCGACGTGAAGATGGGTGGAGACGACGATGTCTATGTCTTCGGGCCGTACGCCGGACTGCGCCAGGCGGTCCAGCCAGCCCCAATGCTGGCGGTCGAATTCCGGGCGCACGCGGGCCTTGCAGTCGCCCACGCAGGTGTCGACCAGAATCAGGCGGCCTTGGCTTTTCAGCAAAAAGGACTGGATGGCGATTACCAGCCGGTCGGAAACCGGGTCGTAAAAGCGTGGGGCCAGCCAGTCGAGGTTGGCCTGGATCACCTCGGGCGTGGAATCCGGGAAGATTTCGGCCGGGCGGAGCAGTGGACCTTCATTCTCGACGATGCGCACCAGCTCCACGCCGCCGAAGTCGTAGCGGGCGGTCACGCGTCACCCGGAACGGACTTGCCCGGATGCACCGTGCCGCACGACGGGCAACGCCGCTTCTCTTCGCTGGCGTAGAAGGCTTCGAAGAGGGGAGGCAGGTCCTGCACGATGCTCTGGAGCTGTACCTCCACGCGGTGCACCAGGTGACCGCAGTTCAGGCAGTACCACTCGAAACCGTCTTTCAGCCCTTGCGGGCGCTGGCGCTCGATGACGAGGCAGGCGCTGCCGGCCTCGGGACGCTGGGGCGAATGCCGCACGTGCGGCGGCAGCAGGAAGATGTCGCCTTCCTTCAGGTCCACCCGTTCGGGCTTGCCGTCAGCCCAGATCTTCAGGTAGGCATTGCCCCGGATCTGATAGAAGAATTCTTCCAACGGATCGTCGTGATAGTCGGTGCGGTGATTGGGGCCGCCCACGACCGTGACGATGAAATCGGAGTCCTGCCAGATCTGCTGGTTGCCGACAGGGGGCTTGAGCAGATGCGCGTGGTCGTCGATCCACTTCTGGAAATTGAGGGGAAGGCCGTATTTGAACATGATGCTCTCGTTGGTAGGTCTGCGCCCGCGGGGCGGGCTCCCGCGCCGCGACGGGGTCGCGGCCTCCTTTTTCCTATCCATGGCAGTCTATGTGACCGCCGCCGCGAGCGAGAAATAGAAGTTGCGGCCCGGGGTATGCGTGTTGGTTATAGTCCGTTCTGGCCTTTGCCTCCGAGGGGGGGATTGCTTTCCCCGGCGCGGCGATGGGCGCAGACTCGATGCAGGTATTCGATCAGGTGCTGGCTAGCCGGACTCATTTGCCGGTTCGCCCGCACCGAATACCCCACCCGCCCGAACAGCCCGAATTCTTCGAGCGGCAGGCGCTTGAGGAGCCCGTGCTCCAGGAACTGGGCCGCGGCGTCTTGCGGCATCAGCGCGATCGCTTCCCCCCGGAGCAGTATCCCGAGGTTGGTCAGCAGGGACAGCGATTCGATGTAGCGGGGTGGCAGGCCAAGGCCGGTGCGGTGAAAGGTTTGTTCCACGGCGGTCCGCAGGGGCGACTCGGCCGAGGGCAGGATCCACGGCCAGTCCATCAACTGCGCGAGTTCGACGCGAGGTTCCCGGATGAGCGGGTGGTGCGCGCCGACCACGGCGTAGAGCCGCTCTTCGTACAGCGTGTGGTGAGTGAGGGGATAGGCATAGCCGAGCGCGATATCGCGTTCGGGCAGCCGGCCGACGACGATGTCCAGGTCGCCGGTGGCCAGGGCGGGGAACAGTTGGGACGACGGGCCTTCGGAAACGGTCACGCGTATCCCGGGGTGCTCCTGCATCAGCAGGGAAATGGCCTCGGGCAACAGCTTGGCCGAGGCCGCGATGAGCGTGCCCACGATGACGTGGCCGCTTTCGCCGGTCAGTGCGGCATTCAGCTCATCGGTCATGTACCGCAGTTCGGCCATCAGTGTCTTGACCCGGCGCCCGAGCAGGTGGGCGAGCTCGGTCGGGACGACGCCGCGGTTGGATCGCTCGAATAGCGGCGCCCCGACGAATTTCTCCAACTCGTAGATGGCCTTGGTGACGCTAGGCTGCGTCAAGTTGAGCTCATTGGCGGCGCGCGACAGCGAGTGGCGCTCGAGGACGCGTTCGAAGATCTGCAGCTGGTGCAGTTTGAGCTTGTGGCCTAGCGCGTTGGGGGTAAGGCGGAAATTGGACATGGACGGACCGCGGCGGCTCCTGGTGATCCCGGAAAGCCGCGGAACGGCTTTGCCGGTCCGCAGGCCTCGCCCGTTCGGGAGCACGCAAGGGCGAAGAAGCTACAACTTTACGCAAACATTGGTGGGTTCGGTATAAAAATGTAGCGAGTGGCGGCCGCCTTCACGCCCTATGCCCGACAAACCGCTGCCGCCGAACGGCGTGCGCAGGTCGCGCAGGAACCAGCAGTTCACCCAGGCCAACCCGACCTGCATGGCCTGGGCCACGCGGTGCCCGCGCACCAGGTTGGTGGTCCAGACTGCGGCCGCGAGGCCATACTTGGTGTCGTTGGCCAGGGCAATGGCCTCTTCCTCGGTGTCGAACGGGGCAATGTGGCAGACCGGGCCGAAGACTTCTTCCTTGATGCAGCGCGCGGTCTCGGGCAGGCCGGTCCAGATGGTGGGCTGGATGTAGGCGCCGTTGTCCCGCTCATCGCCGAATTGGGGCACGCCGCCCCCGGTGACGACCGTGGCGCCTTCTTCCACCGCCAGGCGCATGTACGAGAGCACCTTCTCCCGGTGTTCGTGCGAGACGAGCGGCCCCATGGTCGTGGCAGGATCCATGGGCCGGCCAAGCACCAATTTTTCCGCCTCGCGCTTCAGGGCCTGGACGAAGCGGTCGAAGATGGGACGCTGTACGTAGACGCGCTCGGTGCACAGGCAGACCTGCCCACAGTTCGCGAAGACGGAATTCGCGACGCCCGCCACGGCCTGGTCGAAATCGGCGTCTTCGAATACCAGGGCGGCGTTCTTGCCTCCCAGCTCGAAGGAAACCGGCTTGACGCCGGGGGCCACCGCTTTCATGATCGCGGCGCCGGTGGCCGACTCTCCGGTGAATGTGACGCCGTCGATGTCTTCGTGCGTGGTGATGAACTCTCCGGCAGAGTTGGGCCCGAAGCCGTGGACCAGGTTGAACACGCCCTCGGGCAGGCCGACCTCCAAGGCGACCTCGGCCAGCAGCGTAGCGGTCGAGGGCGTCACCTCGGAGGGCTTGGCCACCACGGTGTTGCCGAAGGCCAGCGCCGGCGCGACCTTCCAGGTGAACAGCAGCAGCGGGAGATTCCACGGCGAAATCACGCCGACGACGCCCAGCGGCTTGCGGTAGGCGTAGTTCAGCGCCTGGCGGCCGTCCGGGGTGTCTGTCATGTAGCTTTCCATGTCCAGGGTGCGCGCGATTTCCGCGAAAGCGCGGAAGTTGGCAGCGCCGCGCGGAATGTCGATCTGGCGGGCCCATCCCACGGGCTTGCCGGTGTCGCCGATTTCTGCCTCGAGAAAGTCGTCGAAGCGGCGCTCGATGCCGTCGGCCAGGGCGTAGAGATAGTCCGTGCGCTGCTTGACGGACATCGCCGCCCAGGCCGGCAGGGCACGACGGGCCGCCGTCACGGCGGCATCGACCTGGTCGCGGCCGGCCTCGTGTACGCGCGCGATCAATTCCCCGTTGGCCGGGTTGAGCTTGTCAAAGGTGCGGATGCCGTCTTCGAAGCGGCCGCCGATGAAGTTGCGGAGGGTCTTGGTGGGCATGTGGCGCTACCTGGATTAAATAGTACGTATACGTCATAATAGTAATGGATTTTCGTCCGATCATCCCGGTTCCGGGCATAACTTATCGGTGGCCAGCCATAGCCGAATCGCGGTCCGCGCGCTGCGCCAGGCGGGCGGAAGGGGCGCCATCAGTTAACATTTAAGTGGTTCTGCACGTCACCATGAAACGATCCCCTGCTACGCGGCGCAGGCCTGCCGCACCGGAAACCGTGCCATGCACGGATGCCGTCAAGGCGTTCGAGCTGACCGACGTGGTGTCGCATTTGCTCAGGCGGGCGCATTTCCGGGCCGAAGCGCTGTTCATGCAGACCTTCCACGATGAAGATCTGACCCCGCGCCAGAAGGCTTTGCTGATTACCGTTTGCAAGCATCCGGGCGCAACGCAGAACCAATTGGCCGAAGATATTGCGTTGGACCGCAATTCCTTGGCTGACATGATCAACCGCTTGGTGCGCAAAGGGTATTTGCGTCGCCAACGGTCCGCCGACGACAAGCGGGCCTATTCGGTGACGATCACCCAAGCGGGCGTGGACGTGCTCGAGCGCATACTGCCGCGCGACAAAGAAGTGGAGGAGGCCATCATTGCCGTGTTGCCGCCTGAGTATCGGGCGTTGTTCATCAAGTGTCTCAAATTGATGGCCGGGGTTGCACCGTGAGGGGCGGCCGTTGTCCGTCGATTGCTTTCTCACGTATATTCGTACGTATACGGCATAAAAAACGTTTCGAAGACAGTTCTAGCACCAGACGTTTCATTTTTTCTTCAACTTCCAGACAGGACTACCCATGGGGCAGATAGGACAAGGAGGCGCCTCCGCCGAGGTGATCGCCGGGCTGGCGCAGCGCTTGCGCGATGCGCATGAAAGCCGCGTTGCCATCGATCCGATACGCGATCAATTGCCGGCTGGCGACTTGGACGCCGCATACGCGGTGCAACAGGCCAATACGGACTACTGGGTCCGGCAGGGGCGCAGGCTCGTCGGCCGCAAGATCGGGTTGACCTCCAAGGCGGTGCAGGCGCAACTGGGCGTGGACCAACCTGATTACGGCATGTTGTTTGCCGACATGTCGGTGTGCGACGGCGAGGAGGTCCCCCTGTCGAAGCTGATCCAGCCCAAGGTCGAGGCGGAAATCGCCTTCGTGATGGAGCGCGACCTCACCCAGCCCATGGCCACCATGGCTGAGCTGATCTCGGCCGTGGCGTACGCGCTGCCGGCCATCGAGATCGTCGACAGCCGCATCGCGAACTGGAAGATCAGCATCGTCGACACCATCGCCGACAACGCGTCGTCCGGGCTGTTCGTACTGGGCAATCGTCCGGTCAAGCTGAGCGACTTCGACGGCCGGCTGTGCGGGATGGTCATGGAGCGCAATGGCGACCAGGTGTCGATCGGCGCGGGCGCGGCATGCCTGGGGCATCCCCTGAACGCCGCGCTGTGGCTGGCCCGGAAGATGGCCGAGTGCGGCAGCCCGCTGCGCGCGGGCGACGTGGTGTTGAGCGGCGCGCTGGGCCCCATGGTCGCAGTGCAAGGTGAGGAAATTCTCGAAGCGCGCATCAACGGGCTGGGCTCGGTGCGCGCGGTATTTGGTGCGAAGGAGCAAGCATGAGCGGTCCGCTGTTGTCTCTTCCCGATGTGGCGCGCGAGCTGGACGAAGCCGCATGCACGCCGCGTGCCGCCGAGCAGTTTGCGGAACGCCGCCCGATGACGCTCGCCGAGGCCTATGAGGTGCAGCGCTTGCTGATCCAGCGGCGCATCGATCGCGGTCATCGCCGCATCGGCATGAAAATGGGTTTCACCAGCCGGGCCAAGATGGTCCAGATGGGCGTCCACGACATGATCTGGGGCCGGCTGACGCACGACATGCGCGTAGACGAGGGTGGCGAGCTCAAGCTGTCGACCCGCGTGCATCCGCGCGTCGAGCCCGAAATCGCGTTCCTGCTGCGCAAACCTTTGTCAGGCATCGTCTCGCCGGTCGAGGCCCTGGATGCGGTGGAGGCCATCGCGCCGGCGCTCGAGATCATCGATTCGCGCTACAAGGCTTTCAAGTTCTCGCTCGAGGACGTCGTGGCCGACAACGCATCGTCGTCCGGCGTCGTGATCGGCACCTGGCACAAGCCTAGCATCGATTTTTCGAACCTGGGCTTGATCATGTCTTGCAACGGCAAGCCGCAGCAGGTGGGCACCACGGCCGCCATCCTGGGCCATCCCGTACGCTCGCTGGTCGCCGCTGCCCGCCTGGTGGCGGAAGCCGGAGAGATCCTGCCGGAAGGTTCGATCGTGATGGCGGGGGGCGCGAGTGCTGCCGAAGCGCTGGTGGCAGGCACCTGGGTCGAGCTCGAGATGCAGGAGCTCGGGCGCGTGGGGTTCCACGTTACGGCGTAAGCAGAGCCAGGGCAGGCCGGCCGTTCCGGGCCTGCCTGCCCCGGAAGTCGCTATCGTCGGAATTTTTCATAGTAATGAAAGATTGCCCCCATATAACTTAGTGTTCTATGCATATGGGGACTTCGTCTGAGCCCTCTCAGGGCTAACCCCTACAATCTCATGATGTCATTCTTGCGTGCAGCGCGACCATCATGAGATTCCTCGCTTTTCTCGCCGCGTGGGTGTTGGCGTTTGCCGCCCATGCTGGCGCAGATCCCCGTCCATCTCCTATTCTGTCGCCGGCCGAGCTCAGCGCTCTGATTGCTTCTGCTTCGCCCGCGGTGACGGTCATCGATATCCGGCCGCCGGCCGAGTACCGGCAAGGTCACATTCCCGGCGCTTTGTCCGCGCCTTACGGTTCGTGGCGCGGTCCCGCGCACAGTCCCGGGACATTGCCGCCGCTGGAAGCCTTGACGGCGCAAGTCCGCAAGCTCGGATTGACGCCCGCGCGCCATGCCGTGGTGGTTTCTTCGGGCGCGGACGTCACCGATTTCGGCGCGGCCGCCCGCGTGTACTGGACGCTCAAGTACTTGGGGCTGGAGCGCCTGTCGGTCTTGAACGGCGGCATGCAGGCATGGCAACAGGCGCAGCAGCCGCTGAGCACCGAAGCAGCTCCGGCGCCGGCTCCCAGCGACTACGAGCCGAAGTTGAACACCGCCATCATCGCCACGCAGTCCGACGTGCTCGCCAGCCTGGATAGGAACGATGCCAGGCTGATCGACGCGCGCCCCAAGAATTTCTTCGAAGGGCTGGTGAAGGCGCCGACGGCGTCGGTGCCCGGCACCATACAGGGGGCGAAGAACATTCCGCATAGCGTGTGGTTCTCGCCGGGCAGCACCCAAATCGTCTCGGCCGAGGAAGCGCGGGCCATTGCCGCGCGGGAATTCCCCGACCTCGCCGCCGATAACATCGCATTCTGCAATACCGGCCATTGGGCGGCCACGGACTGGTTTGCGTTGTCCGAGCTCGCCGGGTTGCCCAACATCCGCATGTACCCCGAGTCCCTGGCCGATTGGACCAATGCCGACCAGCCCCTGCCCATGGACAACACGCCGGGTCGGGCGAGCCAGATCGCGGATAAGTTCAAGAAGTTGTTCGGCAAGTCGTAAAGGAATTCCTCGATGCAAGCGACATATCCCCCGTCGGCCTCGCCGGCCGGCCTTTCCCCTGGCGCAGCCGCACCGGCTGGCACGCGCTGGCCGCTGACGCTCGCCATCGTGGCGGCGGTCCTGGCCCTGGCGTGGTTCGTGACGGTCAGGCAAGCCGTGCTGTTCCTGATTGGCGTTGGCATGGGCGGCTTGCTGGCCGGTGCGCGCTTCGGCTTCACCACGGGCTGGCGCCGCCTGATCGAGGCCCGCGATGCGAGCGGCGTGTTCGCGCAAATCATCCTCCTGGCGGTGGCGGCCGCCATCTCCATTCCCTTGTTGTCCAGCTTTCCGGCCGAGTTGTCTGCGGCGTTGGGACCACCCAGCGTCAGCCTGCTGGTAGGCGCTTTCGTGTTCGGCATCACCATGCAGATTGCCGATGGCTGCGGCTCGGGCACCTTGTACAAGGCTGGCCTGGGCATTCCCCTGAACATGGGCGTGTTGCCCTTGTTTGCGCTGGGAAGCTTCCTCGGGTCTGTCCACCTGCATGACTGGCTTTCATTGGGCGCCATCGCGCCAGTCAGCCTGGTGCGCGAACTCGGCTCTGCCAAGGCGCTCGCGGCGACTTTCGCCGGCCTCGCCGCCGTCGGCGCGGCGGCGAGGCTCTGGTCGCGCAAAGGTGGCGGGGCGTCCCGGCTTTGGAACCGCAAGCTCGTGCTGGCAGGGATCGGCCTGGCTTTGCTGGCGGCCGCCAATCTCGTCGTGGCCGGGCAACCCTGGGGCGTGGTCTATGGCTTCGGGCTCTGGGCGGCCAAGCTCGCCACGGCCGCGGGCGCGTTCGACCCGGGCTCCAATGCATTCTGGGGCCAGGCCGGCAACCTGCGTGCGTTGGATCAAAGCGTGTTTCTGGACGTCACGTCGATCACCAACATCGGCATCATGGCTGGGGCGCTTTGGATTTCCGCGCGTCGCCCGGTCGAGGGAAAACCGCTGCGCGCGGGCCAATGGGCGGCCGTGCTGGTGGCGGGCTTTTTGCTCGGCTACAGTTCGCGGCTCGCGTTCGGCTGCAACGTGGGCGCAATGGTCAGTGGCATTTCCACCGGCAGCTTGCATGGCTGGATATGGGTGGCGCTGGCTTTCGCCGGCTCGTTGATCGGCGTGCCCTTGCGGCGCCGCCTCGGCGTTTGAGGAGGAGGACCCGATGCGTTCCCGTATATCGGCGATCGCGACCTTTTGGGCCGCGCTGATCGTCTTTTTCGCGTGGGACTGGGCGCACTCCAGTCCCGTCAACCACAGGAAAGAGCCCGCCATCATTGCCATTGGCTCAGGGCAGGCGCCCAGCGGAGGGCACTGCTCGGCATTTTGAAGGGCGACGCCTGCTGATGATTATTTGCAACTCCTATGCATATGCAATAGAGTTGCATTAATCTCGGTTTTGCGCAAGAATGCCGCTCTCGCCGGGCATGGTTCCCCATGCCCGGCGGGGCGGCTTTTTTTGCGCCATTCGTCAATGAAAGAAGGAACCGGGATGTTGGGAAGGTTGAATCCTCTGGTCGTGACCTGGACGTGCATCGCCTGGGGGGGATTGTCGGCCCCTGCCTGGGGGCAGGCGGAGGGCGCGTCTGGTCCCGCGCCGCACGTGCTCGATGGGATTACCGTGTCGGCCACGCCCTTGTCGCGCGCGGCAGGGGAGCTGGCCGCCCCCGCCACGGTGCTCGACGAGCCGGACCTGCTCACCGGCCGCGCCGCGACCTTGGGCGAAACACTGGAGCGGGAGCCCGGCATCACGGCCACGCATTTCGGGGCAGGCGCCAGCCGTCCCATCATCCGTGGCATGGATGGCGCGCGGGTCAAGGTCTTGTCCGACGGCGCCGAGGTGCAGGACGCTTCCACCATCAGTCCGGATCACGCAGTGGGGCTCGAGCCCATGTTGTCGCACCGCGTGGAGGTGTTGCGGGGCCCGGCTGCGCTGCTCTATGGCGGTGGCGCGTTGGGGGGCGTGGTCAATGTGCTCGACCACCGCGTTCCGACCGAAGTCCCGGAGGACGGCCTGGAGGGCAGCGTCGAGGTGCGGGGCGCGACCGGCGCGCGCGAAACGGCAGGAACCTTCGAATTGACTACGGGCGGCCGGGGATGGGTTTTCCATGCGGAAGGGCTCAAGCGCAACGCGAACGACTACGCCGCCGGGCGGGGATGGAGCGGCGGCAACAGGGTGGGCGGTTCGTACAACCATACGGAAACCGGCAGCCTAGGGTTGTCCTGGGTGGGGGATCGCGGCTACCTGGGGCTCGCCTACACGCTGCAGCGCAATCGTTATGGGCTGCCAGGGCATGAGCATGCCTACGAGGGCTGCCACGCTCATGGCACGCACCTGCATTGCCCCGGCGACGGGCATGGCCACGACCACGGGGGCGAGGATGGTCCCGGCGGCGAGCACGAAGGCCAGGCCCATGGTGCGCCCTTCGTGAGCCTGCGCAGCCAGCGCTGGGACGTGCGGGGAGAATGGCGCGACCCGTTCGCCGGATTCAGCCGCGTGCGCGTACGGGGCGGTTTCACCGATTACCAGCACGATGAGATCGAGGAAGAGCGCATTGCCACGACGTTCCGGAACAAGGCGCACGACGGCCGCATTGAGCTCGAGCATGCGCCTTGGGGCGGCTTACGCGGCGTCGTGGGGGTACAGGCGTCCCGCCGCGATTTCAGCGCCTTGGGCGAGGAAGCCTTCGTCCAGCCCACGCTGACGCGCAACCATGGCGTGTTCGCCCTGGAGGAGTACGCCGTCGGCGACTGGCGTTTCGAGGCGGGGGTGCGCCACGAATGGCAGCGCATCGACGTGCGTGGCGACTCGCCAGACGCCAGGCATCGCGGGACGTCCGTGTCGGCGGGCGCGGTCTGGCGGTTTGCGCCGTCGTACTCGCTGGGGATGTCGATATCGCGCTCGCAGCGCCTGCCGACGGCGGAGGAGCTCTATGCCAATGGCCTGCATCTGGCTACCTCCACCTACGAGGTCGGGAATCCGAGCTTGAAGCGTGAAACGTCCCGCCATATTGATGTGACGCTGCGCAAGTTGGCTGGCCCCACGACCTTCTCCGTGTCGGTGTTCCGGAGCCATGTCGACGATTTCATTTACGGCCGCACGCTCGACGTCCATGACGGCCTGCAGCTGCTCGCGTACACGCAGGGCGACGCAAGCTTCACCGGCGTGGAAGCAAAGGTGCGTCATCAAATCGACAAGGTCTTTGCGGTCTCGCTCCTGGGCGATTACGTGCGGGCACGCCTGGACGGAGGCGGTAATTTGCCCAGGATTCCCCCTTATCGCGTGGGGGCACGCCTGGACGCGAAGTGGCAGGCGTGGCGCGGCAACGTGGAGCTGTCTTTCGTCGGTCGCCAAGGCCGGGTCGCGGCATTCGAGACCCCGACCCCGGGGTATGCGATGCTCAATCTCGGCGCCGGGTATGAGGGCCGAGCCGGCGCCACGCGCTACCAGGTTTATGTGCGGGCCATGAACCTCACGGACAAACTCGCGTACCGGCACACGTCGTTCATCAAATATTCGGCGCCACTAATGGGGCGCAGCCTGGTTGCGGGCGTGCGCTGGATGTTCTGACGGCAACGGTGCTCGGCGCTTATCCAGGTGTAACCGCTTGTGGCGTTTTGCTCATCCCTGCGCGCGCCGGGCGGCTCTCCGCGGGCGCTGGCGCCGAAGCAGCCTTTCGGTGCGAGAGTTGTTGTTACAGCGCCGCCGCAGGATGCGGACTATGCTGGAACGGGCTCACTCGTGAAGGAGAGGCGATATGGATCAGGCGTCGAAACAGCAGTCCGCGGCCGGTGAAACATTTAGCATCGACGTAGAGGCCATTCGAAAACGCGCACGCGAAAACCTCGACGAAGGTGCGGTCACGCAAGACTACGGCGCAGATCGCCAGGCTGTACTGAAGATGCTCAACGAGGCCTTGGCGACCGAGCTGGTCTGTGTGCTGCGTTACAAGCGCCACTATTTCATGGCGCGCGGGATTCACGCCGATCCGGTTGCGGCCGAATTTGCCGAACACGCTGCGCAAGAGCAGCAGCATGCCGACGAGATCGCGCAACGCATCGTGCAATTGGGTGGAGAGCCCGACTTCTCTCCGGCCGGCCTGCAGGATCGCAGCCATTCCCAATACGTCGAGGCAGACTCGCTCGAGAGCATGATCAAGGAAAACCTCGTGGCCGAGCGCATTGCCATCGATAGCTATCGCGCCATGATCCGTTACCTCGGCGACAAAGATCCCACGACCCGGCGCATGCTGGAGGAGATCCTTGCGGTCGAGGAGGAGCACGCGGACGATATGTCAGATCTGTTGCAGCGCGGCTAGGCCTGCGGCGGCGAGGCCCCACCGGGAGCGGGGGCGGGGCGGTGGGGGCCACCGCTTTGCGCGGCGTCCAGCGTCGGGGCCGGCATCCCGAACAGGTAGCCTTGCACGTAGTCGGCGCCGACCTGGGTGAGCCGATCCAGGGTCGCGTCGTCTTCCACGCATGTGAAGATCACGCGCGATCCGCGCTCGGCCGCGGTTTTCAGTAGCGGCGGCAGCTCGGTCTCGGGGGAGGCGATGGCGTGCGGCGCGAGCTTGAGGACATCGGGGGCATGCAGGTGCAGTAGCGACTGCGCCTCGCGCACGTCGTTCGCGTGAATGCCGGCCTGGAAGCCGGCTTTGCGGTAATTGCGCAGGATGACGCCAGCCAGCAGAACGTCGTGCGCGGCTTCCGATGGCAGCTGCAGCACGATGCGGGAGGGCGGAACGCCCAGCGCCTCGAGCATGCGGCGGAACGCCTGGCCGTGATCCTGGGTGATGGCCGCGAGCAATCTGCCGTGTACCCGCAGATAAAGTGGCAAATCCGCTTGCGCCTGCGAGAAGTAATTCAGGGTGTGCACGAGCCGGCACAGGCGGTCGAGGCGCACCAGCGTTGCATCATCCGCCGCCTGGGCGAAAAGCCCCCACGGGCTGATGACCTCGCCGTTCGCGGTGCGCGGACGGGCATAGGCATCGTAGCCCGCGGGTTGGCGGGTGCGAATCGCGAAGATGGGCTGAAATGCGCTCGATAGGTCGAGTTCCAGGAACCTGCCGCGAACGGTGCCGTCGTCGGCCAGGCCGAGCGCGGCGTGCATGTCGGGTTGGTTCGAGAGCTTGGCGATGAGTTTCCGGACTTCCGAATAGGCCACGGGATGCTCCTGGGGGCAATGGAGGCCCGCGCGGGGCCTTTTTCCTATTCAGCGTACCGCCGATCACTATTACCGCAAACGATTGTTTCGCGTTTCCGATATTTCCCCTGGATCTAAAGCCCCGAGTCCGCTACCGCGCGCTGTCAGTAGCGCTGCGCAGATTCGAGCTCATCCAGCAAGCGCTGGTAGAGGGCATGGCGCTGCGCCGCGATGCGCCCATCCCGCAAGGCGTCCAGGACGGCGCAGCCGGGCTCGTGGATGTGGGTGCAGTTGTAGAAGCGGCATTTGCCGAGGTACGGCTCGAATTCGGGGAAGCCCCGGACGATTTGCGCGCCGTCCAGGTGCTGCAACCCGAAGGCCTGGAACCCGGGGGAGTCGATCACGTCGGCCCGCGGGGCGACGTCTTCAGGAACGTGGTAGAGGCGGGTGCTGGTGGTGGTGTGCTTGCCGGCGCCCAGGGCTTGTGAATGCTCCTGCGTGGCCGCACCCGCATTGGGAACCAGGGCGTTGAGCAGCGTCGATTTCCCCATGCCGCTTTGCCCCAGCAGGAGAGTCGTGCGGCCGGCCAAGCGGGGCGACAGCAGGGCGCGCGTGCCGCCAACATCGAGCGCGCTGAGCTCCAGTACCGGCACGCCGACCGCCGCGATGTCGGCGAGCCGCGCCCTGGCGCTGGCGAGGCCGGCGGGGCGATCGACCTTATTCAGCACCACCACGGGTTCGACGTCGGCATTGCGTGCGCCGACGAGCGCACGGCCCACGAGGTCGTCCGAAAACTCGGGCTCGGTCGCGACGACGATGAGCAGCAGGTCTACATTCGCCGCGAACTGCTTGGTCCGCATTTCATCCGACCGATAGAGCAGGTTGCGTCGCGGGAGCACGGACAGGATCGCACCTTCGGCCGGCCCTTCCGGCGCGACCAGGACCCAGTCCCCCACCGTAGCCGTGCCTTTCTTGCCGCGCGGATAGCATTGACGGGTCGATCCGTCCTCGAATTCGATCGTGAAATGCCGCCCGAACGCCGCAATCACCCGGCCTCGCAGGCCGGCGCCAGCGGATCCTCCGGCCGTGTTTCGCCTCGGCTTCATGGCGCGTAGATCGCGTCGGTCTTGGCCGCGCAGATGAAGTCGTTCATGGAAATGCCGCCTACGTCATGGGTGCCGTACGAGACGCGCACCTTGCCGTAGCCCACGGTCAGCTCAGGGTGGTGGTCCTCGTTTTCCGCCAGGTCGGCGACCGCGTTCACGAAGGCGATGGTGCGTCGGTAATCCGGGAATGTGAATTCGCGTTCGATCGCGTTTCCCCGGGATGACCATCCGGGCAGCGCTTGCAGCTGCCGTGCAACGGCATCCGGGCTGAGCGGAGACTGGTGCTTCCTGGACTCGCAGCGGCTTGCAAGCAGCTGGGCAACGGTCGATACGGCGTTCATACCTGTTTCCTGGAACGGTGTGGCCCAGACCCACGCGTCGGGCCGCAGCGACGCTGCTTCATGAGGCTGCGGCGCGCAGCCGGCCAATGCGCAGCGTCGCGGGCGGATGCGAATCGTAAAAAGCCGAATGCACGGGATCAGGCGTGAGCGTGGCGGCGTTGTCGTCGTACAGCTTTACCAGTGCCGAGATCAGGTTGGCGGGATCGGTTTGCTCGCTGGCGTAGCGGTCGGCCTCGAACTCGTGCTTGCGCGAGTACCAGCTCGCCACCGGCGTGAAGGGAAAGGTGAACACCGGCGTGACGAGGAAGAAAAGGATGAGGGCCAGTGCATCGTTGCGCCCGTCGAGCGCAGGCATGACGCCAAGGCCTGTGTAGAACCAGGTTTGCTGCGCCAGCCATCCTAGCAGCGCGAAGAAGGCGAGCGAGACGGCGAAGGCGAATACCAGGCGCTTGGTAATGTGACGGTGTTTGAAGTGGCCGAGCTCGTGGGCAAGCACTGCTTCGATTTCCTCCGGCGCCAAGCGCGAGAGCAAGGTATCGAAAAAGACGATGCGCTTATTTTTCCCCAGCCCCGTGAAATAGGCGTTGCCGTGGGCTGAGCGCTTGGAGCCGTCCATGACGAACAAACCGTTCAGCGAGAAACCCGTACGGCGTGCGAGCGCATGGATGCGCTCGGCCAGTGATTGGTCGGCCAGTGGCGTGAACTTGTTGAACATGGGCGCGATCACCGTCGGGAAGAGCAGCATCACGCACACATTGAAGACGACCCACAGCCCCCATCCCCAGAGCCACCAGTAGCGGCCCGCTTCCGCCATGAGCCACAGCAGGGCCGACAGCAGCGGCAGGCCGAGCACGACCGCCAGCACGACGCCCTTGGCCGCGTCGGAGGCGAACAGGCGCAAGGTCATGCGGTTGAATCCGAAGCGCGACTCCAGTACGAATTGCCGCCACAGCGTAAAGGGCAGGTCCAGGAGCGCGAGCAAGGCCGCCACCATGCCGACCAGGAGCAGCTGCCGGACGAAGTCGGATGAGGCCACTGCGGAGGCCAATTCGCTCAGTGCCTGTAGCCCGCCCAGCAGCGTCAGGCCGACCAACACGGCGCTGTCGAAGAGAAGGGAGACGACGTCGAAGCGTATGCGCGCGAGGGTGTAGTCGGCAGCTCGACGATGGCTGGTTTCGCCTATGCGGTCCGCGAATTCGGGGGGGACGGTGTTGCGATGGCGGGCGACGTGCCGCGTCTGGCGGGTGGCAAGCCAGAGGCGGGTGACGACTCCGGCCAACAGCATGAAGACGAACAGCAGGGTAAACACGATGACGGCTCGTTCCTGTTGGCGGCGCGCGGGTTCCGCACCCCCATGCTGCGGCGCACGAGGAGAGCTGGGCGCCGGCCTGTGAGAAAATTGCGGTTTATGCGTGCGCGGGGGCCGCGGCACCGCGCGCGACGTTGCATGGATCCGGAGCACCGATTATATGGCGTTGAACGAAAATCACCTGGTTTGGCTCGATATGGAAATGACGGGGCTGGACCCGGAAAAGGAACGCATCATCGAAGTTGCAGTCGTCGTGACCGACTCGCAGCTGGAGGTGGTTGCCGAGGGCCCGGTCCTGGTCGTGCACCAGCCGGATGCGTTGCTCGACGCCATGGATGCTTGGAACAAGGCCACCCATGGCCGCAGCGGGCTGATCGATAAGGTGAAAGCGTCCACGCTCACTGAAACCCAAGCCGAAGACATCCTGCTCGAGTTCCTCTCGCAGCACGTGCCCCCAGGCAAGTCCCCGCTGTGCGGCAACACCATCAGCCAGGACCGCCGGTTCATGGTGCGCTACATGCCGCGGCTGGAAGCGTTCTTTCACTACCGCAACCTCGACGTCAGCACGCTCAAGGAGCTGTGCCGCCGCTGGAAGCCCGAGATCTACAAGGGATTCGAGAAAAAAAGCCGCCACGAGGCGTTGGCCGACATCTACGAGTCGATTGCCGAGCTCAAGTACTACCGCGAACACTTCCTGCGGGTATGAGGTGGCCGAGGCGCCTCGCCGTCAGGCGGCCGGTCCTTGGCTGCCCGCTACGCGCCAATAGCAATACTGCAGCGCCAGCGCCGAGACAGCCATGCTGGACGAGGCCATGAGCCACATCGTGCCGGCTCCGGTCGGGGAACCCGGCATCAGGGCCGTGATCAGGCCGTCCAAGGCGCCCGCCGCCGGCCCGAAAGCCAGCCACCACCCGCCAAGCAAGCCTATGCCCCAGAGCGCGCCCGCCTGGATCAACATTGGAGCGACGGCCACTTTGTACGCGCGGAGCAGGTAGCTGCTCATGCATTGGAGCGCGTCGAACAAGTGAAAGAAGGGCATCATCGCCAATAACCCCAACGCCACGGCGCCCACCTCGGGGTCGCTCGAGTAGGCGCGGACGATGGGCTGGCGCGCGAGCAGCACGACGGCGATGGTCAGCAGGGCACCCACCGTGCTGAGCATCAATCCGGCCGCCCCGGTGCGGCGTGCTTGTGCCGGGGCGGCGGCCCCGATGGCCTGGGCGGTCAAGGCACCGGTCGATACGCCGAGCGCGAGCGGCATCATGAAGCACAGCGCCACGAGATTCGCCATGATCTGGTGGCCACCGGTGGCGTAGATGCCTTCGCGCGCCACCAGCAGGGCCATGAAAGTAAACGAGGTGACCTCGATCAGGTAGGAGGCACCCATGGGCACGCCCAGCCGGAGTAATTCGCCCAGGATCTTCCAATCGGGGCGCCCGATGCGCAGCCCGAAAGGGCGATAAAAGGCGTCCCGTCGCAGCACGACGACGCTCGCCCCGACGCTGATCCAGAAAACCAACGCGGTCGACAGTCCGGCGCCCACGGCACCCAGGGCGGGAAGGCCACACTTGCCGTAGATGAACAACCAGTTGAGCAGGGCCTTGATGCCGATGCCCGCGATATTGATCGTCATCACCACCTTGGGGCGGGAGACCGCAGTGTTCAGCGCATAGACCGTGCGGAAGATGAGCGCGGCCGGCAGGGCGAGGATGAGCATGTACAGGTATCCCCGCACTTGGGCCCGGACGGCGGGATCCACGTCGCCGGACATCGCCAGCCATGCGTCCGGAAACATCATGGCGGCGCCACCCAAGGCGGACAGGCCGATGGAGAGCCAAACGGACTGCCCCCACGCGCGTCCTATCTTGTCGAAGCGCCCTGCGCCGAAATGTTGGGCGGCGATCGGGATCAGCGCGTGCAGCACGCCCGTCAGGCCGACGAACACCGTGACGTAGATCGAGACGGACAGCGACATGGCCGCCAGGGCGACCGGCGAGGCGTGGCCGGTCATGGCGGTGTCCAGCACGCCGAAAGCCATGCCTGCCCATTGGCCGACCAGCACCGGCCAGCCCTGTTGCAGGATGCGGCGCAGCGTCGCGCCCCAGCCGCCCGGCAGTGCGCTGGCCGCGTTCGCACTCACGAGGCAGGGTGCCCGGGATGCGCCGGGCGCAATAAGATGAAGTATTCGCGTACTTCCGGCGCGCGGCGGAACTCCGCCGCACGGGTGCCTTCCCAAAGCACGCGGCTGCCTGCGTACTCGCCCCGCTGGACGGCGTTCCACAGGACGCTGGCATTGCCTTGCAGCAAAACGAGCGGGCAGTCGCCGGTCAGTTCGAAGCGCAGGCCGTCGAATACCGCGAACGACGCACGTTGCGACAGCCCCAAGCCCGAGCTGCGCACGCATTCGCGCTTGCCGGTGCGCACCCGCTCTTGTTCCAGGGCATGCGCCACCCGGTTGGATACTTCCCGATAACTCTTGTTGTAGTTGATCGAGGGCAGCCACAACGTCATGATCAGCAGCCAACAGGTCACCACGCCGCTTGCAGAGAGCACCGTGCCGCGCCAGAGTCCGGTCGGGCGCGCACGGAAACGCCAGGCGATGAGCGCGACCCAGGCGACCGTGGCGGCTAGCGCTGCACCGAAGGCGAAGAGCGAAAACTCCACTTCGAAGCCGGGGGTCTGGCGGGCGATGTTGCGGGCGATCTTGGGCGGCACGCCGGTCATCATGGCGATCCACCCTATCCAGACCACGCATGCGGCGGCCGAGAACACCATCACGGCAAACCAGTCCAGGGCATTGATCAAGCCCCGGCGCAGCGTCGGCAGCGCCAGCGCTCCCAATACGGAGCACGGGATGACGAGCACGAGATATTCGGCGTCCACCGGTTCCCGGACCGTGCAAAGCAAGACGAGCCCCGCGGCGGTCAGGGCACCGGGGATCGCCACGTGAGGCGAGGCCAGGTAGCCGCGCCAGCGCCATAGCGCGAGCAGCGCCAGCGGGCCCGTCGGCCACAGGAACCAGGGCATGTTGCGCGCGGCACCGGACAAGCCTTGTGGGCTGAGCAGGCCGAAGACGCTGGCGTTCCAGCCCCACCAGCCGCTCATCCAGTAGGGCTTGAGCAGGGCGGCGGGAAGCCACCACGCCAGCGAGAGCACGAGGGCCAGCGGCAGGCTCACCAGCGCGATCCAGCGCACGCCCGGCCGCAGCGGCTGGCAGCGCCACGCGAGCAGGGCGACCGCCAGCAATTGCGGTACGACGGCGGGAAAGCCGCGGGAGAGGAATGCGCCGGCCAGCGCCAGGCCCAGCGTCACGGACGCTGCCCGGGGGTGGTCGAGCATGCGCGCCAACGAATAAAAGGCCAGCGCGTGGAAGGCCAGGCTGGCGGGTTCGGCCGAGGTTTCGTGGCTGCGCCACAACACGCCCAGCGTCGCGAGTAGCAGGAGCAGCGCCGCGTCGGCCAGCATCCGGCCGTAGTCGCGCGGTTCGGGTTGGCCCCCGAATGGCAGGGCCAGGGGCTGCGCCTCGGGCCGCCGGCCGAGCAAGTAGGTGCCGTACCAGAGACTGGCGCTGGCGATGGTGAACCAGATCAGGTTAGGCAGGCGCCCGGCCAGGATGTGCCCCCCCAGGGGAGCGAATAATTCCATGCAAAGCGCGCCCAACCACGTGGCGATCGGCCCTTCCTGCGACACTGCCACGCCAGCCGCCTCCGGGGCCAGCCACTGTTGCCAGCCGCCCTGGTAGGCGCTCCACATTTGCGCGAGGCCGATGACGTCCTCGCTCTTCCAGGGTTCGCGCCGGATCAGTCCGACCACGATGTAAAGCACGCATAGCCCCAGCAGGCCCCAGCGCGGCAGTTTGGTTGCCGCCACTGCGGTCAGCCGGGCCGGCGTGGGCGGCATGATCGACGAATAGAAGGAGGGGAAACGGGAGGACATTGAACCGCTGGGATGACCTAACAGGCGACAAATCGAATTCTAGTAGCCCGCGCCGTTGCCACAGACAAAAAAGGCAGCCTCGAGGGCTGCCTTTTGGGTCCGCAAGGACGGCGACGGTCGCTTAGGCGGATGCCTTCGGCGTACGCGCGAAGCGGGCGCGGAATTTCTCGACGCGGCCGGTCTCGACGATACGGGTTTGCGCACCGGTATAGAAGGGGTGCGATTCGGACGTCACGTCGCACTTAAAGAGCGGGTACGTCTTGCCATCGATCTCGATGGTTTCGCGCGTGTTCACCGTCGAACGGGTGATGAACTTGCCGCCCGTTTGCAGGTCCTGGAAAACGACTTCGCGGTATTCGGGGTGTATGCCTTCTTTCATGGCAATTCCTTGGCGTAAAGTGCGGGTCGCCAGCCGGCCACATCCGGCAACGTTCCCAAATTCGGTAAGCCTACTATTATGGCCGGAAAACCGGGAACGTGCAAGCCAGGGCGGTCAGCCAGCCTGTTGCTCGGCGCCGCAGCCGCAGCCTCGGTGGTTGATGCGGCGGCACCAATACTCCCACGCGCGTTTTGCCGACGGGGCGGCCGGATCCATCTTGGACCGGATCGCAACTTCTCCGGGCGATAGCGCTTTGACCGAATCGCTCATGCGCATGGCCTCCATGAGGATGCGGGCGTTGCGAGGGAGATACATCGCGATCCGGACCGCCTCGAAGAGGTTGCGGCCCGCCACGGAAAAGCCGTGTCCCCGCATCAACACGACCCGGTTTTCGGCCAATGCGCGCGCCAAATCCCTGCCCTGCTGCATGTTGGTCACCAGCAGGTTGGTGTCTCCGAAGCCGTCGCGGATGTCCCAGACGGGCACCCGGTCCCCCATGTCGCTCGCGACATGGATGACGGGCCGCAGGGGGATGTCCGTGATGCTGAACGGGAGCACTTCGTCCGCGTGGCTGTGGACCACGGCATGGACGTCGGGACGAGCCTCATAAATGGCGCCGTGGATGAATCGTTCCATGTATGGAGGCTTGCCGGCGTTTTCCGGAGAGTCGCCATCGAGCGAATACTCCACGATGTCGCCGGCGCCGACCAATTCCGGGCTGCGCGATCGCGACAGGAGATAACGGTCCGGACGGGATGGGTGACGGACGCTGACGTGTCCGTACGCGTCCAGCACACCCTCCCGGGCCAGGATGCGATTGGCGTGGACGAGGTCCTCGATTAGCGTCGCCGGTATGCTCATGGGCCTGCCTCGTTCAGTTGCCCGCCTGGATGCCGGCGGCCTTGACCACCTGCGCCCATTGGCGGATTTCATTGCTGATCAGCGTTTTCATCTCCGCGGGCGTACGGAAGTCGGGCACGAAACCCATGACGTCGAGTTTGCGGCGCGTATCTTCATCTTCCAGGGACTGCCGGAGTGCGTCGGACAGGCGCGCGACGACGGCGGGCGGCGTGCCGTGCGGCGCCATCATGCCGAGCCAGCTGCTGGCGTCGAAGCCGGGCAGGGTTTCGGCCGCGGCCGGAACGTCGGGGTAAGCATCCAGGCGCTTGCCGCTCAACGTGACGAGCAGGCGCAGCCGGCCGTCTTTGATGAAGTCGGCCACCGTGGTGGGCGTGGCGACGAACAACTGCAGCTGCCCCCCGACGACGTCGGTGATGGCCGTGCCCGATCCCTTGTAGGGGATGTGCATGATGTCGATGCCGGTGCGGTCCTTGAGCATTTCCATCGCCAGGTGGGTGGCCGTGCCGGTGCCGGAGCTGGCGTAAGACATCCGGCCGGGGTGCGCCTTCGCGTAGGAGACCAGTTCGGCGAAAGTGCGCACCGGGACCTGCGCGTTGGCGACCACCAAGACCGGGGCGGAGGCCATGGTGCCGACCGGCTCGAAGTCCTTCGTGATGTCGAACGGCAGGTTCTTGTAGATGGACGGATTGGCGGTGACCGCGATGCTCGCGAGCACGAGCGTATAGCCGTCGGGAGCGGCCTTGGCCGCCTGGGCCGTGCCGATATTGCCGCCGGCTCCGGGCCGGTTTTCGATCACGATCGATTGTTTCAGGCGGGCCGCCATTTTTTCGCCAATCAACCGGGCAACTTGGTCGCTGCCTCCACCCGGCGAGTAGGGGACGATGAAGCGTATCGGCTTGGTCGGATAGGTGCCGGCCTCGGCTGCGCTGGGGGCAGTGGCCAGCAGCGCGGCGGCTGCCGCGGCGTGGAGCGGGCGAAGGAAGGGGGCGCGGATGCTCAACATGTCTCCTCGTTTTTTTCGGTAGTGTGATGCGGGGGCGGATGCCGCCTGCCGGGATTCTGGGGCAGGCCTCACGCGCACGGACGCGCGAGGTTGAGATAGGACGTATCTCGGATCGAAATGGCGCCAGCCAGGGCAAATTCCGGGGGAGCTTGGGCGGCGAGGAGGCGGAGAGTGGAGTTGGGATCGCCCCTGCGGAAGGTGGAGGGAGCGGAGGGAGAGGCGCTCCGCCGTGCGGCGACGGAGCCCTGCGGCGCTCCCCTGCAATCGGGGCAGCGCCTAGCAAGCCGGCTTAGCCGCCTTTCTTCATCATGTCGAAGAATTCGGCATTGTTCTTGGTTGCGCGCATCTTGTCGAGGATGAACTCCATCGCCTGGATTTCGTCCATGTCGAAGATGAACTTGCGCAGCACCCAAACCTTCTGCAGCACGTCCGGCTTGATCAGCAGCTCTTCGCGGCGCGTGCCGGACTTGTTCAGGTTGATGGCGGGGTAGACCCGCTTTTCGGCGAGGCGCCGTTCGAGGTGGACTTCGCTGTTGCCGGTGCCCTTGAATTCTTCGTAGATCACGTCGTCCATGCGGCTGCCCGTCTCGATCAGGGCCGTGCCGATGATGGTGAGCGAGCCGCCTTCTTCGATATTGCGGGCTGCACCGAAGAAGCGCTTGGGGCGTTGCAGGGCGTTCGCGTCCACGCCACCCGTCAGCACCTTGCCCGAGGCCGGGACCACGGTGTTGTAGGCGCGGGCCAGCCGGGTGATGGAGTCGAGCAGGATCACGACGTCGTGCTTGAGCTCGACCAGGCGCTTGGCCTTTTCGATGACCATTTCTGCCACCTGCACGTGCCGGGTAGCCGGTTCGTCAAAGGTGGACGCCACCACTTCGGCGCGTACCGAGCGCTGCATCTCCGTCACTTCTTCCGGACGTTCGTCGATCATCAGCACGATCATCGTGACGTCGGGGTGGTTGGTGGTGATGGCATGCGCGATGTGCTGCATCATCACCGTCTTGCCCGATTTCGGGCTGGCCACCAGCAGGGCGCGCTGACCTTTCCCGATGGGGGCGAAGATGTCCAGTATCCGCCCTGTCAGGTTCTCTTCGCTCTTGATGTCACGTTCGAGGCGCAGCGGCTTGTTGGGATGCAGCGGCGTCAGGTTCTCGAACATGATGCGGTGCTTCATGGTCTCCGGAGCCTGGCCGTTGACCTTGTCCACCTTGACCAGCGCGAAGTAGCGCTCCCCGTCTTTGGGCGTGCGCACCTCTCCTTCGATGGAGTCGCCGGTGTGCAGGTTGAAGCGGCGGATTTGCGAGGGCGAGATGTAGATGTCGTCGGTGCTGGCAAGATAGGACGTTTCGGGCGACCGCAAGAAGCCGAAACCGTCGGGCAGCACTTCCAGCACGCCATCGCCGAAGATGGGCTCGCCTTGTTTCGCGCGCCGCTTCATGATGGCAAACATGAGCTCCTGCTTGCGCAGGCGGCTCGCGTTCTCGATTTCGAGGGCGGCAGCCATTTCCAGCAGTTGCGATACGTGCAGCGCCTTCAGTTCGTTGAGATGCATCTCGGATAAAGCTCCGGGGGGGTCTTTGGTGACACGTCCTCGTTAGAGGACTTTGCGCAGCGAGTCTGTCGCTCCTGGGCGGATTGGCTGATTCCCGGGGGCGGGAGGCGCACCGCCTATGCGCAAGAGAGGGCGTGGTTAATGGGTTGATCGGGAGGACCGGCAGGGGCCGGCCCGTTATCCATGTTGATTTACAGCGAACTGTCCAGGAAGGCGGTGAGCTGCGACTTGGACAGCGCGCCGACCTTGGTGGCGACCACTTGGCCGTTCTTGAACAGCATCAGGGTGGGAATGCCGCGGATGCCGTACTTGGTGGCGGTGGCGGCGTTTTCGTCGACGTTCAGCTTGGCGATCGTCAGCTTACCCTTGTACTGGACGGCCGCTTCTTCGAGGATGGGGGCGATCATTTTGCAAGGACCGCACCACTCGGCCCAATAATCCACCAGGACCGGTTCATTGGCTTGAAGTACGTCGGCATCGAAGCTGGAGTCGCTCACGTGCTTGATCGCGTCGCTCATGGTTTTCCTTCTGGAGGGTGTGCGCAAAGCGCGGAAGAAAGAGTCGTGCAGTGCGCGGTAATGGGTAACGGATGCTCTGCGGTGGTTATATATGGGCGCCAGTGCTTGGATTCCAGACCCCTGCGGGGAATTTTCTTATGCGCAGATCCTGACGGGAATACCCCTGGGGCGATGCGTGGGTGCGCGATACGCGGGGGGCGGGGCAGGTGGGCGCCGGAATCGGTCGGCGTAGAGCCCGAGATAGCCCAATGGTAACCGCAAAAAAGCCGTTTTTCCAACTGCCCGTTTCCGTGCGGGCCCGAATGTGCCGGAGCGGGCGGCATGCGTTGGGTATTTGCCACGGAGCAGGGCCGAGGCGGCCTTTCGAAGTACCTGCTACACTTGGAGCTGGCGGGCCCCTTCGCATGGCGGAGCGGTGAACCTGGTCAGGTCGGGAACGAAGCAGCCATAGCCGTATCCCGTCAGTGCCGAAGTCAGGCTCGCCTCCTTCCCTCTATTTTCCCTTTCTTTTCCCTTTCCTCGTTCCTCCTTTCGGGAGGGCAGGCCACGGCCACCGTCGCGGGGCCCTGTGGGCCGGTTTCCCCGTGCGCGAACGTGCGGGGGGGATACAATACCCCGCATGACTTATCTGGTGTTGGCCCGCAAATGGCGGCCGCGTTCATTCGATACGCTGGTCGGACAAGAACACGTCGTGCGTGCGCTGACGCACGCCCTGTCTACGCAGCGGCTGCATCACGCCTGGCTCTTCACCGGCACGCGGGGGGTGGGCAAAACCACCTTGTCGCGCATCCTGGCCAAATCCCTCAATTGTGAAACCGGCGTCACGCCCGCGCCCTGCGGCCAGTGCCGCGCCTGCACCGAAATCGATGCCGGCCGCTTCGTCGATTACCTGGAGCTGGACGCGGCGTCGAACCGGGGCGTGGAGGAAATGACGCAGCTGCTCGAGCAGGCGGTGTATTCGCCCACGTCGGGGCGCTTCAAGGTCTACATGATCGACGAAGTGCACATGCTGACGGGGCATGCATTCAACGCCATGCTCAAGACGCTGGAGGAGCCGCCGCCCCACGTCAAATTCATCCTGGCCACCACCGATCCGCAGAAGATACCCATTACGGTCTTGAGCCGGTGCCTGCAATTCAACCTCAAGCAGATGCCGCCCGAGGCCATCGTGGGCCATCTGGAGCACGTGCTCACGCAGGAGCAACTGCCTTTCGAGACGCCGGCATTGCGCCTGATCGGTCAAGCCGCCCGGGGCTCGATGCGGGATGCGCTGTCGCTGACCGACCAGGCCATCGCCTACAGCGCCGGCAACCTGACGGAAGAGGCGGTGCGCGGCATGCTGGGCACCATCGACCAGCGCCACCTCGTCCGGCTCCTGGACGCGATCCGGGCGGGCGACGGCGCGGCGGTGGTGGGCGTCGCCGACGAGCTCGCGGCGCGGAGCCTGTCGTACGGCGGCGCGCTGGCAGACCTGGCGGTCATGCTCTCCCGCATGGGCATCGCGCAGCGGGTTCCGTCGGCCTTGTCCGAGGACGACCCGTTGTCGGGCGAAATCCTGCGACTGGCGGGGCAGTTCAGCGCCGACGAGATCAATTTGTTCTATTCCATCGCCGTCCATAGCCGCGCCGAGCTGGCATTGGCTCCGGACGAGTACGCCGGCTTCGTGATGGCCTGCCTGCGCATGCTCGCATTTACCACCGATCCCCAGTCGGAGGAAAACGGCACGCTCTCGGCCCCGCCGCGCTCGGCTGCATTGAAGGTGTCCCCCGCCGCGGCCGCGACCGTGGCCGCGCCGCCTGCTGCCAAGCCGTCCGCCCCGGTGGGGGCCGCGCGGCCGTCGGCGGCCGCCGAGGCGTTGGCCGCTGCCCGGAGCATGTCGACCGCCGGGCGCCAACGCGGGCAGGCCGCCGGCCCGCCCGCTGCGCCGGCCCCCGGTGCCGCGCCGCGCACGCCCCGCGGCGAAGCGCCGGATGCGGTCCCGGCGGCCGGGGCGCGCGGGGGCGAGCCGGCGGCACGCGCCGAGCCCGAGCAGCCCGCTTCATCTGCGCAGGGCCAGGCCGCTGCGGCGCCCCGCGCCCATGCGGTGGCCCCGGCCTCCGAGCCCCAGGCGGGGATCGAAATCAACGAGCCCTGGCCGGTTTTGGCGGCCAGGCTGCCCATCAAAGGCCTTGCCGCCCAATTGGCCCAGCAAAGCGAGTGGGTGGGGGTGGAAGGCCATACCATCGTGTTGCGCGTGGCGACCCGCGCCCTGGCTGAAAGTGCGGGGGTCGAGCGCTTGCGCAGCGTGCTGGAGGCGCACTTCGGCACGCCAGTTCGGCTGCGTTTCGAGATCGGCCACACCGGCGACGCGACGGCGTTCGCGGTGGCCGAGGCCGAGCGCCAGGCGCGGCAGCAGGCCGCCGAGCAGGCCATCATGAACGATCCCTTCGTCCGGGATCTTCTCGATCAGTTCGGCGGCCAGATCGTCCCGGACTCCATACGCCCCGTATCCCCCGAACCCAAACAAGGAACTTCATCATGATGAAAGGACAGCTTGCCGGCCTGATGCGCCAGGCGCAGCAAATGCAGGAAAACATGAAAAAGGCCCAGGAGGCGCTGGCCGAGATGCTGGTGGAAGGCGCATCGGGCGGCGGTCTGGTGAAGGTGACCATGTCGTGCCGCCACGACGTCAAGCGGGTCGAGATCGACCCCAGCCTGCTGGCTGACGACAAGGACATGCTCGAAGACCTCGTGGCCGCGGCGTTCAACGACGCCTTGCGCAAGGCCGAGGCCGCCAGCCAGGAAAAAATGGCCTCGCTGACGGCCGGGTTGCCCCTGCCGCCGGGCATGAAGCTGCCTTTCTAAGCGGGGATCCATGGCCGCCGACAAATTCGTCGGGCCGGCGCCGCTGTCGGTGCTGGTCGATGCACTCAAGCGCCTTCCCGGCGTGGGCGCCAAGTCGGCCCAGCGCATGGCCTACCATTTGTTGCAGCACGATCCGCACGGCGCGCGCCTGCTCAGCCAGGCCCTGGTGGATGCGGTCTCCCGGCTGCGCCACTGCGCGCGCTGCAACACCTTTACCGAATCCGAGATCTGCGAGACCTGCGCCAACCCGCGGCGCGATGCCTCCCTGCTGTGCGTGGTCGAAACGCCGGCCGACCAAAACATGATCGAGGCGAGCCACAGCTACAACGGCCTGTATTTCGTGCTGATGGGTCGGCTCTCGCCGATCGAAGGGGTGGGGCCGAATGAAATCGGGTTCGACCGCCTCATCGAGCGGGCCACGGACGGTCAGGTCAAGGAAGTCATCCTGGCGACCAATTTCACGACCGAGGGCGAGACGACCGCGCATTATCTGGCCGAGGCCCTGCGCGCCCGGGGCCTGGGCGTCACGCGGCTGGCGCGGGGGGTGCCGGCGGGCAGCGAACTGGAGTACGTGGACGCCGGGACTATCGCCTGGGCGCTGATGGACCGGCGGGCACCGTAGCCGCGGTGCCCGCCCGGGGCCACCCGGCGCGGGCTCGCCTCGTGGCGGGTCAGTAGTGAGGCGGGATTTCGTCGCGCAGGCTGCGCGGCGCGCCAGGCACCGCCGCATCGGCTATCTGCTTGCGCAGGGCCGACAGCTCGCGCGCCAGTTGCTCGATCTGTTGCTGTTGGCGAAAAACGGTCTGGTTGAGACGGTCCAGTAGGTCTTCCGCGAAGCCTGCCTTGATTTCCAGCTCAGTCAGCCGCCGTTCGATGTCGGATGTCGTCATGCGTTCGTGAGTCCGTTCATCCGCGCGCTTGCTCGATGATGGCGTCCAGGCGGACGGCGTCCGCGGCGAATACGCGTATGCCCTCGGCCAGTTTTTCGGTCGCCATGGCGTCCTCGTTCAATTGGGTGCGGAACGCGACCTCGGAGACGTCCGCGCGAGGGATGTCGGCGGCCTGGGCCAGCTCAGGCGTCAACCTGGCCGGTACGTCGCCCTGCGCGCCTTCCAGCTCGGCCAGCAGCTCGGGGCTGATCGTGAGCAGGTCGCAGCCCGCCAGGGCGAGGATCTGGCCGGTGTTGCGGAAGCTGGCGCCCATGATTTCGGTCGCGATGCCGTGCTTCTTGTAGTACTGGTAGATGCGGGTGACCGACTGCACGCCAGGATCGTTCGCGCCGCCGTATTTCGCCTCGTCCCATTGTGCGCCCAGCGCCCTTTTGTGCCAATCGTAGATGCGGCCGACGAAAGGCGAGATGAGCTGGACCGCCGCGTCGGCGCAGGCCGCCGCCTGGACGAGGGAGAAAAGCAGCGTCATGTTGCAGCGTATGCCCTCCGACTGCAGGACGCGTGCAGCCTGGATGCCTTCCCAGGTAGAGGCGATCTTGATTAGCACCCGTTCGCGGGGTATGCCGGCGGCCTCGTAGCAAGCGATAATGGAGCGCGCGCGTTCGATCGTGGCGCGGGTGTCGAAGGACAACCGGGCGTCCACCTCGGTCGAAACCCGGCCGGGTACGATGCCCAGGATTTCGATGCCGAAGGCCACGAGCAGCCGGTCCATCAATTCCGCTGCCGATGCACTGCGGAAATCGCGGACGGTGCGCTCCAGCAGCGGGCGGTAGGCCTCTTTTTGTACCGCCTTGAGGATGAGCGACGGGTTCGTGGTCGCGTCGGTGGGGCGGAAGGCCCGCATGGCTTCGAAATCGCCGGTGTCGGCCACCACGACCGTATGGCGCCTCAGGGATTCAAGCTGGTTGGACACGGTTCCTCCGTTAGTTCTTGTTCCATGGGTTATAATTGTAAGGTTTGACGTTCACATTTCACGTCCTTCCCTAGCGCGTACCCACTCTGCTGCCATGGCAGACCCGCCCGCCCGCGCGTTTCCCTTGCGTGGGCGACTCAGCGGTGCCGCGAATGACCAGGCAAAGCCGGCTAGCCGTCAACCGCACCAGCCCAGCGCAAGCGCGGCTGCGCGCGAGCGGCCGAGGCGGCTGCGGCGCCCGTTGGCGTACCCTCGGGAGGAGGACTCGACTCGGAGATTCTCTCTTGCTGCCGTCTCTCTTTCCCGAGACTACTCCCGCGATACTGGCGCTTGCCGACGGCACGATCTTTCGTGGCACGTCCATCGGCGCGCCGGGGCATGCCGTGGGCGAAGTCGTATTCAATACCGCCATCACAGGGTATCAGGAGATCCTGACGGATCCCAGCTACAGCCGCCAGATCGTAACGCTTACTTACCCGCACATCGGCAACGTCGGGATCAATGACGAAGACCGCGAAGCGGCCAAGATCCATGCCGCCGCCCTGGTGGTGCGCGACTATTCCTTGATCGTCTCGAACTTCCGCGCGCAGCGCTCGCTGTCGGAATATCTGGTCGAGCAGAACGTGGTGGGCATCGCCGGGATCGACACCCGCAAGCTTACCCGCATCCTGCGCGACCAAGGCGCCCAGAATGGCTGCGTGTACGTGGGCAGCGACGAGCAGGAGGCCCTGCGGCTGGCGCGCGAGTTTCCCGGCATGTCGGGGCTGGACCTGGCCAAGGTGGTCTCGGTCGGGGAGTCCTTTGAGTGGGGCGAGGGCGTATGGAAACTGGGAGCCGGCCATGCGCCCAGGGGCGACGGTCGTTTCCACGTCGTGGCCTATGACTTCGGCGTGAAGTGGAACATCCTGCGCCTGCTGGTCGACCGCGGCTGCCGCGTGACCGTGGTGCCCGCCCAGACGCCGGTGGCGGACGTGCTTGCGCTGAACCCCGACGGCGTGTTCCTGGCCAACGGCCCTGGCGATCCCGAGCCCTGCGACTATGCCATCGAGGCCGCGCGCGTCTGCCTCGAGCGCAAGATCCCGCTGTTCGGCATCTGCCTGGGACACCAGATCATGGGGTTGGCGGTGGGCGCGAAGACGCTCAAGATGAAGCTGGGGCACCACGGCGCCAACCACCCGGTCAAGGACGTCACCACCGGCCGGGTGTTCATTACCAGCCAGAACCACGGCTTTGCCGTCGATCCCGCGACCTTGCCGGCCAATGCGCGCGTCACGCACGTGTCGCTGTTCGACGGTTCGCTGCAGGGCTTCGAATTGACCGATCGCCCTGCGTTCTGCTTCCAGGGCCATCCCGAGGCCAGCCCCGGCCCGCACGACATCATCGAGCTGTTCGATCGGTTCGCGCACCTGATGCAAAACAGCAAAGGATGAACTCACTCCTGCGCGCTTCTTTCTCTCCCGTAGGGGTGGTGCCGGCGGAGCGGCGAGGCCGCATCCGCGGCACGCCAAGCAGGCCGCACCGGCGTCAGGCCTCTCGCTTCCCGAAGCGCGTCGAACAACAAGGTTGACCGTACCATCATGCCCAAGCGTACAGATATTCAAAGCATTCTCATCATCGGCGCAGGCCCGATCGTCATCGGCCAGGCGTGCGAGTTCGACTACTCCGGCGCGCAGGCCTGCAAGGCGCTGAAGGCCGAGGGGTACAAGGTGATCCTGGTCAACAGCAATCCGGCCACGATCATGACGGACCCGGAGACGGCCGACGTCACCTACATCGAGCCGATCACCTGGCAGGTGGTGGAAAAAATCATCGAGAAGGAGCGTCCCGACGCGCTGCTGCCCACCATGGGCGGACAGACCGCGCTCAACTGCGCGCTGGATCTCGACCGCCACGGGGTGCTGGCCAAGTATGGCGTCGAATTGATCGGCGCCAACGCGGAAGCCATCGAGAAGGCCGAGGATCGCCAGAAGTTCAAGGAAGCGATGACCCGCATCGGCCTGGAGTCGGCCAAGTCGGGCGTGGCGCATTCCATGGACGAAGCCTGGGAAGTGCAGCGCCGCATCGCCGAAGAGACCGGCTCCAGCGGTTTCCCGGTGGTGATCCGCCCGAGCTTTACGCTGGGCGGGACGGGCGGGGGCATTGCCTACAACGCCGAGGAGTTCGAGACCATCTGCCGCCGCGGCCTGGAAGCTTCGCCCACGAGCGAACTCCTGATCGAGGAGTCGCTCGTCGGCTGGAAAGAGTTCGAGATGGAGGTCGTGCGCGACAAGGCCGACAACTGCATCATCGTTTGCTCGATCGAGAACCTCGACCCCATGGGCATCCATACGGGCGACTCGATCACCGTCGCGCCCGCCCAGACGCTGACGGACAAAGAGTACCAGCTGATGCGCAACGCCTCGCTCGCGGTGCTGCGCGAGATCGGCGTCGACACGGGCGGTTCGAACGTGCAGTTCGCGGTCAATCCGGCCAATGGCCGCATGATCGTGATCGAGATGAACCCGCGCGTGTCGCGTTCGTCGGCGCTGGCTTCCAAGGCCACGGGCTTCCCCATCGCCAAGGTCGCGGCCAAGCTCGCCGTCGGCTATACGCTGGACGAGCTGCGCAACGACATCACCGGCGGCGCCACCCCGGCTTCGTTCGAACCCACCATCGACTACGTCGTCACCAAGGTGCCGCGGTTCGCGTTCGAGAAATTCCCGCAGACCGATGCGCACCTCACCACGCAGATGAAATCGGTGGGCGAGGTGATGGCCATCGGCCGGACCTTCCAGGAATCGTTCCAGAAGGCGCTGCGCGGCTTGGAGGTCGGCGTGGACGGCCTGAACCAGAAGACCACGGACCGCGAGCGCATCGAGGTCGAACTGGGCGAGCCTGGGCCGGAACGCATCTGGTACGTGGGCGACGCGTTCGCGCAGGGCTTCACGCTGGAAGAGGTGCATGCGCTGACCCACATCGACCCGTGGTTCCTGGCGCAGATCAAGGAAATCGTCGACATCGAGCTTGCGCTGGAGAAAAAAACGCTGGCCGACCTCGACCGCAATACCCTGTGGCAGTTGAAGCGCAAGGGATTCTCCGATCGCCGCCTTGCGTACCTGCTCGACACGACGGAAACCGAGGTGCGCAAGCTGCGCCACCAATTCAACGTGCGTCCGGTCTACAAGCGGGTGGATACGTGCGCGGCCGAGTTCGCCACGCACACCGCCTACATGTACTCCACGTATGAAGAGGAGTGCGAGGCCAATCCGAGCGACCGCAAGAAAATCATCGTGCTGGGCGGCGGCCCCAACCGGATCGGGCAGGGCATCGAGTTCGATTACTGCTGCGTGCACGCGGCCATGGCGTTGCGCGAAGACGGGTACGAGACCATCATGGTCAACTGCAACCCGGAAACCGTCTCCACCGACTACGACACGTCCGACCGACTCTATTTCGAGCCCCTGACCCTCGAGGACGTGCTCGAGATCGTCGAGAAGGAAAAACCCGTCGGCATGATCGTCCAGTACGGTGGCCAGACGCCACTGAAGCTGGCCAAGGCGCTGGAGGCCAACGGCGTGCCCATCATCGGCACCAGCCCGGAATCCATCGACATCGCAGAAGACCGCGAGCGCTTCCAGAAGCTGCTCCAAAAGCTCGGCCTGCGCCAGCCGCCCAACCGCACGGCGCGCACCGAAGCGGAGGCGCTGGCCCTTGCCCAGGAAATCGGCTATCCGCTGGTGGTGCGCCCCAGCTACGTGCTGGGCGGCCGCGCGATGGAAATCGTGCATGAGCAGAAGGACCTCGAGCGCTACATGCGCGAGGCCGTCAAGGTCAGCAACGATTCGCCGGTGCTGCTCGACCGCTTCCTGAACGATGCGATCGAGGTGGACGTCGATTGCCTGTCGGACGGCAAGCGCGTGTTCATCGGTGGCGTGATGGAGCACATCGAGCAGGCCGGCGTCCATTCCGGCGACTCGGCGTGCTGCCTGCCGCCGTACTCGCTGTCTGCCGAGCTCATCGAGGAGATCAAGCGCCAGACCGGATTGATGGCGCGTGCGCTGAACGTGGTCGGCCTGATGAATGTCCAGTTCGCGATCCAGCAGGGAACGGTGTACGTGCTGGAGGTCAACCCGCGCGCCTCGCGGACCGTGCCGTACGTCTCCAAGGCGACGTCGCTGCCGCTGGCCAAGATCGGCGCTCGCGCCATGGCCGGCCGCTCGCTCGACGAACAGGGCTTGGGCAGCGAGATCACGCCCAAGTATTTCTCGGTCAAGGAGGCCGTGTTCCCGTTCGTCAAGTTCCCGGGAGTGGATACCATTCTCGGGCCCGAGATGAAGTCTACCGGCGAGGTGATGGGCGTGGGTTATAGCTTCGGCGAAGCCTTCGTGAAGTCACAATTGGCCGCGAGCGTGCGCCTGCCCGACGATGGCACGGCATTCATCAGCGTCAAGAACGAAGACAAGGGCAAGATCATCGCCGTTGCGCGCGGCCTGCACGCGCTGGGCTTCTCGCTGGTGGCAACGCGCGGCACCGCTGCGGCCATCGAAGCGGCGGGCATCCCGGTGAAGGTCGTGAACAAGGTCACGGAGGGGCGTCCCAACATCGTGGACATGGTCAAGAACGGCGAGATTTCGCTCGTGATCAACACGGTGGAAGAGCGCCGCAATGCCATTGCGGACTCCCGCGCCATCCGGACCTCGGCGCTGGCTTCGCGCGTCACCTACTACACCACGGTGGCGGGCGCGTGGGCAGCGGTCGAAGGCATGCAGTACATGCGCCAGGGGGCCGGCCTGCAGGTCTACTCGCTGCAGGAGCTGCACCGCTCGGTGGCGTAGTCGCCACCCGCCCAGGCCGCCCTCCGGCATGGGGGGCGGCCTGCGCAGGCTTAGGCCCCGTCTTCGGGAGAGGACGTCGACCGATCCTGTCCGGACTCAGGGTTGCGCAAAATGGACGGCCGTTGTGCCGTCCATTTTTGCAGGAGCTCGTGCGCCGTTTGGCGTCCGCCGAGGCCGAACGCCAGCGCGCATGCCACGGCGGCGGCGCCCAGGATCAGGCCGAAGGCCAGGTTGACGATCTCATTGGCCAACCCCATGAACCGCAAGCCGATCGCGACCGCCAGCGCGATGATGGCGTACTTCAGCACGGAGGGAAGGCCGCTTTCGCCCACGGAGTCGCCGACGATGCGTGCAACGATGCGCCCCATGATCACGCCGACGAGGATGATGACGCTGCCGAAGACGACCTGCCCGCCGAGCTCGGTGACCTCTGTCAGCAAGACGGCGACGGTGTCGAAATTCAACAGGCGGGCGGCTTCGATCGCGGCGAACAGCATGATGGCGATCAAAGCCACCGTGGCTGCCACCGAGGACGGGGCGGGCGATGAGCCGAATACGCCCAGGCTCGACAGGGCGCGGTCAAAGCCCAGCGAGGCGAGCGTGTTGGCGATCAGCTGGCGTACCCACTGGGCGATGACGAAGGCAATGGCGAGCAGCAGTGCCGCGGCCACGATTCGGGGAATGGCGGCGAGCACCGTCTCCAGCACGGTCACGGTAGGCGTGACGATGGAGGTGATCCCCAGGGTTTGCAGCGCCGCGATCGACACCGGAATAATGATGAGCGTGAAGACGATGGCGCCGCATGCCCGGATCAGCGATTCCGCGCATCGGTTGTCGCCCTCTGCGGCTTGGGTAGGCTTGCACAGCCCGAGCCGCGTCCCGATGCGGTCGAAGTGGATGGCGCCCAATGCCGTCTCGACGATGTTGCGCGCGATCTTGGCGAAGATCAGGCCCACGATGAAGATGAGCGCCGCGCCGATCAGTTGGGGGGCGTACGAGAATACTTCGTGGGTCAGGGCCCGGATGGGGTCCATGGCCTGGTCCAGGCCGAGGGGCTCCATGGCGACGACCAGGCCCACCAGCCATACGAGCCAATAAGCCAGCGTGCCCAGCGATTCAGCCAGCGTGGGCCCGGGGCGGGGGGTGGCCCGGGCAACGAACGGCAGCGCGCCGACGGCGCGCACTACGGCCCATTTGATTCCACGGGCCGCAAAATGCGTGACGACCAGGATGACGATCGCCAACAATATGCGTGGCCCCCACGCCGTGAATTGATCGCGCAGGTAGCCGATACGCGGTGGATTGTCGAACATGGTTGCACTCCTCTGATCGTTATCCGTAAGGTATGAACCGCATATTCAGAATAGAGTAGGGACTCCGTCATGCCAACCGCGGGATGTGCTTAGGCCCGGCGCGTAGGACTCGCTCGAATGCCTTGGCCGGCCGGTGGGGCCGGGCGTTCGGTAGGCGTTTCAGGGTTATCCCTTGGGTATCAAAGGGTAATGTTTGGCCGGGGGCGCTTGCACGTTCTGCCGAGTTTTCGGACAATCTACCCAGATCGCCCCGGTTCCTGATCGAACCGGGGTTTTATTTTTCTTTTCCTCCCGCCCTCTTGCGCCCCCCGCCTTAGACGCGGGGCGGGCGCAGCGAGTGCCGGCGGGAGGCATTCCACACCAGACGTAAAAAGGAAGTACACATGGCTGCTATTCCGCTGACCGTGCGCGGTGCCGAGCGCCTGAAACAAGAGCTGCACCGTTTGAAGACGGTGGAGCGTCCCGCAGTGATCAACGCCATCGCGGACGCCCGTGCGCAAGGAGACCTCTCCGAGAATGCCGAATACGACGCCGCCAAGGAAAAACAGGGCTTCATCGAGGGCCGCATCCAGGAGCTCGAGGCCAAGCTGTCGAATGCGCAGATCATCAATCCCGCCGAGCTCGATGCCGAAGGCCGCATCGTCTTCGGCGCGACGGTGGACTTGGAGGATCTCGAAACCGGCGAACGCGTGACCTACCAGGTGGTGGGCGACGATGAGGCAGACATACGCGCCAACCTCATCTCTATTTCCAGCCCGATCGCCCGCGCGCTGATCGGGAAATCGGCAGGCGACGTCGCCGAAGTCCAGGCCCCGTCCGGCGTCCGGGAATACGAAATCCTCGACGTGCGCTACGAATGAGGCGCATGCGGGAGAGCGCGTAACGATGGCGACGCTGGTACGGCTGGTAGCCGCGCTGTGGTGCGGCACGCTCTGGGCGGTGGGGGGCTTGGTCGTGCCCCTGCTCTTTGCCCAGTTGGAACCCATGCGGGCGGCTGCGACGGCCGGGTCGCTGTTTCGGCTGTTGGCCTACGGGGGATTGCTGGCCGCGCTGGCGATGCTGCTGCTCGACCGGATTGGCGGCGGACTGCCGCTCGGCGCGCGGGGAAGGCGCACCGTCCTGCTCATGGCGGTAGGCGTGGGAGTCGGATACTTCGGTGCCCGGCCCGTCATGGATTATGGCCGGGCCTTGATGGCCGCCGGCCAGGCCGTTCCCGCATGGGCGGATTTCGGGACCTGGCACGGGGTATCGAGCGTGCTCTACTTCTTGGTGGCCGTCTTGGCCTTGCGGCTGGTGGCAGTGGTGCGCTGAGCGCCGGCGGCTGGCCGTACGCGCCCGCGGGCGCCGGCCCGCAGCGAGAGCGCGCTTCCGGAGCGCTTGGCCGCGGGGGGGCGCGCCGCTCCCAGCGTCGAACCCAGCCCGCCGGGGCGCTTGGGCGCCGCCTTGCGGGCTGCGCCGCGGCGGGAGCCGGTTTCCTCCCGGGTGGAGGGCCGGGCAGGCTTGTCGCTGCCCAGGTAGCGCTCCCTGGCCGTCATCGGGCCTTCGCGCTCGCGCCCAGGACGCTCGCTGCGCCCACGGGCGGGGGCGGACTTGCCGGCTACCGCCAGTTTTTTGGGCACGTAGGCTTCGTTGCCCTTGCGCGCGCCCGTGCCGAGCTCGCTCGCGTCGGACTTGCCCTTGCGCCCGCCGAGCAGCGAGGAGGCGTCCGGATCGCGTTCGGTGGGCCGGTACAGGATGAAGATCTTGCCCAGGTGGTGCACCGGGGCACAGGAGAGCTCCTCGCAGATCCGGTAGAGCAGTTCGTCGCGCGCGGCGCGGTCTTCGCCTCCCGCCCGGACCTTGATCAGGCCGTGGGCCGCGAGATTGCGGTCGATTTCTTGGAGTACGGAGTCGCTCAGCCCCTTGTCGCCAATGAGGACGACGGGCTTGAGCGGGTGGGCAGCGGCCCGCAGGGCGCTGCGCAGTTGGGAATTGAGGTCAAGGACTGGCATTTCCAGATTGTACGGGAGGCCGGGGCGGGGCGGGATGCCTGGGCCGCAGTATGCTCCCCTTATTGGCGGCTTGCCCGCATTTCATATCGGATTTACCACAGACGGACCCAGGAAACTGGGCAACTATGGCAAAGAACAAATTTTCGAAGAATTGGCTGCACCAGCACATCAACGATCCTTATGTGAAGCTGGCGCAGCAGAAGGGCTACCGGGCGCGGGCGGCTTTCAAGCTCATCGAGATCCTGGATACCGAGAAACTCCTGAAGCCGGGAGACGTGGTGATCGACCTCGGGTCCGCGCCGGGGAGTTGGTCCCAGGTGGTGCGCGAGCGCTTGGCCGGCCCCGGGGGAACGATTCGGGGACGGATCATCGCGCTGGACCTGCTGCCCATGGAGCCGGTCGCCGGCGTGGAGTTCATCCAGGGGGATTTTCGCGAGGAAGACGTGCTGCGCCAGCTCGAGTCGCTGCTGGGGAACCAGCCGGTGGATCTTGTGATTTCGGACATGGCTCCCAATCTATCCGGCGTGGGTGTCGCGGACGCCGCTCGGATCCAGCACGTGTGCGACCTGGCGCGGGAGTTCGCCCAGGAGCACCTCAAGCCGGACGGCGCCCTCATCGTGAAGGCTTTTCATGGGAGCGGCTTTTCCCAGATCGTGCAGAGTTTCAAGCAGACGTTCCGACGCGTGGTGGAGCGCAAGCCCAAGGCGTCGCGCGACAAATCTGCCGAAACTTTCCTCGTCGGGGCCGGGCTGAAGTTTCCCCGCGGCGGACAATAGTAGAATCGGACTTAGTGTCCGATCGGGCCGGATTTTCCGGCAGGTCGACCGATCGGCAATCCAAGTAGGAGATCGACCTTGAACAACATGTTCTCCAAAGTCGCGGTCTGGATGGTAATCGCGTTCGTACTGTTTACCGTCTTCAAACAGTTCGAAGGCCGCACCCGCCCGCAGGACACCGTGTCCTATTCCCAATTCATGGAAGAGGCCAAGGCGGGCCGTATCCGGAAAGTCGACATCCAGGGAGACGTCTTGAACGTCACGCCCACCGAGGGCCGTCCCTATACCATCACGTCTCCCGGCGATCTCTGGCTGGTCAGCGACCTGATGAAGTATGGCGTCGAAGTCTCGGGCAAGGCCAAGGAGGAGCCGTCGCTCTTCATGAGCATATTCGTCTCCTGGTTCCCGATGCTGTTGCTGATCGGCGTCTGGATATTCTTCATGCGGCAGATGCAGGGCGGCGGCCGTGGTGGCGCGTTCAACTTCGGCAAGTCCCGCGCCCGCATGCTGGACGAGAATTCCAACACCGTCACCTTTGCCGATGTCGCCGGGTGTGACGAGGCCAAGGAAGACGTGCAGGAGCTGGTGGATTTCCTGCGCGATCCGTCCAAGTTCCAGAAGCTGGGTGGCCGCATCCCGCGCGGCGTGCTGATGGTCGGTTCGCCCGGAACCGGCAAGACGCTGCTGGCGCGCGCCATCGCCGGCGAGGCCAAGGTGCCGTTCTTCAGCATCTCCGGCTCGGATTTCGTCGAAATGTTCGTGGGCGTGGGCGCGGCCCGGGTGCGCGACATGTTCGAGACCGCGAAGAAGCACGCCCCCTGCATCATCTTCATCGATGAGATCGACGCGGTCGGGCGCCAGCGCGGCGCGGGCCTGGGCGGCGGCAACGACGAGCGCGAACAGACGCTGAACCAGATGCTGGTGGAAATGGACGGTTTCGAAACCGGCCAAGGCATCATCGTGATCGCCGCGACCAACCGTCCCGACGTGCTGGATCCGGCCTTGTTGCGCCCCGGCCGCTTCGACCGCCAGGTCGTGGTGCCGCTACCTGACATTCGCGGCCGCGAGCAGATCCTGAAGGTCCACATGCGCAAAGTGCCGGTTTCGTCCGACGTGGACGCCACTGTCCTGGCGCGCGGTACGCCCGGCTTTTCCGGCGCCGACCTGGCCAACCTGGTAAACGAGGCGGCCCTGTTCGCCGCCCGCCGCAACGGCCGCACCGTGGACATGCTGGACTTCGAGAAGGCCAAGGACAAGATCATCATGGGCGCCGAGCGCCGCTCCATCGTCATGCCCGAGGAGGAGCGCCGCAACACCGCCTATCACGAGTCCGGCCATGCGATCGTCGCCAAGATGCTGCCCAAGACGGATCCGGTGCACAAGGTCACCATCATCCCGCGTGGCCGCGCGCTCGGCGTCACCATGCAGCTGCCCGAGAGCGATCGCTACAGCATGGACAAGGAGCGCATGCTCAACACCATCGCTGTGCTGTTCGGCGGGCGCATCGCGGAAGAACTGTTCATGAACCAGATGACCACGGGGGCCTCGAACGACTTCGAGCGGGCCACCCAGATCGCGCGCGACATGGTCACCCGCTATGGCATGACCGATACGCTGGGCCCCATGGTCTATGCGGAAAATGAGGGCGAGGTGTTCCTGGGCCGCAGCATCACCAAGACGACCCAGGTGTCGGAGGCGACCATGCAAAAGGTCGACGCCGAGATCCGCCGCATCATCGACGAACAGTACGCCGTCGCGCGCAAGATCCTCGAGGAGAACCGCGACAAGGTCGAGGCGATGGCCAAGGCCTTGCTCGAGTGGGAAACCATCGACGCCGACCAGATCAACGACATCGTCGAGGGCCGTCCGCCGCGTCCGCCCAAGACCTCTGATTCGGCGAACACGCCGCCGAACACGCCGCCCAGCCCTGGCGGGGTGGCGCAGAACGCGACGGCTCCGGCATAGTCGGGCCTGCGCGGCCCGCGGCGTATCTCCACGCCACGGGGAATCGTTAGTTTGACGGGCGGCCTGAGGGCCGCCCTTCCTGTTTCCGGCTCCTGATAGCGGGAAGTTTGCATGCAGCGTTTTTCATCTTCCGCCGGGGCTCGAGCCGTCGGCAGCGATACCACGGGTGAGTTGGCCTCTCCAACCGGCGTCCACGCGGCGCCGCGCCGGCAGGTGCGCTGCGGCCGTTTCACCCTGGACCTCTCGCGTCCCCGGATCATGGGCATCGTCAACGTGACGCCTGATTCGTTTTCGGATGGCGGGCGCCACCTGGCGCCCGATGCGGCCATTGCCCATGCGCGCCGGTTGATCGACGAAGGGGCGGACATCCTGGACATCGGGGGCGAGTCCACGCGGCCGGGGGCCGAGCCCGTGCCGCTGGAGGAAGAGCTCGCCCGGCTGCTGCCGCTGATCGAGGCGCTGCGGGATAGCGGCGTGCCGTTGTCGATCGATACCTTCAAGCCCGCCGTGATGCGGGCAGCGATCGAGGCCGGCGCGGACATGATCAACGACATCTACGGCTTCAGGCAGCCCGGTGCGATCGAAGCGGTTGCGGGCTCGGACTGCGGGCTCTGCGTCATGCACATGCAAGGCGAGCCCCGGACCATGCAGCAGGCGCCCGCGTATGCGGACGTGGCGGGAGAGGTCGGCGCCTTCCTGCGGGAGCAGGCGCAGCGGCTGGAGGCGGCGGGCGTGGATCCGGGCCGGATCTGCCTCGATCCCGGCTTCGGGTTCGGCAAGACCACGGCTCACAACTACGACTTGTTGCGTAGTTTGCCGACTATCGGAGCCCTGGGTTATCCGCTTTTAATCGGCGTATCGCGCAAGACCATGATAGGCGCGGTGACGGGCAGGCCAGTCGGGGAGCGGCTTGCCGGCAGCATTGCGGCGGCGCTCGCCGCCGTCGCCCGCGGCGCCGCCATCGTGCGGGTCCACGACGTCGCTGCCACGGTCGATGCGCTCAAGGTATGGCAGGCCGTGCAAGTTGGGGACGCGTGAGGGCGGACGCTGCAACGCGCGGCGAGATTGACGGAGCCACCAATGATGGCAGGAAAACGGGAATATTTCGGAACCGACGGCATACGCGGCAAGGTTGGGTCCCGCGTGATCAATGCCGAATTCGCCCTGCGCCTCGGCTACGCCGCGGGCGTGGTGCTGACCGCCGACCACAGGGAGGGCGGGCGCCCCATCGTCCTCATTGGCAAGGATACGCGCATATCGGGGTATATGCTGGAATCCGCGCTCGAGGCGGGGCTGTCGGCGGCGGGCATAGACGTCTTGCTGGCCGGCCCGCTGCCGACGCCGGCCATCGCCTACTTGACCCGGGCGTTGCGCCTGGCGGCCGGCATCGTGATTAGTGCATCGCACAATCCTTACTACGACAACGGCATCAAGTTTTTCTCCTCCACCGGGATGAAGCTGCCCGACGAGGTCGAGCTGCGCGTCGAAGCGGCGCTGGGCGAGCCCGTCGGCTGCGTGTCGTCGGAGAAGCTGGGCCGGGCCAAGCGCCTGAACGATGCGGCGGGGCGTTACATCGAATTTTGCAAGAGCGGCTTCCCGAGCGACCTCGACCTGTCCGGCTTGAAAATCGTGGTCGATGCCGCGCACGGTGCCGCCTATCACATCGCCCCCAGCGTGTTCGAAGAGCTGGGCGCGACCGTCACGTGCATCGGGTGCGCGCCGAACGGCCTGAACATTAACGACGGGGTGGGGGCAACTCATCTGGATGCCCTGGCCGATGCCGTCATGGCGCAAAAGGCAGACCTCGGCATCGCGCTGGACGGGGACGCCGATCGCTTGTTGATGGTGGACGCCAGCGGCCGGCGTTACAACGGCGATGAGCTGCTGTACGTCATCGTCGCCGATCGCCTGCGCCAGGGGCCGGTCGCCGGGGTGGCCGGCACGCACATGACCAACCTCGCCTTCGAGCGCCGCATGCATGAGCTCGGCATTCCCTTTGGCCGCGCAGAGGTGGGCGACCGCTACGTCTTGGCCATGCTCCAGAATCGCGGCTGGCTGTACGGGGGAGAGAGTTCGGGGCACCTGATCTGCCTGGATCGGCACACCACGGGCGACGGCATCGTGGCCGCGCTGCAAATCCTTGCCGCAATGCAGCGTCAGGGCAGGGCTCTCCCGGAACTGTTGGACGGATTGCATTTGCTTCCCCAGAAGCTCGTGAACGTTCCGTTGGAGCCCGGCCTGAATTGGCGCAGCCACGAAGGGCTCGCGCGGGCGAGGCAGGAGGTCGAGCAGCGGCTCAACGGGAAGGGCCGCGTCCTGATCCGGGCGTCGGGCACCGAGCCCAAGCTGCGCCTGATGGTGGAGGCCGTGGACGAAGCGGTGGTCGACGTTTGCCTGGACGCCCTGTCGGCCAGCTTGCGCTAGCGGCCGCTCACGCAGTCGGCCTGCCTCGGCGCCCTTGCAGCGATCGCGGGTTTTCGTAAGCAGGCGTTTCCGTCACGGCAGGAGTATTGTGTTGCCGTCATGGTGCCGTCATTATTCTGTCAATGACGTGAAACGCACAGCATCGACACTCGACTCACCTGTCAAGGAGTGTGCATATGCTCGAATTCACCCGCATCGAAGCGTGTCGAGGGGGCGCCGACGCGCTTGATGACGGTACCCAGCCCCCCGCCCTGGCTGTCGGGTTGGCGCGTTCCTGGGACGAAGTGCGGCAAGCCCAGCGCCTGCGCTATGAAGTCTTTACCGAGGACATGGGGGCCGTGTTTCCGACCGCCTGCGACGGCATCGACGAAGACCGGTTCGACCCCTGGTGCGAGCATTTGATCGTGCGGGACCTCGATAACGACCGGGTCGTCGGCACCTACCGCATCCTCGGTCCGGAGCAGGCACGCCTGGCCGGGGGCTATTATTCCGAATCCGAATTCGATCTCGCGGGGCTCGCCCCCATCCGCAACGAGCTGGTCGAATTCGGCCGCTCCTGCACGCACCGGGACTACCGCAGCGGTGCCGTGATCATGCTGCTGTGGTCCGGATTGGCGGAATTCCTGCGCCGTTCGGGCCACCGCTACGTGTTCGGCTGCGCGAGCGTGAGCCTGCGCGACGATGGCGCAACCGCCGCCGGCGTATATCGTTCGGTGGCTTCGCACATCGAGGCGGCGCGGGAGCTGCGCGTGCGGCCCCTGCATCGGCTGCCCGTCGAGCGCCTCGATTGCAACCTGCCCACGCGCGTGCCGCCGCTCATCAAGGGGTATCTCAAGGCGGGCGCCCGCGTGTGTGGCGAGCCCGCGTGGGACGCTGACTTCAATACCGCCGACTTTCCCATGCTGTTATCCATCGATGCACTGGATAACCGCTATAGGCGGCACTTCGGGCTTGAATCGCAGGGGACGAGGCGGTCGTAACCGCGTTGCGGCCTCGAGTGGAGCCCTGCGCCGTCTCCTGGCCCGTGGGTCGGACTGTCACGGTCATGTCATATTTGCTCAGTAATCTGCCTGCGTAGTGAGTTCTCCTTCACGAACGCAGAGGATCTGCAAATGTTGACTTCCTTATTCAAGCGAGTTTCGGTGGGTGTCGCGCTGGGCGTTGCCGCATGGTCGGTGCACGCCGCCGGCATCACCGGTGCGGGCGCTTCGTTCCCCTATCCCATCTACGCCAAATGGGCTTCCGACTACAAGGCCGCCACTGGGGTGACCGTGAATTACCAGTCCATCGGTTCGGGTGGCGGGCAGAAGCAGATCATCGCCAAGACGGTGGACTTTGGCGCCTCCGATGACCCGATGAAAGGCGAGGACCTGGCCAAGCATGGGCTGGTGCAGTTTCCGGCCGTGATCGGTGGGATCGTGCCCGTCGTGAACCTGCCGGGCATCCAACCCGGGCAGCTCAAGTTTACGGGGGCGCTCCTGGCAGACATCTTCCTGGGCAAGGTCAAGAAGTGGAACGACGAGGCCATTGCCAAGCTCAACCCGGGCACGACGCTGCCGGCGACAGACATCATCGTGGTGCACCGCTCGGATGGATCGGGCACGACTTTCGGCTGGACCAACTATCTGTCTAAGGTCTCGCCTGAATGGAAGTCCTCGGTGGGCGAGGGCAAGGCCGTGAAATGGCCGGTGGGGCAGGGCGGCAAGGGCAATGAGGGCGTGGCCAACTACGTCAAGCAGCTCCCGGGCGCCATCGGGTACGTGGAGTATGCGTACGCCAAGCAGAACAACCTGGCGCACGGCCAGGTCCAGAACCGGGCAGGGAAGTTCGTGCAGCCCGAAGAGGCAACGTTCGCCGCCGCGGCCGCGAACGCCGACTGGAAGGGTACCCCGGGCATGGGCGTCATCTTGAACGATGAGCCCGGCGACAAGAGCTGGCCCATTACCAGCGCAACCTTCATCCTCATGCACAAAGTGCAGGACAAGCCTGCCCAAGGCGCCGAGGTGCTGAAGTTCTTCGATTGGGCCTTCAAGAACGGCCGCAGTGCCGCGTCCGCCCTGGACTATGTGGCGCTGCCCGATGCCGTGACGGAACAGATCCGCGCACTGTGGAAGGCCGAGATCAAGGACGCCGAGGGCAAGCCGCTGTACTAATGCCTGTCGCCGGGCATGCCCGGCAGAACGGGGCGGGCTCCAAGCGCCCGCCCCGCTTCTTGCGCCGGTGTTCCCCTCATCCGTTTCTCCCTTTCCGGAATTTGCATGAGCGCGGTCCTTGATAACATTGCGGGCGTGATCCGGGGAAAATCGTCCCCCGCAGCCGCCATTACCGAGAACACGCCTGCGATGAAGAAAAACCGTAACGCGACCGTGGACGCGTTGTTCAAACATCTGACGCGGTTTTTCGCGTTTGCCGTGCTGAGCCTGTTGGCGGCCATCTTGATCTCGCTCGTGGCGGGTAGCCGGCTCACCCTCGAGAAGTACGGTTTTTCGTTCCTATGGTCCTCGGAATGGGATCCGGTCAACAATGAATACGGCGCGCTGGTGCCCATCGTCGGCACGCTGGTCACCTCGGCCATCGCGCTCCTGGTCGCCGTGCCGGTGTCTTTCGGCATCGCGTTGTTCCTCACCGAACTGGCTCCCGGTTGGCTGCGCCGACCGCTGGGCACCGCCATCGAGATGCTGGCGGCCATTCCCTCCATCATCTACGGCATGTGGGGCCTGTTCGTTTTTGCGCCGCTGTTCAAGCAATACGTCCAACCGTTTCTCATCGCCGTGTTGGGCCATCTTCCGGGAGCGGGCATCCTGTTCCAGGGGCCGGCCTTCGGCATAGGCGTATTCACCGCGGGCATCATTCTGGCGGTGATGATCGTTCCCTTCATCACGGCGGTCATGCGCGACGTGTTCGAGCTCGTGCCTCCCATGCTGAAAGAGTCGGCCTACGGCCTCGGTGCAACCACCTGGGAGGTGGTTTCCCGCGTGGTGTTGCCCTTCACCAAGGTCGGGGTCGTCGGCGGCATCATGCTCGGCTTGGGGCGCGCGCTGGGCGAGACCATGGCCGTCACCTTCGTGATCGGCAATGCCTACCGGCTTTCCGGTTCGCTGTTTGCGCCGGGCAACTCGATCGCTTCGGCGCTGGCCAATGAATTCGCCGAAGCCTCGGACGAGGTGCATTTGTCGGCGCTGATCGAACTTGGCCTGATCCTCTTCCTCATCACCACTATCGTGCTTGCCTGCTCGAAGCTGCTATTGATGCGCCTGGCGAAGAACGAAGGGGTCCGGACCTGAGGAGTCGAGATGTCCGTCATTTCCATGCAGAACCCCGTCTACCGCCGTCGCAGGCTGGTCAACAAGGTGATGCTGGCGTTTTCCGCCGCTGCGCTGGTGTTCGGCCTATTCTGGTTGTTCTGGATCATCCTGACCCTGCTCACCAAAGGCGCGGCGGCCATGTCGCTCACGCTATTCACCCAGATTACCCCGCCCCCCGGCGAGGACGGAGGACTGCTCAACGCGTTGGTGGGTAGCGTCATGATGGCCGGCATGGGGACGCTCATCGGTACCCCCATCGGCATCTTGGCGGGCACCTATCTCGCAGAATACGGCGGGCGCGGGTGGCTCGCGCCCACCACGCGCTTCATCAACGACGTGCTGCTGTCCGCGCCCTCCATCGTGATCGGGCTTTTCATCTACAGCGTGTTCGTCGCGCGTCTCCAGCATTTCTCCGGGTGGGCAGGCACGCTGGCCCTGGCGGTCATCGTGATTCCCGTCGTGGTGCGCACGACCGACGACATGCTCAGGCTGGTGCCGAACAGTTTGCGCGAAGCTTGTATTGCCCTGGGGTGCCCCCGGTGGAAGATGATCACCATGGTCTGCTATCGCGCGGCACGGTCCGGCATCATCACCGGCGTGCTGCTCGCGGTGGCGCGCATCTCCGGCGAGACGGCGCCGCTGCTGTTTACCGCACTGAACAACCAGTTCCTGTCGTTCAACATGAACGCGCCCATGGCCAACCTGCCGGTCACGATCTTCCAGTTCGCGATGAGCCCGTTCGCCGACTGGCAGCGGCTGGCCTGGGCAGGCGCGGCGCTGATCACGCTGCTCGTGCTGGCCATCAACATCGTCGCCCGCCTGCTGTTCCGCAAGCATGCCGCCTGAAACGCACGCTGCGCGCCTTACTGGATCCGTCATGGAAAACGCTGCCAACATTCCCGCCCCCAAGCTAGAGGTCAAGAACCTGAACTTCTACTATGGGAAGTTCCATGCCCTGCGCAACATCAACATGCGCATCCCAGAAAAAAAAGTCACGGCATTCATCGGGCCTTCCGGATGTGGCAAGTCCACGTTGCTGCGCACGTTCAACCGCATGTTCGAACTCTATCCGGACCAGCGCGCCGAGGGAGAGATCAACATGGATGGCGAGAATCTACTGACGTCCAAGATGGACATCTCGCTCATCCGCGCCAAGGTGGGGATGGTCTTCCAGAAGCCCACGCCCTTCCCGATGAGCATTTACGACAACATCGCCTTCGGAGTGCGCCTGTTCGAGAACCTGAGCAAGGGTGAAATGGACGAGCGCGTGGAATGGGCGCTGACCAAGGCTGCATTGTGGGAAGAGGTCAAGACCAAGCTGCGCCAGAGCGGCTACAGCCTGTCTGGCGGCCAACAGCAGCGCCTGTGCATCGCGCGCGGCATCGCCATCAAGCCCGAGGTGCTCCTGCTCGACGAGCCGTGCTCCGCCCTGGACCCCATCTCCACCGCCAAGATCGAAGAGCTGATCGCCGAACTGAAGAACGATTACACGGTGGTCATCGTCACCCACAACATGCAGCAGGCGGCGCGTTGCTCGGACTACACCGCCTACATGTACCTGGGCGAACTGGTCGAGTTTGGCGCGACCGAGCAAATTTTCATCAAGCCGACCAAGAAGGCCACCGAGGACTACATCACCGGCCGGTTCGGGTGAGTGGAGCCGGGAGGCCGGCGCCCTGAACCTGATCGTCAACAAATCTCAACAACGCTTCGCCCCTAGGCTCGATCGATGGTGGAATTCCGCCTTCGATAGGATGGCGGCTCGCGCCTGCGCGTCCCTGGCGGGCAACGCTGTTCCGCTCAAGCCGTATCGATCCTTCACACATGTCAAGGTAAGGCGACCGGCAGGTGCTCCGGTCGCGCGGATGCTCATCCTTTAAGGCGGTCCATGTTGTTCTTGCCCGAAGCGTCGCGTCCGACTTCGCTGGGGGAGCAACGCTTGCGCATCTCTCCCTTGAGCCGGCCGCGTCGATACACGTTTAGCCTATCGTTGGCTTTACTCTGTCTCATCTTGCCGTGTGCCCATGCGCAGGGCGATGTGTACCACTCCCTGTTGCGGGAGGCACGGGCCCAGCGCGACGAGCGGCGCTGGGAAGAGGCTCTCTCCTTGTTCAGGCAAGGGGTGAGGAGCTATCCGGGCGTCGCAGCGTTCGAGCACGGCGAGATCATGACCCTGGCCGACGCCGGCCGCGCCGAGGAGGCCCTGGAGCGCGCCCGCGCGCTGGTGCGCCGCAATGCAGGCGATCCCGACGCCCATCTGGTGCTCGCCTACGCCGACCTGCGTGCCGAGGGTCCCTATGCCGCGCTTGGCCCCGTCGAGCAAGCCTACGAATTGGCGCCCCAGCGTCCTTACGTAACCAGGGAGCGCATCCTCTCCTGGCAGCGCGCTGGCATGCCCGAACCCGCACTGAGGCTGGCGCGCCAGCATCCCGGCTTGCTGACGCCGGCGCAGATGCGTCGGTTGGAGGGAGATGTCGCCGCGGAGTTGACCCGGCTTGCATCCCTGCCTTCACGCAGTGAAAGCGAGCGCTTTGCCGTTGCCGACCGCGCGCTCGCCCGCTACGAAGAGCTGCTGTCGGCCTGGCGGGCGCTGGGACCGGAGGCGGCGGAGGACGTCCGGCGGATCCGGGTCGATCGCCTGCTGGCCTTGCACGCGCGCGTGCGCATGCAGGACGTGGTGGCCGAATATGAGGCGCTGCGTGACGAAGGCGTAAAGGTGCCCGGCTACGCCCTGTCGAGCGTGGCGTCGGCCTATCTCTACCTGCGCCGCCCCGAGGAGGCGCGGGAGATTTATTCGCAGCTGGTCGACGAGCGTGGCGATGACGCGATCCTGTCTGGCGAGATTGGCCTGGCGTACGCGTCGATCGAAGAAGAGGATTTCGATCCGGCGTTCGATTGGGCGCGTGAGCGGCCGTCCCAGCATGCGCCCTGGAGAACCTTACCCGGCAGTCCCAAGCGTTTTCCGAATGAGGCGCGGTTGCAGGCCGACCAGACGGTCGCGATGCTGCATTACTACGGCGACGACACCGTTGAAGCGCAAAAGCGGTTGCATGCCATGACGAATCTCGCGCCGGGCAATGTAGGCCTGCGCGTGGGACTCGCCTCAGTCTACCTCGGGCGCGGATGGCCGCGGCGCGCCGAATCCGAGCTCAAGTTGGCGGAGACGCTCGCGCCGCGCGACGTCGGCGTCGAAACGGCCCAGGGTTTCGCTGCCATGGCGTTGCGCGAATGGCGGCAGGCAGAGCTGCTCAGCGCGGATACGTCCGCGCGCTTTCCTGAGAATCTATCGGTCCAGCGCCTGGCGCGTGTTTGGGATGTCCATAACATGGCGGAGTGGCGGACCTCCGCCTACACCGGCCTGTCGTCGACAGGGCCGGTGACGGGCCGCGGCAATTGGGGGTTCGACACCGTTTTGTACTCTGCGCCGCGCCATTACAACTGGCGCGCTTTCGGCGGGGTAGGATTCTCCACGGGGAAGTTCCTCGAGGGGCGTGGCGATTATCGTTGGGTGCGCGCGGGGGCAGAGTGGCGCGGGCGCGATCTCACTGCCGAGGCAGAGTTGTCGCTCAATCACTATGGCTTCGGCGTCCGGCGAGGCGCCCGCGTCTCGCTCGCCTACGACGTCGACGACCATTGGCAGCTCGGCGGCGAGGCAGCCTTGCGGTCGCGCGATACGCCGCTGCGGGCCCTGCACCACGGTATTTTCTCCAATTCGTTGCTCGGCTATGTGCGGTGGCGCGAAAGCGAGCGCCGGGAGTGGAGGCTGTCCCTCGCGCCCGCCCGGTTCAGCGACGGCAATGATCGGCTGACGGTGGTGTTGGCGGGCAGCGAGCGCTTGTATACGAGCCCCCACGTGAAAGTCGATCTGGGGCTGGAGCTGGCGGCGTCGCGCAATACGCGCACCGACGCACCTTACTTCAATCCGCGCCGCGATTTCACGTTCCTGCCGTCAGTGACGGTCAACCATATTCTTTACCGCCGCTACGAGACGGTTTGGGAGCAACGTGCCTCCGTCGCGCTGGGCAGCTATGCGCAGCGCGGTTTCGGCTCCGGCGCGGTGGGCGTGGTCAGCTACGGGCAGCGTTACCGCACCCGGGATGTGTTCGAGGCGGGCGCCACGCTGGTCGGCATGACGCGTCCCTACGACGGGACGCGCGAGCGGGAGTGGCGGCTCATGTTCGATGTGATATACCGGTTCTGAGAGCAAGACGATGCATGTGGTTCGTTTTCGCCTGGTGCTGGCCGCGATGGCGGTTGCGGCATGCACCTGCCTGGCCGGCTGCGCGAAGGACATTCCCCGATTCGTTCCGCCCGCAGAACGCCCGGTCGCGGCATCGGAGCTGCCTTGGCCTGAGGACCGGCTGCTCGCGTTGGCCTATCACCATATCGAGGACGGGACGCCGAATCTGAAGTACGTCTCGGTGCGCACCGACCAGTTCATCGAGCAATTGGCCTGGCTGCGCGAGAACGGCTATCGCGCGGTCTCGGTCGATCAGGTCCTGCAAGCGCATCGGGGCGGCCCGCCCTTGCCCCCACGAGCGGTGCTACTGACGTTCGACGACGGCTACCGCAGCTTTTATACCCGCGTTTTCCCGATACTCAAGGCTTACGGCTGGCCTGCCGTGCTCGCCCCCGTGGGCGCGTGGATCGACACGCCCGCTGATCGGGACGTGAACTTCGGCGGAGAGCCGGTACCACGCGAGATGTTCCTCACTTGGGAACAGGTCGCGGAGATGTCGCGCTCTGGCCTCGTGGAGATCGGCGCACATACCGACGACTTGCACCACGGCGTGCGCGCCAATCCCCAGGGCAGCGAACTGCCGGCCGCAGCCGCACTCACCTATGACGGCACGAGCGGAACCTACGAGCGCCCCGGGCAGTACGCCGGGCGCATCGCCCGGGATGTCTCCCGCATCACCGAAACAATCCGGCGCGTCACCGGCAAGGCGCCGCGAGTGTGGGTGTGGCCTTATGGCGCGGCGCAGGGCGCCGCCCTGAAGATCGTCGCGGAGGACGGCTACGAGCTCGCGTTGACGCTAGACGCCGGCCTGGGCCGGGTTGACCGCCTCATGTCGACGCCGCGCGTGCTGCTGTCGGGCGAAGCTTCCACGGAGAACGTCGCCAACGCCATCGTAGGGATCCAGAACGTCAAGCACATGCGCGTCGCGCATGTGGACTTGGATTACGTCTACGATCCTGATCCGGCGCAAATGGAGCGCAATCTCGGCGCGCTCGTGCAGCGCATCGCCGACATGCAGATCTCGGCCGTGTTCCTGCAGGCATTCGCGGATCCTGCCGGCGACGGCCTGGTGCGGTCGGTTTATTTTCCCAACCGCCTGTTGCCGGTGCGCGCCGACCTTTTCGGCCGGGCCGCCTGGCAATTGCGCACGCGCGCCCAAGTGGCGGTGTTCGCTTGGATGCCTGTGCTTGCCTTCGATCTCGACCCGGCGTTGCCCAGGGTGGCGAGGTGGTCGCCGAAGCACGGGGCGGTGGTGGACGCCAAGCAATACCGTCGCTTGTCTCCGTTCTCGCCCGAGGTGCTGGCCCGGATCGGCGCGCTCTACGAGGACCTGGCCTATCACGCGATATTCGACGGCATCCTCTTTCACGACGACGCGATCCTGGCGGACGACGAGGATGCGGGCGAAGCGGCGATTGCGATCTATCGCGCGGCAGGGCTGCCGGATTCGATCCCGGCCTTGCGCGCCGATGCCGGGACCTTGCAGCGGTGGACGCGGTTCAAGAGCCGTTACCTCATCGACTTCACCGCCGAGCTGGCGGCGCGCGTGCGCGCCATCCGCGGCCCGCAGGTCATGACTGCACGGAACATCTTTGCTGCTCCGGTCCTGCATCCGGAGTCGGAGGCCTGGTTCGCGCAGAACCTCGACGACTTTCTCGCGGCTTACGACTGGACCGTGCCGATGGCCATGCCGCTCATGGAAAAAGTGCCCGCGGCGCAGGTCGACCGGTGGCTGGACCGCCTGGTCGACGTGGTCGCCAAGCGGCCCGGTGCGCTCGAGAAGACCATTTTCGAATTGCAGAGCCGCGACTGGGGCAAGTCCAACGCCCCCGTCGATCCGGCGCGGCTGGCGGGCTGGATGCAACGCATCCAGCGCCGGGGCGCGCCGCATTTCGGGTACTACCCCGACGACTTTGCCCAGGATCATCCGCGCCTGGAAGTCATACGTCCTGCATTGTCCAACGCTTGGTATCCCTACCGATGAACGATCGCATTCTGGCCTTCTTGGTCTTGATGGCGGCGGTCGTGTCGCCGTTCGGCATCGCCGTCGCGCTCGCCGGCGATGTGCTGCTCGATTTCGTTTTCTTCTATCCGCTCTTCATGGCGGGCGTCTGGATGGCCGGCGGCCTGTATTTCTGGTGGCACCGGGAGCGGCAGTGGCGCTGGAACGATCCGGGCGCCGTGCCCGAGCTGCCCGGCCGCCCGCTGGTGAGCATCCTAGTTCCATGCTTTAACGAGGCGGAGCATGGTGAGCAGACCATCCTTGCGGCGCTGAACCAAAATTACGCCAACATAGAAGTCATCGCCATCAACGACGGGTCGCAGGACGGAACCGCGCAGATGTTGGGCGAGCTTGCTTCCCGCCATCCGCGGCTTCGCGTCGTGCACCTGGCCGAGAACCAGGGCAAGGCGATGGCGTTGCGCATGGGGGCGCTGGCGGCCAACAGCGAGTATCTGGTGTGCATCGACGGGGATGCCATGCTCGATCCCGACGCCGTGTCCTATCTCGTGCATCCCATGCTCGTTCATCCGCGCGTCGGCGCCGTGACCGGCAACCCGCGCGTGCGGACCCGCTCCACGCTTATCGGCCAGGTCCAGGTGGGCGAGTTTTCCTCCATCATCGGGCTGATCAAGCGCACCCAGCGGGTCTATGGACAGGTGTTCACCGTATCAGGGGTGGTTGCTGCGTTCCGGCGGCAGGCCTTGCACCGCGCGGGGTACTGGGGCCTCGATATGGTGACGGAGGACATCGACATCAGCTGGAAGCTGCAGCGCGACCACTGGTCCATCTTCTATGAGCCGCGCGCGCTGTGCTGGATTTTGATGCCGGAAACCTTCCGCGGATTGTGGAGGCAGCGGCTGCGCTGGGCCCAGGGCGGGGCGGAGGTCTTCCTGGAAAACATCCAGTCTATCTGGGGCTGGAGGCATCGTCGCCTGTGGCCGCTGGTGTTCGAGTTCTGTCTATCGACCTTTTGGGCGTTCGCATTCGCCATGTCCATCATTCTCTGGGCTCTGGGCAAGTTCGTGGCGTTACCGGCGCATATCCACATCGAGACCTTGGTTCCGCCCGCCTTCACGGGACTGGTGCTGGCAGGGGCGTGCCTGGCGCAGTTCGCCGTCAGCCTTTTCATCGACCGCCGTTATGAGCCCGGGCTGGCAAGGGCGCTTTATTGGGTGATCTGGTACCCCTTGGCCTATTGGATGCTGAGCCTGTTTACCTCGCTCGTCAGCTTCCCGAAGGTGATGCTCCGGGCCAGGAGGCGGCGCGCGCGCTGGGTGAGCCCCGACCGGGGCATTCATGCACGGGAGAATCCATGAGCAAGACAGCTGAAACCACACCGGCGAAACCGGGCTGGCATGCCGTGCTGCCGGCCCGCATCGACGCCTCGACCATGATCGTCAGGACACGGCGCTCGCTCCCACGCTATTGGCTGGACGTCGCCTTGACCGCGCTTGCGTGGGTTGCTTTCATCATCTTGTTCGGCCGCGGGATCGTCAACCTCGCGCAGGAACGCTTGGCAGGCATCCCGGTGCCTTTCTGGCAAGAGGTGCTGCCTACGATGCGCACCCTGCTGATTTACGCGCTCGTCGCAATCGTGAATGCCCTCATCCTATTCGGATGGGCCGGCTACAACTGGTGGCGATTCCGGGGGGAGAGCCGGCGCCGCTATCCGCCTCCGCTGAGCGACGAACAGCTCCTGCAGTACTTCGGGATCGCAGCGGCGCAGCTCGCCGAGCTTAGGCGGGCCCGCATCGTGGTCGCGCACCATACGCCGGAGGGGCGCATCGCGGCATTTCGCCGCCGGGATGAGGCCATCCCCATCGATTCCGGCGCCGGCCGGGACCCAAGCCGCGCGAAGGCAGTTCAAACTCAGGTACAATCGTCGCCGATCGGGGCGTAGCGCAGCCTGGTAGCGCATCTGCTTTGGGAGCAGAGGGTCGCGAGTTCGAATCCCGCCGCCCCGACCACTCTACCTCCGGCTGACGGCTTCCTGCCTGTAGGCCTTCGCGCTGCCTGGCGGCCCACGCCTGAGCAAGGCCTGTGAGATATCAGCCCAGCCGCGCGCGCAGGTAGCCCTCCACGTCCACGGTCTCGATCCCATGGCGTGCGTTGTAGGTGTTTGATTTGTCCCACCACATGCCATCGCCCTGGGCGAACGCCGCGCGGTAACGGGTCATGACGTCATCGGGAGCGGCCGCCAGGTCGGCGCGCAGCTTGTCGAGGGTCCATACCGTCTTTTCGAACGAGACACCGGTGACGCGCTCGACCCGCTCTGCGAGCTCTCCATAGGAAAGGGTGTCCCCCGCCACGAAGACGACCTGGTTGGCGATGCGTGGTTCGGCAAGCAGTATGTGCGTGGTGAGTTTTCCGATATCTTCCGGCGTCGTGACCGTGACCTTCGTCTCCCAACTGCCGAGCCCATGGATCGTCCGGCGTTCGAGGTCAACGACGTCAAACGACGGCTCGAACAGGAAACTGGTGAACATGCCGGTCGAGACGATCACCCACTCGGTACGGCTCTGGCCACGCAACAATCCCCGAACCTCGTACTGCTCGTCGAACACAGGTTGTCCGCTGCCCCGGCCAACGACGTCATAATCGACACCGAACTGCCACGGGAAGTACCGCTTCACTCCTGCTGCGAATACCGCGCGGGTGATCTTCAATTGGGTGCCCGGGCCGGCCACGAAGCCCGTGCAATTCACGACCGTCCTGAAGCGTTTGAAAACGCTGGTTAGCGTTTGCTCGTCCGCCACGAGGTCCTGGCCCACCACGTCGACGCCAAGCTTGCGTAGGGCGGCGAGCGTCGGGTCGTCCGCGGAGTTGACCGTCTGCGGCGACACGAGCACCGTCAGCCGTTCGCGGGCGGCTTGTACGTGGGGAGCAAGCGCTCTTATGACCGCCATGCCGAGCTGGCCAGCGCCGAGCACCAAGATGTCGCGCAGGTCGACTTTGGTCGCGTCTGGTTCAACGTCCTTGGCCAGGGCACTCGCGCCGGCAGCCTTTGCATCCGTGTGCATGTCGATGTTCCTTGATGAGAGGGAAAGGAGGGGTCTACTCTTGGCACTTGTCAGCGATCGATCGACGAACGCATAAGTCGCCCCCGCAAGTTTGCGGTAGTAGACATCATCGACATAGGTGCGCTGTCGGGTTTTGGAATTGCAGGATCCCGAATAATCACGCAGCGCACTGCCGCCGGCAGCGTACACGCAACGGCACGCTGCCAGGCAGCGCCGGGAACGGCAGGCAGGGAAGGCTTACTGGACCGCGTCGGAGAACGCTTCGGCCAGGTTCGGGCGCAGGAGGTTCATTGCCCGTTCGGCCATTTCTTGAAGGCAAAGAACCAGTAGGCCACCAGGTTGACGAAGGGCACGAGCAAGAGCAGCGCCCACCACCCAGCGTGGCCGGTGCGCTTGAGTATTCGCCCCGCCGGCACGCAGATGACGACGGCGTAAAGCAGGGCTGCCACGACTTTCCAGATGTCGTCCATGAGTATTCCTCGCTGTCCGGCGGCGCCGGATGATCCTCGGAAATCACGCCAGCGGTGCTGGCCGGGAGCAATGATATACGTTCCCCGGTGCGCGCGGTCGGCCTTCGCGGCCGGGGTAATATCGGTCCATACGGCCGCGCGCCCGGGCCATGGGCGTTGCCCGGAGGCGGATGAACATCGCGGCCAAGGAGAATTTCATGAGCGAGCAAGGGACCCTGGAGCGTTTGGAGCCGGGGATGATGATTCCGTTCGGTGGCAACCGATACACCCGGGTGGGGGAGGACCTCGCAAGGGATTTCCGTCCCGGAGACCGGCTGCTGGTGGTGCAGGAAACGGGCGCTTTGCTGCGCATCCCTGCTCAGGTGAGCGAGGTCGTGCGGGCGCGCGTGGGCGAGGCACGCCGTGCATTTGAGGCCTTGGCCCAGGCCGAGCCGGGTGCAGTGGTCCGCTTCTATGAGGCGTTCGCCGACGCCTTGGCCAGCGACGCCATATGGCAGCAGATCGCCGACGCGAACGATGAGGACGTGCGGAGCGCGGTGGCGCGCGGCCGTTCGACGACGCGGCTCAAGGTGTCGGACAAAATGCGGGCCGGCATGATAGACGGCTTGCGCGTCTGGCCCGCTTATGCCGCGCAGGATCGCGGCGTCGCAGATCGCGTGGATCATGGCGACTGGCAGGTCGAAGTCGTGCGCGTGCCGCTGGGCGTGGTGGGGTTTGTGTTCGAAGGCCGGCCCAATGTGTTGGTCGATGCATGTGGAGTGCTTGCGAGCGGTAACACTGCTGTGCTGCGAATCGGCAGCGACGCATTGGGAACTGCCGAGGCGTTGGTGCGGCATGCGCTGCGGCCGGCGCTCCAGGCTTCGGGCCTGCCGGCCGGCGCCGTGAGCTTGGTGGACGTCGAGGATCGCGCCGCAGGTTGGGCCATGTTCAGCGACAGCCGGCTCGCGCTCGCGGTGGCGCGAGGTTCGGGGACGGCGGTGATGCAACTGAGCAGCGTGGCGCGCCAAGCCGGGGTGCCGGTCAGTGCGCACGGCACGGGTGGGGCTTGGATGGTCGCGGACCCGTCGGCGGACGCCGGTCGGTTCGAGCGCGCCGTGCGTTACTCCCTCGATCGCAAGGTGTGCAATACGTTGAATGTCTGCTGCATCGTGCGCAGCCGCGTCGAGGACTTGATGCCGCGATTCCTGAAGGCCATCGACGAGGCAGGCGCTGCATTGGGCGGCACGCCCCGGTTGCACGTTACCCCCGCGGCCCAGCCCTATGTGCCCGCCGGGCTGTTTGCGCGCCAGACGATCGTGCGCCGCGCCGAGGGAGACCGGGAAGAGCCCTACGCCAGCCTGCTCCAGGAAGACCAGCTTGGCCGGGAGTGGGAATGGGAGGAGACGCCCGAGCTCACGGTGACGGTGGTCGAGTCGGTGGACGAAGCCATCGATCTGTTCAATCGCTATAGCCCCCGCTTCGTCGCGAGCCTGATCGCGGAGTCTCCGCAGGCCCATGCCCATTTCCGGGCGCGCATCGACGCACCGTTCGTCGGCGACGGGTTTACGCGCTGGGTGGACGGCCAGTATGCGTTGGGCAAGCCCGAGTTGGGGCTTTCGAATTGGGAGCACGGCCGCCTGCTCGGGCGCGGCGGCGTGCTGACCGGCGCCGATCTGGCGGCAGTCAGGCTGGTGGCGACCACTGCGGTGGAACAGCATCGCTAGCTGGGTACATGATTCCCCCGGCACGGCTTTGGCGGCCGGGGGCAGTGGTAAACTTGCGCGCTCTGGCGGCGGTAGCTCAACTGGATAGAGCACAGGCCTTCTAAGCCTGGGGTTACGGGTTCGATTCCTGTCCGCCGCGCCATCCTTTCTTCGGCCGTCCCGTCCCTCGCCCTTCGCGGCCTCGTGTGTCTCGAGACGGGCCTGGTTTTTGCACCATCGCTGCTCTTCTCGACTTCGGGATGTCCTCGTGGCTGGGCTGAGCGTACACTGGGCCGACGTTTTCGCTTTCTCTGTATCGCCCCTGGAAACCCTGGTGCGCGGCTCGGTCATGTACTGGCTGCTCTTTCTGTTGTTTCGCTTCGTCGTGCGGCGCGACGTTGGGTCCATGGGCATTGCCGACATTCTGTTGATCGTAATCGTCGCCGACGCTGCCCAGAACGGCATGGCAGGCGAAGGCAAGAGCGTTGCAGATGCGGCCATATTGGTCGGAACCTTGGTGGCGTGGAATGTCGCGCTCGATCGATTGGCGTTCCACGTCCCTGCCAT
>Ga0207789_1000057_pt1 | contig 122612 bp, 107 predicted proteins | sample HigsolmetaGSP12D_FD_184840 | JGI IMG/M metagenome (GOLD analysis project Ga0207789, IMG submission 184840) | High solid enriched microbial communities from the Joint BioEnergy Institute, USA - SP1-2-D (SPAdes) | ecosystem: Engineered > Bioreactor > SSF (Solid state fermentation) > Aerobic >... | reverse complement strand
CATGGACTTAAAACGCTATTGTAAATCGCATGCGCATGAATGACGAACATCGGAAAGCCGTATGAGGGAAAACCTCACGTACGGTTTGATGAGGAGGGGCTGGGTCTTGCCCAGCCTTTCACTCTAGCGAGACAGATTTCATAAATTTCGCTAAAAAATGGGCGCTGCGCATTGAAGGGAGTACGTGAAAAATTGTATACTTAGGAAGTGTTCCGCGGTTGGCGGAACGATTGACGGCCAGAAGGCGTTCCCCTGCCCCGGGGGGATTGAACCATTGCGCGAAGAAGAAAACGTAAGCGTTTACAATCCAAGAGAGGTGAAAAAGGTGTCTGTTCGTTCCGATATAGAGATGAGAAGGGGGAATGAACGGATGAGCACGGCCGGCGGCCGGGCGGAGCGGCCCCGGCGGCGGCTTGCGGCGGCCGGGGAAGCAGAACGGCGGACGCCTCGCCGGGCGAGCGAAGCGAGATTCGCCCGGCGGATCGCCGGAGCCTCGGGCGCGGGAGCCGCCTGGGCGGCATTCGCGAGCGCGGGGCGGGCGAGCGCGGCGGCCTGGGCGTCCGGGCGGGCCTCCCAGGCCGGCGTCGGGACGCTGCCGCTGCTGGCGGCGATGGGGATCGGCGTCGCCGTCGCGGTGCTTGCCGTCATCGCTTTTTTGCAGATGACGAAGAAGGCCCGGCAGCCGGATGAGGAAGCCGACAGGGAACCCTCGCTCGATGAGGCGGCGTCTTCCGATGCGGAGGAGGAGGCGCCCGGGGCCGCCGCGTCCCCGTTCCTTCCGGCGCGTCCGGCCGATCCCGAACGGACGATTCCGCTTCCGGCGGCCCGGGGCCCCGCGGCGGGCGCGGCGCCGGCGCGCCAGGGCATGCCCAGCGTCTGGGGCGTGGCGGGGGAGTTTAGCGGCAGCGGCTTTCTCGTGTCCGAGCGCTGGCTGACGATGGGCCGGGACGCATCGCAATGCCATATCGTGTTCCGCAACGCCGCAGGCGAGATCAGCCGGAAGCATTGCTCGCTGCGCTTCGAAGAGAGCCGGGGCCTCTTCCTGCTGGAAGACCACGCATCGTCCAACGGGACGTTCCTGTCCGGCGGCGAGCGGCTGCAGCCCGGCGTCATTTACGAACTGCCTCCCGGCGAAAGGTTTGCCCTGTCCGGTTCCAAACACTGGTTCGAAGTCCAATTATGAGGGTTTTTGCTTTTAGCCCGGCAAGATAACTGGTATAATGGAGGAGTGCATCAACCGAACCGTCGTTTGAAGGAGTGGCAGCCTTAAGCAAAACTTGCGGGAATCTTTCCGCTGGGAGGGAATCGAATGGCCAAACGAAGCCACAACGAAGTCCAGGAAAGTTTACGAGAGCTGACCCGTATTTTCCGACCCAAAGACCCGCGAAAGTTTGTGAAAGACTACATCCGGAAATATCGGATCACCGGCGGATACGAAGAGGAGTTGACTCTGCTCGTTGAGCGTGAGTTGGTTCGGTTGAATTCTCCGGCTTCCTGAATGATTCGGAGAGGATCGGCGGAAGCTTCCTTGCGGGAGCTTTCGGTCCGATCTTTTTTGTTTTCCGCCCGATCGCTCGAAGAAGCCCGGGAACGTCGCATTCCGCGGGCTTCCCGATGCGCCTTGAGATTACTTGTGCGGCGTGTCGTTGATCGGCAGCGGAATTTCGTTGCCGCGGCCGAACACGTAGCTCACCAGCTTGTTGAATTCGGGAACGAGCGGCTGCAGCGGCTTGCCGCCCCAAGCGGCCTTGGCAAATTCGAGCATCTGGTTGACGTATTCCCGATTGGCCGAGATATGCACTTCCTGGATGCGCGGGTTGTTTTTCCGAACCGTATCCCCGATCACCTGCAGCAGCTCCGACGATAGGTCGGAGACGTCCTTGTGGGTGAAGTAGGAGTTGTACGGAACCGCCAGTTGACGGTCCACCGGCGTCCGTCCCCCGGTGTCCACGTTGTATACCCCTTCCGTCGTGCCGGTGTTGTCCTGCTCCCTCGTGCGGGCGCCGCCGCGAGCTTTCGTGCCGGTGGCCGACCAGTCGGTCAGAACGGCGACGTACGCGTTCTTGTCGGTCAGCATGACGATCGCCGAGTTGATTCCGGGCAGCGACTTGACGTCGTAGGACAGCTTGGCGCTGTATTCGAAGTAGCGGTTGTCATGCTGCGTCGGGCTGCCCGTGGTCGAGCCGTAGGAGCGGGCCCGCATCATCTTCGGATCGTTGTTCGTGCGGCTGGAATAATCGTAAGTGCTCTTCTGATAATAGGAATTGTAATTGCAGCCGGCAATTCCGCACGCGAGCGCCAGGCCGCAGGCGAGCGCCGCCAGGCGGCGGGCCGGAAAGGTACGACGGACGGCCATGATTCGCATCCCCCTCAAGGAAAAAAAGCGTTCTGGCCGTATCATTCGTCGGCGCCCGTGAAACTATACTGCGGAAGGCGTACATAAAACCAGGCGGCTTTGGCAAAACCTGAGGAAGAGAAGTTCGAACAACGATGCGGGTGATCGCGGCGGCGGCGGAAACGCTTGCGGGCGGGTCGGCGGGGGCAGGCAAGGGGCGGCCGAGACGGGAAAAAACCTTTCGGCGCCAACGATTTTGACAGTTTTGAGAACAATTTGTGAACTGTTCTGTGAACATTGACAAAATGACACGCCAATCTTTATATTTATTAGAGTGATTGGGAACGTTAGTTGGTTTTTTTAGGCATCCGTGGGAAACAGACGTAGGTTGCCGCTGCCACAAGAATGCAATCTATGAAAACGTCGAGATGGGGTTGAAAAAAATGAATTGGTGGCGTTTGCGGGTCGCGCCCCGCGCGGGAGCGTGGATGAAAACGATGAGGCGGTTGGTTCCGCTGTTGGCCGGAATGGTTCTGCTTCTGTCGGCATGCGGCGGGAAGAGCGACCTTTCCGCGTTGAAACCGCAAGGACCTGTCGCCCAAGAGCAATTTAACCTGATGAAGACGTCGATCAGCATCATGGCGCTCGTGGTCGTTGTCGTCTTCGCCATTTGTATCTACGTTCTGATCCGGTTCCGCCGGCGCAAGGGCGACACGACGATTCCGAAGCAAGTCGAAGGCAATCACAAGCTGGAAATCGTCTGGACCGTCATTCCGCTCCTTTTGCTGCTCATTCTGGGCGTTCAGACGATCAACACGGTATTCGGCCTGTCCAAGGACTATTCGCAGGACAAGGACGCCATTCAGGTCAAAGTGACCGCTCATCAATACTGGTGGGAATTCGAGTACCCGCAATACGGCATTACGACGGCGCAGGAACTCATCGTTCCGACCGGCAAGAAGATCTCGTTCGAGATCGCTTCCGCCGACGTCATTCACTCTTTCTGGATTCCTTCCATCGGCGGCAAGATCGACGCGAACAGCGGCGTATCGAACCGAATGTATCTGGAATTCCCCAAGGAAGGGGTATTCAAGGGCAAGTGCGCCGAGCTCTGCGGACCTTCGCACAGCCTGATGGATTTCAAAGCCAAAGCCGTCGACCAAGCTTCGTTCGACCGCTGGGTGGCGGCGATCAAGCAGCCGGCCAAGTACTCTGACGACGATGCGATCAAGACCGCCTTCGAGAACAAGTGCTTGACCTGCCATGCCGTCGGCGAGACGAACACGGGCTCCAGCGCCCCGAACCTGACGGGCGTCGGCAGCCGCCTGACAATCGGCGGCATTCTCTATAACGATGAGCGGCCGGTCGAGGAAAACATCAAAGAATGGGTTACCGATCCGCAGAAGGTGAAGCCGGGCGCGACGATGCCTTCCGCTGAAGATTTGGGGCTGACCAGCGAAGAGATCGACGGCATCGCCAAGTACTTGGCAAACTACAAACTCGACTACTAATTCGGCTAGATACGAAGGGGGTACGCGGCTTTGGCTGCACACGCTGCACATGCTGCACACGCGCACCACGCGCACAAAGTCAAGCGGTATCGAGGCTTGATGGATTGGCTGACCACCGTCGACCATAAGAAGATCGGGATCCTGTACTTGATCGCGGGCGGCCTGTTCTTCGGCGTCGGCGGTCTGGAAGCGCTGCTGATCCGGATTCAACTGATCAAGCCGATGAACGACTTCGTCGGAGCCGATACGTTCAACGAATTGATCACGATGCACGGCACTACGATGATCTTCCTCGGCGCGATGCCGCTCCTGTTCGCGCTGATGAACGCCGTCATCCCGCTGCAGATCGGGGCGCGCGACGTCGCCTTCCCGTTCCTGAACGCGCTGGGCTTCTGGACGTTCTTCTTCGGCGGCGTTCTGCTCAACATCAGCTGGTTCGCCGGCAACGTTCCGGACGCGGGCTGGACTTCGTACGTTCCGCTCGCCAGCCCGACCTACAGCTCCGGCCACGGCGTCGACTATTACGTCATCGGCCTGCAGATCGCCGGGATCGGCACCTTGCTCGGCGGCGTCAACTTCATGGCGACGATCATCAACATGCGGGCGCCGGGCATGTCCTTCATGCGGATGCCGATGTTCACGTGGGCGATCTTCATCACGTCGGCCCTGATCGTGTTCGCGTTCCCGGTTCTGACGGTCGGCCTGGTGGCGCTGATGTTCGACCGCCTGTTCCAAGCCAACTTCTTCGAGACCGGCAGCGGCGGCAGCGCCGTGCTGTGGGAACACGTCTTCTGGGTGTTCGGCCATCCCGAAGTTTATATTCTGATTCTGCCGGCGTTCGGCGTCATCTCCGAAGTCGTCAGCACGTTCGCGCGCAAGCGCCTGTTCGGCTACAGCTCGATGGTGTTCGCCACCGTCCTGATCGCCTTCCTGGGCTTCATGGTCTGGGCGCACCACATGTTCACGACCGGCCTCGGACCGGTCGCCAACGCTCTGTTCTCGATCGCGACGATGCTGATCGCGGTCCCGACAGGCGTCAAGATCTTCAACTGGCTGTTCACGCTGTGGGGCGGTTCGATTCGCTTCACGACGGCTTCCATGTTCGCGATCGGGTTCATTCCGACGTTCGTCATGGGCGGCGTTACCGGGGTCATGCTCGCCGCCGCTCCGGCCGATTATCAGTACCATGATACGTATTTCGTCGTCGCTCACTTCCACTACGTCATCGTGGGCGGCCTCATCTTCGGCATCTTCGCCGGCTTGTTCTACTGGTGGCCGAAGATGTTCGGGCGGATGCTTCACGAAGGACTCGGCAAGATTACGTTCTGGACGTTCTTCGCCGGCTTCCACCTGACGTTCTTCGTGCAGCACTTCCTCGGCCTGATGGGGATGCCGCGCCGCGTTTGGACGTATTTGCCCGGTCAGGATTTCGACACGATGAACCTGATCTCGACGATCGGCGCGTTCCTGATGGGAGTGGCCGTCATCGTCTTCCTGATCAACATCTTCGTGACCGCGGCCAAGCCCCGTCACGCCGAAGCGGACCCGTGGGAAGACGGCCGCTCGCTGGAATGGTCGATTCCTTCGCCGCCGCCGGAGTACAACTTCAAGCAGCTGCCGCTCGTGCGCAGCTATGACGCATGGTGGCGGGTGAAGCGGGAAGGCCAGGCGGAGATGCCGGTCGCAGAGCCGCCGGGACCGATCCACATGCCTTCGCCTTCGATCATGCCGCTCGTCATGAGCATCGGGCTGTTCATCGGAGGATTCGGCTTCATGTACGACAAGCTGTATCTGGCCATCGGCGGCATCGGCATCACCCTGGTATGCATGTTCCTCCGCTCGGTATTCGACGATCACGGGTTCCATATCGAAGTGGAAGAACAAGAGAGGGGGGTTCGCTCATGAGCGCGCATCAACATGCGGAAGGGCTGCTGTCTCACGAACCCGAGAAGGCGACGGCCGAAGGCCGCAACAAGATTCTGGGCTTCTGGCTGTTCCTTGGCGCCGAGACCGTTCTGTTCGGGACGCTGTTCTCCGCCTTCGTCGCCCTGCGCCACAACGTAGGGGACGGTCCGACCGCTTCCGAGCTGTTCGAACTGCCGACCGTCTTCGCCGCCACGATGATCCTGTTGTTCTCGAGCTTGATGAGCGTGTTCGCCGTTCAGGCGATGCACCGCCATCAAGTGAAGGCCATGATCGGTTGGCTTGTCGCGACGGTCGTGCTCGGCCTGGGCTTTCTCGGCCTGGAAATTTACGAGTTCAACACGTACGTCAGCGAAGGCCACAAGATGAACACCAGCGCGTTCAGCTCCTCGTTCTACACGCTGGTCGGCTTCCACGGCGCGCACGTCGCGTTCGGCGTTCTCTGGATTACGCTGCTCATCCTGCAAATTTTGAAGAAAGGCCTGACCGTCGTGACGGCGCCGAAGATTTACGTATCCGCGATCTATTGGCACTTCATCGACGTCGTCTGGGTATTCATCTTCACCGTGGTATACTTGATGGGAAAGGTGGCGGGATAACCGATGTCGGACAATCATTCTTCCGTCTCCGAAGGACAGTCGAGGCACCACAAAGTTGAAGGCCCGCGCAAGCACATCGTCGCCTTCGTTCTGTCGCTTGTGCTGACGCTGATCGCGTTCGCCGCGGTCTCCGCGGGAGAAATCAACACCACGTTCACCTACATCATCCTGGTCGGAATGGCGATGATGCAAGTGTTCGTCCAACTGGCGTTCTGGATGCACATGAAGGATCGCGGCCACGCGTTCCCGATTATCGGGATCTCCTTCGGCGTCATCATCGTGTTCACGATGGTCATCATGGCCAGCTACTGGGTTTGGTGGTAATCGGATAAGGATAAACTGCATGAGAGGCGGGGCGCGTACCCGCCTCTTTTTTGGCGATGCGGACCGCCCGCCGCCATAAACGGTCGGAAAGGAGGATTCGGCATGAGAGGGTTAAGTTATTTTTCGTTCAGCGACTTGTGGAGCCCGTATTTTCTCGTCTTCATGCTGGCCGTGGCGACGTTGTATTCGCTGCTGGTCGGGCCGTGGCGCCACCGGTTCCCAGGCAGCGAGCCGGTCTCGATCGGGCGTCAGACGGCGTTCTACCTGTCGATCGCTCTGCTGTATCTCGTGCACGGCGGGCCGCTCAGCCTGATGGGGCACCTGATGTTCACGTACCATATGACGGATATGGCGATCTCCTATATTTTGGTGCCGCCCATCTTGCTGTACGGCATTCCGGCCTGGATGTGGCGTTCGCTGCTCAGCCTTCCGTTCTGGAAGCCGCTTCGCTTCCTCGGGAAGCCGTTGTTCGGCCTGTTTCTGTTCAACATCCTGTTTTCGCTGTACCACTTGCCCGGCGTCCACGACTGGATCATGGTCCACTACTTCGTGCACGCGCTGTTCTATGTCGTTCTGCTGCTGACCGCCCTGCTCAACTGGTGGCATATTTCCGCCCCGGTGCCGGAATGGACGTCGCTGACGTCGCTTCGCCGGATCGGCTTCATCTTCCTGGACAGCCTGCTGCTCACCCCGGCCTGCGTGCTCATCATATTCGCCGGCGAGCCTCTGTTCTCGGTGTACAACGACCCGCAAGTTTGGGCGAAGGCGATGCGCTACTGCGTCTCCGCCAGCTCGACGACGCTGCTGGCCGAGTTCCGCGGTCCGGGCTTTTTCAGCGTGCTGACACCGCATGAGGACCAGCAATTGGGCGGCATCATCATGAAGCTGCTGCAAGAGTTCGTCAACATCTGGGCGCTGTTCACCGTCTTTATGCAATGGTTCCGGAAGGAACGGGCGCAGGAGGACGATCCGACGTTCGACCATGCGGCTTCCGGACGTTTGAACAATGTGTGAAATCGGAAAAGGGATGTTTGTGCAAGCGACAAGCGCAAGGTAAAATGGAGACAGCCGCAGTCCGCTATCCATTTCTCCCTTGAAGCAGGTGACCCCCGTTCATGACATGGTATCAGGTCTTTCCGACCATCAGTACGAGCTTCATCGCCCTTAGCGCGATTCTGGTCGCCGTCGGCTGGCGGCTCATTATGCTCGGCAAGCGCGATTCGCACCGGAAGGTGATGATCGCGGGCGCGATCGCCGCCCTTCTGTTTTTCCTGTTCTACCTGGCCCGCACCGTATTCGTCGGCAACACGTCCTGGGGCGGACCGGACGATCTGAAGACGCTGTACACGGTCTTCCTCATCTTCCATATCGTCCTGGCGATGGTAGCCGCCGTGTTCGGCATCACGACGCTGACGCTCGCCTTCAAGCAGCGGTTCTCCCGCCACCGGAAGTGGGGGAGGGTGACGGCCGTCATATGGTTCGTCACCGCGTTTACCGGAATCACCGTTTACGTGTTGCTCTATCTGATGTATCCGGGCGGTCATACGAAACCTGTGATCGACGCCATATTCGGTCTGTAACCCGCGCCAAAACGGCAGAACGAGACAATGGTTCCGTTCCGCCGTTTTTTTGTGCCAGCGGTTCGCCTCCCGGGGATGCCGCCGTCCGAAGCGGCCCCGCTCTCACTTCCGCTCCTCGTCGCGCCGGCGGAACGGCCTGAGGAACGCGGCGGGAACCCGGCTCTCGAACCGCAGCAGCTTGCCCGTAGTCGGATGAATGAAAGCCAGCACGGCGGCGTGCAGGCCGAGCCGGCCGATCGCCCGCGAGCGGGCGCCGTACTTCTTGTCGCCGACGATCGGATGGCCGATGTCGTGCAGGTGGACGCGAATCTGATTTTTGCGTCCGGTTTCCAGCCGCACTTCCAGCAGCGAATAACCGCCGCCGAACTGCAGCCGCTTGTAATGGGTGACGGCATGCCGGCCGTCCCCCGGGCGGGAGCTGGAATACATCTTCAGCGTCTTCGTCTCCTTCAGCCAGGATGAGATCGTGCCTTCCGGCTCCCGCACATGACCTTCGACCAAAGCGATGTATACGCGTTCCCGCACCGCTTCCTGCCAATCGTTCTGCAGCTTCTGTTGCACACGCTCGCTCTTCGCAAACATCATGACGCCGGATGTGTCGCGGTCGAGCCGATGCACAACGAACACGCGGTTGCCCGGGTGTGCGCGGCGAACGTGTTCCATCAGCTGGCGGTAGGCGGTGAGGCCCGCGGTGTCGTGGGGAGAAGCGATCGACAGCAGGCCCGCGTCCTTCTCGACGACGAGCAAGTCCTCATCCTCGTACCGAATGGAGAGCCCGACCAGAGGGGGAGGCTCCGCCACCTTCTCGTAGCTCAGCGTGACGGTATCCCCCGCCTTCAGCGGGAAGTTGTAAGCCGTCCGGACGGTTCCGTTGACCGACGCCTGGCCGCGCGCGAGCATCGACTTGACGGCGTTGCGGCTCTGTCCCGTGGGCGACGCCAGCAGGAAGGCGAGCAGTTCGCCGGGCTCCCGAACGGGAAAGGTGCGGGTGGAACCGGGCTTGCGGGACGACGGGGAGCGGGGACGCTTCGAATGCATGAACGGGAATCCTCCTGACGGTCGCTTATTCCATCGGATGCGCTTTTCTGATTATACGGCAAGCCGCCGCTTTTTTCGAATTGACAATAATCTCCGTTCCTGTTTATGTTGGATATGAAAAAAAACGAGTCCAAGCTGAGAGAGGAAGCGATTTTTCGCGAGACGTATGCGAGACATGCGAGAGAAGACGAGGGTCCAGAAGGGGGAGCTGCAGAAGATGAAGCCGCTGGTGGTGGAAGGCGTCGTCAAGCGGTACGGCGACAAAACGGCTGTGGGCGGAATCGGATTCGAAGTGGAGGAAGGGGAAATTTACGGGCTGCTCGGCGCCAACGGCGCGGGCAAGACGACGACGATGCGAATGGTGCTCGGACTCATTCTGCCGGATGCCGGCAGCATCCGCTATTTTGGCAAGGAGTACGGCAAGGAGCAGCTTCGCATGCTGGGCTACCTGCCGGAGGAACGGGGCATGTACCCGAAGATCAAGGTGAGCGATCAGATCGTCTACCTGGGCCAATTGCGCGGCATGACGCGCCGGGACGCGGAACAAAGCTTGCGCCGCTGGCTCGACCGCTTCGACATTGCCGAGTATTACGACAAGAAGGTCGAGGAACTGTCCAAGGGCAACCAGCAGAAGATCCAGTTCATCGCCGCCGTTGTCCACCGCCCCCGCATTCTCATTCTCGACGAAGCGTTCAGCGGCCTCGATCCGGTCAACGTCGAGCTGCTGAAGACGACGGTCAAGGAGCTGCGGGACGACGGCACGAGCATTCTGTTTTCCACGCACCGGATGGAACACGTCGAGGAGCTGTGCCGCAACATCACGATCATGCACCGTTCACGGCCGGTGGTGCAAGGGCCGATCAAGCAGATCAAAGCCCGGCTCCCGCAGGAAAGGGTGGTGCTCGTCGGCGAAGGAACGATTCGCGGATTGGAAGCGATACCGGGCGTGACGGAAGTGGTTCAACGGGAGCAGGAAGGCTACGAGCTTCGGATTAACCGCCCCGAAGTCGCGCAGCGCGTGCTCGCGCACGCCGTGGCGCAAGGGCCGGTGCGCAAGTTCGAACTGATGGAACCGACGCTGAACGAAATTTTCATCCGAACGGTAGGTGAGCGTCATGAATAGCTTCCGGACCGTCATGTCTTTTACGATTCGCAGCAAGCTGCGGAGCCGATCGTTCATCGTCACGACCGTCATTCTCGTCGTGCTGGCCATCGTGGCCGCGAACGTTCCCGCTCTGATCGACCGGATCAGCTCCGGCGGCGGCGCGACGAAGGTCGGCTACGTCCCGGGAGAGCAGGACGCCGTCATTCAAGGCTTGCAAAGCTACTTCGCGAAGCAGGAAAAACCGAAGGTCGAGCTCGTTCCGGTCGCAGCGTCCGGTTCGCCGGACGACGCGCTCAAGCAGGCGATCGCGGACAAGAAGATTCGGGGCTACCTGAGTTTCCGGGACAACCCCGACATCGGCTTCCCGGACGTCACCTACAGCTCGAAGAAGCTGCTGGACTCGGACACGGCCGAGTCGCTGAAGGCGGCGCTGCAGTCGGTCAAGACCGATCAGGCGGTGCGCGACGCCAAGCTCACCGAAGCGCAGCTGGCGAAGCTGTTCGCCGAAGTGAGGCTCGATTCGGTGCAGATCGGCGATTCTGCGGACGGCAAGACGGAGGCGCAGCAGGGGACGACGATCGGCCTCACGTACGCCATCCTGATTCTGCTGTTCATGTCGGTGATGGTGACGGGACAGCTCATCGCCACGGAGATTACGGCCGAGAAGAGTTCCCGCGTCATGGAGATCATCGTCACGAGCGTCTCGCCGCTGAAGCAGATGTTCGGCAAGGTGGTCGGCGTCTTCGTCGTCGGCCTGTTCCAGCTCGTTCTGCTCGTCGGCGCCGCGGTCGTCAACCTGAACCTGTCGCAGAACCGCAGCGCGCTCGCGTCGCTCGGCATCGACTTCAGCACGGTCGACCCGATGATGATCGTCTACGCCGTTCTGTTTTACCTGGCCGGCTTCTTCCTGTTCGCCATGCTGTTCGCGGCCGTCGGTTCCATCGTCAGCCGGACCGAGGATCTCGGCCAGGCGGTCATGCCGATCACGATGCTGTCGCTGGCCGGCTTCTATATCGCCATCTTCGGCCTGACGCATCCGGACAGCCCGTTCATCGCGGTGTGCTCGTTCATTCCGTTTTTCTCCCCGTTCATCATGTTTCTGCGCATCGGCCTGGCCGACCCGGCCTGGTGGGAAGTGATCGTCTCGATCGCGATCCTGATCGCCAGCGTGCTCGGCATCGGCTGGCTCTCGGCCAAAATTTACCGGACGGGCGTGCTCATGTACGGCAAGCGTCCGACGATCAAGGAACTGGCGAAGGCGATGAAGGCGTTCAAAGTCTGAGGCGTTCGGGCCGAACCCGGCGAAGCAAGCGAATGCGCAGGCGGCATCGTTCCGGCGAAGGGACGGTGCCGTTTTTTCATAGCGGCCCATATGAAAACGATAACAAAACGGTCCGCAACAAACGGAGAGGGAGAGGCGGCATTGAGCCTGGCGAACAAACTGCTGCGGGGCCCGAGTCGCCCTTGTTCGGAAGCGTTCGACGAATTCGTCCGCCATGTTTAAAGCGGTCGGCTTAAGCCAATGAATGAAGAATGGCGAAAAAATCGAAGTATGCCATCAAGATCAGCAGCGGGCGGTGCGATTGACTCATGCCTCTTTTCAGAAGACGAAGGACCGCTAAGCATTCTCCGCAATCCCAATCGATGCCTCCCGACCGCAAGCTGGAGGCTTATCGGCATACGGATCTGAACGGAAGCCTGGAAGACGCCGTTCGCGTTGTCAACGGCTTGCTCGGCGACAACGACGATTTCGTGATGAGACGGTTCCACGTGTTCGGACGGTATCCGGCGGCGATGTTTTACTATGCCAATATGGTCGATCAGGCCAGCTTGAATACGGATGTGCTCAAGTCGCTCATGTACGCGCCGCCGCGCTTCCGCGAAGAGGACCTGAACGAGGAGCGGTTGAAGGAGGTCATCCTCCTCGACGCCTTGTACTTCTCCGAAGTGAAGCTGGAATCGACGCTGGCCACGCTCGTCGAAGGCGTGCTGCGCGGCCAGGCGGTCGTCGCCGTCGAGGGTCTGGACGAAGCGTTCGTCATCAACACGCGCAGCATCGAGAAGCGCGGCATCGATACGCCGGCGACGGAGCAGGTCATCCGGGGGCCGCGGGAAGGCTTCATCGAGCCGCTCGGCACGAACTTGTCCCTGCTTCGTTATCGGCTTCAATCCTGCGATTTGCGGATCAAGTCGATGGAGATCGGGCGCCGCACCCAGTCCAAGGTGGCGATTGTGTACCTGGAGGGCGTCGCCCATCCCGATCTGGTGCAGGAAGTGCAAAGACGCCTCTCCAAGATCGACATCGAAGCGGTGCTCGACTCCGGCTACCTCGAACAGTACATCGAGGACAACCACTATTCGCCGTTTCCCCAAGTGCAGTACACGGAGCGGCCGGACAAGGTGGTGGCCAACATTCTGGAAGGCCGGGTGGCGCTCCTGGTCGACGGATCGCCGCTCGCGCTCGTCGTTCCGACGGTGTTCAACCAGTTCTACCAGACCGTGGAGGACTATACGGAACGGTTCCTGCTGATGAGCGCCATCCGGCTCGCCCGGCTGGTGGCGCTGGTGTTCTCGCTCGTCTTCCCTTCGCTGTACGTTTCGATCATCTCGTTCAACCCCGAGCTGATTCCGACCGAATTCGCGGTCGCCGTCGCGGGCGGACGGGCGGGCGTGCCGTTCCCGGCCATCGTCGAAGTGCTCGTCATGGAAGTGTCGATGGAGGTGCTGCGGGAGGCGACGATCCGGTTGCCGCAGCAAGTCGGCGGCGCCCTGTCCATCGTCGGCGTGCTCGTCGTCGGCCAAGCCGCCGTCGCGGCCGGCTTCGCCAGTCCCATCACCGTCGTCATCATCGCGCTGACGACGATCGGTTCCTTCGCCACGCCGGCGTACAACGCGGCGCTGGCGCTGCGGCTGCTTCGCTTCCCGCTGGTGATCATGGCCGGCATCTTCGGCCTGTACGGGGTCATGATCGGCCTGATTCTGATCGCCAACCACTTGCTGACGCTGAAGTCGTTCGGCGTCCCGTATTTGAGTCCGCTCGTGCCCGGCAACTACGAGGGCATGAAAGATCTGATCGCGCGGGCGCCTCTATGGTGGATGAAGAAGCGGTTCCCCCAAATTTTCCCTGTTGAACAGGACAGGGTCGGCGACCAAACGGTCGATCAAGCGAAAGAACCGACGAACAACGTGCTCGACCCGCTGAAATTCAAGGAAGACCGGAAGGAGCGGTGACCGGTGACATCGACACGGCAAATCACGACCATGCAGGCGGCGGCCGTTCTGATCAGCACCATCATCGGCGTGGGGGTGTTGCCGCTGCCGTTGTTCGCGGTGCACACGGCCGAGTCCGGCGCGCCGCTTGTCACCTTCATCAGCATGCTGATCGCCCTCGTCGGAACGATTCTGCTTGCTCTGCTCGGCATGCGATTTCCCGACCAGACGATCATCGAATACAGCGGCAGCATTATCGGCAAGTGGCCGGCGCGGATCGGCAGCGCGATGATCATCGCCTTCTTCGCCGTGCTGACATCGCTTACCGCGCGGGAGTTCGGGGAAGTGGTCATCACCGCGGTCCTGCAGCGCACCCCGGTCGAAGTGACCGTTATCGTCATGCTGTCGCTGGCGGCTATTTCTTCCCGCAAAGATATCGCGACGTTCGGGTACATTCACTTTTTCTACTTTCCGCTGCTTCTCGGTCCCGTCTTGCTCATTGCGACGCTGTCGCTCAAAAATGCGGATGCCCTCAACCTGCTGCCGATCTGGGGCAACGGGAACATCGGCATCAAGGCCACGATCGACGGCATTCTGACCATTGCCTCCCTGTTCCAGAGCTCGTTCGTGCTGACGATCGTTATCCCGGCGATGCGCCGGCCCCGGAAAGCGCTGAAGGCCGCCGTCTGGGGCGTGCTGATCTCCGGCGGACTGTACATTATCATCGTCATCGCAAACGTCAGCGTATTCGGCGCGGAGGAGACCAAAAATCTGCTCTGGCCGACGCTGGAACTGGCCAAGGCGACCTCCCTCCCGGCGAACGTGCTGGAGCGGCTGGACGCCGCCTTTCTGGCGGTGTGGGTGACCGCGGTGTTCACCACGCTGTTCTCCACCTACGCGCTTACGACCCGGGAGCTCGCCAACCTGTTTCGGCTGCGGGACCACGGCGCTTTGTGCTTCTTCCTGCTGCCCTTCGTCTTTTTCCTGGCCATGCTGCCGCAAAACATTCTGAATATGTATGAGGTCATCCGCAACGTCGGTCAAGTCGGGCTCTGCATCACCATCGGTTATCCGGCTCTGCTGCTGGCGGTGGCCGTCCTGCGGGGGAAGCGGGGGGATCGGCCCTGAAAGCCCGTTTGCGAATCAAGTCCGCGGCGGCGTTGATTGCCCTGCTTCTGGCCGTGCCGGCGCTGACCGGCTGCTGGGACCGTCTGGAGATCGAAGACCGCGCGGTGGTGCTCGGCATCTCCGTGGATACGGTTCCCTCTGCGGGGGAGCGAAGCGAACAGGAAATCACCCACTTGTCGGGAAGTTATCCCGCCCCCGGGGGGACGAGGGTCCGGGTCGGGGTGCAAATCGCGCTGCCCGGGAGAATTCCGCTCGGCCCCGGCGAAGGGGGAGGCGGCGGGCAAGGGCCGAGCGCGAAGACCGTCTGGGTTGTGGACGCTGTGGGCGAAACGCTCGACGATGCGCTGATGAACTTGCAGCAGCAAATTTCGGGCCGGCTATTCTACGGGCATCTGCGGGTCATTGTCGTTTCCGAGGCATTGGCCCGTCAAGGCCTGGAAAATATGAACGACTACTTCCGCCGCAATTCGGAAATCCGGCGCATGGCGTGGATGATGGTGTCCAGCGGACCGGCGCTCGATCTGATGAAAGCCTCGCCGGAGCTGGAGCGGGTGCCGACGCTGTACCTCATGTCCACGATGGACAGCGCCGTCCGCATGGGCAAGTTCCCGGTCAATTACGTGGGCATGTTCTGGAGTCAGTCCTCGAAGCGGGGACAGGAAGGCTTCCTGCCTTACGTAGAAGTGAAGAAAGAGCAAAACGTGGAGATCAAAGGGCTGGCCTATTTCAAGAACGACCGGATGGTCGGATTCACGAAGCCGTTCGAGATCGCCGCGTATATGGTCGTGAAGGGGCTGAATCCCGCCGGTTACCGGGCGTTCGTCCGGCTGGGAGATCCGGAGCGGACCGTCATGGTGTACGCCACCTCCCGCAGATCGAAGATCAGGGTCAGCATCCGCAACGGCGTGCCGCACTTCCACGTGGACATCTTCACCGAGCTCAATCTGGAGGAGAAGGTCAGCAACGAACTGACGGTCAACCGCTCCGAAATTTTGCGGGAGATCGGCAGGCAGAACGAGAAGTCGATCAGCATCGCGGCGGAGCAACTGATCGAAAAGACGAAGAAGAACAACAGCGACATCTTCGGCTTCGGGGAATACGTGCGGGCCAAAGTGCCGGGATACTGGCGGAAGCATGTGCGGACCAAGGAAAATTGGCAGAAGATCTACCCGACCATCCAGGTCGACCTTCACGTTCATTCCAGCATCCGCAGAATCGGAATGAAGGCGAAGTGAGGATAACCAACGCGCGAACGGAGGGAAGCGATGATCGGGACGTACAGCTTTACCGGCTCGTTCGGCTTTGTCGTTCCTTTGTGGATCTTGACGGGGGCGCTCATTCTGGTGCTGGACGTGAACTCCTGCCGGGAGCGCTCCTTGATCAAGGAATCGAAGGTGTTCCGGGCGCTGGGCTGGATCAACATCGCGATCGGCCTGGCGCTGCTCATCGTCAGATGGACAGTGGTGCAAGTTTAGCCGCATCGGCCGGTCTCGAATCGGACGTCCTCCGCGACAGTCGCGGCGAGGACGTCCATTTTCATAGGCGCCGGGCAGAAAAGGCTTTATGACGCCAATCCAAAGTGCTAAACTGGGAGATGTCCGATGACATTACGAGGAAGCCAAGGAGAACGACCAGCATGTTGAAGAGCAAGATCGAGAGCCGGCAGGCCGGTATTTTAACATATGGCATGACGCCTCCGAAGACGAATCATCCCCCCGAGAAAATCGCCGAGATCGCCGGCAAACAGATCGAGCGGCTGCGGGACATCGAATTCGACGGACTGATCTTATACGACGTGCAGGACGAAGCCGACCGGATCGACGCGGATCGGCCGTTTCCCTACTTGTCCACGCTGGACCCGACCACCTACAGCAAGAGCTACCTGCAAGGGCTGAACGTTCCGAAGATCATCTATCGCGTCGTGGGCAAGTCGAATCGGGAGGAGATGGCCGAATGGCTGCGGGCCGACCCGAACGAGGACCGTTATTCGGTGTTCGTCGGGGCTTCCTCGAGCAAGCAGGCGGTGACGATGCGGCTGCCCGAGGCTTACGAGATGTGCCGGGAAGTGAACGGCCGGATGAAGATCGGCGGCGTCGTTATCCCGGAGCGGCATGAGAGCAAGGGCGACGAACATCTGCGCGCCGCGGCCAAGCAGCAGGGGGGCTGCTCGTTCTTCGTCTCTCAGGCCACTTACGACGTTGAAGCTTCCAAAAATTTTCTGTCGGACTATTACTATTATTGCCGCGACAACGGCCTGGCGCCGGCGCCGATTCTGTTCAATCTCGCCCCGTGCGGCTCGGAGAAGACGCTGGCATTCATGAAGTGGCTCGGCATCAGCTTTCCGAAGTGGCTGGAGAACGAACTGCTCCATTCCCACGACATATTGGACGATTCTGTGCGGCTGGCGCGGCAAGTGTTCGAGGAACTGTTCGAGTTCGGCTTGGAAAAAGGCATTCCGATCGGCTGCAGCGTGGAGAGCGTATCCACCCGCAAGGTGGAGATCGACGCCTCGGTTCTGCTTCTCCGGGAGATCAAGCAGTATATGGATCGGCGCCTCGCCGCCGCGGCGCAAGCGGCTCCGTGAGCAAGCAACGCTGCGGCGCAAGCGGCGGCCGTTCACGGGCAGGTCCGCTCTCGGTGTGAACGCGCTTTTGCGCCTGCATTTACGCCCCCGCCCCCCTTTGCCCGGTGAGGGCTGTTTGGTGGGCTGCGGCCATTCCCTCTGTTCAGGATGCCGCGGCTTCATGGGCTCTCCGCCTTACTTCTCCCCCCGGCCGATTCCCGTTTCGGCGGCGTGAGAAAGTCCGGCCCTTGTGGCCGACGGAACCGCCCCCGCCGCAGCGCGTCTGTCCGCGCATGGATTTCCGTTCCGCCAAGGTCTCGGATAAACAGTTATCCGGTAAAGCCGTTGCGGGAGCCGCCTGATGGTGCGAATGGGAAGCCCCCATGATTTTCCCGGGGGTTTCGCACCTCGAAATGTGGCAAAAATGGTTTGTTTTCCGCTGGTTTTCTGTGGTAATCTGTATTTGCAGCTTTGAATGTTTGCGATTCGGCGCCGGGAAGGGGACGCCCCCCCCACTTTCGGCCTCCAATCGCCGTCGCATCCCGCTTGGGATGCATGGATTGAAATACTTATTTGTCGATATCGGTTTTCTTCTTGGACTTGCATCCCCACTCGCGGTGCATGACTGAAAATTTGATCCAAAGATCCACCAGTCTCACGATTCCAGTCTCCTTTCCTCCCACTTGCGGCAATCGCCGTTTTTCCGAACCGTATGCCCTTTCCCTTTCCGCTCTGCCTCCCCGGTTTCGGTGCCGGGGAGGTTTTCCTTTACAGTTCCTGCCTGACGGGCGTATCGTAGAGATAGATCTCAGCGAAAGGGGATACGCAAGCCCAATGACGGACAAGCGCTCGATCAAGTGGGGAATCATGGGGCCGGGAGGCATCTCGAGCCGTTTCGCTTCCGAGCTCGCCCACGCCCCGGGGGCGGAACTGGCGGCGGTCGCAGGCAGGTCGAAGGAGAAGGCGGACGCATTCGCCGCCAAGCACGGCATACCGCGTTCTTATGGAAGCTGCGAGGAACTGGCGAACGATCCGGATGTCGAGATCGTCTACATCGGCACGCTTCATCCGGTTCACAAGGAAAACGCGCTGACCTTGCTGCGGGGAGGCAAGGCGATTCTGTGCGAGAAGCCGTTCACCATGTCGCGGAAGGAAGCGCAGGAAATCGTCGAAGAGGCGAGGAAGCGGAACTTGTTCGCGATGGAGGCGATGTGGACGCGCTTCCTGCCGGCCATCCGCAAGGTGAAGGAATGGCTGCGAAGCGGGGCCATCGGCGAGGTGAAGCTGCTGAAGGCCGAGTTCGGCTTCGACGCCGGCTGGAACCCGGAAGGGCGGCTGCTGAACAAGGAGAAGGGCGGCGGCACGCTGTTGGATGCGGGCATCTACCCGGTATCGTTCGCCTCGTTCGTGTACGGGGAGAAGCCTTCCCGTGTGGCCAGCGCGGCCGTCATCGGCGAAACCGGCGTCGACGAGCAATACTCGCTGCTGTTCGAATACGCGGGGGGACAGGTCGCTTCCCTGCACGGTTCGGTCCGCTTGGCGATGAACAACGACGCCTGGCTGTACGGGACGAAGGGGAAAATCCACGTTCCGAATTTCCTCGCGGCGACAGAAGCGACGCTCTTCGTCAACGGCGAGGAGCCGGTCGTCTTCCAGGACGAGCGAACGTTCGTCGGCCATGCGTTCCAGGCGATCGAAGCGATGGACTGCTTGCGCGAGGGACGCAAGGAAAGCGCGGAGATGCCGCTGGACGAAACGGTCGAACTGATGGGAACGCTGGACGAAATTCGGGCCCAGTGGCATTTGACATATCCCGGAGAGTAAGATGCTTCCAGAACCGCCGAGGGACATGGCCGCGGCGGTTTTTTGGCCTTGCAACGATACGACGTCTCCTTGCGAAGGGGAAGGGACCTTGATTTTCATAACGCATTTTGCGCTATCATTTGACTGTGGTTAAGGGAAACGCCGTTGGCGAAGCCATCGCTCCTGGGGTGTGCTACAATGACGCTGGGAGAAGAATAGTGCGCGCCGGCGGCGGCCGGACGTCCGCGCGAGGGAAACTCGGGCCGCCGCGGGAGACCGGATCGTTGCGCGGCGAATTCCCGCCTCGGCCGCAGTTGCGGCATCGCGCCGGACGGCGGCCGGCCGAAGCGTCAGGGGCGTGCGGCCGGGCTTCGGGACGAGCGGCTGTAAGCGCTCACGGCCGGACGGCTGAAGGCGGAACCGGGCCGGCGCGCCACAAGGTCCTGGCAATGACGATCAAACGCCGGTAAACAACAAATCGAGAACGGAGGAGAACGTGATGAGCAAGGTTCGATACGGGATTATCGGAATCGGCAACATGGGCAGCGGACATGCCGCGACCTTGCGGTCGGGCTCGATTCCCGGAGCGGAGCTGACCGCCGTGTGCGACGGCGTGGAGAGCAAGCGGGAATGGGCGCGCGAGCAGTGGAAAGAAGTGAGGGTGTTCGAGGACTCGGAGTCGATGCTCGCTTCGGGGCTGGTCGACGCCGTCATCGTCGCCTGCCCCCACTACGATCATCCGCCGGAGGCGATCCGGGCGTTCAGGCACGGCGTCCACGTGCTGATCGAGAAGCCGGCCGGCGTCTACGTGAAGCAGGTGCGCGAGATGAACGAGGCGGCCGCGGCCAGCGGCAAGAAGTTCGGCATCATGTACAACCAGCGGATGAACCCGCTGTACCGGAAGCTGCGGGATCTGATCTCCTCCGGCGAGCTGGGCGAGATTCGCCGCACGAACTGGATCATCACGAATTGGTACCGCTCGCAGGCCTACTACGATTCCGGCACATGGCGGGCGACGTGGGCGGGCGAAGGCGGCGGCGTGCTGATCAACCAGTGCCCGCACCAGCTCGACCTGTGGCAGTGGACGATCGGCATGATGCCGAAGCGGATTCGCGCGTTCTGCCAGAACGGGAAGTTCCGCAACATCGAGGTGGAGAACGACGTGACGGCCTATGCCGAGTATGAAAACGGGGCGACGGGCGTCTTCATCACGTCGACCGCCGACGCGCCGGGGACGAACCGGTTCGAGGTGACGGGCGACCGCGGCAAAATCGTCATCGAGGAAGGCCGCATGACGTTCTGGCGGCTGCGCGAGCCGGAATCGGCGTTCAACGCGAGAAACCGCGTGCCGTTCGCCAGCCCGGAATGCTGGAAGATCGACATTCCGAACCAGGGGCCGAGCCCGGAGCATGCGGGCATCATCCGCAATTTCACCGACGCGATTCTGAACGGAACGCCGCTCGAAGCGCCCGGGGAAGAAGGCATTCGCGGCCTGACCATCTCCAACGCGATTCATCTGTCGTCGTGGCTGGACGATTGGGTCGAGCTGCCGATTGACGAAGAGTTGCACCTGGCCGAGCTGAACAAGCGGATCGCGGGTTCGACGTTCCGCAAGGCGGAGCCGGAGAGCGCCGCAAAGCCGGTCGACCTGAGCAATACGTTCTGAGCATTCATTGATAGGGAGGAGCATATCGATGGCAGAGTACGATCGCACGGACGGCATGAACTACGCGCCGGTGTCCGCCGTCAAGCCGAAGCCGGTCTGCGGGCCCGGGGAATTCGTCTTCGCGGCGGCGGCGCTGGACCACGGCCACATCTACGGGCAGACGAACGGGCTGCTGGAGGCGGGAGCGACGCTGAAGTGGGTGTACGATCCCGACCCGGCCAAGGTGGAGCAGTTTGTGAAGAAGTATCCGCAGGCGCGGCCGGCGGAATCGCTCGCGGCGATACTGGACGATCCGGAAGTGAGGCTCGTCGCCGCCGCGGCCGTCCCGTCGGAGCGGGCGGCGCTGGGCCTCAAGGTGATGGACGCGGGCAAGGACTACTTCACCGACAAGACGCCGTTCACGACGCTGGAGCAGCTCGCCGCCGCCCGCGCCAAGGCGGCCGAAACCGGGCGCAAGTACATGGTGTACTACAGCGAACGGCTGCATGTGGAGAGCGCCGTCTACGCCGGCCAGCTCATTCAGGAGGGCGCGATCGGCCGCGTCGTGCAGGTGCTCGGCACGGGGCCGCACCGGCTGAACAAGGCTTCGCGGCCGGACTGGTTTTTCCGCAAGGAGAAATACGGCGGCATTCTGTGCGACATCGGAAGCCACCAGATCGAGCAGTTCCTGTTCTTCACCGGCTGTAAAGACGCGAAAGTGCTGCACAGCAAGGTGGGCAACTACGCCAACCCCGACGTGCCGGAACTGGAAGATTTCGGGGACGCGACGCTTCTCGGCGACAACGGGGCGACCGGGTATTTTCGCGTGGACTGGCTGACCCCGGACGGGCTCGGAACGTGGGGAGACGGCCGGACGTTCATTCTCGGCACGGAAGGCTATATCGAGCTGCGCAAATATATTGACGTGGGGCGGGAGCGCTCGGGCAACCACGTCTATCTCGTCAACGGAAGCGGCGAGTACCATTATGCGGTGTCGGGGCAGGTCGGCTACCCGTTCTTCGGCGAACTGATTCTCGACTGCCTGAACCGCACGGAGAACGCGATGACGCAGGAGCACGCGTTCAAGGCGGCCGAACTGTGCCTGCTCGCCCAGAAACAGGCGGTTCGCGCGGACAAGCAAGCATGATAAAATGAACCTCAGAAGCGGGCCGGGCCGACGGAGGCCGGGCGGCCCGCCGGGAGGTTCGGGATCGTGCCCTATACGATGACCATGGCCAATCCGGTCGACATCGGTTACCGGAACGACTCGCCCATTCAAGGCCATTCGTTCCATTCGCATCCTTTTTACGAGATTTATTATTTTCAAGAGGGCGAGTGCACCTACCTGATCGGCGACAAGCTGATGGCGTTGCAGCCGGGCGATCTCATCCTGATGCACGGAATGACGCTCCATTGTTCCAACCCGTCGCCGCATCGGCCGTACGTGCGCTCGATCGTTCACTTCGATCCGGCTTACGTGCACCGGCTGCTTCAGGCCGAGCCGGCTGGCGCGCTGCTTCGGCCGTTCGAGGAGCTGCGCAACATTCGCGTCCCGCTGCGCGAGGAGGACCAGGCGGAGATGGAGCGGCTGCTCGCCGGCCTGGCGGCCTGCTTCCGGGAGAGGAAGGAGAAGAGCGGGCCGGCGGCGCCGATCGACCGGTTCGACGTGCTCTTCCTGGAGCTGCTGCAGCGGATCGGAAACTGGTGCGCCGAGCCGATTCGCGACCTGGAGCACCGTTCCCAGCACGAGAAGCACGTGCAGGACGTCGTCTCGTACCTGGAGGAGCGCTACCGGGACAACGTCACGCTGGACGAAATCGCCGGCGCCCTGCACCTGACCAAGCCTTATCTGGCCAACCTGTTCAAACGGGTGACCGGAACGACGATTATCAAATATTTGTACAACCGCCGCGTCAATCAGGCCAAAATCCTGTTCCGCTTCGACCCGCACCGCTCGGTGTCGTCGGTGTGCCGCGAGGTCGGCTTCGCCCACCTGGCTCACTTCAGCCGTCTGTTCAAGGCGGCGGTCGGGTGCAGCCCGGAGGCGTTCCGGCGGCAGATGGCGGAAGGAACGGGGACGGAAGGGAACGGTTGAGACGAAAGGCGCCGGCGCGGCGGTTCAAGGGAGGCAACGTCCGATGGACCGCAAGCATACGGGGGCCCAACTGTACACGGTTCGGGAGTTTACGAAGACTGAAGAAGATTTTCGCAAGACGCTGCGCAAAATCAAGGAGATCGGCTACGAGACGGTGCAAGTGTCGGCGATCGGGCCGATTGCGCCGGAGAAGGTGAAGGAGGCCGCGGACGAAGCGGGGCTGACGATCTGCGCTACCCATATCGGGTTCGATCGGCTGAAGGACGATCTCGACCGCGTCATCGCCGAGCACCGGCTGTGGGGGACGCGCTACGTCGGCCTCGGCTCGATGCCGCAGCCGTACCGCAGCTCGCGCGAAGGCTACTTCGCCTTCGTCAAGGAGATCGCCCCGATCGCGGAGCGGCTGAAGGCGGAAGGGCTGCAGTTCGTCTACCACAACCACCGCTTCGAATTCGAGAAGTTCGACGGAGGCCGCACCGGCCTGGACATTCTGATCGAGGAGACCGATCCGGAAGCGTTCGGCATCGAGCTGGACGTGTTCTGGGCGCAGGCGGGCGGAGGCCAGGTCACGGACTGGATTCGCAAAGTTCGCGGCCGCATGGCGGTCGTCCATCTGAAGGATATGGCGATCGTGGGCGACCAGGCGGTGACGGCGGAGATCGGGGAAGGCAACATGAACATGCAAGACATCGTCCGGGCGTGCCGGGAGACGGGCGTGGAATGGTTCGTCGTCGAGCAGGACGACTGCCGCCGCGACCCGTTCGAAAGTCTGGCGATCAGCTACAGACGTTTGGCTGAGGAAATAGGTTTCCAACATTAACGGATTATCATCGTTTTTTAAGAAAAGGAGCCGGGCCATTGGATGGCGCGGCTTTCTTTTCACCTTGGAAAAATATAGGGCATCGCGCGTGTGCTATAGTAAATCCCGACAAGAACGCACCATTACAACCGGGGATACGTATGGAGGACGCGCGATTTATGCTCAAGAGGACAAAAGCGAAAGTTCTGGCGGTATGTTTGACGGTCGCGGCCGGTTGGTTCGGAGCGGCGGCGGGCCATTCGCCGTCTGCCAGCGCGGCGACGGCCGAATCTCTGGAGCTTCTGTCGTTCGGCAAGCAGTATATCGGAACCCCTTACTTATACGGCGCCGCCAGCGGCGACGATTCCGCCTTCGACTGCTCCTCTTTCGTGCAGTTCGTTTTCGCCCATCAGGACATCGATCTGCCCCGCACGTCGGCGGCGATGGCGAAGCTCGGCGAGAAGGTCGACAAGGCGTACTTAAGCGTAGGCGATCTGGTCTTCTTCAAGGCGGGAGGCAGCGGCATCGGCCATGTGGCGATCTACGCCGGGAACGGCAAGATCCTGCAGGCGAGCACGAGCCACGGCGTCACGATTTCCAACCTCAATTCGAGCTATTGGAAGAAAAATTACGTGACGGCCCGCCGGATCTTATAGCGCGCACGGGCGAAGCGATATCCAGCTCGCTCAGAAGGACCCCGTTCGAGGCGGTATGTTCGCCCGGCGGGGTCCTTGCTTGTGGCCGGGCTCGCCGCAGCGGCCGCCCGTCAAGGGCGCTTGCGCCCGATCCGGGCGAAGGAGACGGCGGCGCCGACGATGAGCAGCGCCCCGGCGACGGCGAGCGCCAGGCGCACGCCGCCCGCGAAGTCGCCGCCGCTCGCGGCGATGGAGCCGAGGACGGCGACGCCGAGCGTGGCGCCGGTCTGGCGGGCGGAGTTGAGCGCGCCGGACGCGGTGCCGCCGAGCTGCCTCGGCGCGGCGGAGAGGACCGCCGCCGTCAGCGGCGGCAGCACGAGCGGGATGCCGCTGCCGACGAGCAGCAGCGCGATCAGCGTGACGGCGTACGGCGCGCGGGGACTGGCCGCCGCCTCCAGCAGCGTGCCCGCGGCGGCCAGCAGGAAGCCGGCGGCGATCGGGAGGCGCGGGCCGATGCGCCCGGCCAGGCGGCCGGTAAAGACCGGGTTGAACGCCAGCTGCAGCGTGAGGGGCAGCAATGCCAAGCCGCTGTCGTGGGCGGAGAGGCCGCGCTCCTGCTCGAAATAGAGCGGCAGCAGGAACAGCAGGCCGGAGAAGGCGAAATTGACGATCGCGCCGGCTGCAAGACCGGCCGACACGGTCGGGATCCGCAGCAGCGCCGGCGGCAGCAGCGGATGGCGGCTGCGGACTTCCGCGGCCGCGAATCCGGCGGCGGCAAGCGCGGATGCGCCGAACGCGGCGAGAACGGGAGCGGAAGTCCAGCCGGCCGATCCGCCTTCCGTCAGCGCGTAGGACAGGCCCCCGATCGCCAGGATGGCGGCGGCTTGTCCGCTCCAATCGAAGCCGCGCTTCGCCTGGCGCGGCGTTTCGGCCGCGAGCCGGACGACGGCGCCGGCGCTCAGCAGGCCGAGCGGCACGTTCAGCAGGAAGATGCTGCGCCAGCCGAGCGTGTCGACGAGAACGCCGCCGGCGACGGGACCGGCGGCCAGCGCGGCGCCGGTGACGGCGGCCCAGACGCCGAGCGCGCGGGTCCGCTCGGCGGGATCGGCATAGGCGCGGGCGATCAGCGCCAGCGATGCCGGCAGCAGCGCCGCGCCTCCCGCGCCGAGCGCTGCCCGCAGGCCGATCAGCGCGCCGAGCGACGGGGCCGCCGCCGACAGGGCGGACGCCGCGACGAACACCGCCAGGCCGCCGAGATAGAGGCGCTTCGCGCCGTACCGGTCGGCGAGCCCTCCCATCGTCAGCAGCAGGCCGGCGAACACGATCGTATAGGCGCTGACGACCCACTGCAGCCCGCTCATGCCGCCGCCCAAGTCGTCCCGCAGGGCGGGAAGCGCGACGGAGATGACGGTCGTGTCCAGCAGCACCAGGAAATAGCCGAGCGAAAGGCCGAGCAGCAGCAAACCGCGCTGGCGGTCCGCGGGGGCCTTTCCGGTTTCGGGTTCGGCTTCGGTTGCGGGGACAGATGTGTTTTTCAAGACGAAAACCTCCTTCCGGCAAGGGAAGCCGTGGCGTCTTCCCCGGACCTTAGTGTAAGATGGGGATGCCAGGACGGCGAGATGACGGTTTATCCTAGGAGTGCCGCTCCCCGGAAGGGGCGGCCGAGCGGATGCCGGGGGCGGCGGGCGTACGGATCGCATCCCCCCGGCGCAACGGGAGGGAACGGATTTGGCGGAAGCCTCCGATCGGGAAAGGTTGGAAGAACTGGCCCAGTTTTTGCGCACGAGAAGAGCGCGGCTGAGCCCGGCGGAAGCCGGATTTTCGCAAGGGGGAAGGCGGCGCACCCCGGGTCTGCGGCGGCAGGAAGTCGCGCAGCTGGCGGGCGTGAGCGTCGATTGGTATACGTGGATGGAACAGGCCCGGCCGATCCAGGTGTCCGTTCAAGTGATCGAGAGCCTGGCGAAGGCGCTGCGGCTGGACGCGAACGAGCGCAAGCACCTGTACCTGCTGGCGCTCCGGCAGCTGCCGGCGGAGGCGGAGGACGGCAACGACCGGGTGGGCGAGACGCTGCAAAAATTTCTCGACGCTCAGGGAAGCTGTCCGGCCATCGCGCTGAACCCGCGCATGAACGTCGCCGGGTGGAACCGGGCCGCCTGCCTCGTGTACGGAGACTACGCGGCGATGTCGGAGCGGGAGCGCAACGTGGTATGGCGGACGTTCACCTCGCCGGCCATGAAGGAGATGCTGCGCGAAGGATGGGAGGCGCACGCGAGGCGGCGGCTGGCGCAGTTTCGCGCCAACTACGCGAGCTTCGCCGGCGCTCCGTGGTGGACGGAGTTCATCGCGGACCTGTCCGCGGCCAGCCCGGAATTTCGCGAATGGTGGCCGCATCACGATGTGGTTGACGCCCGGGAAGGCACGAAGGTGCTGTACCACCCGACCGCGGGGCCGCTGGCGCTCGACCACATATCGTTCTGTCCGTTCGGCGCTCCGAACTTGACGGTGACGGTGAACATCCCCTTGGCGGACTTTGACACGCCGGCCAAGCTGCGGGAGCTGTTCAGCCTTGGCTTGATACAGCAGAGATGATCAAAGGGGGATGCCGCCTAGACGGTAATCCCCCATACGTCGTTGAGCATCTTTTTAATAAACATCGAGTATTCCGCTTTTTCTCCATGCTCCGTTTGCACAACGAGCAATTTGTGGACGAGCCGCAGGAACGTTTCACGGTTGTCACGGTTTATTTCAGCATAGTAAAGCAGCAGTCTTTTGATTCTCTCTCTGGCCAGAACCAATTCTTTACGGTTCAGTTTGGTGTGTGCGATAGTCGTGGCTCCTCGCCCGGGCGTCTGCATAGCGACCGCTTCGCAGTTTTCAATGTCGAACGTAAAATGCTCCTCGGGATCATCGATGACAGGGTCCAAGATTGGATGGAGCTCGTCCCACTGATTCCTTTTATTGTTGTTGCAAATAGTGCAAGACCAATGCAAGTTGTCCCATGCAAAGCTTAAGTGATGAAATCGGGGATCTGCTTTCGGCTTACGATGTTCGATGTGGGGGAAATCGCTATGACCGATGCCGGATTCGCAATAGCAGCATTTTCCGTTATACATAGCCTCCAAAGCCTCTTTGACGTCCTCTTGTCGATAGCGTTCCTTCACCGTTTCTGGGACGAGGCTGTACTTTCCGGTCCGAGCAATTTCGTCCAGCAATTGTTGCGTCCACTCGTCTGCATGAAGGGAGAGACTTTCCGGCGCCGGCGGCCGCTCGACCTTAACCATCGGAAGACTCCCCTTTGACTTCCTCTCCGATCGCCCGAATCTTGGCCATCGTCACGACCGGATCTCCTTGCGGCAACAAGCGATAAAGCTCCTTGCTCAAGCTTCCTAATTCGTGTTCTTCGGCAGCCGCCAACTTGCCTTGCAAGCTTCGCAAGTAGAGCCGTTCAATCCGGTCAATCTTCGAAGCGACTTCAGGCGCCCGATTCTTCGTATTCATAATTTCCGTCAAAATATCTTCAATGGACCAACCGAAAGGAGTGCTCTTCGTCGTCTGCTCTACATCGTGAGGGTCGTCTGTCCTTGCAATTTCGAGCAACTCTCCTTCTCTGCAGGAAGCGATGACAATCGGAGCATGGGTTGTCGCAATGAACTGAACTTTGGGAAATGTCATCTTCAGGGCCTCGACGATTTTCCACTGCCACTTCGGGTGAAGGTGCAGATCGATCTCGTCGATGAGGACAACGCCCGGCGTCAATTGGACAGCCTGCTCTTTCAACTGGGGATTCAGAATAGCCATCCGGAACGCGATTTCCGCAACCATTCCGATGATCGACCTGTATCCGGCGCTCATTTTCCGCAGGGGAATCGAATGGCTGTCGCCTAGCTCGATCATGGTCTCGTTTTCTTCGAGGTCGAAGTAAAGGGAAAGCTCCTTTCCGTCGTCGGACATCAGCGTCATAAACTGGGAGACAGCCCCCAGGACAGCATGCAATTCACCTATTTTTTTGTTTTTTTGAATTTGGATCTGCGTCATCTTTTTAATCCAGTTTCCAAATAATTTGATGTCGGATTCGGTATCCAGGCAGTCGGTGTAGCCTAGAAACCGGGACAGCTCGTCTTTGGCGAAAGGATTGTACCATCTGTCTTTTTTTTGAGAAAACAGCCTTCCCGCGCTTTGATAGGAGAGCACCGGAAGCACCGCTTTTTGATTGCCTGAACGAACATCTTGTTGCATTGCTTCTCCCAAACGGAGCACTTCTTTCGCATGCTGTCTTAGCGTCCGTCCGTTCACCACTTTATCTCGAACTCGTTTCCAGCTCAGCCGCTGGCCGTTCATCGTGCCCGTACATTCCACGACGACCGGCACTTGCGGTTCTTTTGTTACGGTTGCGTCACCCAGTCGCCGATAATCCCGTCTTATGTCTTCCGTGTAAATGTTTCTTCCCTTTATTCCTTCAAAAGCGGCCAAGTATCCGCCAAGCGCGACTGCGGCGGCCTCCAAAACCGAAGTCTTGCCTACGCCGTTTATTCCGATAATGAGAGAAAAACGCTGGTTGAAAACAAACGTTTCCTTTCGAAACAATTTGAAATTTTCTACGCTCAGTTTTTCGATAAACAATTTTGAAACCTCCGTTTATCGGTATATACAACTATTATGCCGCAAACCGCAGTCGGATAGTCCGTCTCCTTTATTTCGATAACGCAGACATTAAACCCTGTTTTAATGGATGAAAAAAACAAAAAAACGGCGCCATTGCCGTTTTTTCGCTCGAAATGCGCCTGTGCCCGCCGCTTCCATTCAGGGGGAAGCGTCCTCCTCGTGGTAGCGCACGAACGAGAGCACGATGTCCTGCGGGTAATCGCCGAAGCCGCTCCCGAACAGATTGAGGCCGCGGGCGTTGACGGCGTTCTCGCACACCTCGAAGCGGACGCGGATCGGCCGGTTGAAGGCCAGGTCCAGCGAATCGATCGTCGTGTCCGTCGAAGCCGCGCCGTTCACCCGGCTGCCGGTCCGGGTCACCCGCCATTCCGTCAGCCGTCCGTATTCCGTTCCCGACTTCCATTTGTCGGGAGTCAGCTTGCCCTTGCGGTCGCCGAAGTCGCCGGGACTCGTCCAGACGCCGATCAGCCGGTCGTTTATGAACAGCGAGATGTCGGACGGCCAATCCTGCCGGAACCCGGCCGCCTCGGAGCACAGCTCGGCGCTCACGCTCAGCTCGTCCAGCCGGGCGCCGGGGGGCATCGGATTGGCGAAGACGTATTCGAGATAGCCCGATCCGGCAAACCAGATCAAAGCCGCTTCGGTCCGCTCCGGCATGTAGAACACCCGCGGATCGTCCTGCGAGCCGAGCAGGGCGCCGTCCCGGCCGGCCATGCCGCAAGTGGGCTGCACGGAACAGTGCGAGTAGAGCCCGATCGGCATATGGATCTCTTCCGTCCGTCGCAGCCCTTCCCCGGGCTTGGCGGGAAGCTCCAGCAGAATCGAGCGGCAGGTGGCGGCGCATATTTTCTCCCGGTTCGCTCCCAGCGACGAAGTGATAAGCTCCGCCTGCTCCAAAATTTGCACGTTGATCGACACCGTCGGCTGCGCGACGCCGAGCGCCTCCGCCAGTTGGCCGACGCTCATCGGCTTCTCCCCGAGCGCTTCGAGAATGCGCACCCGGACGTCGCCGGAGAGCGCCTTGGCCACTTCCACGATGCGGGAAGCGGGATAGCGGATCGTCTCCTGATTCGGTTCATTCATCTGGACATTTCCCTTTCGTGCCTATGCGAATGTGATCAGTGTACCGCGATTTTTATATATTGTAAAATCATAATATACATTGCGAAAATCAAATACAACTGCTACAATGAGGTCGACATTTCCGATAGAAAGGTTGATTCGAGTCCCATGTCCACACTTGAATGGCAGGCGGCGCCGCATACGGAGATTCCGCGTCCGGAGCATCCGCGCCCCGACTGGCAACGAAACGATTGGCTGAATTTGAACGGCGTCTGGTCTTTCCGCTTCGACCCGAACGGCGAAGGAGCGGGCTGGCAGAGCGCCCCTGAAAGCGCCTACGATGCGCAAATTACCGTCCCGTTCTCCTGGGCGAGTCCGCTGTCGGGCTTCGGCCGGAACGAGAAGGGCGTCGGCTGGTACCGCCGCACGCTGCGCTGGACGCCGTCCGCGCCCGGTTCCCGTATCTTCCTGCGCTTCGGCGCGGTCGATTACGAATGCGACGTGTGGGTGAACGGCGCGCACGCCGGCTCGCACCGGGGCGCTTACGGCGCGTTCGAGTTCGACGTGACGGATTGGTGGAAGACGGACGGGGAAAATGTCGTCGTCGTGCGCGCCGAAGACTTCGACCGCGACCATCAGGCCCGGGGCAAGCAGGGGTACGGGGAGATCCGCGGCATTTGGCAGCCGGTCTGGCTCGAGGCGAGGCCGCAAACCTACGTCCGGGACGCCAAGTTTACGACCTCGCTGGACGGCCGGGTGACGGCCGCGCTGACCGTCGTCGCCGCCGGGAAGGAAGAGGCCGACCTGATCCTGAGCTTCGGGGAGACCGGGCACCGGCAGAAGCTGTCCCTGGAGGCCGGGGAAAATGCCGTCACCGCCGCGTTCGCCGTGGCCGATCCGAAGCTGTGGAGCCCCGAGCAGCCGCATCTGTACGAGGGGGAAATCCGGCTGGCCGGTCCGGCCGGCGAAGACGTCGTGGCCACTTACTTCGGCATCCGCGAGATCGGGACGGCGAAGTTCGGAGACCGCGACTACCGCTGGATCACGCTGAACGGCAAGCCGATCTACCTGAACGGTACGCTGGACCAGTCCTATCATCCGACCGGTTACTTCACCTACCCGACCGACGAGGAGATGCGGGACGAGATTTACCTCATGAAGCGGCTCGGGCTCAACTTCGTCCGCATTCATATCAAGCCGGAGGAGCCGCGCAAGCTGTATTGGGCCGACAAGCTGGGCCTGCTCGTCATGGAGGATATGCCCTGCTTCTGGGGCAACCCCGACGAGACCGCCCGCGCCGCCTACGAGAGCGAAGCGGCCGAGATCATCGCCCGCGATTTCAACCATCCGGCGATTTTCGCATGGGTCATGTTCAACGAGACGTGGGGGCTCAAGACGGACCCCGAAGGCGGCGGCCTGACGGGCGACGGAAGCCGGCCGACCAGCTACTTGCCGGAGACGCAGGAATGGGTGCGCTCGATTTACCATTGGGCCAAGGGCCTCGATCCGACCCGGCTCATCGAAGACAACTCCCCCTGCAATTACGACCATGTCGAGACGGACTTGAACACCTGGCATTTCTATATCAACGGATACGAGCAAGTGCGCCGTCATCTGGAAGAGGTGACTGCGAAAACGTTCGCCGGCTCCGACTTCAACTACATCGGCGGCAACGTGCAGAGCGACGCTCCCCTCATGAACAGCGAATGCGGCAACGTCTGGGGCATCGCCGACGGCGGCGCGGGCGACAGCGACATCGCCTGGCACTACCGCTACATGATGAACGAGTTCCGCAAGCACGACAAGCTGTGCGGCTTCGTGTTCACCGAGTTCCGCGACGTCACCAACGAGTTCAACGGCTACTACCGGCTGAACGGCTCGGATAAGCACTTCGGCTACGAGGCGTTCGTCCCCGGCATGACGCTGCGCGACCTGCACTCGCCGGATTTCGTCGTCATCGACGCGCCGCCCTGCGAGACGGTGGAAGCGGGCGCCAAGGCGGCCGTCCGGCTGTTCGCCTCCAGCTATTCGGACCGCTATCACGGCGCGTCCCTGCGGCTGGAATGGGAGCTGGCTTACGACAGCTTGGGCACGCGAACGATTGCGGACCGGGGCTCGGTCACGGTCGCCTGGGACGGATACGGCGTGAAGCCGCTGCCGCCGCTGCCGCTGACGATGCCGGGCGAGGACGCCGTCGCGGTGCTGGCGATTCGCCTGACGGACGGGGACGGCCGGGTGATCTCCAGGAACTTTACGACGTTTGACGTGCGCGCCGGAGGCCGCTACGGAACGGACCCGGCGGATGGCCGCTTCCTCCGCGTGCCGGTGGGCGCATTCGCCGAGCATTCCTTCGCCTGCCAAAGGAATTCCTTGAACGGGGCGAAAGCGAGCGGCGGACGCGCGGGACGGTTCGTGTACGACGTCCGGCTGCCGGAGTCCGCCGAGATGGGGACGATCGGCGAGATCGACATCTGGTTCGAAGCCGGCGCCAAGCGGCTGCTCGCCCGCGACACGGAAGGCGCCAAAGTCCGCAACGAGGGCCTCAGCCTCATGCACGGGGCGCCGGCGGACGTGGAGTACAATCCGAACACGTACTTCATGACCGACGACGAACCGCATCCTTCCCGCGTGAACGTCCTGATCGACGGGGAGAAGATCGCCTCGTTCGTATTGCCGGACGACCCGGCGGACAGCCGCGGGGTGCTGTCCTGGCACTATCAGCAGCGGCACGACAGGCTGGAGGAGGCCGGCTCCTACGGCTACCTGTGCCGGGCGGTCGTTCCGAGCCGGCTCGCCGCCAAGCTGGACCGCGCCCGCGCGTTCAAGCTGACGCTGGAAGCCGATGAAGGCGGCCTGGCGCTCTACGGCCGCAACGCCGGCCGCTATCCGATCGACTTGCTGATCCGCTGCCGGTAACCCAAACGCGAGAAGCGCCCGTCCCCGTCCGGGGGGCGGGCGTTTTCAATGGCGATCCGCGGCGCGGGAGCCGGCCGGTCCCCCGGGCGGCCGTTGGAACGAACAACCTTCCCGCTTCTCTCCTCGAATCGAACCATGTCCGGCGGATTGGGGCATGATTCGGAACATCCTGGCGTGGAGAGCGGCTTGGAAACGCTTCATAATCAAAAGTGGGCTTCAAATGCGCCAGCGGCGGCCCGCCAACCGGACCATCAGCCTGCAGCTGACGATAACGGTTGCGGCGTTGCGGGGAGAAGGAGGTTAATAATGATTGGGAAAATATGGAAATTGTTTGTTTTGCTCGCGCTTTGCTGTTCGTGGATCGGACTGTCGGCCGGACAGACCGGCGGGAGCGGGTCCGCGTCCGCCGAGGATGCGGGGGCCGTCTACGAGGCGGAGGCGGCGGGCAATACGCTGACGGGCAACGCTGCCGTCGCCGACTGCTCGGGCTGCTCGGGCGGCAAGAAAGTCGGCGGGCTGTACCAGGGAGCGTCGCTGCAGTTCAACGGCGTGACGGTCGACGCCGCCGGTTCGTATCGGGTGACGGTGTACTACACGTCCGGCGACCCGCGTTCGGCCAACGTCAGCGCGAACGGCGGGGAGAAGGAGTACGTCGATTTTCCGGCGACGGCCGATTGGGACACGTTGGGCAGCTGGGACGTGACGCTCACGCTGCAGGCCGGCGCCAATGCGATCTTGATCGACGACAACAATTGGTACGCGCCGGACATCGACCGGATCGTCGTCGCCGCGGCGCCCGGCGGGGACAGCGGCGGCGGATCGGGCGGCGGCGAGCCGACGGGCGCCGTCTATGAAGCCGAGGCGGCCGGCAACGTGCTGACGGGCAACGCGTCGGTGAGCAGCTGCGGGCCTTGCTCGGGCGGCAAGAAAGTCGGCGGCCTGTACGGCGGCAGCTCGCTCTTGTTCCCGAACGTGACGGCGGACGCGGCCGGAGACTACGAGGTCGAGCTGTCGTTCATCTCCGGCGATCCGCGCTCCTACTACATCAGCGTGAACGGAGGAGAAGCGGAACTGTACGATTCGCTCCGCACGCCCGATTGGAACACGCTCGGCACGTACGCGCTGACGCTGCCGCTCCAGGCGGGGAACAATCAGATTCTCTTTTCCGACGGCAACGGCTATTCGCCCGACCTCGACCGCATTGTCGTTCGTCCGGCGACCGCCGGAGAGCCGCCGGTCGAAGACGAGGGAGACATCGGAGACGCGCTGACGCCGGTTCGTTACGGCGGCATCACGGTTACGCCTTACACGGCGGGCGTCGTCCTGGCGAACGGCGATTACCGCGTGACGTACCATACGGCCACCGGCTATGCCGATTACGAATGGACGGACGGGCAGAAGGTCGCCGGCGTGCAGGGGCAACTGAAGCTGGACGGCCAAACGCTCGAGACGACGGATTATGAGACGCATTCTTTTGCCGTACAAAGCATTGTTCCCATTCACGACGGCTTCGGCCAAGGCATTGAAGTCGTCTTCGTCAACGAAGCGGCCGGCAAGCCGACGCTGAGGCAGGTGTACGATTTTTACGACGGCAAGCCGTACTTCCTCACCCGGCTCGATGCGGTTTCGGCGACGCCTATCGCAACCAACTACATGGCGCCGGTCGCCGTGCAGCGGCCGGACGCGGTGACGAGCGGGCAGGAGACGAACGACCGCGTGCTGACGGTGCCGTTCGACAACGACAACTGGATTCGCTTCAAGGCGCAAAAGGCCAACCGCTCCGATACGAGCTACGAAGTGACGGCCGTCTACGACAGCGATTCCCGCATCGGCCTGGTGATCGGGTCCGTCACGCACGACAAGTGGAAAACGGGCATCGACTGGAGCGGCACGGGCGGGCATCTGAACCGGATGACGGTGTACGGGGGCGCTTCCTCGGCGGTTACCCACGACACCCAGCCGCACGGCAGCTTGACCGGGACGACGGTGTCGTCTCCGACGATCCTGGCGGGCGGGTTCGCCGATTATCGGGACGGTCTGGAACAATACGGCCGGGCGAACGCGGTCATCGCGCCGCCGCTAACGTTGAGCGCGAATTTGCCGCAGGGCGTGCCGGTCGGCTGGAACAGCTGGGGCGCGTACGGCAGCAGCCTTTCTTACCAGGACGTCGTCGACACGTCGAACTTTTTCAAGAACCATTTGCCGCATATGAAAAACAAGGGAGCCGCTTTTATCAACCTGGACTCCTACTGGGACAACCTGAGCGACGAGCAGCTGCAGCAGGCGGTGTCCGTCATCAAGCGCAACGGCCAGAACGCCGGCATCTACTGGGGCCCGTTCGTCTATTGGGGCAACGACTTGAGCCGGCCGGTGGAGGGCACGAACGGCCGCTACACCTACGGCGACATCGTGCTGAAGGACGCAAACGGCCAACCGCTTCCGACGCTGGACGGCGCCTACGCTCTCGATCCGACCCATCCCGGAACGAAGCAGCGGATCGACGAATACCTGGGACGCTTCAAAAGGCTCGGGTTCACGTACATCAAGCTCGACTTCCTGACCCACGGCTCGCTGGAGGGCGTTCACGCCGATCCGGCGGTGACGACGGGCATTCAGGCTTACAACGAAGGGATGGCGTACATCGACCAGGTGCTGGATGGCTCGATGTTCATCAGCGAATCGATCTCGCCGATCTTCCCGTCGCAGTACGCGCACAGCCGGCGAATCTCCTGCGATACGTACGGGCAGATCAACGAGACGGAATACGAGCTCAATTCGCTGACGTACGGCTGGTGGCAGAACGGCACGATCTTTCGCTACACCGACCCCGACCATATGGCGCTGACGCGCGCCGGCTCGCTCACCGAAGCGCGCAGCCGCGTCAACTCGGCGGTCATCTCCGGCACGGTGTTTCTCGACTCGGATGACGTGCACGATTCGACCGCGCAGCAGTATATGACCGAGCTGTACGGCAACCCGCTCGTCAACCGTCTGGCGTTCCGGGGCGAAGCGTTCCGGCCGGTCTTCGGCGACACGGGCGCAAGCGCGTCCGACACGTTCGTCCTGAAGGACGGGAATACCGTCTATGTGGCGGTGTTCAACTACAGCGGCAGCGCTTCCGCGGAGAAGACGATCGATCTGGCGAGCATCGGCCTGAGCGCCGGGACCCGCTACCATACGTTCGATCTGTGGACGAAACAGCAGGGAACGGCGGCCGGCACGCTCAAGCTCACGCTGCAGCCCGCCGAATCCCGCCTGCTCCAGCTGACGCCGCAAGGGCCCGCGAAACTGGAAAGCCCAACCGGCCGGTAAGCTTCCGGATCATAACCGGGCCGTAAGAGGATGCCTCCAATGGTCGCCGGGTCGCCGGCGCCGGGGGCATTCCTTTTGTTTCTGCACGGCCGCATTCGGCTCCGGCCGGCCGCCGAAGTCCGCCGCACGGGTTCACGATGCGATGATTTTCATCGCATGGAGCGGCCGGGGGGAGCGGCGCCGAGTCCCCGTTACAGAACGCCCCCCGCCGGGAGCCGGACGCGGACCTGGGTGCCGATGCCGAGACGGCTGTGGATCGTCACGCCGTAGGCGTCGCCGAACGCCAGCTTGATCCGCTCGTTGACGTTGCGGATGCCGTACCCTGTCTCCTGCATGGAGCGAACCGTGGCCAGCGTGTCCGGGGTCATGCCCATGCCGTCGTCCACGACTTCGAGCCAGATGTCGTCTGCTTCCCGGTAAGCCCGGATGACGATGGTAATGCCCAGATCCTCGTCCCAGACGGCGTGATGAATGGCGTTCTCCACGAACGGCTGCAGCATCAGCTTGACCGAATGGTGGACTAGCGTCGTCTCGTCGATGTCGTAGCGCACGCGCAGCATCTCTCCGTAGCGAATCTGCTGAATGGAGATATAGCTGCGGGTGAGCCGGAGCTCCTCGTTCAACGTGACGATCGACTTGCCCTTGTTGAGCGAGATTCGGTAAAACTTCGCCAGGTTCGACACCATGTCCTGGATTTGCGGATCGTTGTGCTTCATCGCCAGAGCCGAGATCGAGGCGAGCGCGTTGTAGAGGAAGTGAGGATTGATCTGCGCCTGCAGCATGCTCATCTCCGCTTCCTTCTGGGCGATCTCTTTCTTGTACACCTCGTTGATCAAGTTTTTGAAGCGTTGGGCCATCTTGCCGAGCGCGAACGACATCTGGCCGATCTCGTCATGGCCCATCGGCGCCATCGCCAGGTCGAAATCTTCCCGTTCCAGGCGGCGAATGCTCTTGAGCAGCGACTCGATCCGCTTGGTGGACAAGCGCGCGACCACGTAGATGAGAGCGACGCAGAGCACGATGCAGAAGGAGGCGATCAGCAGAAGCCGGTTCGACCAGACCCGCGCCTCCCGGATGAAGCCGCTGTACGGGACGATCGCGACCGTCTTCCAGCCGTTCCGGATCGTGCTGGCGACGACGAGCACACGCTCGCCCCGGTAGACGGTCTCGAAGCGGGCTGAAGCGCCGCTCCCTTTCGGCAGCGGCAATAGCTCGGCAATCGGCTTGTTGAGCAGGCTCTTGTCCTTGTTGGAGACGATCGTTCCCTGGTCGTCGACGATGAAGATGTCTTTGTCGTTGTCTTCCTTTTCCATCAGGGAGTACAGGTCCGCTTCCTTCACGTCGATCGTGAGAATGCCGTACGGGAAGTTGAGGCTGTTGTAGTTCAAGTACCTGACGAGCGTGAACATCGGCGGCGTCTCCCGGGCCGTGGCTTTGGCGGGAGCGGCCGGCGTGACGGTGAAGATGACGTTGCCGTACGTATGCTTCACCTTCTCGAACCAGGGCTTCTCCCGGATCAGGTCGTCGAGCGGCTTGATGAACAGATCGTCCAGCGGCATGTTCCGATTGGTGGAGTAGATGGTGATCGCGGTCACTTCCGGATTGTTCGTCAGCACGTTGTTCATCACGTTGTCGATGTAGCGGTAGGCGTCCAGGTAGTCCGCGTTGTCCCCGTACGATTTGACCAGGTACTCCTGCAGCGTGGAATCCAAATAGAGCGAGGCCGACAGCTTCGTGTAACTGTTCAGCTTATTTTCCAGGTTGCTGCCGATCTGCGAGGCCATGGAGCTCATGCTGGCGTACGTTTGGCTGATGAGCTCCGTTTTGACGGAATGGTAAGAATAGTAAACGAAAAACAGCATCGGCAGGATGGAGACGATTAGAAACAGGACGAATAGCTTGGCCCGCATACTCAGGTCGAGGAACGGAGCGACTCCGTATCGGCGCCATATCGGCTTCAGCATGTCCGTCCCCCCTCTCTTCTACAGCAGTTTTTTGCGGTATTCGTTCGGCGTGACGCCCCGGTGCTTCTGGAACAGCGAGCAGAAGTAGGAGACGTTCTCGTAGCCGACCGCCCGCGCGACCTCGTGAACTTTGAGCGACTTGTCGCGCAGCAGCGCGGAGGCGCGGTCGATCCGGACGTTCGTCATGTATTCGAGGATCGTCTGGCCGGTCTTCTCTTTGAAAAGCGTGCGGATATAGTTGGGCGACAGGTAGACGCTCGAAGCGAGCTCCTCGACGGTCAGCGCTTCGCCCGCCCGCTCGTCGATGAGTTCGCGGATGCGGCGGACGATCGGCAAGTTCTTGTCGTGGTCCTTCTCCCGGATCAGCGCCATCATCCGGCCGCACCAGTCGGCGAGCAGCGCCTGCAGCTGATCGAGCGACTGCGGCTCGGTGATCGCCTGCCAGTCCGGCACGGGCGGCTCCGCGTCCCCCTGCTGGCGCTCCAATAGCGGCGCGAAGCGGCGGGACACCTCGGTCGCGAGCTGCATCGTGTCGGCGACGACGAGATCGCGGCGCGTCCGGTTCATCCGAAACGGAGCGAAGAAGCCGGCCAGTTCGGCCGCCAACGCCTCCGGCTGCAGGTGCGCCACCGCGTGGCCGACGCGCTCGGCGACGGCGGCGGGCGCAAGCGGCGGGACCGGCTCCGCCGGCGGCCCTCCGGTGTAATGGAGCACGGTGCCCGTCCCTTCGTAAAACTTGTCCGCGTTCGCCCGGCGCGCTTCTTCCCACAGCTCCGGCAGCTCCTCCAGATAGCGGCCCGGCCGGGAGAGGCCGACCGTCAGCACGATGCCGGTGCGCCCGGCGGTCTGATCCAGCGCCTCCCGCCAAAATTGCCGCACGCGCTCAAGCCCGTCTCCGCCGTCCCAATAGCCGATGGCTCCGAAGCGGCGCTCGTCGGCCTGCCACACGTAGTTGGCCTCGTTCAGCCGGGCCTATTCGGGCCCCAGCGAGGCCAGCACGTCGGCCCGCTCCTCGTCGCTCTCCGCGTCGCAGGTGATCAGGCCGACGACGAAATCGCCGGCCAGCGGCAGCGGGCGGGGCAGCATCGAGATGCGCCGCACCCATTCATTGCGGGCGTCCGGCGACCTCTCCGCGGCCAGCGAGCGGACGAGCTTCTCCTTCAGCCCTTCGGCGGAGTCGGACAACAGCCGGTCTTCCGCTACTTCTTCACCAGCGGCGACTTCTTCACGATCATGCGCAACACGCTGGCGCAGAGCCTGCTGTCGCTCGCCATCGGCTTTCCGGCGCCGATCATTCTGGCGCTCATGATCAACGAGGTGCGCAACGGCCTGTTCAAAAGAACGGTGCAGACGATGTCGTACCTGCCCCACTTCATCTCCTGGGTCATCGCGGCCAACGTCATCGTGACGCTGCTGGCTTCGCAAGGGGCGATCAATCAGGCGCTCACCGCGCTTCATCTCGTCAAGGAGCCGATCCAGTTCCTGCAGAACGGGCACATGTTCTGGTGGATCATCGCCTTCGCCAACACGTGGAAAGATATGGGCTTCAACGCGATCATCTATCTGGCGGCGATGGCGGGCATCAACCCCGAGCTGTACGAGGCGGCGCGGGTGGACGGCGCCAACCGGTGGCGGCAGATGTGGAACGTGACGCTGCCGGCGCTCAGGCCCACGATCGTCATTCTGTCGATTCTGGCCGTCGGCAACGTTCTGAACGCCGGCTTCGACCAGCAATACTTGCTGCAGAACACGACGGTGCTGAAGTATTCGGACGTCATCGACACGTACACGTACCGTTACGGCTTGCAAAACGGCATGTTCTCCTACGGCGCCGCCGTCGGGCTGTTCAAGTCGGCCGTCGCCTTCGTGCTGGTCGTGCTGGTGAACGCCTGGTCGCGCAAGGTCAACCAGCAGTCGCTGTACTAACAAGGAGAGGAGGCCGGAAAAGTTGCCGACAACCAAGAGAGTTTCGGGAGACGGACTGTACTTGTCGCTCGTCTACGTCTGCTTGGCGTTCGTGCTCGTCATCACGTTTTATCCGTTCTGGAACATTCTGGTGCTGTCGCTCAACAGCGCCGACGATTCGGTGCGCGGGGGCATCTACCTGTGGCCGAGGGTGCTCAGCTTCGCGAGCTACCGCCAAATATTGGCCGACAGCGAAATTCTGAACGGCGTCAAGGTCACGGTGATTCGGACGCTGGCCGGCACGCCGCTGACCGTGCTGGTCATCAGCCTGCTCGCCTTCGCGCTCAGCAAGAAGGAATTGGTCGGCGGACGGGCGCTGTCGCTGTTCTTCATCTTCACGATGTACTTCGGCGGCGGCCTGATTCCCTACTACATGATTCTCAAGACCGTCCACCTGATCGATACGTTCGCCGTGTACATCTTCCCGAACCTGATGAACGTCTTCTATGTCATCATCGTCCGGACGTTCATGCAGGAATTGCCGCCGGAGGTGGAGGAATCGGCGAAGATCGACGGCGCGAACGATCTGCAAATTTTCGCCCGCGTCATCCTGCCGATCTGCGTGCCGGTGCTGGTGACGATCGGCCTGTTCTCGGCGATCAACCAGTGGAACTCGTGGTTCGACTCCTACGTGTTCACCTACAAGCCGAGCCTGAAGACGCTCCAGGCGGTGCTCGTCAAGATTCTCAATCAGTACCAGACGGATTCGTTCACGTCGGAAGCCGGGCGCATGGCCGATTCGAGCAAGCGGCTCGCCGTGTCCTCGGACACGATCCGGATGGCGGCCACGATGGTGGCGACGCTGCCGATCATCGCCGTCTACCCGTTCCTGCAGCGCTACTTCGTCAAGGGCATGACGCTGGGTGCGGTCAAGAGCTGAAGGAGCGGGCGATCGGCCGTACTCTTTGAAGGAGGTGACCGCATCTCGTTCGGAAGACAAGGCACTTCGGTGCGGCGACGCGTGATTTATACTCAAAAGGGGGACCCCACATGGCAACTTGGAAAAAGTGGCTTGCGATCTCATCCGGCCTCGTGCTGACGGCGTCCGTGCTCGGCGCCTGCGGCGACGGCGGCGGCAACGGCAACGGGGCGAGCTCTTCCGCGCCGGCGCCGGAATCGGCTCCGGCATCCGCATCCGGCCAGCCGGCATCCGCCGAAGCGTCCGGCGAGCCGCTCAAGCCGATTACGCTCACGTTCTTCGACAAGAACACCGGGGACGCGTTCAACAACCCGGTCGCCCAGGAAATTACGAAGCGCACCGGCGTCACCGTCGAGATTCAGCAGCCGACCGGCAACCCGGCGGAGAAGCTGAACCTGATGCTGGCCAGCGGCGACTTGCCGGACATCGTGCTCATGGACCGCAGCAGCGATATCGTGAACAAGTACATCGCGGCGGGCGCGCTCATTCCGCTCAACGACCTGATCGACAAGTACGGTCCCGACGTCAAGGAGATGTACGGAGACACGCTGAACAAAACCCGCTACACCGACGGCAAAAACTATTATTTGTCGAACTGGTACGGATTTTCCGAGGGCGAGCCGGTGTTCGGCTTCAACATGCGGAAGGATCTGTTGACCGAGCTCGCTCCGGACAAGGCCGAGGGAGGGCAGCCGTTCACCGCCGACGAATTCGAAGCGCTGCTCAAGAGCTTCAAGGAGAAGTATCCGACGATTAACGGCAAGCCGACGATCGCGCTGACGATGGACGGCTCCAACATGGGAGCGGTGACGGGCACGTTCAAGGGCATGTACGGCATGAAATCCTACTACGAAAACGACGGCAAGCTGCAGTACGACGTGGAAGATCCGAAGTACCGCGACATGATCCTGTACATGAACAAGCTGTACCGCGAAGGGCTGATCGACGTCGACTGGGCGATCAACAAGAGGGAATCGTGGCTGCAGAAGCTGTCGTCCGGCGCCGTGTTCGCCTCCACGGGGGCCTACTGGGACCTGGGCGACGCCAACAACGCGCTGAAGAAGGCAGGCGGCGAGAACATGGAGATGTACGCCTACAAAGTCGTCGCTCCCGGCGTCGATCCGTCCAAGACGACCTACGGGCCGTCCAGCTCGCTCGGCTGGGACGCAATCGGCATCACGAAGGCGAACAAGGACCCGGTGCGGACGATGCAGTTCATCAACTTCCTCGCCAGCGAAGAAGGCCAGTACCTGCTCATGTGGGGCATCGAAGGCAAGGACTGGGACATGGTCGACGGCAAGCACGTGCCGAGGCCGGAGACGCTGCAATGCTTCAAGGACGACTTCACCGGCTGCGTCAACAAGACGGGCATCCGCAAGTGGACCTGGTTCATCAAGAGCGGCAAAGGCTCGGACGGCACCATCTACGACATGCCGGTTCGCTACGAGCGGGGAGAGGTCGACAAGATGGCGATCAAAAACTTGGCCGACTCCGCTTGGGACACGTCCGTCTATGACAACCTGGGGCCGCAGGGCGGCACGCCGGAAGCGCTCGTGGCGCAGAAGGTGTCGGACATTATGAACCAGGCGATCACGAAGGCGATCATCGCGAAGTCCGCCGACGAGGCGAACGCCGTGTTCGACAAGATGTTGGCCGACATGAAGGCGGCCGGCAGCGAGAAAGTGGAGAAGATCATCAACGACAACTATCAAGCCCGTCTGGCGCTGTGGAAGTAAGCCGGACGGCGGAGCAGGGGGAGCCGGCCGGCGCGCCGTCTCCCTCGCTTGCTCAAGCGGGATCATCGGCAGGAGGAGGAAGCGGAAAAATGGCCGTGCAATGGGAGCAGCAAGCAGGCGTTTGTCGGATCGGGAACGGACGGATTCGCGTCGAAGTCGGTTTGGCGGACGGCAGGGTCCGGATCGAATGGAGCGGCGGCAACGGGCTGCCCGCCGGCTTCATCCGTCGCGCGGAGAGCCGCGTGCGGCTGAACGGCGAGACGCGGTCGACGGCGGAGGCCGCCGAGCGGACGTGCTCGGTGCGCGAGGTGGAAGACGCGTTCGGCAAAGGGGCGGAGCTGCGGGCGGTTCACCGGCTCGGCGACGGGACGGAGCTGACGCAAGTGTTCTCGCTGTACGAGGGGCTGATCTACGGCTTCGTGCGGCTGGAGGTGCGGGCCGCGGACGGCGGGCAGACGGAGACGAACCGGATCGCGCCGCTGTTCGCCGAGTCGGCGGACGGCGCGGCGGGCTTTGACGCGGCGGTGGGCTACGCGGGCGGCGCGGACGGCGGCGGGGACGGCGGCGCGGACGGCAGCGATCCGCTTCGGGCGCTGCTCGTTCCGTTCGACAACGACAAGTGGGTGCGGTTCGAATCGATCGCGCTGCCGGGCCGCATGGAGAGCTACGAGGCGACGGCGGTGTATCGGAACGGCTCGCGGCACGGGCTGGTGTTCGGCTCCGTCACCCACGACGTGTGGAAGACGGGCCTGCGCGTGGAGGCCTCAGCCGCAGGCGCCGTGGAGCTGCTGGAAGCGTACGGCGGCGCCGCCGGCGAGTACACGCGGGACACGGTGCCGCACGGCGCGGTGGCGGGGGATGCGGTCGTGTCGCCGACGATTTTCTTCGGCCTGTTCGCCGATTTCCGCGACGGGCTGACGGCGTTCGGCCGGGCCAACGCCCGGATGGCGCCGCCGCTCGCCTGGGAAGGGACCGTGCCGTTCGGCTGGAACAGCTGGTCCGCGGTCGGCAGCTGGCTGTCGTTCGACAGCTATGTGGCCGCGGCCGATCTGGTCCGGGAAATTCGCGGGCACGGCTTCCACGACGGCGGCGTCACGTACGTCAACTTCGACGCGTTCGGCTCGAATCTGACCGAAGAGGAGCGGCGGGAGGCCGTCCGCCACGTGCAGCGAAACGGGCAGAAGGCAGGCACGTACTGGACGCCGTTCACCTACTGGGGGAAGCTGGAGGATGCCAAGGACCGGGTCGTCGAGGGGACGGACGGCCGCTACCGGTATGCGGACTTGCTGCTGCGCGACGAAGCCGGCAACGTGCTCCCCGACCTGGACGGCGGGTGGGCAATCGACCCGACGCATCCGGGCAACCGGATGCGCACGGAATGGAACTTGAACCGGATCGTCCGCGACGGCTTCGAATACGTCAAGCTCGATTTCATGGCGCACGGGGCGCTCGAAGGCAAGCATTGGCGGTCGGACGTAAGGACGGGCATTCAGGCCTACAACGAAGGCATGAAGCAGATTGTCCGGCTGCTCGACCCCGGGCGGATCGGCCGGCCGTTCTTCATCCATCTGTCGATCGCGCCGCTGTTCCCGCATTCGTACGCGCACGGCCGCCGCATTTCGTGCGACGCGTTCGGCGAGCTGAAGGACACCGAATACATGCTCAACTCGGTCACGTACGGCTGGTGGATTCACCGGACGCTGTACGCCTTCAACGATCCGGACCATACGGTGCTGTACAAAAGCTTCAACCACGAGCCGACGACCGAAGCGGAGGGCCGCAGCCGGCTGAACGCCTCGCTCATCGCCGGCACGATCTTGCTGCTCGGCGACGACTACCGGCTGCCGGAAGCCCGGCGGCGGGCGCTCGCCTGGCTGACGGACCCGGCGCTGACGGCGATCGCCCGGCAGGGCGAGTCGTTCGTTCCGGCGGAAGCGGACTCGGGCGACCGGGCGGCGCCGGTGTTCTACCGGATGGAGAAGGACGGCGGCGTGCATGTCGCCATGTTCAACTACGACAAGGAACGTCCGGCCGAGCTGTCCGTCGGCCTGGCCAGGCTGGGGCTCGACGCCGAAGCGTCCTGGAGCTGCGAAGACTTGTGGGCGAAGGAGGTGCGGACGGTCTCAGGGCGGCTGACCGCGGCGCTCGGCCCGGCCGAGTCGAAAATATTCAAGCTGACGAAGGCTATATAAACAAGGCTGCTGCAAGCAGTCCGGGGCGAGGAACGATCCGGCGGCCGCTTGCAAGGCAGGGATCGAGGGTGATTCGGCGGCGGCCGCTTGCAACAAGGCATGGAACGCTTCGGCGTTTTCCGTGCCTTTTTTGGCGTTTGGCGGCATGGGAGGCGGAGCGGCCGAAATCGTCCCGATCGCAACAATGATGGTCCGGATCGGCCAAGATTTTGCGGCGCGGGTTGGCTATGATGAGGGGGAGAAATCGGTTGCAACCAAGCTGCGAATGCGAAGGAGGTGAAGTTTCCGGCCGGGAACCGCGGATCGGCGAAGCGTCCGACGGGCAGGCCGGAAACGGCGAAGCATGGCGGTCAAGATCGGAATCGTCGGCATGAACGGAATCGGCAACAACCACGCGAATTGCTACCGCACGGACGAGCTGGCCGACCTCGTCGCCGTGTGCGACGTGGTCAAGGAGCGGGCCGACGCGGCGGCGGAGCGGCTCGGCGTCAAGGCGTACTACAGCCTGAGGGAGATGCTGGACGGCGAGCCCGATCTGGAAGTCGTCGACGTGACGACCGGCGGCATCGACAACGGCAGCTGGCATTTCGAGCCGGCCATGGAGGCGATCGCACGCGGCAAGCACGTGCTCGTGGAGAAGCCGCTCAGCAACGACATCGGCGAGGCGAGGGAGATGGTCGCCTTCGCCGAGAAGAACCGGGTGTACCTGGGCTGCAACCTGAACCACTACTTCACGCCTCCGGCGGAGCAAGGGAAGCGGTATATCGAGAGCGGCGACATCGGCGAGACCGTCTACTGCCTGGCGAAGATGGGCTTCAACGGCGGCGAGGCGAACTACGCGCCGGCGGCGTCGCCGAAGATCAAGGGCCAGCCGTACTTCCACATGCGGGCGTTCCTGACGCATCCGCTCAGCGTCATGCGCTATTTTTGCGGCGACGTCACCCACATCCAGACGTTCTCCGACCGCCCCGGCTTCCGGCGCAGCGCCGGCGACGTCATGGTGTCGATCAACAGCATCCACCTGAAGTTCGCCAGCGGCGCCGTCGGCTACCTGCTCAGCCAGCGCGGCGACGCGGTGTACGGCCTCGGCGGCTGGTGGAGCCTGGAACTGGGCGGGACGCGCGGCACGTTCTGCATCGAGAATTGCGTCGAGAAAATTTCGTACTGGCGCGCGGAGAAGGGCATTCCGGCGATCAGCGTCCAGCCCGAGCCCGTCGTGACCGAATACGGCACCAGCGATTTCAACACGACGTTCGGCAACCGGCTGCACGCTTTCCTGGAAGACGTCGCGAACCGGGTGCCGCCGGAGAGCTTGCGCGCAAGCGGCCGGGACGCGCTGGCCGTGCTCGAATATACGTATGCCGTGCAGGAGTCGTACGAGAACGGCGGCGCGCTCGTGCGGCCCCGGGCGCTGCCGAAGCTGAGCGGCGACCCGCACCATATGATGTGAACGGAGGACGACGCAGATGATCCGCTTGGGAGTCAATTCCGTGCTGTTCCGGCATTTCGATTTCGCCACGGCGGCCCGCGCGATCGCGCGGGCCGGGTACGACGGCGTGGAGATCGCCGCCATTCAAGGGATGTGCGAGCACCTGGATCTCGACCGCTGGAAGGAGCAGAAGGCCGAGCTCAAGGCGATCGCGGAGGAGAACGGGCTTGCGTTCCTGTCCACTGAGGTCGCCTCGCTGAGCGAGGAGCGGCTGCTGCCCGCGTTCGAGGCGGCGGCCGAGCTCGGCATTCCGATCGTCAACGTCGGACCGGGCGGCAAGTCCGGCGTGGAGGAGGACCTGGCGGCGGCGATCGGCCGCCTCGCCCGCATGGCCGAACGGGCCGCCTCCTGCGGCGTGACGTTGTGCGTCAAGGCGCACGTCGGCAACGCCATCCACAACACGCCGACGACGCTGCGGGCGATGCGCGAGATCGCCTCCCCCGCCTTCGGCATCGATATGGACCCGAGCCACATCCACCGCGCGGGCGAAAATGCCGAGGAGGCGCTTCCCGCCGTGCTGAGCCGGGTCAGGCACGTCCACATCCGCGACTGCAAAGGCCGCGAGCAAGGCCCCGGCCCGATCGAATTGCAGGCGTGCGGCCGCGGCGACATCGATCTGTTCGGCTATTGCCGGGCGATGGCGGAGGGCGGCTACGACGGACCGGTCGTGCTCGAAGTCATCGGCGCCGCGCCCGAGCATACGCTCGACCAGGTGGCGATGGTGGCGGCCGAATCGTACGGTTACCTGAACGCCTGCCTGAAAAAGCTGGGAGCCCGCTGAACGAACGATAGGAGGAAGATCGCGATGACTCGCAAACCGCCGAACCTCATCATCTTCGGCATCGACAGCTTGCGCCGCGACCGCATGAGCGCCTACGGCTATTCGCGGCTGACGACGCCGCACATGGACCGGATCGCCCGGGAGGGCGTGCTGTTCGAACAGCACTTCAGCCCGAGCATCCCGACGACGCCGGCTTACGCGTCGATGCTGACCGGCCGCGACGTGTTCGGCACCGACGTGGTGGCGCTGCGCCACCAGGGCCCGCTCGGCGGACACGTCCGGACGCTGGCGGAGACGCTGGCTGATCACGGCTACAACACGACGTGCGTCGGGTTTACGGGCAATCCGTCCTCGCGCGGCTTCCAGACGTACCTCGACTACGAGTCCTGGTTGCCGGACGAGACGGGACGCACCCCGAAGGCGCAAAATTTGAACGAGGTCGCGGTGCCGGAACTGGAGCGGCTGGCGGCCGACGGCAAGCCGTTCTTCCTGTTCCTGCGGCACATGGACCCGCATTCGCCCTATTTGCCGCCGGCCCCGTACGAGCGGATGTTTTACGGCGGCGACGAGAAGGACCCGGCCAACGGCTCGATGGCGCCGGTTTACGGCTTCAAGCCGTTCGCCGATTTCCTGAAGTCGTGGATTCCCCCCGGCGTCACCGACCAGGAGTACGTCAGCGCGCAATACGACGGCGCGGTCGCCTACATGGACGCCGCGATGCAGACGATCTTCGCCAAGCTGGCGGCGCTCGGCCTCGAGGAGGAGACGCTCGTCGTCATCACATCCGACCACGGCGAGACGCTGTACGAGCACGACTGCTTTTTCGACCATCACGGCCTTTACGACTGCACGCTCATCGTGCCGCTCATTCTGAAGTTTCCCGGGCGCCTGCCGGCGGGCAAGCGGATCGCCGACGTCACGCTCATCTCCGACATCATGCCGACCGTGCTCGACCTGCTCGGCATCGACAGCGGGCTCATGTTCGACGGCCGCAGCCTGACCGGGGTCATCGCCGGGGAAGCGGGCGAACGCAGGAGCGAATTTTACATCACGGAATGCACCTGGATGCGCAAGCACGGCTGGCGGACGCCGGAGTGGAAGCTCATCTGCGCGCTGGAACCGGACTTCCACTTCAAGCCGGAGATCGAGCTGTACAACCTGATCCGCGACCCCGGGGAGAACGTCAACCTGGCCGAAGCGGAGCCGGAGATCGTGGAACTGCTGCGCGAGCGGATGAACCGGCATATCGCCCGGCGCGAGCGGGAGGTCGGGCGCACCAATCCGATCTTCACGAACCTGAACTGGAGCGGGCACGGCCGGCCGTTCTCGTCGTCCCAGGAGGCGTACGACACGCTTCACATCGGGTCGATCGGCGGCGCCAAGGCGCTGCAAGGCAAGGACAAGGAGAAAACGTCGCCATGATCAGGGTCGCGGTCGTCGGCGTCAACCATATCGGGAAAATCCACTGCCGCGCCTACCGGCAGCGCCCGGACACGGAGCTGGCCGCCGTCTGCGATCTGGTGGCGGAGCGGGCGGAAGCGGCCGGGCGCGAGTTCGCCTCTCCCCACTATACCGATCTGCGCTTGCTGCTGGAGCGCGAGACGGTCGATGTCGTCGTGGTGGCGACCGCGGGTGTGGAGAAGGGCAGCCACCACTTCGCGCCGGCGATGCTGGCGATGGAGGCGGGGTGCGACGTGTTCGTCGAGAAGCCGCTCTCCAACGACATCGAGGAGGCGCGGAAGATGGTCGCCTTCGCCCGGGAGAAGGGCGTGCGCCTCGCCTGCAACCTGAACCACCGGTTCACGCCGGCCGCCGCCAGGGCCAAGGAGCTCGCGGAGCGGGGCAAGCTGGGCGAGCTGCTGTTCGTCAACATGCGGCTGACGATCCGCAACCCGCAGGACGATACGGAATGGCTGCACATGCGCGCGCTGCATCCGCACTCCGTCGACGTCATGCGGTACTTCGCCGGCGACATCGCGCGGGTGCAGAGCTTCATGACCAAGGCGCCGGGACGGCGGGGCTGGTCGACCGCATCGGTCAACGTCCAGTTCGTCTCGGGGGCTGTCGGCCATCTGACGGGCAGCTACGACATGTCGATGCGGCATCCGATCGAATTTTGCGAAGTGGCGGGCGACCGGGGGCGGTTCGTCATCGACAACGTCTACGAGAGCCTGACCTACTACCCCCACGACGCCGACGAGCTGACCGTGGTCCGCAACCCGCTGTTCGGCGGCATGAAAGGGTTCGACGACACGTTCGATAGGCGCATCGACCGGTTTATCGAGGAATTGAAGGCGGGGGTCGCCCCGGAACGCCTGTCGGCCTCGGGCGCCGACGCGCTGGCTGCGCAGGAGGTCATCGAGGCGGCCATCCGCTCGCACCGGCTCGGCGGCGCGCCGGTCGAGGTGGCGCAGCGGCCGTCCGGCCAATAGAGAGCAGCGGAGGGAACAGACATGAACGGCTACCAGGGAGCGGTACTGTGGTTTACCGGACTGTCCGGCGCCGGCAAAACGACGACGGCCCGCTACGCGGCCGCCAGGCTGAGGGAGCAGGGGCGGCGCGTCGAGCTGCTGGACGGCGACGAGCTGCGCCACGCCGTCTGCCGCGGGCTCGGCTTCAGCCGCGAGGACCGGTTCGAGAATATCCGCCGCATCGTCTATTTGGCGAAGCTGCTGTCGCGCAACGGCGTCGACGTGCTCGTCTCGGCGATCGCGCCGTACCGGGAGATGAGAGAATACGCCCGGCGCGAGCTATCGGGCTACGCGGAAGTTTACGTGCAATGCCCGCTGGCGATATGCGAGGCCCGGGACGTGAAGGGGCTGTACGCCAAAGCCCGCCGGGGCGAGCTCGCAGCTTTTACCGGCGTCTCCGATCCGTACGAGGAGCCGGAGCGTCCCGAGCTGACGCTGCGGACGGGGGAGGTGGCGCTTGAGAAGAACGGCGAGGCCGTGGTGGCGTGGATGGAGCGCCACCACCCGCTGCCGGGCGCGGCGGCGCGGGACGAGCGCGGGAAGAAGGCCGGCGCATGAAGATCGTGCTCGTCTCGCTCGACACGCTGCGGGCGTCGCGGCTCGGCTGCTACGGCTACGGGAAGCCGACCAGCCCGCATCTGGACCGCATCGCCCGCGAAGGCGTCCTGTTCGAAAAGGCGTTCGCCGCCGACATCCCGACGGAAGTGGCGCATACGGACGTCTTCACCGGCAAGGTCGGCCTGGCGACCGGCGTCGTCTCGCACGGCTCGGAGCTGGCGCATCTGCCGAAGCCGACGGAATGGCTGCCGGCGCTGCTGCGGGCGGCCGGCTTCACGACCGCCGCGGTGGACAATCTGTACCAGCTGAAGGAATGGTTCGCCCGCGGCTATCGCTACTACATCAACAGCGCCGGCGGCACCCGCTGGATCGACGGCCGGACGGTCAACGAGCTGGCGCTGCCGTGGCTTGAGGCGCACAAGTCGGAGCCCTTTTTCCTGTTCCTGCATTATTGGGACGCGCATACGCCGTACTTGCCGCCGCCGTCGTACGTGCCGCTGTTCTACGAACGCGGCCGCGATCCGTTCGCTCCGGGCAACTACAGCATGGAGCGGGCTTACAACCATCCGGCGTATCCTTTTTTCAAGCACCATCATTACGACCTAATCGGCGCAGTGACGGACAGCGCCTATTACGATGCGCTGTACGACGCGGAGATCCGCTATCTCGACGACCGGCTGAAGGAGCTCGACGACCACCTGGAGCGGCTCGGCATCCGGGACGACACGCTGCTCGTGCTGTTCGGCGACCACGGCGAGAGCCTGACCGAGCACGACATCTATTGGGACCACTGCGGCCTGTACGACCAGACGGTCCATGTGCCGGTCATCGTCCGCTGGCCGGGCCGGATCGGACCGGGCCGCCGGGTGGGCGGCCTCGTGCAGCAGGTCGACCTGTTCCCGACGCTGCTGGAAGCCGTGCGCGCGGAAGCGCCGCCGGGGATCGACGCCGCGAAGCTGGCCGATCCGCCCGGGCTCGACGGACGCAGCCTGTGGCCGGCCATCCGCGGCGAGGCGGACCGCACGTGCGAGCGGGTCTACTTAAGCGAGTGCGCCTGGCAGGCGGCGCGCGGCGTGCGGACGGACCGCTTCAAGTTCATCCGCACCTACGATGCCGGGCCGTTCCGGCGTCCGCCGCGCGAACTGTACGATCTGCAGGCCGACCCGGGCGAGACGGTCAACCTGGCGGAACGCGAGCCGGAGCTCGCCGACCGGTTCGAGCGCGAGCTGGAAGCGTGGGGAAGGCGCGTGCTGGCCGGCCGGGAGGACCCGATGGCGCGCCAGCTCGAGCAGGCCGGGCTGCCGTTCCGCCGGCGGATCGAGCAAATTTTGCGCGGCGCCGGCCTCACCTGGGAGGAGTGGAGCCGCGACCCGCGCCGCGAGCGGTTCGACCGGGCCGTCCGCAGCCGGACCTGACCGCGGCGGCCGCCCAAACGTCGGGAGCAGCCCGCCGCCGCTTCCCGCCCCGCCGTTGCCGTGAGGACGTCATGTGAAGCCCGCCGCCGCTTCTCATCGTTGCTGCGAAGACCGGTCGAAGATACCGCCGCTTCCCATCGTTGCTGTGAAGACGTCGGTCGAAGATACCGCCGCTTCCCATCGTTGCTGTGAAGACGTCGGTCGAAGATACCGCCGCTTCTCATCGCTGCTGCGAAGACGTCGGTCGAAGATTACCGCCGCTTCTCATCGCTGCTGCGAAGACGTCGGTCGAGGATACCGTTGCTTTTCCCGTTGCCGCGCGGGCGCGCGGATGGGATAATGGAAGCGGATGCAGAAGCCGGAGCCATCGGGGGTACGGAAGATGCAGGGGATCTTGAGCAGCGCTGGATTTATGAAGGAAGAGTTTCCGTTCTGGATTATGCGTTTGTCGCAAGACTCCATTGCCGAGCACGGCCACGAATTCGTCGAGCTGGTCTACGTCGTGCGCGGAACCGCGCGGCACCGGTTCCAGGGCTCCGAGTACGCCGTGCGGGCGGGGGACGTGTTCATCATCAACCCGGGCGAAGTTCACGCCTACGAGGTCGAACCGGGACAGCAACTGGAGATCATCAACTGCCTGTTCATGCCGTCGCTCATTTCGGACGCGCTGCTCGGCGATCTGAAGATCACCGGATCGATGGACTATTTTTACGTTCACCCGTTTCTGAAGCACGACGTCCGGTTCAATCGCCGGCTGAACCTGCAAGGGCTGGACGCCGCGGCGGTGCTGGCGCTGCTGGAGAGCATGATCCGCGAGATCGGCCAGCGGCATCCCGGCTATACGACGATTATCCGGCTGCAGATGATCGAACTGCTCGTGCTGCTCTCGCGATTTTATTCGCTCATGCGGCATCGCCAGGACCGGCACCATCCGTCGCCGCGCCGGCTTGAGCGCGAACTGACGGCCCGGCGCCTCTACGGCTATCTGGAGCGCAATTACGAGAAGAAGATCACGCTGGAATCGCTGTCCGGCCTGTTTCACGTCAGCTCGCGCCAGCTCAACCGCCTGATGCGGGAGGAATACGGGAAAAGCGTGTTCGACGCGCTTCACGAAATCCGGATCGAGCGGGCCAAGCATCTGCTGCTGGAAACGAGCGAAAAGGTGATTGCCGTGGCGACGATGGTCGGGTACGAGGACCAGTCGTTCTTCAACCGGCTGTTCGTCCGGCACGTCGGCTGCCCGCCAAGCCGGTACCGGCTGGAGACGCAATCGCCGCATCGGCGTTGAGGCGGAAGGGAGGGAGACTTGCGGAAATGAGCGACAAGAAGCCCAATCTGCTGCTGATCACGGCCGACCAGCTGCGTTACGATTGCGTCGGCTGCAGCGGCGTTTACCCCGTCCGGACGCCGAATTTGGACCGCCTTTCCGCGGAGGGCGTCACGTTCACCCGCGCCTTCTCCCACGCTCCGGTCTGCGGTCCGGCCCGGCAGTCGCTGCTGCGCGGCAGGCGGCCGGAAACGTTCGGCGCGCTCTGGAATTCCGGCGCTTTCCTGCCGGTCGGGTCGCTGCAGCCGGATCAGTACACGTGGACGAAAACGCTGGCCGCCAACGGCTACGCCTCCGCCTTCCTGGGAAAATGGGGCGTTCACCCCGAGCTGGACGCGACGTCGTTCGGATACGACAGCTATTTGGGAGAGGAGGCGTACCGGGCTTTCCTGAAGGAACGGTATCCCGACGTCCGCTACACGGGCGGTTATTTCGGCGAAGCGAACCCCGTTCCCGTGGAACACTCGAGCACGCATTGGCTCGCCGACCGGGCGGCGGAAGCGATCGGCCGGCTGGCGGCTTCCGGCTCGCCGTGGCACGTCGCGGTGCATTTCGCCGAGCCGCACTTGCCGTGCCGGCCGTCGGGGCGCTTCGCTTCGATGTACGATCCGGCGGACGTCCCGGAATGGGCCGGCTTCCGCGAGACGTTCGCGGGCAAGCCGTACATTCAGCGGCAACAGCTGTACAGCTGGAGCGTGGAAAACTTCGGCTGGAGCGACTGGGCGCCGATCGTGGCCCGCTATTACGGCGTCATCAGCCAGCTGGACGAGGCGATCGGACGGATTCTGGCGGCGCTGGAAGCGCGCGGCGAGGCGGACAACACGATCGTGGCGTTCACCGCGGATCACGGCGACATGTGCGGGTCCCACCGGATGATGGATAAGCATTACATCCTGTACGACGACGTCGTCCGCGTGCCGCTCATCGTGCGCCTTCCCGGCGTCCGGGAGGGCCGGCGGTGCGACCGGTTCGTCTACAATCTGCTCGACCTGCCGCCGACGCTGCTGGATCTGCTGGGGCTTGGGGCCGACGATTCCGCGGGACTGCAGGGCCGCTCGCTGCTGCCGTTGTTGCGCGGCGAAGAGGGGGCGGACTGGCGCGATTGCGTCGTTGCGGCTTACAACGGGCAGCAGTTCGGCCTGTACACGCAGCGCATGATCCGGACGGAGCGGTGGAAGTACGTCTGGAACCTGACCGATACCGACGAGCTGTACGATCTGGCGGCCGATCCGGCCGAACTGACGAATCTCATCGGCCGGTCCGATCTGGCGCCGATCGTGGCGGAGCTGCGCGCCCGCCTTTACGAGCGGCTGGCCGGCGACGAAGACCCGGCGGTCGCCAACGAGTGGACGCGCCGCCAACTGCTCGCCGGCGCGAAGCTAAGCGGCCGGGACTGGCCGCGGCCGCCCGCCGAAGCATGAGCTTCCGGCGGCAGACGTTCCCGCGCAGACGACCGGGAAGCCGGCAGGGCTTCCCGAACTTTTTCCCTTCCTTCCACATCCGATCCGGCTCTCCCCGCGCTTCCCGACTCCTCCCCGCTTGAGACGACATCGCCTTTTCGGCCGCCGATATGTGCTTTTTTGCGTTTTGGCGTTACAATAGAAGGCGTGAAATATTATGTGTAGGAGGACCGGCAATGCGGATTGGCGCCATAGAAGCAGGCGGCACGAAGTTCGTCTGCGGCATCGGCAACGAGGAAGGCAACATCGAGGACCGCATCACCTTCCCGACGGAGCAGCCGGAGCGGACGCTCGGGCAGGTCATCGACTATTTTCGCGGCAAAGGGGTGGAGGCGATCGGCGTCGGCTCGTTCGGCCCGATCAACATCGATCGCTCCAGTCCGCAATACGGCTGCGTGACGACGACGCCGAAGCCCGGCTGGACCGATTACCCGTTCCTGCCCGTGCTGAAGCAGGCGTTCGACGTGCCGATGGGATGGGATACGGACGTCAACGCCGCCGCATACGGCGAAGCGACTTGGGGAGCGGCCCGGGGGCTGGACAGCTGCGTGTATTACACGATCGGCACCGGCGTCGGCGTCGGCGTCTACGCGGAAGGCCGGATGATTCACGGCCTCGTGCACCCGGAAGGCGGCCACGTGCTGACCAGACGCCATCCGGACGATACGTTCGAAGGGTTCTGCCCGTACCACGGCGACTGCCTCGAAGGGATCGCCGCCGGCCCCGCGCTGGAGAAGAGGTGGAAGGTCAAGGGAAGCGAGCTGCCGCCCGACCATCCGGCTTGGGCGATGGAAGCTTTCTATATCGGACAGGCCGTTGCGAACACCGTCCTGCTGCTGTCGCCGAAGAAGGTCATCCTGGGCGGAGGGGTCATGCACCAGATGCAGCTGTTCCCGCTGATCCGCGAGGAAGTGCGGAAAAACCTCAACGGCTATGTCAGCGCCTCCGCTATTCTGCAAGACATCGACAACTACATCGTTCCCCCGGGGCTTGGGGACAACGCCGGCCTGTGCGGCTCGCTGGCGTTGGGCCTGAACGCGCTGCGGGAACAGGCGTAGACGGCGCGAGGGGTCGTCCGAAAGCCTGCCTTGACGGCGCCGTGCCGCTTTAAGGCGGGCTTTTTCGCCACCTTGCGACGATTGACCGAAGAACCCGAAAGAACGACAATAGGAACAGACAATGCGATTCACCCCGCCGTCCGGACGGCAGCCGACAAGGAGAAGGCGTATGATCTGCAGGACGATGGACCGATTGGACGGATCTTGCTGGCAGGAAGCGTTGGAACTGTACCACGAAGCTTTTCCGAATGGGCGGAAGCCCGACCGGATTATCGAAGCCACGTTCGAAATGGGAATCGGCCTCTTGCATCTCGGGCTGAACGAGAACGGACGGGTGGATGCGATGGCGGTGTCCGGCATTGCGCGGGAGGCGAATGCGCTGCTCATCGACTACCTGGCCGTCCGCGCGTCTCTGCGCGGAAACGGGCTCGGCTCGCAATTGGTGGAAGCGATCGCCGCGGAGGCGAGGGAGCGCAAGCTGGACGGAATCATCATTGAGGTGGAAGCCGGCCTCGAGCCGGAAGATCTGGCCCGCATTCGGTTCTGGGAGCGGTGCGGCTTCACGCTGTCCGAATACGTGCACAAGTATATTTGGGTGCCGGAGCGCTACCGGGCGATGTACCGCTCGTTCGGCACGAACCCGAACTTTCCGACCGACGGCGAGGAGTTGTTCCGGCACATCGGCGGGTTCCACGCGCAAGCTTTCCGCGGTTCCCGCCGGCAGCAGGAACATCGTTGACAGGTCATCCGCCTCCGCTTCGCCCTCCCTTTTCCGCTTATCGTCGATATCCCTTCGGCTCAGTTTCGCCCTGACGGCCGCCCAACACCGGAATCCCCGTCCCTCAGGTTGGCGGCGCCGTGTTCTCTTCTTACGGATAATACCGTGCCGAATCCGTTCATTCCGGGCGAAGGGGATTTCGTGACTACGGATGGGCAGACCCAAAGAATCGGACCGAGGGGGGGGCGAAAAAAAGCCGGCGGCGCGGCAGACGAAGCGGGGGCGACCAAACGGCGGCAAGCGGAGTCGCGCAAGCGCCGGCGGACGGAGGCTTGCGCGAGTTGTCGGGGGAAGGGCGATACGGTCGAATTCCGGTTACAGCTTCGACTTGATTTCCAGCAGTTCGTACTCGACGATGCCGGCCGGCGCGTCGACGCGGATGGTTTCGCCGACTTTTTTGCCCAGCAGCGCCTTGCCGAGCGGACTTTCGTACGAGATTTTATTTTCCGCGACGTTCGCTTCTTCCGAGCCGACGATCTGGTACTCGATCTTCTCGGCGAATTCGATATCGTTCAGCACGACGGTCGAACCGATGTTGACGACCGACGAGTCCATGCTCCCGGCGTCCACCACCTTGGCGTTGCGCAAAATCCGCTCCAGCGTCAGGATGCGGGTCTCCATGAACGCCTGTTCTTCCTTGGCGGAGTGGTACTCGCTGTTCTCCCGCAAATCTCCGTAGCTGAGCGCAACCTTGATGCGTTCGGCCACTTCCTTGCGCTTGACGTACTTCAGTTCCTCCAGCTCGGCCTCCAACTGGGCCAAGCCCTCGGGGGTCAGAATGATTTCCTCGTTCGACACGTGAACGGCAGCCTCCCTTTGCGCTACTCGCTTCATTCTCTCCTCAATCTGATGATGCCATAATCGCCGTCAGGTTTCAATGCGGGGGGCGCTTGCCGCGCCAACCGAAAAAAACTACGACAGCATAATGGGCGAACAGTATTCCCACACAAGCATCGCAAGCGTCCGGCGCCGGCCCTTCGGCGAAGGAGCGTCCGATGCGATATTTTTCATCGCATGGGCGCCGGCTGGTGGGTAAAGCACGGTGAATGGGTCATGCATGTCCCCCAAACCTTTGTTCGTCCATCATGCTGCAGTAGAAAAAAAGGAAATTTCCTTCAAACCGAATCGCCGAACGCTCCGTTACCTTGATTGGCAAGAAGGAACGAACAAACGGGAGGAGAGGGTTGCGTGAGGACGAGAGGACGCTTTATCGGCGGGCTGCTTGCGGCCGCCCTGTTGGTCACGGCTCCGCTGGCCGCCTATGCGGCGGAGGGCGGGGACGAGCCGGCCGCGCAGCGGATCGAGCCGATCGACGTCTTGACGCCGGAGCGGATCGTGCAGGATCTGGGCGTACTCAAGGGAGACGGGAACGGCGTGTCCGCCGCCTACCTGGCGCAGCGGACGACCCGGCTGCAGGCGGCCATCCTGTATTTGCGGCTGATCGGGAAAGAGAGCGAGGCGCTGGCCTATTCGGGAACGGCCGGCTTCCCGGATGCGGCGTCGGTCGGCGCCGCCAACCGGCCGGTGCTGGCCTACTTGAAGGCCCATCCGGAACTGGGCTGGAACGGTACGCCCGCCGGGCGGTTCGAGCCGAACGCCCCGATTACGAGCCAACAGATGTACAAGGTGCTGCTCGAAGCCTTGGGTTACTCCGCGGAGAACGACTTCGCGTACAAGGATACGCTGGCGTTCGCGGCGGCGAAAGGGCTGAAGCGCGAGGCGGCTGCGGCCGTCTTCACGAACCGGAACCTGGCCGGCGCGCTGGTGGAGGCGCTGCAAGCGGCGCCGAAGGGCGCTGCGGGGACGCTCGCCGACAAGCTCGCGCGGTCCGGAGCCATTCCGGCGGACAAGGCGTCCGAACTGGCGGGAAGCCGGATCGGCGAGGGGAAGACGGACGACGGAACCGTCTATTTGACCGACGGCGAAGGGCGCGCTGTACTTGTTCACGAAGGATACCGCCGATCTGGAGTCGTGCCAGGGGGACTGCCTGACGAACTGGCCCGTCTTTTCGGCGGATCGGCTAATTGTCGCGGACGGCCTGGACGCGGCGGATTTCGGCGTTCACGTGCGCGCGGACGGCACGAAGCAGGTGACGTATCGGGGCTGGCCGCTGTACTACTTCGTCAAGGACAAGCCGGGAGACCGGCTGGGAGAAGGAATAGGGGGCGTCTGGTTCCTGATCAAGCAGCCGTTCTATTCGATCGCGATCGGCACGGACGGCAAGCTCGGCAACTATTTGACGGATTCGCAAGGGCGAACGCTTTATTACTATGACATGGACACGCCGGGAACGAGCGTATGCGATGGAACGTGCCTCGCCAACTGGCCGGCGTTTCATGCCGATGCCGCAACCGCCCCCGCCGGCCTGAACCCCGACGACTTCGGGGAGATCACGAGGGCGGACGGCACGAAGCAGACGACGTTCAAGGGATACCCCCTCTATTATTTTATCAAGGACGAAGGGCGCGGGGACTTGTACGGGCAAGGCGTCGGAAACGTATGGTACGCGATCGATCCGGCGAAGTTCGACGGCACGACCGCGGCCAAGGGCCGGAAAGGATCAACATCATGAAAATGCGACAACTCGCTTTGTTGTGCGCGCTGCCGGCGCTTCTTCTGCTGGCGGCATGCTCGTCGAAATCGGACGCCCCGGCGCAAGCCGCAACCGGCACGGCTGTCGCATCGCCGGAGGCGGACTCCTCCTCGCCCGCCGCCGCTTCCGCCGCTTCCGCCGCTTCCGGCGGCGAATCCGGCGCGACGGCGAGAGCGGACACGGGCGCCGGCGACGCGGCGTCCGGCGGGACGGCGAACGCAAGCGGCTCGCCGGCTGCACCCGGTGCACCGGCGGCATCCGGCGACGCACCGGCGGCCTGGCCGGATGCGTCCGGCCAGGCGGGGGCCTCCCCGTCGGCAAGCGCGCAGCCGCACTCGGCGCCGACGCATTCGCCTCAGCCGACGCCAACGCCCAAGCCGACGCCGTCGCCGCCGCCGGCTTCGTCCGCGCAGCCGGCCGGCCAGACGGCATCGCCCGCGCCGCAGCCTTCGGCGGCGAAGCCCCAACCGTCGTCCGGGGCTGCCGGGACGAGTTCCCCCGCTCCGTCGGCAAGCGCATCGGCCGAGCCGGCCGGCGGCTCCGCTTCGCCCACGTCCGCGGACGAGCCGGCCGACCATGTCACGGTGGAGATCAAGAACTTCTCGTTCACGCCGGACAGCATTACCGTCAAGGCCGGCGGGCAGGTGGAGTTCGTCAATCGCGACGATGTGGCGCATTCGGCGGTGGCGGACGACAAGTCGTTCGACACCGGGCTGATCGACAAGGACAAATCGGCCACCGTCACGTTCGACAAGGCGGGGACGTACACGTATCACTGCGGCCCCCATCCCTTCATGACCGCGACCATCGTCGTGGAGTAGCCGAAAAAAGGCTTAGGCAGCGAACGGAATTGTCCGTTCGTTGCTTTTTCCTGTTATGCTGGGGGTGCGCCATCATCGGGAGGAAGGAGCGGGCGACGATGCCTGAGCAGAACGAGGCCGAATTGCTGCGGCGGATTCGGGACCGCCGGCGGGACGCGCTCGAAGAGCTTTACGACCGCTATGCCAAGCTGGTTTATTCCTTCGCGAGAAGAGCGACGGGGGACGAGAGCCTGTCGCGCGAAGTCGTCCAGCTCGTGTTCACGCGGCTGTGGACGACCCGTGCCGAATACGACCCGGGCAAGGGAGCTTTCGCCAACTGGCTGATCGCCATGACGCGCAACATCGCCATCGACGTTCTGCGCCGCGAGCGCCGCCACCGCTCGGCCGTCCCGATCGATGAGCTGACGCCGTCCTTCGCCGACGCCGGATCGGACGATCCCGAGGCGGGAGCGATTCGCCGCCAGGAATATTCCGAGATGCGGGCGGCCGCCCGGCGTCTCAGCCATCCGCAGCGCCAACTGCTCGAGCTGCTGTATTGGCGGGGGTATACGCTGCGGGAGATCGCCGACATGGGCGGGGAGCCGATCGGCACCGTCAAGAACCGGCTGCATCAGGCGCTCAGGACGCTGCGGCGCAGCTTGCAAGGCATGAGGGAGGAGAGCCAGTGATGGATCAGCGGAGCGAAAAATCGTCCCTGTGCGACGGGTTTGTCGACTACATGCTGGGAGAGGGAACGGAAGTGGAGCGGAAAAGGTTCGAGCGGCATCTGGAGGAGTGTCCGTTCTGCCGGGCCGATGCCGCCCTCTGGGAGGAAACGTGGGGCGAACTGCACGGCGACATCGAAGAGGTGGAGCCGCCTGCGGACTTGAAGCTGCAGGTGATGGAGGCGCTGGACGCGACCGACCGCAAGCTGCGGGAAGGCGGCATGCCGGCGTTCGCGCCCTCCGGGCGGCCGGGAGCGGACGCGGCCGGCGCCGGCCGCGCGCAGGAGCCGTTCGCGCCGCGAAGGCCGGCCCCGGGAGCGGGCGGGGCCGCGGCGGTTCGCCCGCGCGCACCCGGCCGGCTCCGCAAGTGGGGGCTGGCGGCGGTCGCGTGCGCGCTCGTGTTCTCGGCCGGCTGGTGGGTCGGCTCCGGGTTCCGAACGGGCTCCCTTGCGTCTCAGACGGCGCTGCCGCCGGCCGACCGCATCGATACGCTGTTTCACCTCGTCGCCGACCCGTCGAGCGGAATGCTGGCCGATTATCCGAAGGCGTACGGCCTCGCCTGCATCGTCAGCTCGTCGCCCGATCAGCCGAAACAGCTGATCGTCTATCTGTTCGGCGCGCCGCGCACGGACGGAAACGCAGCCTATCAGGTGTGGCTGTGGAACGACGGCGTCCGCCGCAGCGCCGGCTCCCTGAAGGTGGAAGACTCCGGCATCGGCATCTTGACCGTGACGCTCGCCGGCGACGCGCCTCCGATCCAATCCATCGGGGTGACGCTGGAGCCGGCAGGGCCGTCGGCAGCGCCCAAGGGGCCGAAAGTATTCGGCTCCGCGCCGGGCGACCCGGCATGGAACGTATGAGCCGGCGCCGCCCGGCGAGCCTCGCCGCCCTCCATGCGCCGGCTGCGGCCCCCGCCGGTTCGGCCCGACAACGCCGCCCCCTCGCAAAAAAACGCCCCGCACGATCGCCGAAATTCGGCGCGGCGGGACGTTTGAATTTGGCGGCCTGCGGCCGGTCAATACCGCAGCCAGACGCTCATCTCGCCCGGTTCGCGGTTGCCCCACAGATAGTAGGGGATCGCCTTGAAGCGAACCGGGCGCGTGCGCTTCGCCAGCGGCGCGTAAGGCCGGTCCGCCGGCCAGGCCGATTCGTCGGTCGCCAGCCCGTCGCCTTCGACGACGACGCAGCCGCCGAGCAATTTGGGATCGAAGCGCTCCGTCAGCTTCGGATCGTCCGGCAGCGAGAGCGAGGCGAGCGGCGCGCCGTTGTCCGCTTCTTCGACGCAATAGACGAGCGGGCCGCGCTGGATGGCGGCTTTGCCGGCGTCGGCGCGAATGTGCGGATGGGCGGCGATCAGCTTCGTCTCCAGCGGCAGCAGCCACTCCGCCGTATCGCCGTCCGCCCAGCTTCGCTCGATGAGCGCATAGCCGTTTTCGATGCGATAGTCCTGCGCCTGCCCGTTGACCTTAAGCGTCGGCCGGCCGCTTTGGAACCAGTCCGGCACGCGCAGCGCCAGCGTGAACGTCAGCCGTTCCGCGCCCGCGGGGAGCGATACCGCAAAGCTCGTCCGCCCTTCCCACGGCAGGCGGGACGTCTGCCGCAGCGCGACCGTCCCGCCTGCGAGCCCGAAGGTCGCCTCGCTGCCGATGAACAGGTGGGCGTACACGGTGTTGCCGTCGTCCGAGACGGTATAGATGTAGTCGTTTAGCGAACTGAGCAGCCGGGCGACGTTGGGCGGGCAGCACGAGCAGCCGAACCACTTCTGCCGGACCGGCTTCACATGATGCTTGCCGGGATTTTTGGCGCTCGCTTCCGGCCACACTTCGAGCGGATTGACGTAGAAGAAGTGCTTGCCGTCCTTGGACATGCTGCCGAGCACGTTGTTGTACAGCGCGCGCTCCAGCACGTCGGCGTACTCGCTTTTGGCTTCCAACTGCAGCATCCGCCGCGCCCAGAAGATAAGCCCAATCGAAGCGCACGTCTCCGCGTACACCGTGTCGTTCGGCAAGTCGTAGTCGAACGAGAACGCCTCGCCGTGGTGCGTCGAGCCGATGCCGCCGGTGATGTACATCTGCTTGCCGGTCACGTTGCGCCACAGGCGCTCGCAAGCCTCGCGCAGGCCGGCGTCCCCGGTCAGCCTGGCCAGATCGGCCATCGCCGTGTACATGTAGACGGCGCGAACGGCGTGGCCGACGGCGACCGACTGCTCGCGGACCGGAAGGTGGCTCTGGTTGTATTCGAGATTCGGCGCCGGCACCGTGCCCTGCACCCAATGGCTCGTCCGCCCCCGGCGCTCCCATTCCTGCGTGAAGTAGCTCGGCTTGCTGCCGCGCTCGTCGATGAAGTACCGGCTCAGCTTCAGGTAGCGCTCCTCGCCGGTCGTCTCGTACAGCTTGATGAGCGCCAGCTCGATCTCCTGGTGGCCGCAGTAGCCCTTGATCTTGCCGGGCTCCGGTCCGAACACGCTGTCGATATAATCGGCGAACCGGCATACGATGTCGAGCAGCTTCCGCTTGCCCGTGCCTTTGTAGTAGGCGACCGCGGCCTCGATCATATGGCCGGCGCAGTACAGCTCGTGGGCGTCCAGCAAGTTCGTCCACCGCTTGCCCGGCTCCTTGATGGTGAAGTACGTGTTCAAGTAGCCGTCTTCCCGCTGGGCTTGACCGATCAGATCGATCGCTTCGTCGGCAATCCGCTCAAGCTCCGGATCGGGATGCGAGGCGAGCGAGTAGCCGACCGCCTCCAGCCATTTGGCCAGGTCGCTGTCCTGGAACACCATGCCGCCGAACTCGCCCTGTTCGAGACCGGCCGCGATGCGGAAATTCCGGATCGCGTAGCTCGGCTCCGCGCCCTCGACCCGATCGTTCAGCGCCTCCCACTGATACGGAATGACCGTCTTGCGAACGAGTTCCGAATAATGGTCCCAGAAGTCGTCGCGTATCCGAACCGCCGTCTGCCGCATGCCATGTCCTCCTCAAAACACGAAAAATTGACTCTTGCCTCCTTCAAGTATATGCTTTTCCTGACGAGCGAAATAGGTTCGATTTGAACTTCATTTTGATAAAATCCGACACAGGAGGGCGAGTGGGATGGACGAGGACGGCATCGTCCGGCTTAAGGCGCCGCCGCTTCCGTATTACCTCGGAGCCGGGCGGTCGGACTTCCGCGCGGGGGACCAGCATCCCAACCGCCGGAATCTGGGGCTGTACGACTTGCTCGTGATGGTCAAGGGCGATCTGCATATCGGGGAAAACGGCGCGGAATGGACGCTCGGCGAAGGAGAAACGCTGCTGCTGCTGCCGGACGGGGAGCATTATGCGACGAAGCCGTGCGAGCGGGAGACGGTGTTCTATTGGGTTCACTTCGAGCATGCGGGATCGGCCGGCGAGAGAGCGGACGCCGAAGCGCCGGCGCGTCCGTTCGCCAATCCGCACGCGATCCGCATTCCGAAGCGGGCGCGGCTGTCCAACCCGCCGTCCGCTTACGCCCTGCTGCGCCGGCTGCTGGAGCCGAAGTCCGGGGGCTCCTTCTGGGACGAGCAGCGGCTGCTGTCGGAGCTGCTGGCCATGCTGGAGGACGAGGCGGGAGGCGACGCCGGATCTCCGTCCGTCCGGCTGGCGGAGCGGGCGGCGGCCTACCTGCGGCAAAATTATCGCGAGGAACTGACCAACGAGTCGCTGGCGCAGGCGCTCCATTTCCACCCCAACTACATCGTCCGCTGCATGAAGGCCAGGTACGGCCGCACCCCGATGGACTACCTGCTCGATTATCGGCTGGAGCGCGCGAAGCGGCTGCTCGTCGCGACCGGCTGGCCGGTCGCCCGGATCGCCGAGGAGGTCGGCTTTCGCTACGCGCCGTATTTCTCCGCGTGCTTCAAGCGCGCGGTCGGGCAGCCGCCCTTGCGGTTCCGGAAGCAGTATCTTTCCTGAAACCGGCCGTGACCGCCCGCATCGCGTCGATTGCCGGCGCCGGGACTTGGATGACGGCGATCCGCGGCTTCGTCCCGGGCGTCGTGCCCGGCTTCGCTGTCGGCGGGCTTGCGTTGGCGACGGGTTCGGACTCGCTGCGCCTTTATGGGCCAAAGCCCTCTTGGCGCCGGACGGCTTGTTGCGTACCGGCACCCTTGGATTCGTGATGCCGGAGGGCCCGGATAGCGCGGAAGCATGGGATCGGGTACAATGGGGGCGACGGCCGCATGCGCGCGGGCGGCATGCGGGGCGGTGGGCGCGGGCGTCGGCCAGGGCCTGGTCACGGCCGCATGCGCGCGGGCGGCATGCGGGAGCGGGAGGTCATCGGAATGGAATCGTTGCGGGACGGCTGGCCGGTCGTCCATACGGTCGGGGATGTGCTCATTCAGGGCGGCTTCGTGCTGGGGCCGCGGAAAATCGACGATTTCGAGCTGGTCTATTTCCCGGACGGGACGGACACGGTGTACGAGCGGGAGGAGGCCGCCCACCGTCTCGCCGAGCCGTGCTTCGTGCTGACCCGGCCGGGGGAGAGCCACCGGTACCGGTTCGATCCGGCGACCCATGTGCGGCATCTGTTCGTTCATTTCGAGTACGCCGCGCTGCGGAACGAGGCGGCGGGGCTCGGCGCGGTCGCCGCCGCGGATTGCCTGCCGGCCAGGATGAGCAGTCTCGCGGCCGGGATGATCCGGCAGATGCTGCGCGTCGCGAACGAGCAGGGCCCCGGTTGGAAGCGGCGCCTCTCCGTGTTGCTCGCAGCCGCGCTGGAGGAACTGCAGGCTTGCGCCGTCCGCGGCTCCGGCCCGGTGTCGCAGCCGCTGTCGCTTCCCGTTGCCCGCGCCATCGAGTACATGGAAGAGCATCTGGCGGAGCCGACGCTCTCGATCGAGAAGATTGCCCGGCAGTCGGGGTGGTCGCACGAGCATTTCACGCGCGTGTTTGCAGCCGAGACGGGCGCGACGCCGAAGCGGGCGTTGCTCGAGCGCCGGCTGTTGCGCGCGGAACGGATGATGATGAGGGCGGAGGGAACGATCAAGCAGATCGCCTTCAGCGTCGGCTTTCGGGACGAGCACCACTTCTCCAAAATCTATAAGCGAATCCGCGGCATCACCGCTTCGGAATACATGGGGCGCTGCAAGGACCCGCTGTTTCGGCATACGGCGGCCGCCGTCGATCCCGACACGCCATACCCGATCAACTGCTACGTTATCGTGAACGCCCCGATCAAATAAACACCCCATTTCGCCGGTTCCGTCCATGGCGGGAGCGCTTTCTTCCAAGGCATAATGAAGGAAATTACGACTTGGAGGGATCTTCGTTATGGGAATCGCCTATACGCCGAAATCGCGGGAGCGCGCGGGCCGCTACCGGGTCAGCGTCGACGAGTACAGGCACTACTACCGGGAGGGCTACGTCATCGTAAGAGGGCTGTTGCCTGCAGACGCGGTTACGGAACTGTTCGACCTGGCGGAGCGCACCCGCAAGGCCGGTCCGGCGGCCGGGCGCGCCGAGCGCGGCGGAAACGATCCGCTGAGGGAAGAATTCGCGAGCGCAACCCGGGTTCACATGCTGTCCCGGATCGATGCGGCCGCCGAACGGGGCTTGCTGAACCCGCTCGTGCTGGACGTGATCGAGGCGCTCGTCGGACCGGATGTTTACGCGCTGCAGTCGATGATGTTCATCAACCCGCCCGGTCGGGGAGGGCAAGGCTGGCACCAGGACGCCTGCTATATCAAAACGCATCCGGACACGCTGATCGGCGCTTGGATCGCCCTGGAGCGGGCGGACGAGGAGAACGGCTGCCTGTGGGTGGTGCCGCGCTCCCACCACGAGCCGGTATACCCGCCCGTGGGCGTCGGCGGAGGCAACGTGCATGCGCTCGATTCGTTCCGCGACCTGAACGAAGTGCACAACGTCAGCCATTTGGACGACGAGGTCAACACGCTGTCCCGGGTGGCGGCGTCCTACCCGCCTCCGGTCCCCGTCGTGCTGGAGCCGGGAGACGTCCTGTTTTTCCACTCGCACCTGTTGCACCGCTCGTACCCGAACCGGACTGCGGATCGCTTCCGCCGCTCGTACGTATGCCACTACTGCAACGCCCGCTCGTGGGTGCCGTGGGACCACGACGGCTACGAGGGCGACTCCGGCAACTACCGGCAAATTCTCGCCCGCGGCCGCACGCACCTGCCTTACGCCGAGCCGGCGTTCGGCACCGAGGTGTTCCTGTTCGACGGCGAAGACTCCGCAGACAGCGTGCAAATGATGGGCATGGTCGACGGCACGATGATGCCGGTCGTTCGGAAGAAGGAAGGTTGACCCGGCAGGGCTCCCGGCGGTAACCCGATGCTGGGCTTCTGCGGCAGCGGCTTGCGGGCGGCGGGCCAAACGAACGGTGTCGGCAACTTGCCATCGCAGTGCCGATGCCGGCGCCGTTAGCGAAGCGATAAGAGGCTCGCTTGCGAGGCCAAACATCGCAAGCGGGCTCGTTCGCGTGCGAGAAGCGGCGGCATGCGATGTTTTCGATCGTTAGCAGCCGTCTTGGAATCCCTGAAGCGGAACCTTGCCAACATCGCTCCCTTCACTCACGCCGGCGGGCGATAAATCTTCAACGTGCGCCCAGCGACGGCTTCGTCGTAATCCGGGTATGCGTAACCGTGACGCTCCGCCGCCGCCTTGGCGCAGGTTCGAAACCATTCGTGGCATGCGAAAAGCGACGTCCACATTTTCTCATGTCTGTTTTCCGCGAACGTGGACAGCAGCGCCTTCCAATCAATGTTTCGGCACCGCCTCCCATTCCGTTGCGAATGAATAAATTTTCCTTTTTTCTCCGCCGGCCATTTCATGGTAAAATCGAATCAGAAGCTTATCCCAATAAGTCCGGCAACCGATCCTTCGGCCCTGGGCGGAAGAGAACGGTTGCGGGGAGGAGGCGTGGTCGCTCTGCTCTTTTATGTGCTCGCCGCGTTGGTGATCGCCGCCGACCAGTGGTCCAAGTGGTGGATTCGGGAGCACCTGCTGATGGGAGAATCCACGCAGGTGTGGCAAGGACTCATCCATGTTATTCGACTGGAAAATACCGGCGCCGCCGGCAGCTCGTTCGAGGGGTACGGCCGATGGTTCGTGCCTGTCGCCGTGCTGATCGTAGCGGTCGTTCTCTATTATCGCAGCAGGGGCAAGCTGAAGGGGCGCTGGATGGAGATCGGCACCGCCTTCTTCGTCGGCGGGGCGATCGGGAACGCGATCGACCGGGTTCTGTTCAACGGGGTGACCGATTTCATTCAGTTGAAGGGCCAGGGCGGCGTCATGAACATCGCCGATATCGCGCTCAACGCCGGCATGATCGTCGTTCTCCTGACGATGCTGTTCTCGCGGCGCAAGCGGACGTCGGCCCCGACGATCGGCTCGTCCTCATCTTCCGGATGAATCGCAGCCCGCATGTTGCAAGCCCCGCTCGATCGCCGAGGGGGCTTGATTCGGGTTGCGCCTTCCGTCCGCAAGGCTTCGGCGCCGTGTTGCCGACCGTGAGTCCCGCCCGGGCGCGCATGCATCCGGGCGAATGCAGGGGCTGCCGGCATGGAGCGGATTCCCTCCGCTTCATGGGGCAGCCCCTTTGCGCCGTGAGCCGGCGCGGCCATCTACACTTTGAACCGCAGCACGTTCCAGGAAGCCTTCGGCAGCATCGCCGCGAACGAGCCCGGCGCGTCTTCGGGGACGACGGAGCCGACGGCGGCGTACGGCTTCACCCGATCGGGAGCGTCGGCCGTATTGACGGCGTACAGGTCGTCGCTCGTCATCGCCAGATGCTCGATCAGGGTCGCGCCGCCGAAGCTGCGCAGGTCGATATTCAGCTTCAGCGGCTCCGACAGGTGCCGGTTCACCGCGAAGACGGTCACTTCGCCGGCTGCCTCGTTATGCACGGCAACCGTCTCGACGTATGGAACGTCGGTGAACTCGACGCAATCGTATTTGGGCGACCGGACCAGCGGCACGAGCGCGGCGCCGCGGCCGTAGACGCTGGCGTGCAGGTACGGATAGAAGATCGTTTGCCGCCAGGCGCGGCCGCCGTTCTCCGTCATGATCGGAGCGATGACGTTGACGAGCTGTGCCAGACAGGCGATCTTCACTCGGTCGGCCCGCTTCAGCAGGCTGATCAGCATGCAGCCGACGACGAGGGCGTCCTGGTGGTTGTACACGTCTTCGAGCTGCGGCGGAGCGGTCTGCCAAGGCTCCAACTGCCGGTCGGCCGCGTTGGAATGGTACCAGACGTTCCATTCGTCGAACGACAGGTAGACGTTCTTCTTGCTGCGCTTCTTCGCCTTGACGTAGTCGCACACGCCGGCGATCGTCTTGATGAAGTCGTCCATGTCGAGCGAGCGGGCCAGGAACGTGGCCGAGTCGTCCTTGTGGTTGTCGTAATAGCGGTGCAGGGAGATGTATTCGACGTGATCGTACGTATGGTCCAGCACGGTCGCTTCCCATTCCGGATACGTCGGCATGTACGTGCCCGAGCTGCCGCAGGCGACGAGCTCGATCGACGGATCGACCCACTTCATCATCTTGGCGCTCTCCAGCGCCGTCCGGCCGTACTCGACCGCCGTCTTGCCGCCCATCTGCCACGGACCGTCCATCTCGTTGCCGAGACACCACACCTTGATGCCGTGCGGATCGCGATAGCCGTGGCTGGCGCGCAGATCGCTCAGGTAAGTGCCGCCGGGATGGTTCGCGTATTCGACCAGCTCGCGGGCCTCGTGCGGGCCGCGGGTGCCGAGGTTGACCGCCATCATCGGGGCGGTGCCGGCCTTGCGGCACCAGTCCATAAATTCGTTCAGGCCGAACAGGTTCGGTTCGACCGTGCGCCAGGCGAGATCGAGCCGCCGCTTGCGCTCCGCGGCCGGTCCGACGCTGTCCTCCCAGTTGAAGCCGGAGACGAAGTTGCCGCCGGGATAGCGGACGATCGGCACGCGCAGCTCCCGGACGAGGGCGAGCACGTCGGTGCGCAGTCCTTGCCCGTCCGCCGCCGGATGCCCGGGTTCGTAGATGCCTCCGTAAACGGCCCGCCCCAAATGCTCGATAAACGATCCGTACAGGCGGGGATCGACCTCGCCGATGCGGAAATCTTTGTCCACTTTCAGGGCTGCGGTGTTGCCGGACATTCAATCACCTCATTAATTAATACAATTATTAACTATATAACAAAAACAATAATACAAGATTATTTTTAACATGACGGCTTCCGTTTGGCAACGCTTTTTTTAATCCGATTGCGGCTTCGCCGCCGCAAAAAAACAGCCCGGGAGGCCGGCCTGCGGCCGGTTCTCCCGGGCGGATCGCGTTTTTTATTCGGGCTTCGCCTTCTCGAACGTGTGGATCTTGCTCCAATGAAAGCCTCCGTCGGCGGACGTATACAGGACGGGCGAGGCTTCGTTCTCCGTCGTGATCAGCCAGACGTGCCTAGCGTCGGTCGCGGCGATGAACTGCGGGCCGCTGCCGGCAAATTGCTGCTGGCGGACCGCCCAGCTCTTGCCGCCGTCGGTCGATTCCATGACGGTGTTGGGGTTGTCGCAGGCCCGGCATTGCCCGCCCATGAATACCGTCTGCGGATTGACGACGTAAAGATCGCCGGGCGCGGAAGCGGTGTTTGCCGGGAACGGTTGGTCGTCCATCGTGAAGCCGGGAGCGGGGCCGGAGCCGGCTCCGTTGCGCGCGACGGCGGGCAGCCAGCTTTGGCCGCCGTCGGTCGTGTGGAACAGCGAGTACGACGTCTGCGACATGCCGGAGTCGCCGATCAGTTCGATCCAGGCGTCGCCTTTGCCGGTCGAGCGGATGACGGCGCCGTTCACTTCGGCTTCGCTGGCGCGCGTGAACACGGTCTTCCACGTCTTGCCCGCGTCGGACGAATGCAGGAAGCGGAACTTCCCGTCGCCCTTCTGCACCGCCCAGCCGTTGCCGGCGTCATGGAAGTAGACGTCGCCGACCGTATTGGCCGGAACGGCGAGTTTCGTCCAGCTTTTGCCCCCGTCGGTCGTCATGGCGTTGCCGCTGAACGCCGTCGTATCGGACGTGAAGTGCAGGAAGCTCTCGTTCGGAACGGTGCCGGCCTTGCTCCAGTGCGCGCCCCCGTCGGTCGAGCGAATGAGCGTGAGGCCGGCGGCGCCGCCGTTGTCGACGGTCGCCCATACTTTCTGGCTGTTCAGGGCGAACAGTTGCCGAACTTCGCTTGATCCTTGCGAATATTGCACTTTCCAGTGAGCCCCGCCGTCGTCGGTGCGGGCGATCCAGCCTTTGCCGCCGACCCAGCCGGTCTTGGCGTCGGCGAGCCGAAGCGCCGTCACCTGTCCCATATAAGCCGCCGGAGCTTGGGCGCTGATCGGCTCGGTCTGCGGGGCGGAGCCGGCGCTTTGGCCGCCTGCGGACGGAGCGGGCGTTGCGGCGGCGCCCCCGTTCCCGTCCGCAGGCGCGCCCGTCGGACTCTCCGGAGCGTCCGGGGACGGAGAAGCCGACATCGTCGGCGGCGGGCTTGCCACCGCGCTTCCTTCCGCTTGGCCGGAAGCCGCTCCTTTCGAACTTTGACAGCCCGATAGGGCAAGCGCCAACGCAACCGTCAGCGCAACCGACAGCAACCCTGCGCTTTTTCCCGCATGCGTCTTGAATTTCATTGTTGTGCCTCCTTCTTGTTGTACACCTGAACGGCCATCTCGGCACGATCCGTCACGTTGCAAGTCCGGCAAAAAGACGGCCCCCGGGGTGGAGAGGAACAGTTCCGCTGCGCTTGCCGTCGTTCACCATGCTTGTAGACGAAGCGGGGACGAAGAGAGTTGCAGGACGGCCGGTGCCAAGCGGTGACCGGATCGCCTTCGGGGGCGCGGCGGCAGCGAACGCACACATACGCGGCGAACCGACGGCCAACGGGCGGCAGGAAAAAAAAGAGGCTTCCCGGGCGAGGGGAAGCCGGCGGTGCGGCATGCGCCGTCCATGCGGAGCTTGCCGCCTTACCCTTGCGGATGAAGCAGCCGCTCCGTACGGGAGACGAGGTTGTCCCAGTCGAGCGCGCCGAGCGCGACGTCGCGAATGACGCCGTCGGCGCCGATGAACAGACTGGTCGGAATCGGCCGGATGCGGTAGCGGGATGCGGCTTCGCCGTCCGGGTCGAGAAGCACGGGGAAGGTGAAGCCGTAGCGGGAGACGAACCGGCGGGCCGCCCGCTCGTCGTCCGCGGCCGTCAGATTGACGGCGACGATCTGCAGCTCGCTTCCGTACTTCTGCTGCAGCCTGGTGAGGGACGGAGCCTCGGCCCGGCACGGCCCGCACCACGAAGCCCAGAAGTTGAGCAGCACCGGCTTCCCCCGGAACTGGCCGAGCGTGTAGCGCTTGCCTTCCATGCCGGTCAGAGAGAACGACGGAGCTGCAGCTCCGATGACCGGCGCTTCCTTGCGCGCTTTGGCCGGCAGGCCCTCGTCCGCGCTCCCTTGCGCATCGGCAGCCGGGCCTCCCCACAGCGCCGCTGCGGCCAGAAGGACGATGCCGAGCGCCATTTTCCATTCCATCGTTCGTTTCACAGCGTTCCCCGCTTTCCGTACAAATTCGATCCGCATATGTCCGATGCAGCCGGGCGGGCCGGCTCTGCTCGCGGCGCCGACGCCGCTTGTCATTATCGTGTTCGGACGATCGCGGTATCATGCGGACTTTTCGCAATTCTTTCCCGGATCGCATGAGGAGGACGACCTCGCCTTCGCACGCCGCTTTTCCGCAGCGGCCTTAAATTCATGAAAGCCATACCATCGCGGACCGAATTTCGGTATACTGTAAGAAACGGATGCTGGCGAAAGGGAGCGAACGGGCGATGGCCATCGAAAAATGCGGCGGGACGGCGGCGACGCCGAGGTGGTTCGGCTTTGCGCTGCAATCGCTTGTTTATTTGGCTCACCGGGCGCAGAACGAGAGCCGTTGCCCGAGCGGCGAGATCGCCGGCATCGTGTGCACGGAAGCGACGCTTATGCGCCGCATTTTGGCCAAGCTGGCCCGGGCGGGCATCGTGGAGGCGCGCGAAGGGCGGGAAGGCGGTTACTATTTGCGCAAGCCCCCCGAAGCGATCACGCTCGCCGAAGTGTACCGCGCGCTGGAGCTGACGGAGCCGCTGTGCGCCGGCATGATGGACACCGCCGACGGCGGCCGGATCGGTCCGGAGATCAAGGACGCCTTTTCCGATCTGATGATCGAGACGGAGCGGCTGATGATGGAGCTGCTGGAGCGGAGAACGGTGGCCGAATTGGTCGAGAGAACATTTGGAGAAAAAAAGTAAGTAACAGTAATTGACATAGTGTATGAAACGGATGTATACTGTGAATGGTTTCGGCACAGTACGCGCCTTCCCAGGGACTTCGATCGAAGGGGATTGTTCGTCTTCAACTGTGCGGAAAATTCACACAATTAAAGGAGAGAAACCGATGTCTTCTGTTTTGTTCGTCAAAGCCAACGACCGCCAAGGCGCTGTCAGCCTCCGGTTGTATGAAGCGTTCCTGAAGTCCTACCAGGAGACCCATCCGAGCGACACGGTGACCGAACTGGACCTGTTCAACACCGAGCTGCCGTACTATGACAACACGACGATCACCGCCCTGTACAAGCAAGGGCAAGGCATCGCGTTGTCCAACGAAGAACAGCGCGCGGCCGAAACAGTGGGCAAGTATCTGGACCAATTCCTGGCCGCCGACAAAGTCGTCATCGCGTTCCCGCTGTGGAACTTTACGATTCCGGCTCAACTGGTGACGTACTTGTCCTACCTGGCTCAAGCGGGCAAGACGTTCAAGTATACGGCGGAAGGTCCGGTCGGCCTGGCCGGCGACAAGAAGGTCGTGCTGCTCAACGCCCGCGGCGGCATCTATTCGGAAGGCCCGATGGCCGGTCACGAAATGGCGGTCAACTACGTGAAGAACATGCTGGGCTTCTGGGGCATTACGAACGTCGAGACGGTCGTCGTCGAAGGCCACAACCAGTTCCAGGACCGCGCCGAACAAATCGTCGCCGACGGCGTCGCCAAGGCTTCCCAAGTCGCCGCAAGCTTCTAATTTCGCCTTTATCGCCGCACGGCTGCAACACAGCCTCCGGGAACAAGCGGGCTCTTCCGCTTGGCCGGGGGCTGTCTTTTACTCCTACAAGCCTGTCATTTGGCCGGGCTGCGCCTGATCTAACATGAAGAACAACGGCATCAATATCGGCTTCATGTCCTGTTCGACGTTCCCTTTCCCTCCTCCGTTTTCGGCCATTTCTTCGGAAACCTCCTGCGTAACGTACCTCCTTCTTTTTTTCCATGTCTCCCATTATCCCCTTGGCTCAGAAAAGGCGGACTCGAAAATTTTTTTCAAATAATTACAAATATATCCAAATCTCTCGTAATCCCTCCGAAATCGGATGTTCGGAACCCTCCGAGGTCCTCAGAAGCCACCCACTCCCTTAACGTCGGATGTTTAGCCAGCTTGCCGGTCGGGCCGATAAAGTGTCCCGAGTGGAAGCGTGCAGCCGAGCTAAATGCAGTTTCCGACAAGGACAAAACGATAGAATCGAAAAAAACGACTGGAAACCGCCGGGCGCAAGACGGATTTACCGAACACCGAACGCAAGACAACTTCTGCGGATGCAAGACGGCTCGTACCTGGCGCGGAACGAGTCCTCTGGCCAAGGAGATTTTACCGAACAGACACCATGCTGGACAGTTAGTGCGGATGCGCGAAGCGGCTCCGTTGGGCCAGGGCGGCTCTATCATGCGCATGCGCAAGACGGTTGCGCCGGGGTGAATTCCAAAGACGCCGCATTCGAAAAACGGTTGCTCATCCCCAGTACCGCATATGCGAGCCTTTCCACTTGCTTCTGCTTCCGAACGCCCGCCACGGCACCTCCAGCATCGGTCGGTCGCGGGTGAGCGTCTTGTAGACGATTCGCCGCGTGCTCGCGCACAGGCCGAGAACCGAGACAAGAGCCGGGGCGCCGCGAGACGACAGATTCCAGCGGTGGGCGAACTCGTGCACGTACGCCTGCAGATGTTTCGCTCCGATGCCGTGGAACGTATCGTTCAACCAGTTCGGCAGCTTGACATGGAAGGGGATTAGCGCCTCTCTGGCCTTGGCGTTGCGGTCACGATACGTTCTTCTCGCCGATTTTTCCACATGCTTGTCTTCGAAAGCTGCGATTCCGTCGGGCACAATTCGCCTCGTCTTTTTTTCCACATGGTCCGGGTGGGGCTGCACGATGGAAACTTCGGTCAACTTCTCGTTTTCGTCAAATGAACCGGCCAAAATCAGCGGCTGTTGCGCATCCAGATAGCGATAATCCCCATAGAAAAGGGTCTCGATCCGTACAATTCCCTTCAAGGGCTCCTTCTCCTCCGCCAATGCCATGGCGTGCCGGATCTTGTGGGCGATGAGCCAGGCGGTCTTGTAAGTCACTTCGATCACGGCGGACAGGCGCTTGGCGCTGATGCCTTCGGGACGGGACAGCAGATAGAAGGCCCGAAACCAGCGGACGAGCGAAGTCGGGCTGCCTTCCATCACGGTGCCAGCGGTCAGAGAAGTTTGGTGGCGGCAGGAGACGCACTCGTAGAGCGGCAGCCTGCGGGTGGCGGTCAGGTAGAAACGCGGATGCCGGCAGCGGGGGCAGCGAAAACCGTCGGGCCACCGAGCCTCAAAGAGCGCATTGATGCACGCCAGCTCGCTGTCGAAACGCGCGCAAAAAGCTTCGAACGTAGGAAAATCCGCCAACATCCCGACGCCTCCTTTATATACGAACACCTGTTCCTAACTGAATTTTAGCAAACAAATGTTCCCGTTTCAATAAGAAATTTCTCTTTTTATGAAGGTAAAAGTGTGACGATTTGGAGCAAAAGCGCGCTTCTGAGGGAAGGGGATAATGAGAGAACTTCGGAATCGGGGGAAGGATGGGATGAGGGGGAAGGATGGGATGAGGGGGAAGGAGGGGATGGAGGGGGAAGGAGGGGACGGGAAGCGGTGGAGCCAGGGAGCCGAAATGCGGTTGGCTCTGAGGCAAGGGGATAGTGGGATACCTTGCGGGAAAAAGGAGAAGAGGGAGCGAGTCGTCTGTGCACGAAGTCCGTAAGAAGGCTCGCTTTCGATTCGGATAAGATTATCGTAGAAAGTTTTGGATCTTCTTATATTTCGCAGTGGAGCGCCTGGCGTACAATGGGGGCAAACCGGGAAAAGAGGCGACGCAAATGGCGAAAATCGCGGACATCCGATGCATCAGGACGAGGAAAAACGGAACCTGGACGATCGTCAAGGTGCTGACGGACCAGGACGGGCTGTACGGCCTCGGTTCGGCGACCGATCTGTACAATCCGGAGGCGGTCGTGCAAATCATCGAGCAGTTGCTCGCTCCGCTGCTGATCGGACGGGATGCCGGCCATATCGAGGATTTGTGGCAGTCGATGCATCTGAGCGGATATTGGCGGAACGGAGCGTTGCTGCAAACGGCGATCGGCGCAGTCGACGTCGCGCTGTGGGACATCAAGGGGAAGGAGGCGGGGATGCCCGTCTATCAGTTGCTCGGCGGGGCGTGCCGGTCGGCGGTGCCGTGCTACGGCCATGCGGGCGGAGCGGATATGTCTGAGCTCAAGGAGGACGTGCGGCGCTATCTGGAGCAAGGCTATACGGTCATCCGGGCACAACTCGGCGGATACGGCGGCGGTGGTTTCGTTCCGCTCGCCCGGGCGAACGTCCCGGTGCAAGCGTGGGCGAAGGAGGCGGTCTTCGACGAACAGGCCTATGTGAACGCCATCCCGTCCATGTTCGAAGAGCTACGGATCGAATTCGGCCCGCAAGTTCAATTCACGCACGACGTGCATGAGCACTTGTCGCCGATCCAGGCGATCCGGCTCGCCAAGCGGCTGGAGCCGTACGCGGCATCAGCGCCTGCCGCAAGATCGCGGCGCTCGCCGAGACATTCGGCGTGCGCACCGCCTGGCAGGAAGGCGGGGAGAACGATCCGGTCAATCAGGCCGCTGCGGTGCATCTCGATCTGGCGCTGTGGAATTTCGGCATTCAGGAGGTCAATCATTTTCGGCCGGAGGAGCGGGAGGCGTTCCCCGGGCTGGTCGAGCGGGTCGGGGGCTACTTGTACCCTTCCGGCAAGCCGGGGCTCGGCCTGGACTTGGACGAGGAGAAGGCGCGGGAGCTGCTGGGCGGGGAATGGGACCGGCAGAGGTACCATCGGCCGTATCCGCTGGACCGCAAGGCCGACGGCACGCTGGTGCGTCCGTAAGGAGAGGAGAAACATGAGAACGATGAAGACGATCGCGGTAACCGGCGGCAGCGGGAAGCTGGGCAGATATGCGGTGCGGGAACTGCTGAGGCGGCAGTACGACGTGTTTTCGCTGGATCATCGAATCGCCCCCGATCTGCCCTGCCGGCAAATTCAGACGGATATGCAAGACTTCGGGCAAGTCGCGGGCGCACTGCAAGGGGCCGACGCGGTGCTTCACCTGGCCGCCGTTCCGGCTCCGGTGGGGTATCCGCACCATATCCTCTTCGCCAACAACGTCCTGGGCTCTTTTCACGTGCTCGAAGCCGCATCGCTGCTGGGCATCCGCAAGGTTGTCATGGGTTCGAGCACGTCGGCCTACGGCTTCGCCTGGGCGAGAAAGCCGGTGTCGCCGGCGTACTTTCCGGTCGACGAGAGCCACCCTCACCTTGCGCAGGAAGGATACGGCCTGTCGAAGACGGTGGGCGAACTGGCCGCCGGGATGTTCCATCGCCGAAGCGGCCTCGGCGTGGTGAACTTGCGCTTTTCGCTGATTGCGGAGCCGGAGGAGTATGCGCGGCTGCGGGAAGGCATGAGCCGTCCGGCAAGCTTCCAAAAATTCTCTGGAGCTACGTCGACATCCGCGACGCGGCCGAAGCATGCGCGGAGGCGCTGGCGGCCGACACGGAAGGCGCTATCGCGCTGAACATTACGGGGGACGATACCTTGAGCGATCGGGAGACGGTCGAGCTATTGCGAGAGTTTTACCCGGAAGTGACGGATTTGCGGGCGCCGCTTGAAGGCAGGGCGCCGCTGTTCAGCAACCGGCTGGCCCGGGAAACGATCGGCTGGAAGCCCAAGCGCGGATGGAACGATCCGGAGCCGTGACGTTCCCGGGGGAAGAGAGGAGGCGGATCGACCGTGAAAGGTCCGAGGGACGGGCGATTGCGGACGAACAGTCGGCCGATTTGGTCCATGGAGGAGCCTTGTGGCGAAACGGGCCGTCCCGGGCGGGAGGCGAATGTGGTACAATCAGGGCGCTGGTCTTTTAATACCCGAAACCGGAGGTCCGATGGTCATGCTCAAAGGAATTTCTCCCCTGCTCTCCCCCGATTTGCTCAAAATACTGATGGAGATGGGACACGGCGACGAAATCGTGCTCGGAGACGGCAACTTCCCGGCCGCCAGCCATGCGGCCAGGCTGGTCCGCTGCGACGGACACGGCATCCCGGCCTTGCTGGACGCGATCCTGCAGCTGTTCCCGCTCGATCCGTACGTGGAGCGTCCGGTCGCGCTAATGCAGGTCGTGCCGGGCGATCCGACGAAAACGCCGATCTGGGACGAGTACCGCGACATCATACGGAAGCGGGCCGGCTTGGACGAGCCGTTCGAGGAAGTGGAGCGGTTCGCCTTTTACGAGCGGGCCAAGCGGGCGTACGCCATCGTCGCGACCGGCGAAAGCGCTCTGTACGCCAACGTCATTCTGAAAAAGGGCGTCGTCAGCCCGACTTGAGCCGTTCGAAGAAGGCGGAGATGGCGAGCTCGACCGCGCCCATGACGGCGGAGCGGTCGCCCAGCTCCGCGAACAGCAGGTGGACGTTGCGGAGGTGGAAGCCGAGCGCCCGCTGCTCGACCGTGCGGCGGAGAGGTTCTTCCAGCCATGGCTGAGCCCGGCTGAGCCGGTTGCCGACGACGACGGCGTTCGGATTGAACACGTTGACGATGTTGGCGATGCCGACGCCGAGGTATTCGCCGATGCCGGCCAGCAGCGCCCGCACTTCGGCGTCGCCTTCCGCGGCGGCGGCGAGCAGCGCGTCCAGGTCGCCGGGACGGCCGAGCTCGGCGGCCCGCTCGAGCAGCGCCTGCTCGGACGCGTACAGTTCCCAGCAGCCGCGGTTGCCGCAACGGCAAGGCTTGCCGTGGGCTTCCACCGACAGGTGGCCGAGTTCGCCCGAGAAGCCGGACGCGCCCTTGTACAGCTCGCGGTGCAGGATCAGGCCGGTCCCGATGCCGATGCCGACGCTGACGTACACCATGTTGGAGATGCCGCGGCCGATGCCGTACTTCTGCTCGCCGAGGGCGCCGACGTTCGCCTCGTTGTCGATGAGCACGGGAACGTGGAACGCCCGGTCCAGCGCCTCCCGCAGCGGCACGTTCCGCCAGCCCATGTTGGGCGCGTACAGGACGGAGCCGCTTCGGTCGACGAGCCCGGGCACGCCGACGCCGATGCCGACGATGCCGAACGGGCTCGCCGGCGCTTCGTCCATCAGCGCCCGGATAAACGGGCGCAGCACGCCGAACGCCGCTTCCGGCTCCGGGTCGGACAGCGGCATTTGCCGTTCCGCGGCGACGCGTCCGCGCAGATCGGTCAGCACGCCGCGCAAATAGTTGACGCCGAGGTCGATGCCGACGGCATAGCCGGCGGACGCGATGAATTCGAGCAGCACCGGCTTGCGGCCGCCGCTGGAAGCGCCCGTTCCGATCTCCCGCACGAGCCGGTTGTCGATCAGATCCTGCACGAGGGAAGAAACCGTCGCCTTGTTGAGGCCGGTCAGCTCCGAAATTTTCGCCCGGGAGAGCGGCTCCTCACGCAGGATCGCCTCCAGCACGATCGCGGTATTCATGCGCTTGATCAGCGCCTGGTCGCCGGTCTTCGTTGTCATTCCGTCAAGATGGCTCCTTCGTCTGGCCTTTGGGAATAGGAATGCCTCCATCATACCACAATATGAACCGTTGGCAACTTTGTTTATCGGATAGACAAACTAAGAAGCAAGTGATATGCTAGAGCCGAAGCGATTTTTATTTATTTCTCCTTGAGGAGGCCATTCGTCCATGAGCTATTTCCCGAACGTTCCCAAGATCGAGTATGAAGGCCGCAATTCCAAAAATCCGTATTCGTTCAAGCACTACAACCCCAAGGAAGTCGTCCTCGGCAAAACGATGGAGGAGCATCTGCGCTTCTCGGTCGCTTACTGGCATACGTTCAACGCGAACGGCACCGACCCGTTCGGCGCCGGCACGATGGTGCGCAGCTGGGATTCGCTGTCTCCGCTCGACCGTTCCAAAGCCCGCGTCGAAGCCAACTTCGAGCTGCTCGAGAAGCTGGGTGTTCCGTTCTACGCGTTCCATGACGCGGACATCGCGCCGGAAGGCGCCACTCTGGCGGAGACGAACAAGAACATCGACATCATCGTCGCCAAGCTGAAGGAATACCAGCAATCGACCGGCAAGAAGCTGCTCTGGAACACGGCCAACCTGTTCACGAACCCGCGCTACGTCCATGGCGCCAGCACGTCGAACAACGCCGATGTATTCGCTTACGCGGCGGCGACGATCAAGAAGATGCTCGAGGTCGGCAAGGAACTCGGCGCGGAGAACTACGTGTTCTGGGGCGGCCGCGAAGGTTACGAGTCGCTGCTCAACACCGACATGGGGCTGGAGCTCGACAACCTCGCCCGCATGCTGAGCATGGCCGTCGACTACGCGAAGGAGATCGGCTTCACCGCGCAGTTCCTGATTGAGCCGAAGCCGAAGGAGCCGACCAAGCACCAATACGACTTCGACGCCGCAACTGCGCTCAACTTCCTGCGGACGTACGGCTTGAAAGATCACTTCAAGCTGAACATTGAAGCGAACCACGCGACGCTCGCCGGCCACACGTTCGAGCATGAGCTGCGGGTCGCCCGCTTGAACGGCGCGCTCGGCTCCATCGACGCGAACCAGGGCGACTACCTGCTCGGCTGGGACACGGACGAATTCCCGTTCGATCTGTACAGCACGACGCTGGCCATGTTCGAAATTTTGAAGAACGACGGCGGCCTCGGCAGAGGCGGCGTCAACTTCGACGCGAAGGTGCGCCGCACGTCGTTCGAGGACGAGGATCTGTTCCTCGCCCACATCGCCGGCATGGACGCTTACGCGCATGGCCTGAAGGCGGCGGCCAAGCTGATCGAGGAGCGCATTCTGGACAGCATCGTGGAGGAACGCTACAGCAGCTACCGAGAAGGCATCGGCGCCGACATCGTCGCCGGCAAGGTCGACTTCAAGTCGCTGGAGCAGTACGCGCTGAACCTGCAGCAGCCGATCCGCAACCGCTCCGGGCGCCTGGAGCAAATCCGCGCCACGATTAACGAGGTCATCTTCAGCGTCTAAACCGCTCGCATCGCGATAGCCGTGTCGCCCCCCGGCCCGCGCCGAGGGGCGAACGCTTAAGGAGGATCACCGTCATGAAATACGTCATCGGCGTCGACCTCGGCACCAGCGCGGTCAAGGCGCTGCTCGTCGGGCAGGACGGAACCGTGCGGGCGGAAGCGACCCGCGAATATCCGCTGTACCATGAAAAATCGGGCTGGAGCGAGCAGGAGCCGGAAGATTGGGTTCGGGGGACGCTGGAAGCGCTTCGGGAATTGGCTTCCGGTTCGGGAGTCGACGCGCGGGACATCGAAGGTTTAAGCTTCTCCGGGCAGATGCACGGCCTCGTCCTGCTCGATGCCGACAACCGGCCGGTGCGTCGCGCCATCCTGTGGAACGACACGCGCACGACGGCGCAATGCCGCGCGATCGAGCGCGCGCTCGGCGACAAGCTGCTGGCCGTCACCCGCAATCCGGCGCTCGAAGGATTCACGCTGCCGAAAATCTTGTGGGTGCGCGACCACGAGCCGCATGCGTTCGAGCGGGCGGTCCGCTTCGTGCTGCCCAAGGATTACGTCCGCTACCGGCTGACCGGCGGCATCCACATGGATCTGTCCGACGCGGCCGGCACGCTGCTGCTGGACGTGGCGAACAAGCGCTGGAGCGGTGAGGTGCTGAGCGCGTTCGGGCTCGACGCGGCGCTCTGTCCGCCGCTCGTCGAGGCGGGCGCCCAGGTCGGCACGCTGAGCGCCGAGTCGGCCGCGGCGACGGGGCTGTCCGCCGGCACCCGCGTGTTCGCGGGCGGCGCGGACAACGCCTGCGGCGCGATCGGCGCGGGCATCCTGCAGCCGGGCCTGACGCTGTGCAGCATCGGCACGTCCGGCGTCATCCTGACGTACGAGGCGGACGCGGCCGCCGACTACCGGGGGAAGGTGCACTTCTTCAACCACGGCAAGGAGAACGCCTTCTACGCCATGGGCGTCACGCTGGCGGCGGGCTACAGCCTGAGCTGGTTCCGCTCCACGTTCGCCAAGGGCGAGCCGTACGAGTCGCTGCTCGCGGGCGTCGACGGGATCGCCCCGGGCTCGGACGGGCTGCTGTTCACGCCGTACATCGTCGGCGAACGCACCCCACACGCCGATTCGGCGATCCGCGGCAGCTTCATCGGCATGGACGGCGCGCACACGCGGGCGCATTTCGCGCGCGCGGTGATGGAGGGCATCACCTTCTCGCTCAACGAGTCGGTGGACATCTTCCGCCGCGCCGGCAAGACGGTGGACACGATCGTGTCCATCGGCGGCGGCGCCAAAAATCCAGCCTGGCTGCAAATGCAGGCCGACATCTTCCAGGCCGAGGTGGTGGCGCTGGAGAACGAGCAAGGCCCGGGCCTCGGCGCGGCGATGCTGGCCGCCGCCGGCTGCGGCTGGTTCGCGAGCCTGGACGAGTGCGCCGGCGCGTTCGTGAAGCGCTCCGGCTCGTACTTGCCGGACGCGGACCGGTCGGCCCGCTACGCCGAGCTGTTCCGGCTTTATCAAAGCGTGTACGCCCACACCAAGGAATTGAACGAGTCGCTGTCGGCTTTTCGAAAACAGTAAGATCGTCTAAAATGGAAGGCAAGGCAGCCTGTCCTGCCCAATTGGGCTGCCTCCCTTTTCACCAGAGAGCCCGCGCTTGTCCGGCCGGTAACCGGAGCGGGCTCTTCGTGTGCGCCCGCCCTGGGCGATAAACGTGCTCGTACATGGTGGCGCGCCCGGAAGGAAACGCTAGTGACCGTACGGCGACGACTAAGGGCAGGAGGCGAAAAACAATGGACGTTCGGGCGATTCTGTTTCAATTTCCGGACGACAAGTCGGCGCGGCTGGCATTCGAGACGCTGGAGGAACTCGGATACGATCCGCAGCTTCATGAAGGCGGCCGGCTTCACATTCACGTCGAGGGAGAAGATTTGACGACGGCGCTGGAGATCGTGCAAAGCCACGGCGGAGAGTGGGTGGACCAGGGCCCCGCTCGGGTCGAGGACGTGTCTTCGTCGGTGTGCGGCCCGGACTGGATTCCGATTCCGGCTCACCTCGTGAACGAGGACTGGGCGTGGCGCGCCGGTGGACCTGGCTCGGAACTTGCGGAGGAGGGCCCGGTGGAAAATCGCACGCTCAAGCCCGACCCCGGCGAGTACGACTCCTTCGAAGCTCGCTAAGGGGCACGGAAGGGGAGGCGCGCCGGCGGACTTCGGTGGCGGCGACAAGGAGCAGCGCCTCCGGTTTCGACGGGCGGCATCGAGAGGCGCAGCAGTCGGCTGCTGCCGTCGGCATGAAGGTGCGGCGCGGTCGGATCTGGCAGTCGGCATCGAGGCGCGGCAGCCGGATACCGAAGCGCCACGGAAGAGCGGCGAACGTCGGCCTGGCTGCCGGCGTTATTTTTTTGCGCCGAATTCATCAAACGCTTGCACGGAAGCCGCTCTCGGCTTATAATGAATCCGAAACGTTTTGGAAGGGTGAAGGAATGACCGATGGCGACCATCAAAGACATTGCGCGAAAAGCGGGCGTGTCCGTGACGACCGTCTCCCGGGCGCTGAACGGCTACGGCGACGTGAGCGAGACGACCCGCCGGAAGATCAAGCAGGTCGCCGAGGAGCTGTCCTACAGTCCGAACGCGGTCGCGCGCAGCCTGGTCTCCAAGAAGACGAGGACGATCGGCCTCATCATCTCCGACATCAACCGGGCCGGGGCGAAGGACGCGTTCGCCTATGAAGTGCTGTGCGGCATCAACGACCGGGCGGGCGATCTGAAGTACGATCTGCTGCTGTTCAGCACGAACCCGTCCAAACAGATGGAAAAGTCGTATGCCGCTCTATGCAAGGAGCGCAACGTGGAAGGGGCCATTCTCTCGGGATTGCGCCTGGACGATCCTTATCTGCAGGAGGTCATCGAGCAAACCTCGTTTCCTTGCGTGCTGATCGATATTCCGAGAACCGGGGACAACGTCGGCTATATCGCCTCCGACAGCCGGGCCGGCGCCGAGATGGCGGTCCGCCATCTGATCGAGTGCGGCCACCGCGAGATCGCGATGGTGAACGGCCACAATCAGGCGCACGTCAGCCGCGAGCGGCTGGAAGGCTACAAGGACGCGCTGCAAAAGGCGAACTTGCCGTACCGGGAGGAGCTTGTGTTCGACGGCCGGTTCACCGAGGACGGCGGGGCGGAAGCGATGTATCAGATCTTGATCCGCCATCCGGAAGCGACCGCCGTCTTCTGCGCGAGCGACCTGATGGCGCTGGGCGCGATGCGGACGCTAGAGCGGACGGGGCGCAGGGTGCCGGACGACATGTCGGTCGTCGGGTTCGACGACATCAGCATCGCCGCCTACTGCTCCCCGAAGCTGACGACAGTCCGCCAGGACAAGTACGAGATGGGATATCGCGGAGCCCAGCTGCTGATCGACATGTTGGAAGGCCGCACCGACAGCCGGAAGGTCATCTTGAGCAACCAGCTGATCGTTCGGGAGAGCACGCGGCGCATAGAGGGATGAAGGAGTTCCTTTTTTGCGCCATGTCCGAAACGTTTCGGACCCTTTTTTCCGGCCATTTCCGAAACGTTTCGGACAACCTAGAGACAAACGGGAGAGAACGCCATGGACTACAGAGTAATCAAAAACAACGACCTGTTCCTGATGACCGATCGCCACGGCGACGTCACGGGCAACGGCTCCCCGGGCGGCCTGTACATGCGCGACACCCGGTTTCTGAGCCGCTTCGAGCTTGCCCTGAACGGACGCCGGCCGGTGCTGCTGTCGTCCGCGGCGGGCGAAAATTTCATCGCCACGTTCCGGCTGACGAACGAGCATATGGAGGAAAACGGCAAGCTGCTGCTGTGGCGGGAATCGGTGGAGATCGTGCGCGAGCGGTTCATTCACGCCGACGTGCTGTACGAGAACGTGACGCTCACCAACTTCTCCACCCGGCCGGTGTCGCTTCGGCTCTCGCTGAACGTGGACGCCGACTTCGCCGACATGTTCCTCGTCCGCGGCTTCCAGCCGGCCGAGAAGCTCGGCCGCGTGGTCAAGCGGGAAGCTTCCGCGTTCGGCTGGCGGGCCGAGTACGAGGGGGCGGACGGCGTGCGGAAGGCCACATCCGTGCGCTGGAATCTCGCGGCCGACTTCGCCGGCGAGCAGGGGGCGGCCGAATTCGCGATCGAGCTGGCGCCGGCACAGTCCCGGCGGCTGCGCCTGACGGTGACGCCGTCCGTGGCGGGAGCGGAGCCGGCGGCGCTCGAGCCCGAGGCGGCGCTAGCCGAATTGCGCCGGGCCGAGCAGCGGTGGCGCAGCCGCGCGACCGAGGCCGTGAGCGACAACGAGACGTTCAACCGCCTGTACGACCGCGGCTTGCAGGATTTGCGCGTGCTGCTGTCCGACTTCGGCCACGGGTCGTTTCCGGTGGCGGGCCTGCCCTGGTTCGCCGTGCCGTTCGGCCGCGACAGCCTGATCGCCGCCCTGCAGATGCTGCCGCTCGATCCGGCGATCGCCCTCGGCACGCTGCGCATGATGGCCGCCCACCAAGGTACGGAGTGCAACGCCTGGAAGGACGAACAGCCGGGCAAGATCATGCACGAGCTGCGCAGCGGCGAGCTGTCCAAGTCCGGGCAGGTGCCGTTCTCTCCGTATTACGGCAGCATCGATTCGACGCCGCTGTTCCTGCTGCTCGCCGCCGAGTACGCCCATTGGACCGGGGACGCCGAGGCGATCGGCGGGCTGCTGCCGGCGATCGAGCGGGCGCTCGCCTGGATCGACGATTACGGCGACCGCGACGGCGACGGCTTCGTGGAATATTTCCAGGAGTCGTCCAGGGGCATCGCCAACCAAGGGTGGAAGGACTCCGCCGATTCGGTCATCCACCGGGACGGCCGGTTCGCGGAAGCGCCGATCGCGCTCGTCGAGGTGCAAGGCTACGTCTACCAGGCGAAGATGCGGCTGGCGCCGGTGCTTGAGCGGCTCGGCCGCGGCGAGCTGGCGCGGAAGCTGCGCGCCGAGGCCGCCCGGCTGCGGGAAGCGTTCGAGCCGGCGTTCTGGATGGAGGACGAGCGCTTCTACGCGATCGCGCTGGACGGAGCGAAAGAGCAGGTCCGCTCGGTCACGTCGAATCCGGGTCATCTGCTCATGAGCGGCATTCTGCCGGCAGACAAGGCGCGGCTCGTCGCCGACCGGCTCGTCGCCCCGGACCTGTTCAGCGGCTACGGCATCCGCACGATGTCGACCGGCTCGACGGGGTACAACCCGATGAGCTACCACGACGGCAGCGTCTGGCCGCACGACAATTCGCTCGCCCTGCTCGGCATGAGCCGCAGCGGGCTAGTGGACGCCGCCCGCATCGTGGCGGGCGGGCTGATCAAGGCCGCCGGGCAGTTCGAGTACGCCCGCCTGCCGGAGCTGTTCTGCGGCTACGACGACAGCCTCGGCTATCCGGTGTCCTACCCGGTGGCGTGCTCGCCGCAGGCGTGGGCCGCGGGAACGTCAGTCGCGCTCATGCAGGCGATGCTCGGTCTTGCGCCGGATGCGCTCGCGGGCACGCTGCGGCTGAACCCGTTCCTTCCGGCCGGCATGAACCGGCTTGCGGTGCGGCGCCTGCCGGTCGGCCGGGGACTGCTGACGGTGGAGCTCGGCCGCGAGCGGGAGGATGCCCCGCTCTCCGTTCGCATCGTCGAAAACACGAGCGGGCTGCGCGTGGAAACGCCCGGGACCGTTCGCCTTCACATTCCGAGTTAAGCGGGGAGAAGCGGCGGAAGCGCGCGGCCGCGTCCGAGCGTCCTCGGACGCGCGGACGCATCGGCTCCCTCCGGTTCTGAAACCGTTTAATTATAGAAAGGCTACAAAAAGGGAGGAGCATGGACTATGCAAGGGAAATGGATGACAGGAACCGCAGTAACGCTGATTTCGGCTTTGGCGCTGACCGCCTGCGGCGGCGGCAACTCGAACGGAGGGGCGTCCTCTTCGCCGCCGGCCTCCGCGCCGGCTTCATCTGCGGCCGCAAGCTCCCCGTCGCCGTCCGCTTCGGCGCCGGCGGAAACGACGGAGGTGACGTTCGCCGGCTGGTCTTCGTCGCCGGAGGAGCAGGCGCTGCTGCAGCAGGTGCTGGACGAATTCCAGGCCCAAAATCCGGAGATCAAAGTGAAATACGAAGTCATCGCCGACCAGTACATGGACGTCATCAAGACGCGCCTGATCGGCGGCGAGGCGCCGGACGTCTTCTACCTCGACGCGTTCGAGGCGCCGGGCCTGATCGGGCAGAACGTGCTGGAGCCGCTTGACGGATACGTCACCGACGACTTCGATCTGGCCGACTTCGAGACGCCGATGCTGGACGCCTTCAAGGGCACGGACGGCAAGATGTACGGCTTCCCGAAAGACACGTCGACGCTGGCGCTGTTCTACAACAAGAAGATGTTCGCCGACGCCGGCATCTCCGCCCCGCCGGCGACCTGGGACGAACTGCAGGCGGACGCCGAGAAGCTGACGAAGAAGAGCGGCGACAAAGTGTCGGTGTACGGACTCGGCCAGGCGCCGGAGCTGGCGCGCCAGATGTTCATGATCCAGGCGTTCGGCGGCAAGCTCGTCGACGACCAGGGCATGGCCGCGTTCGCGACGCCGGAAGGGCTTAAAGGGCTTCAGCTCGTCGTCGACCAGCATTTGAAGGCGAAGACCGCCGGCCAGCCGTCCGACGTCGGCGCGGGCTGGGGCGGCGAGATGTTCGGCCAGCAGAAAGCCGCGATGGTGCTCGAAGGCAACTGGGCGATTCCTTATTTGCAGTCGAATTTCAAGGATCTCGACTTCGGGACGGCCGAAGTTCCGACCGTGAACGGCAAGAAGGGCACGATGGCGTTCACCGTCGGCTATGTCATGAACAAGGAGAGCAAGCATAAGGAAGCGGCGTGGAAGCTCATCTCGTACCTGACCGGCAAGGAAGGCATGAAGACGTGGACCAGCAAAGGTTTCGCGCTGCCGACGCGCAAGTCGGTCGCGGCCGAGCTCGGCTACGACAAGGACCCGCTGCGCGGCGCGCTTGTCGCCGGCGGCTCGTATGCGACCACCTGGCAGGCCGGCCCGACGCTGCCGACGATCATGAACAACTTCAACAACCAGTTCATCGCGGCCTACACCGGCCAGTCGTCGCTGGAGGAAGCGATGAAGAAGGCACAGGACACGGCCAACTCCGAAATCAAGGCCGGGCAATAACCGGGCGCAAGTCACCTCTTTGGCGGGTCCGGATCGAGCGCAGCGGCGGCGGTGCCGCCGCTTGCGTCTTTTTCGCCTAGGACCCTACTTATCCAGGAAGGAAGGGAAGCGGGATGTCCATCCGAGGGGGCAAGCAACGCCTGCGGGAAGCGGCGGCGGGGTACAGCTTCATGTCGCCGGCGATCGTCGTGCTCGGCTGTTTTTTGCTGCTTCCGATTTTGTACGCCGTCTTTTTGTCGTTTCATAAAGTGAAGCTTCTCGGCGGAATCAGCTACCAATTCAACGGAACGGCCAACTTCGAGCGAATGGCCCACGACGAACGGCTGTGGATCGCGCTGCGGAACACCGCCCGCTACGCGCTGATCGTCGTTCCTTCGCAGACGATGCTGGCGCTGGTTCTCGCTTCGATCCTCAACATGAAGCTGCGGTTCCGGAACTTCTTCAGGGTCGCGTACTACTTGCCGACGGTTACGTCCTCGGCCGTGCTCGTGCTGATTTTCATGTGGATCTACAACGCCAACGGCCTGCTCAACTACTTGCTCGACAAGGTCGGCCTGCCGACCTACAACTGGCTGGGCGATCCGAGCGTGGCGCTGGCGGGCATCATGATGATGAACATCTGGTCGACCGCGCCGCTGTTCATGGTCATCTATCTGGCCGCGCTGCAGGACATTCCCCAATCGCAATACGAAGCGGCGGAGATCGACGGCGCGAACGGATGGCAGAAGTTCTGGCGCATTACGGTTCCCCAGCTGAAGCCGGTCACGTTCTACGTCGTCGTCATGGGCATCATCGGCACGTTCCAGCTGTTCGACCAGTCGTACATCTTCTCCGCCGGCTCCGGAGGGCCGAACAACGCCACGCTGACGATGGTGCTGCTCATTTATCAGTACGCCTTCAAAAATCTCGACATGGGCTACGCTTCCGCGCTGGCGTTCCTGCTGGCGGTCGTCATCATGCTGATCACGGTCGTCCAACGCCTGATCTTCCGGGAAGAGAAGCTGAACTAGTGGCGCTATCGAAAGGAGGGAAAACCGATGAATCGCGCGGCGCGTCGCTTCAAACCGCTGGTGTACGTCATTCTCGGCGTCTATGCGGTCGTCACGTTCGTTCCGTTCCTGTGGGCGTTGTCCGCCTCGTTCAAATCGCTGCCGGAGATCGTGTCCGGCGGCATGCATCTCATCCCGAAGCATGCCACGCTCGACAATTACAAGACGATCTTCCGCCAGGAGCCGCTGTTCACGCGCTGGTTCCTGAACAGCCTGATCATCGCGCTGTCCGTCACCGTCTTCAACCTGCTGTTCAACTCGATGGCGGGCTACGCGCTGGCGCGCATCAAGTTTCCGGGCAGCACGCTGATGTTCTACAGCATTCTCGGCATGATCATGATCCCGGGCCAGCTGACGATCATCCCGAGCTACCTGATCATCAAGGAGCTCGGCTGGCTCAACAGCTACCAGGCGATCATCGTGCCGATGGCCGCCCAGGCGACCTATATCTTCATGATGCGGCAGTTCTTCCTGAACTTCCCGCGGGAGCTCGAGGAAGCGTCGCAGCTCGACGGGCTCGGCCGGTTCGGCGCGTTCTTCCGCGTCGTGCTGCCGCTGGCCCGGCCCGCGCTGGCCGCGCAGACGATCTTCATCTTCATGGGCGCCTGGAACGAGTTCTTGAAGCCGCTGATGCTGATGTCCGACAAGGCGATGTTCACGCTGTCGATCGGGCTCAACACGTTCAAGGGCCAGTACATCAGCTTCTGGAACTACATCATGGCGGCCTCGATCATCATGACGCTGCCGGCGCTGCTGATCTATATTTTCTTCAACCGCTTCTTCGTGCAGGGCATCACCTTCACGGGCGGGAAATAACCGTTGCCCGCGCCGCCGCGCTCGCCTCGGCCGCCGCCGAACCGGCGGCGTGGCCGGAGGAGAACGCGGCGGTGATGTTGTAGCCGCCCGTGTAGCCGTGCACGTCGAGCACTTCGCCGCAGAAGTACAGGCCGGGCGTCCGCTTCGATTCCATCGTGCGGGGATCGATCTCCTTGACGTGAACGCCGCCGCCGGTGATGAACGCCTCCTCCAGCGAGAGCGTGCCCGAAGCGGATACCGGCAGCGCTTTGCAGAGGGCGGCGAGCTTCTCCCACATTGCCTTCGGCACGCCTGCGACGCCGGCGTCCCCGTCGAGCCCGGCCAGGCGAAGCAGCAGCGGGACGAGCCGCTCGGGCAGCTTCCGGCGCAGGAGCGTTCTCGCCGCCTTGCGCGGCTCGGAGCGGGCCGCCGCGCCCCATTCGGCGGCGAGCCGTTCGGCCTGGACCTGCGGGAACAGGTCGATCGCCACCGTCACCGGCCCCCGGCCCTCGCGCAGCGCCCGGACGACGAACTGGCTGCAGCGCAAGGCGGCGGGACCGGACAGGCCGAAGTGCGTGAAGATCATGTCGCCTTCGTGCGCCACGATCCTTTTGCCCGAGCCGTCGAGCACGGCGAGCGTCACGTCGCGCAGGCTCAGCCCCTGCAGCTCGCGGTTTCGGATCCACGGCTCGTCCGAAGTGATCGGCACTTCGGTCGGGTACAGCTCGGTCACCGTATGCCCCGCCTCGACCGCCCAGCCGTAGCCGTCTCCCGTACTTCCCGTCTGCGGAACGGACTTCCCGCCGGTCGCCACGATGACGCAGCGCGCGGGAACCGTCTCGCCGTCCGCAAGGCGCACGCCGGCGGCGCGCCCGGCGGCGAACAGCACCTTCTCCACCTTGCGGCGGGTTTGGATCGTCACGCCCAGCTGTTTGACCCGGTTCACCAGCGTCTCGACGACCGTCTTCGCCTTGTCGGTCGCCGGGAACATGCGGCCGTGGTCCTCTTCCTTGAGGGCGATGCCCCATTGCTCGAACAGCTCGATGATCTGTTCGCTGCCGAACCTCGTCAGCGCGCCGTACAAAAACCGGCCGTTGCCCGGCAGGTAGCGGATCAGCTCCGACGGCTCCTTGTTGTTCGTGACGTTGCAGCGTCCGCCGCCCGAGATGCCCAGCTTGCGGCCGAGCTTGTCGCCCTTGTCCAGGAGCAGCACATCCGCCCCGCGCTCGGCGGCGGCGATCGCGGCCATCAGGCCGGCCGGCCCGCCGCCGATTACGATCACATCCCGCATTTTCCGTTGATCCGCGCCTTTCGCTTCCGGTCGACCGACCGTTTTCTCTCTATTGTAGCCGTCGCCGCGCCTGAAGAAAAGCGAGCCCGACTACGGCGCGAACGAAGAAAGTTTCCGCGTCCGTTGTCATCCGGCAGATCTTGTGATTTAATCAGATTGACTATTAAGCGTATTAAAAAAATACCGCATGAACGAATAGACAGGCACCCGGGGGAGCGGAGGATCGTCGGCGTGTGGCAATTGGCCGTGCTTCAAATTTTCTTTGCGCTGTTACCGATTGTAGCCTTGCAGTTCTGGTTGAATCGTCCCGCCGGCGACCGGCACGCATCCGTCTTCATCGCGGCTGCGAGCGGGTTGTCCATGCTGCTGTGCGCGGTCGATTCGGACGGGCCCAACCGCTTCGGGCTTCAGTCGGTGCCGTATCTGATCGGCTCGCTGTACGGAGGGCTCTCCGCCGCTTCGGTTTTGACCCTTCTGTTTGCGGCGATCCGCGCGGGACAATCGTCCGACATATACTTGTTGGCTGTCGAGGGCGTCTTCCTGGCCGTTCTCGCTGCGTTGATGCTGCGCCGGATTCCCGCCTTCCGGGACGCTTCGCGACGCGAAAAGATCAGGCTGTCCGCCTGGCTGGCGGCCGTCGGAGCCGCGTTTCCCTTGCTCGATCTCGGGGCTTCTCTGCCCGCAAGGAACGGATCGGCGGCTGCGGCGGTCACCGCCGGCGCGTTCGCCGTTTTGGCCGTCGAAGCGTGCGTCGTTTCTTCCGTTTATGTGATCGAGAGCGGGCTGAGAAGAACCCGGCTGGAATCGGATCTGCGGCTCATGACGGAAAAATTCCGGGGTGAGGAGCATCGCCTGCAGCGATTTATCGATCTGGCTCCGCTCGCGGTCGTCTTCATCGATACGGACGGGAACATCACGCATCTAAACGAGCTTGCGCTGAAGTTTCTGTCGCCTTATCCAAGGCGGGAGGTCGTCGGCCGATCGTACCGCTCGGTGTTCGGGCTGTTCGGCGACGAGGCGGTCGGCGGCGCCGTCGGCCGCGTGCTGGGAGGGGACAAGGAAGCCGTTCACATGCTTCGTTTTCGCAACCGCCTTCATTTCGTGACGGTGTCCGAACTGAGGTTGGCTCCTTCCGATCCATCCGAAGGAGCCGTGCTGATCGCTCACGACGTGACGGAGCTGGAGCGGCTGAAGGACGAAGTGGGCAAGATGGAGCGGCTCAGCCTGGTCGGCCAGATGGCGGCGAGCATCACGCACGAAATCCGCAATCCGATGGCCGTCATTCGCGGGTTCGTCCAACTGCTCAAGGAGCGAAGCCACTCCGACCAACAGTCTTATTTTCACATTATTTTGCAGGAGCTCGACCGGGCCAACAGCATCATCAGCGACTTTTTGTCCCTGGCGCAAAACCGGGTGGTGGAAAAAAGCAGCTGCGACCTGCACGAGGTGCTGGAAGATCTGCAGCCGCTCATTCAAGCGGATGCGAACATGCGGGGGCAACTGCTGGAGCTGGCGCTGTGCGATCGTATGGAGCCCCTCGAGCTCAATGTCAAGGAAATCAAGCAGCTCGTCCTCAACCTGTCGCGCAACGGCATGGAGGCGATGAACGACAAGGGCGTGCTGCGCATCGAAACGAGGAACCTCGAGGATGCGGTGGAGCTGCGGGTTATCGACAACGGGGTCGGCATTCCGCCGGAGAGGCTCCATCATCTGTTCGAGCCTTTCTATACCACGAAGACGAACGGCACCGGGCTCGGGCTCGCTCTCTGCCTGAGCATCGTCGAGCGGCACAACGGCAAGATCCGCGTCGAATCGAAGCTCGGGGAAGGAACCGCTTTTATCGTCACCTTCGGCAAACCCGGCCGGGAGCGCAGCGTAACGGGCGCATAATCGGGACGCGCGGAAGCATAATAGGCGGGACGCATCCAACGAAGGAGGAAGCCCCATGCCCAACCCGCAAGGTCCTTCCCCGCTTGGCAACACCCGCCCGGAGCCGAACGGGAACAAGCGGCGCGAGCCGGCGGCGCCCGGCTGCGACAAGAAGCTGGACGGACCGAATCGGCCCTCCACCTGAAGCGGAGGTGCGACGCCCATGACGGACGATCCGAAACACCGGAAAAGGGAATTGGCCCCGGCGCCGGGGCGGGACAACCCTAATCTCGATCCGTTCGAGATCGAGTTTCCGCCGGAATTCCGCAAGGGAAGGGGTCCGCGGGAGCCGTTCGTGAATTCGCACGGGGTCGTGATCGGCGACCACGATTACGCGTCGCCGAATTCGCCGCTCGAACGGTGGAGCGCGGAGACGGACCCCGCTGTCATGGCGGGGGACGAGTGGGTTCATCCGTTCAAGGATATCGGCTTTCGGACGAGGGAGAACCGCGACCGGTTCGAACGCGGCATCGCTCCGCAGGCGGGCCCGTTCGCGCATCCGACGCACCAGACGGCGCGTCCGGAGCGCCCGGCCGGCAAGCTGCCGGCGGAAGACGACGAGCGCGAAGCCCGATATCCCGTTCCCGAAGTGCTGGACGAGCCCTGACGCATTCGTGTCGGGGCTCTTTGCCGTTTTTCCGCGCCTTTGCGGGGAACGTTCGTTTTGACGGTTCTTCGGGCGAAGCGGTATAATGAAGGCTGCAGGAGCGAACCGCCCCAATTCGTACGCGAAGGAGAGGAACATCGATGGCGATGTCATTCGAACGATACATGCTGGACATGGTTCAGCCGATGCGAGACGAGCTGACCCGCGTCGGCATTCAGGAATTGCGGACGCCGGAGGAAGTGGAAGCGGCGATTCCGAACGCGAAGGGAACGACGCTGGTCGTCGTCAACTCCGTCTGCGGCTGCGCCGCCGGTCAGGCCCGCCCGGGCGTCGTGCAGGCGCTCAGCCACGAGACGGTGCCGGACCACCTGTACACGGTGTTCGCCGGCCAGGACAAGGAAGCGACGGCGAAGGCGCGCGAGTACTTCGCGCCGTATCCGCCCTCTTCCCCTTCGATCGCGCTGCTGAAGGACGGCAAGCTCGTCCACTTCATCGAGCGGCATCAGATCGAGAACCGCAGCGCGGACGAAATCGCCGCCGACCTCACCGAAGCTTTCGACCGGTACTGCCGGTAATACGACCCGATCCCGCGGGCTCCGGCCCGCGGGCGTTTTTTAACCATCCTTACAATCGGAGTGAAAATCGATGAGCCTGCAACAGGAAATTATTGCTAAGCTGGGCGTGAAGCCGACGATCGATCCCGACGAGGAGATCGCAAGGCGCGTCGCCTTCCTGAAAGATTACGTGCTCAAGGCCGGAGCGACCGGGCTGCTCATCGCCATCAGCGGCGGGATCGACAGCGCGGTGACGACCGGCTTGTGCAAGCGGGCGACGGACGAGCTGTCGCAGGAGACCGGCAAGGAATACATAACGCTCGGCGTGTTCCAGCCTTACGGGGAGCAGGAGGACATCGCGCACAGCTATGAGGTGGCGGAAGCGTTCAAGCTGACGCACAAGGTGGAGACGAACATCGCGGAGGCGGTGGACGAGATCGTGCTCGAGACGGAATACGCGTTCAAATCGCTCGGCTTCCACCGCCACATCAGCCGCGGGGGCAAGGGGAACGTCAAGGCGCGGACGCGGATGGTCGTGCAGTATGCGCTCGCGTTCGATCTGAACTTGCTCGTCGTCGGCACGGACCACGCTTCGGAGGCGCTCACCGGCTTCTATACGAAGTGGGGAGACGGCGCGGTCGACATCACGCCGCTCAGCTCGCTGAACAAGCGGCAAATTCGCCAGATCGCCGTCCGGCTCGGCGTGCCGGACAGCGTCATTCGCAAGGCGCCGACGGCCGGGCTGTGGGAAGGCCAGACCGACGAGGCGGAGCTTGGCGTGACGTACGAAGCGAACAGCGACTACCTCGAGGGCAAGGAGATCGATCCGGCCGCGCGGGAAATATTGGAGCAGCGCTACCTGCGCACGGAGCACAAGCGGAAGCCCATTCCGGGCATCTGACGGAAGGGCGGACGGAATGATCGTCGGCATCGGATTGGACGTGGTGGAGACGGAGCGGCTGGCGAAGCTGCTGGCCGGCTCCGCCGGAGAGAGGTTCGTCGCCAGGGTGCTGTCGGACCGCGAGCTGGCGCTGTACCGCAAGCTGGCGGCCCGCCGCGCGCTCGAATTCGTCGCCGGCCGGTTCGCGGCGAAGGAGGCGGTCGTGAAGGCGCTCGGCTGCGGCATCGGAGCCGCGGTCGGCTTCCGCGACCTCGAGGTGCTGCCGGACGAGTTCGCCAAGCCCGGCTGCCGTCTGGCCGAAGCCGCGTGGAAGCGGCTGGGGCTTGCGCCGGACCGCCATGCGATTCACGTGACCATCACCCACGAGCGCAGTCTGGCGGCGGCCACCGCAATCGTGGAACGCGACCCTTAAGCTGGAAGCCCGGCTGCCTGGCGAGGCGGCCGGGCTTTCTTCTGTTGGCCCGCGGGACTTACTTGTGGCTTGCCAGCCAGCTGGCCAGCGCGTCGATCTGGTCGGCCTTCAGCTTGCCGCCGAAGGCGGGCATGAGACTGCCTCCCTCGGCAATCTGCGCGCGAATCTGCTCCTCGCTCATGCGGGATCCGACCTTCTGCAGGTTGGTTTCGTCGCCCATTCGGCCTTCCAGTTCGGCGCCGTGGCAGGAGATGCACTGACTCCGGTACAGTTTGACCGTCTCTTCCGGGCCGTCCAACGGCGCGGAGGATGCCGACGGAGCAGCCGACTTGCCGCTGCCCCCGCCTCCGCCGCAGCCGGCCAGCAGGGCGGCCGCGGCGCCGATGGCAAGGCCGGCCGCCGCCAGGCGCCGCCAATGCCGAGTCCTTAGGATTGGAAGTTTATACAATTCAAATCCTCTCCTTCTCTCGCTTATAATGATAAACAGCCGTTCTGCAGGAGCGGGCATCTTAGGAAGACATCGTAGGGAGCGGACATGACTACCAGTTATCTTACCATATTGAACAATCATCTTGAGCATATGCAAATCGAAATGGTAGCTGCGGCCGAGTCGACCGCCGACGAAGCGGAGCCGTTGACGGAAGGGCCGGAAGTGTGCGAGTGCACGCGAATGCTGCTCGTGACGGGCGGCGAAGGCAAGCTGGCTGTCGAGGGGGACGAGGAGCAACTGCGCGAAGGAGACATCTGCATCGTGCTGTCGGGGACGCCTCACTTGATCGAAGCCAGGCCCGGCAGCCGGTTGACGTTCAAATGGTGCCATTTTCACGCCAGCTTCGGCCCCCGCGGCCTGTACAAGTGGCTGCGCCTGCCCCGGACCGCCCGCTTGGCTCGGGAGGAGGCTTCGCGCCTGATGGACAAGATCATCTATCACGTCACGCATGACGAATTGACGTCGCGGTTGCGGATCAAGGCGGCCGTTCTGGAACTGCTCAGCCTGTACTTGGAGCAGGCGCCGATCGGCGCCGCGGCTGAACATCCGGACAGGCCGTCGGCGGAGCTGGAGAAGATCGAGACGGTGCTTCGCTATATCGACGAGCATCTGGCCGACAATATCACGGTGGAGGATTTGGCCAAGCTCGTCTTTTTGCATCCGAACTACTTTATCGTCTTTTTCAAGAGCATGATGGGCTGCCCGCCGATCCAGTACGTCAAGCAGCGGCGCATGGAGACGGCCCGGCTGCTGCTGAGCCGACCGGACTTCACCGTCTCGGACGTGGCCAGCCGGATCGGCATGAAGATCTATTATTTCTCCAGAATGTTCAAGTCGCACACCGGCCTGACGCCGAGCCGCTACCGGCGGCTGGCGGCGGGAACGGCGCCGGCGGACGGTCCGAAGCGGTGACGCGGGAGGCGGCACGATGGGAAAGGCGGGAGTGGAAATGGAAGGGACGGAAATGGAAGGGACGGGAGTGGAAGAGACGGGAATGGACGCGCGGGAGATGAAGCGGTTTTTCGGTCGGGAGCTGCTCGCCTGGTATCGGCGCGGGAACCGGGATTTGCCGTGGCGGCGCAGCCGAGATCCGTATTACATCTGGGTTTCGGAAATTATGCTGCAGCAGACGCGGGTCGAGACGGTCATTCCGTATTTCAACCGGTTCATCGAGCGTTTTCCGACTGTGCGGGACTTGGCCGAAGCGCCGGAAGAGGACGTGCTCAAGCTGTGGGAGGGGCTCGGCTATTATTCGCGGGCGCGCAATCTGCAGGCGGCGGCCCGCGAGGTGGCGGAACGGTACGGCGGCCGGGTGCCGAACGACGTCGAGGCGGTGCGGGGACTGAAGGGCGTCGGCCCTTATACGGCCGGGGCGATCTTAAGCATCGCCTTCGGCCGGCCGGAGCCGGCTGTGGACGGCAACGTCATGCGGGTGCTGTCCCGGTTTTTCTGCATCGATGAGGACATCGCCCGGCCCGCGACCCGCACCGGCATGGAAGCGCTGGCGCGGGAGATGATCCCTGAGGACGCCGCCGGAGACTTCAATCAGGCGCTCATGGAGCTTGGCGCGCTCGTCTGCACGCCGCGCTCGCCGCGCTGCCTCCCGTGCCCGGTCATGGAGCATTGCGCCGGACGGATCGCGGGACGGGAAGAGGAGCTTCCCGTCAAGAGCAAGGCGAAGCCGCCGAAGCCGCAGCACCGGCTGGCGGTGCTGGCCGTGCGCGCGGACGGGCGCGTGCTGGTGCGGCAGCGCCCGGCCCGGGGGCTGCTCGCGAAGCTGTGGGAGCTGCCGCACGTCGAGGCGCCGAGCGCGGGCGTGTGGGACTCGCTCGAGGCAGGCCCCGCTTGGCTCGCGGAGTCGCTGGCGCTCGAAGAAGGGCTGATCGTCCGCCCGAACCGGCATTTCGGCGACGCCGAGCATGTGTTCACGCACCTGCACTGGCACGTGCGCGTGTGGGGCGCATCCGGCGCCTCGTTCCGGGCGCCGGCGGCCGCCTCCGCGGCCCGGGAGCCGTTCGCCGTGCGGGAGGCGGCCCCGGTTTGGGAGGCGGCGTCCGCCGCGGGAGCGGCGCGGGCCGACCATTACCGCTGGATCGACCGCGCCGAGTTCGAAGCGCTCGCCTGGCCCAACGTCTTCCGCAAAATTCTCGCCGATTACTTCGAGTCCGTCTGACGGACATGCGCGCCGTCTCGCCGCCTGGCCGCCGCATGATCGCCCGATGCGATGTTTTGCATCGCAAGCCCCTGGTGCCGGGCTGCGCAATGCGCGGCTTGCGATGTTCTGCATCGCAAGCGCGCCGGCCGGCAGGCACTCCCCTTGGGCATGCACATGCCCCGCAATGCCAACCGCAGAAAAAAAGAGCCGCCCCATCCTCATCGGAGGAAGGGCGGCTCCGCAGCGAACGGCCGCTAGCCGTCGCTTGTTTCGCGAACCTTCGCTTGCTGCGCTTGCCGTTCGCTTATTTCGTTGCGGCTTCGTAGAGGGCGCCGACTTTGTTCCAGTTGACGACGTTCCAGAACGCGGCGATGTAGTCCGGACGCTTGTTCTGATACTTCAGGTAGTAAGCGTGCTCCCAGACGTCCAGGCCGAGGATCGGCGTGTCGCCTTCCATGATCGGGCTGTCTTGGTTCGGGAGGCTGTATACTTTCAGCTTGCCGTTCGAGACGACGAGCCATGCCCAGCCGGAGCCGAAACGCGTCGTGGCGGCAGCGGTGAACGCTTCCTTGAACTTCTCGAAGCCGCCCAGATCGCGGTCGATCGCAGCGGCCAGAGCGCCGGTCGGAGCGCCGCCGCCGTTCGGGCCGATGACTTCCCAGAACAGGGAATGGTTCGCATGGCCGCCGCCGTTGTTGCGCACGGCGGTGCGGATGCTTTCCGGTACGGAGTTCAGGTCGGCGATCAGCGCTTCGACGCTCTTGTCGGCCAGTTCCGGAGCGGATTCCAGCGCCTTGTTCAGGTTGGTGACGTAGGTGTTGTGGTGACGGTCGTGATGGATTTCCATCGTCAGCGCGTCGATATGCGGCTCCAGAGCGTTGTTGGCGTAAGGCAGCGGGGGCAGTACATGTGCCATAACGGAAGTCCTCCTTTATTGGGTGAATATGTAGCCTATCCGTATTATGGCTGATTCTCGGCATTAAAGCAACGCCGATGTTTGTTAAGTCGCCGAAAAAACGGCGGGAGGCCGTTTGTAGATTCCCCTGGCCATCCCAAATCTATGCATTCCAGGAAAACCTCATTTTCCGCCTCCTGGGCCGGTAAACGAGCGAATTTTGACACAACTCCACAGAAAGCGCTTCATATGAAGCGTTTTCATGCGAAAACCTCCGTTTTTTTAAAATTTATTTTAGGTTTTCTTAATAAAAGGGGAGAAATTTTCGAAAAGTTGTCGTAAAATGATTTTTGTGTCAAACGTTCGGCACAGCGGCTTCGATCCTTCCAAACCCAGCCAAGGAGATTTAGGACATGAGAATTCGTGCTTTCCAACTTGCGGATTACAAATCCGTTGCCGAGCTTCTGGAAGTGGCATTGTCCGAGGAATGCTGCGTGGAGACGATGGGGGCGTTCGCCAGACAGCTGTCGTGGGACAGCGAGCTGATTCTGGTCGCGGAGAGAGACGGGGCGATCGTGGGCGCGATGATCGGGACGATCGACCATAACAAAGGTTACGTGTACCGGGTGGCGGTTCATCCGGACAGCCGCCGCCAGGGAGTCGGCCGCGCGCTGGTGTCGGCGATGAACCAACGGTTCCGCCAGCGCAACGTCTTCAAAATGTTGGTCGCCGGGGACAAGCATAACGAGCTGTTGCTTCCGTTCTATCAGTCGCTCGTCGATCTGCCGCTCGATTTCGTCAAGCTGTCGAAGCCGCTGGCGATCATGGCGGGATAAGCGCGAATCCGCGCAAGAGGAAAGCATATCTTACGCGCATGGAGGCGCCGGGAAAACCGGTTGCTTTTGGCCATAAGATATGCTTTTCTTATTATAATTTCACTTGACGGAATGCCGTGCGGGGGGCGCGCTTATGGACAGCGAGGGGGGCGGACAATTGAAATACGAGCGCTGCGTGATCAAGAGCTTCAAGAACAACGGAGCGTTGCACCGCGTCTGGCTGGAGAACTGGCAGGTGCCTCCTGCGGCGATGAGCCCCCGTCACCGCGAAGAGTCGATGTGGGTGTTCATCAACGACCATACGGAAATCAGGGAAGCCGACGGGAAAAGCTGGATCAGCCGCGTGCCGGCGGTATCCTTCTTCATCCCGAACGAATGGTTCAACGTCGTCGCGCTGCTGGAGGACAAGGGGATTCGCTACTATTGCAACGTGGCGTCTCCGCCGTACCGGTACGCCGACGTGCTGACCTATATCGACTACGATCTGGACATGATCTTGCTGCCCGACGGAAGCTACTACGAGCTGGACCGGGACGAATACGACAAGCATAAGGAAGAGTACCGCTATCATCCCGCCGTGCGGCAACGGGTCGAGGAAGGGCTCGGCCGTCTGCGTTCGCGCATCGCGGATCGGGGTTCCCCGTTCGGCGATGCCGAGGCGCGGCGCTACTACGATGAGTGGAAAGCCGGCTGCGGCAGCCGGGCAAGCGAATGACCTTGGGCGATGGCAAGTGCGATGTCAAGGAGGTGAAGGGATGGCTGCAACGACGGCAACCGAACGGAGAGACGCCGGCTTCTGGCGGCGACTGAAGGAAGAAATGAAGGAAGCGGCCCCCGGGCTCGGCATCGACAAGATCGGGGTGGCGTCGGCCGATCCGTTCACCGAGCTCAAGGAGCGGCTGGCGCGGCACCGCGAACTGGGCTACGAATCGGGCTTCGAGGAGCCGGATCTGGACAAGCGGACGAATCCGGCTCTGCTCTTCGACGAGCCGAAGTCGATCATCGCGATCGCCGTCGCCTACCCGTCGAAGATGACAGATCCGCCCGTGTCGGAGCCCGGCGCCCGCAGGGGCGTCTTGTCGCGCTCGGCTTGGGGCGAAGACTACCACCGCGTGCTGCACGCGCGGCTCGAGAAGCTGGCGGCGTGGCTGGCGGAGCGGGTGCCGGACGCACGCGGCCTGCCTTCGGTCGACACGGGCGCGCTGTCGGACCGGGCGGTCGCGGAGCGGGCGGGACTCGGCTGGAGCGGCAAAAACACCTTGCTCCTGACCCCCGAGCTGGGCTCCTGGGTGTATCTGGGCGAGATGATCACCAACCTGCCGCTGCCGCCGGACCGGCCGATCGAGGACGGCTGCGGTGACTGCACGCGCTGCCTGGACGCCTGCCCGACCGGTGCGCTCGTCGCGCCCGGGCAGCTGAACGCGCAGAAGTGCATCTCGTTCCTGACCCAGACGAAGGGGACGCTCGAAGAGCGGCAGATGGAGAAGATCGGCAACCGGCTGTACGGGTGCGATACCTGTCAGATCGTCTGCCCCGTCAACCGGGGGATCGACGTTCACCGGCACGCGGAGCTGGAGCCGGACCCGGACGTCGTCAAGCCCTTGCTCCGGCCGCTATTGCGCATGGGCAACCGCGAGTTCAGAGACAAGTTCGGCGCGAGCGCGGCGGCCTGGCGCGGGCGCAAGCCGATCCAGCGCAACGCGCTGATCGGCCTCGGGCATTTCCGCGACCGGGAGTCGGTGCCCGACGTCGCGAAGGTGCTGCGCGAGGACCCGCGCTTCGAGCTGCGGGCCACGGCGGCCTGGGCGCTGGGCCGGATCGGCGGCGCCGAAGCCGAGGCGGCGCTGCTTGCCGCGCTGGAGACGGAGGCGGACGGGCAGGTGCGGGAGGCGGCGGAGCGCGCGCTCGACGTCATCCGGTCGGGATCGATCAAACGGCGGCGGAAAGACGCTCCGCCGGCTCCTACGATCCGATGATTTCCCGGGCAATGTGACACGTTTCCGGCCGGTCCTCCGCCGGCGCCGGCGTCCTGTCCGGGACCGATCGTAAACTTTGCCCCCGATTCGGCCGAAATAGTAAGAAACAAGCGCCAGCGCGCATTGACGGGACAGGAGTGACTTCTCTTGAAGCTGGTCGATATCGAAAATGTGGAACCCGGACAGACGCTGGGAAGAACGATCTTTTCCGCCAACGGCACCGTGCTCTTGTCCAGCGGGGTTCAGCTGACCGTATTTATGATCAGCACCTTGAAGCGGATCGGCGTCACGATGGTCTATATCGACGATCCGCTTGTTCGCGACGTTCCGACGGAGGATGTGCTGTCCGAGAGCACGAAGAGAGCGGTCATCCAGCAGATGTCGGAATCGTACGAGGCGCTGCGCTCGGGCAAATCGTTCAATACGAAAGCGATCAGCATGTCCGTCGATCAATTGCTCGACGACGTGCTGCAGAACCAGAGCGTGCTCGTTCAGCTGTCGGACATTCGGACCGAGGACAACGCCATGTACATTCACGCGATGAACGTCTGCATGATGTCCACGCTCGTCGGCCTCAACATGGGGCTGAACATGATCCAGCTGAAGGAGCTGGCGATCGGCGCGCTTCTGCACGACATCGGCAAGCTGAACGCGCCGGAGCAGCAGGAGGGGCGGTTTCATCACGCCTGGCGCGGCTTCGAACTGCTCAAGATGAAGCGGGAATACAGCCTGTTGTCCGCCCACGTCGCCTTCCAGCACCACGAGCGGATAGACGGCACCGGCTTGCCGCGCGGCCTCTCCGGCGACGAGATTCATCTGTACGCGAAGATCGCGGCGGTCGCCAACACGTACGACAACCTGCTCACCGATCTGTCCGAGGGCAGGCGTCTGATGCCGCACGAAGCGATCGAACGGCTGCATACGATGTCGGGTACGGCGCTGGACCGGGAAGTGCTGATCGAATTTTTGCGCATCGTCTCGGTTTATCCGAACGGCATTTCGGTCCGGCTGTCGAACCGGCAGACCGGCGTCGTCGTCGGGCAGCACCGCGGGCTGCCGGGCCGGCCGATCGTGCGCGTCATCGACAAGGATGGCGACACGGCGGTCGCCGCCCAGGAGATCGACCTGGCTCAGCATACGACGCTGTTTATCGAAGCGGTGCTCGTCTGAGGCCGGGGCGTCATTTGCCCTGGCTGCAAGGGCCGTGCTATCATAGGGAAGCGGCGCCGGAGCCCGCAATCGGGCCGGCGGACGTTGACACGACGGGAAGTCGGAGGGAACTGTTGTCATGTGGAATGTGGTCGTTCCGATCGTTACGGGGATCGTCGGCTTGATCCTCGGTTTTATCGGCGGCGTCTTCTATTTGCGCAGCCAATTGACCCGGATGCAGAACAACCCGGAGATGCTTCAGAAGATGGCCAAGCAGATGGGCTACAATATGAACAAGCAGCAATTGAACAAGGCGCAGCAGATGCTGCAGCAGCAACAAAAATTCAGAAACCGCCGCAAATAAGCCTGGAGCCGAAGCGGCCGGTTGCGGCGATTCCCGGTTCTGCGGGCGTCCGCTGAAGGGGGAAGTTCGATGGCGGGGTTGAAAGATTATACCAATAAGCGCGTCGAGGCGAATCGGGAGAAAATCGAATATCACGTTCGCGAAATTTTGAAGCTGATCGGCGAGGACGTCGAGCGGGAAGGGCTGCTGGAGACGCCGGCGCGCGTGACGCGGATGTACGAGGAAATTTTCGCGGGCTACGAAGTCGATCCTCGGGACGTGCTCGGCGTCACGTTCGACGAGAAGCACGAGGAGCTCGTCATCGTCAAGGATATCGTCTACTACAGCCAGTGCGAGCACCATATGGCGCCGTTTTTCGGCAAAGTTCATATCGGCTACATCCCGAGCGGCAAGATCGCCGGCCTGAGCAAGCTGGCCCGCCTGGTCGAAGCGGTGACGCGCCGGCTGCAGGTGCAGGAGCGGATCACGTCGCAGATCGCGGACATCATGGAGGAAGTGCTGAAGCCGAAGGGCGTCATGGTCGTCGTCGAGGGCGAGCATCTGTGCATGTGCGCGCGCGGCGTCAAGAAGCCGGGCAGCAAGACGGTCACGTCCGGCGTGCGCGGCCAGTTCCGCGAGAGTTCCGCCCTGCGCACGGAGTTTCTGGCTTTGCTGAAGGAATAAGCAAGGGCGAGCGCGCGGAACAGGGGAAATCGGCTATAACGGCGGTCCCGGCGCTCCTTGTCGCGGGACGCGGGGGCTTGCAGGAGACGAGAGGACCTGCGCGTACGGCAAGAGGAGATTTTTAGGGCAATGTCATGAACTGAAGCCCAAAGGCAAAACTGGAATCAAAAATGAAATCCGAAACGGCATGGGAAAAGTCCTGTGCCGTTTGTTTTTGGGGGCAAGCAAGGAAAAAAGCGTGCAGCAAACAAAGCGGACGGACGGATCCGCCTATAACGTCGGCTATAGAGAACGAATTGTGTTGCTCTATAGAAAGCTCATCGTCGCGCCTTCGCCTTCGTTTCTTCGCATCGACAGCGCAGCCAATCGCCGGCGCCGTGGCGGACTCGCACCGCCACGGCGCTTCTGTTTGCCCGGAAGGCCCGGCGCTAGCGAAATGTATCCCGAAATTAGAGAATTGTATCCCCTTCCCGGAGCCGCGGTTTCGCTATGATGGAATCAACCGGACCATGCGGGAGGGGGAACGTCATGTACAAGGTTGTCATTGTGGACGACGAGCCGGTCGTGCGGGACGGGCTTCGGAAGACGATCGCCTGGAACGAGCACGGGTTCGAGCTGATCGGCGACTACGAGAACGGGCGGGAAGCCTGGGAGGCGATCGAGTCCGGCAAGCCGGACCTGATTCTGTCGGACATCTGCATGCCGTTCATGGACGGCCTGGAGCTGGCCGGGCTGGTGGCGGCTCATTACCCGTACATGAAAGTCATCATTCTGACCGGCTACGACCAGTTCGAGTACGCGCAGCAGGCGGTCCGGCTGAAGGTGCAGGACTTCATTCTCAAGCCGATCACGGCCCGCGAAATTCGGGAACTGCTGGACAAAGTGCGCGCCGAGATGGACGAGGAACAGCAGCGGCACGAGGACATGAGCCGGCTGCAGAGCCAGCTGCGCCGAAGCTTGCCGCTGCTGCGGGAGCGGTTCCTGGAGCGGCTGGCCGCGTTCGGGCTGAGCCGGCCGGAGATCGAGGAAGGGTTCGCCTCGTTCGGATTGCCGCCGCTGCGGCCGCCGGCGCTGGCGCTGGTGGCGGACATCGACGATTTCGGAGAGCGGGAAGCGTGGCTCGACGACGAGCACGACGCGGAGTTTCTGCGGTTTGCCGTGTTCAACATATTCGAAGAGACCGCGGCGGAGCGCGAGGGGGCGCTCGTGTTCCGCACGCGGGAGGAGAAGCCGGCGGCGATCGTCTGGGCGGACGGCGAGAACGGACTGTACGACGCGGCGTTCGCGCTCGCGGAAGAGGTGCGCCACCGGGTCGAGAAATATTTGAAGTTCACGGTGACGGTCGGCATCGGCCGCGCCTGCGCTTCGGCCGAGCAGTTGCCGCTCTCGTACAGGAGCGCCTTGTCGGCGCTCGACTACCGGTTCCTGCACGGCAAAAACCGCGTCCTCTCCATCCGCGACCTGGAAGGCGTCTCCGCCGCCGCGGCCGCCGTCCCCCTGCCGGACGAGGACCGCAAGCTGGCGACGGCGGTCAAGACGGGGGCGGCGGACGAGGCTTGCGCCTTGATCGAGCAGACGGTCGCCCGGCTGCGCTCGTCGCGGCTGCCGATGGAAGTCTGCCTCCTCCACCTGCAGAAGATCGTGCTGGCTTTGCTCGGCACGATGCAGGAGCTCGGGTGGAACGAGGAGGACGAAGACCGGGCGGCGGAGCGCCAGCTCTGGCTCGTCGACATCTACCGCTTCAAGACGCTGGAGGAGATCGGGCAATGGCTGAAGCGGATCGCCGCCACGCTCATCGAGGACATCGCCGCCAACCGGAACCACCATCTGCGGGCGCAGATGGCCCGGGCGACGGCTTACATCGAGGAGCATTACGCCGACGAGAAGCTGTCGCTGCAGGACATCTGCCGCCACGTGCTCATGAGCGCCAGCTATTTCAGCGCGGCGTTCAAGCAGGCGACGGGGGAGACGTTCGTCGAATGCCTGACCCGCGTCCGCATCGAGAAGGCGAAGGAACTGCTGGTTACGACTTCGCTGAAGTTTTACGAGATCGCGAGCCGGGTCGGGTATGCGGACCCGAACTACTTCAGCCTTCTGTTCAAGAAGCATACCGGCCTTGCGCCCCGCGATTATCGGGAACGGCATGCGAGAGTGGGCGTGCCGTGAGATGAGCCTGGAAGCGCGCCCCTTTTTCCCGTTCAAGAGCATCCAGTCCAGCATCGCCTTCGCCTTCTCGTGCCTGCTCTTGCTGTCGATCGCGACGACGAGCCTGATCGGCTACCGGCTGTCGGTCCAAGCGGTCGAGAACAACTCGAAAAGCTACATGAAAGAAGTGATCAACCAGGTCAACACGAACATTCAATCCTACGTCGACAACATGGAGAACATTTCGCTGCTCGCCATGACCAACAAGGACGTCAAATACTACATTTCCAACAACAGCTTCATCAGCGACGAGGAGAGCCGTCCGTACGAGAAGCGGATCTCGGACTTGTTCCAGTCGATTCTGTACACGCGCAAGGACATCGCCTCGATCATGGTGTTCGGCTACAACGGGCGCTTCGTCTCCGACCGCCGGATTACGCTGCTCAACCCGAACGCGCATCTCCAGGATCAAGCCTGGTACAAGAACGCCCAGCTGGCGGGAGGCAAGTCGGTTCTGTCGGCTCCCCACGTGCAGAACATCATCCGGAACGAATACCGGTGGGTCGTCTCGCTTAGCCGCGAGCTGAAAAATGTGGACGGGCTGACGGCGGACGGCATTTTCCTCGTGGATTTGAATTTGAGCGTCATTAACGATTTGTGCCGTCAAATCAATCTCGGGCCGAAAGGCTACGTCTTCATCGTCGACCAGGACGGCAATATCGTCTACCATCCGCAGCAGCAGCTCATCTACAGCAATCTGAGAACGGAGCCGATCGACCGGGTCCGGACGGCGGCGAGCGGAACGTCGTTTCAGGTGAATGACGAGGAAGGCAAGCGGTTCTACTCGGTCAAGGACACGAACTTCGGCTGGAAAATCGTCGGGGTGGCGTACGAGACCGACCTGATCGGGTACAAGAGCACGCTCGGCAACACGCTGCTCATCACGTTCGGGGCCGTCGTCGTCTCGCTTGTCGTCTCGGTCGCGCTGTCGCGCCGGCTGTCGCGTCCGATCCGCGACCTGCAGCGGAGCATGCGCCTGGTGGAGAAGGGCAACTTCGACGTGAAGACGGAAGTGACGCAGATGAACGAGATCGGGCAGCTGGCCCGCACGTTCAACATGATGGTCGGCCAGATCAAAAACTTGATGCAGGAGATCATCGCCACGCAGGAAAACAAGCGGCGCAGCGAGCTGCAGGCGCTGCAGGCGCAGATCAACCCCCACTTCCTGTACAACACGCTCGACTCGATCGTCTGGATGGCGGAGCAGAAGCAGCACGAAGAGGTGGTGCTGATGACGTCCGCCCTGGCCAGGCTGTTCAGGGCCGGCATCACGAAAGATCAGGAGCTCGTGCCGATCCGCGTGGAGATGGAGCATATTCGCAACTACCTGCTCATTCAGAAGATGAGATACAGCCATAAGCTCGATTACCGCCTGGAGTTCGACGACGCCGTCCTGAACGATCGCACGCCCAAGATTTTGCTGCAGCCGTTCGTCGAGAACGCGATCTACCACGGCATCCGCAACAAGCCGGACAAGGGGACGATCGTGATTCGGGCGAAGGAGCGGGACGATCAGATCGTGTTCGAGATCGAGGACGACGGTCTCGGCATGACGGAGGAGCAGCTGGCGAAAATCGGGAAGGCGGGGGACGGGGAATACCGAAGCAAGGGAATCGGCATCAGCAACGTGGACGAGCGGATCAAGCTCCTGTTCGGGCCGGCTTACGGCGTTCGCATCCGCAGCGAGCGGGAAGCCGGCACTTGCGTGACGATCGCGATTCCGAGGCGGACGGCGAAGGGGTGACGACCGGGGATGCGCGTTCAACGGTTTACGGTCGGGATCGCGCTGCTTCTTATGCTCGCGGTTCTGTTCGCCGCATTTTATTTCAGGCTGTACCCGGTCGGTTCGGACGACGCGCGGACGGTCGTGGTCGTGCTCAAATCGACGAACGTCCGGTCGGACTTCTGGCAGACGGCCGCCGGCGGCGCGCAAGCCGCGGCGAAGGAAGCCGGCGCGCGGATCGAGGTGCTCGGGCCGCTCAAGGATACCGACGCCGCCATGCAGGCCCGTCTGCTCGCGGAGGCGCTGGCGAGCAAGCCGGACGCGATCGTCGCGGCGCCGATCGACGACGACCGGGTGGCGGCGGCGCTGAAGCGGATCGAGGAGGCCGGCATCGAACTGGTCCTGCTGGATACGCCTCTTACGCTGCCCAAGGAGCCGGTGTCGGTGTCCGGCAACCACCGGGAAGCGGGGCGGCAGGCGGGCCGGCTGGCGGTGCAACTGACGGACGGGAAACCTGTCGCGGCGATCCTGAGCGACTACGCCGTCTCGAGCGTGTCGGCGCAGCGGGAAGCGGGCGTGCGCGAGATCGTCGGGCCGGCCGGCTTCGCCGGAACCTACTATATCGAAGATTCCGAGGAGAAGGCGCAAGACGCCGTTCGCTCGCTGCTGGCCGCGAAGCCGCAAGTCAACGTCGTGCTGGCGCTGAGCGAGCCGGGCGTTCTCGGGGCGGCCAAGGCGCTGCAGGAGGCGGACCGGATCGGCGCCGTCAAGTTGCTCGCCTTCGACAGCTCCCTGTCCGAGATCAAGCTGCTGGAGGAAGGCGGTCTGGCCGCCATGATCGTGCAGCGGCCGTTCAACATGGGCTACCTCGGCGTCAAATATGCGCTCAGGCAACTGGAACGCAAGCGCGTACAGCGAACGACCTACATCGATACGATCGTCGTCACGAAGGACAATATGTACTCTCCGGAAAATCAGAAGCTGCTGTTCCCCTTCCAATGACAGGGGGGCGAAGGAGGCGAACGAGCTTGAGACGAACGGTTGCGCTGGCCGGCTCGCTCCTTGCGGCAGGCGCGCTCTGCGCGGGAGCGCTGGCCGCCTGCTCGCGGGAAGGGGAGAAGGAACCGGTCGCCAAGGAAGAGACCCAGTCGGTGATCCGCTTCGTCGCCGCCGAATACAGCACGGAGTCGAAGCCGTTCCTCGAAGGGCTCGTCCGCGAATTCGAGCTGAAGCATCCCGACATTCTCGTGGAGCTCCAGGTGGCCAACTGGAACGTGCTGGACGGCATCTATACGAGCATGATCAGCAAGAACCAGCCTCCCGACCTGCTCATTACGAACGTGTACGCCCATTTCGCCCAAGCCGGCATCCTGAACGATTTGAACCGGATGGTCTCCCCCGAGCTGAAGCGGAAGATGTACCCGAACCTGCTCAGGATGGATCAGATCGACGGGGTTCAGTATGCGCTGCCCTACGTCGCGACGATCCGCAGCCTCTACTACAACAAGGAGCTGTTCCGGGAAGCGGGCATCGCCCGGCCGCCGGCGACCTGGGACGAGCTGCGGGACGACGCGCGCAAGATCAAGGCGACCGGCAAGGCGTCCGGCTTCGGCGTCGACCTGACCGACGACGAAATTCAGGCCTATCTGTCCTATTTCTTCTTCGGGGCGGGAGGAGGCTGGATTCGCGACGGCAAATGGATCATCAACAGCCCGGAGAACGTGGAAGGGCTGACCTACCTGAAGCAGTTGTTCGACGAAGGGCTGACCGATCCCCAGCCGACCGTGACGACGCGGGACGAGAAGCAGCGCATCGTCGGCGACGGCAAGCTCGGCATGATGATCTCCGGCAACTACTTCGGCCGGGTGGTGCCGCGCGAATTTCCGGAGCTGCAATGGGCGTCGGGCCCGATCCCGGTGAAGCGGGGCGTGCCGCCGATCACGTTCGGCGTCCAGGACGTGCTCGTCTCGTTCCGGACCGACCATACGGACGCGGCGGCGCTGTCCGCGTTCCTCGATTTTCTCTACGACGACCGCAACTACGAGGAGATGACGACGCGGGAAGGGTTCATCCCGGTCACGTCCACGGTCGGCGACAAGCTGTCGCGGGAGCATCCCGACATGCGCCGCGACATCGAAGCGCTGGGCACCGCCCGCTTCTATCCGATCCAGCAGCCGGCGTGGCAGGCGGTCATGGACACGAGCCGCAAGATGGGCGACGCCATCCTGTACAACGACCTGTCCCCCCAGGCCGCGCTCGACCAGCTCCAGGCGTTCGCCGAGCGGCGCAGCTCGCAGTGAGCGGGGGAGAGGCGGGAGGAAATCAGAGAATACTCAAGATTGTTTGGAAGATATTCGATAGAGAAGGCGGGCCCTCCCCTCTATGATGGTTACAAGCGCGGCAGAACGCGCCGACCAACATATACGGGGAGGGTTTCTTAGCGTGACGTTGCTGAACCGAAAGATGGCGGCCCTCGGGATCGCCGCGATGATGACGGTCGTGCCTCTGGCGGGCTGCGGCTCGTCCGACAACAACAACGGCGTATCGGCTTCGCCCGGCGCCTCGTCGGCATCTCCGAGCACGAGCCCGAGTTCCGGCGCAAGCGCGAGCCCGAGCGCCAGCCCGAGCGATTCGGGGAGCGCCGCTCCGGGCGCCTCGCAGACGAAGCTGACCGGCGACTTCGAAATTCAGTATTTCGTGGGCGGCTACGGCGACAAGTGGTGGAAGAAGGTCATCGCCGACTTCAAGGCGGCCAACCCGGATCTGAACGTCATCGAGGACGGCGGCCCGAAGATCAACGACCAGAACAAGCCGCGCTGGATCGGCGGCAATCCGCCGGACTTCGTCTACATCGACGGCCCGAACCTGAACGACCGCCAGATGGTCGAGGACGGGCAACTGGAAGATTTGACGGACTGGCTGCAGACGGCGACGAACATCGACGGGGACAAAATTCTCGACATTCTCGCGCAGGCGCCGCAGAAGTACGACGGCAAGATCTACAACATCCCGCTCGTGCTGAACTCGTGGGGCATCTTCTGGGACAAGGCGCTGTTCAAGGAGAAAGGCTGGCAGGAGCCGACCAACTTCGACGAGTTCATGCAGGTGAGCGAGACGATCAAGGCGGCCGGCATCACCCCGTTCATCCATACCGGCAAGTATCCTTACTATATCAACGGCGCATTCCTGTACCCGGCGATCGTCTCGAACAACAACGACGACTACACCATCCTCCAGGACATGGCCGCCAACAAGATCGATGCGTACAAGAGTCCGGCCGTGCTGGCCGCGCTGAACCAGATCGTGCAGATGCGCGACAAAGGGTTCATCGACAAAGCTTCCATCCAGATCAACCATACTGACTCGCAAATGCTGTTCCTGCAGCATAAGGACGCGTTCATCCCGAACGGCCTGTGGCTGCCGAACGAGATGGCGAAGGACGTGCCGCAAGGATTCGACTTCGGCTTCATTCCTTCGATCACGCAGAAGGCGGGCGGCAAGGTCGTCGCCAACACGTCGACCGCCACCGTCGCGATCGCCAAGAAGGCGAAGAACCCGGAGGCGGCCAAGGCGTTCCTGCAGTTCATCTTCTCCAAGGCGCAAGCTTCCCAATGGGCCGAGCTGAGCGGCGCGCCGTCCAACATCAAGGGCGACATCAGCAGTTCGAGCGCGCCGAGCTTCGTCAAGGACGCCGCCAAGTATTTGACGGACCCGAATACGGTCGTCATTCCGACGATCACGTTCAACGCCGACGTCGACAAGGCGATGCAGGACGCGACCGACGCGCTCACGATCGGCAAGATCACCCCGGAAGAGTGGGTCAAGCGCGTCACCGACGTCGTCGCCAAAGTTCAATAACGCGGCGGAAGATCAAAACGAACCCGTGAAGCGGAGGGCGAAGCCGGGGCAAACCCCGAGGGAGCCCTCCGCCAACGCACTTGAAAGGACGGCGGACGGATGAAGGCGAGGAACCAAAACTGGCAGCGCGGCGTATTCATCGGGACGTTCATCGTCCCCACGTTCGTGTTCTTCTGCATCTTCACGATTTATCCGGTCGTTCAGGCGCTCTATTATTCGCTGTTCGACTGGTCGGGCATGTCGGAGCACAAGACGTTCATCGGGCTCGGCAACTTCCGCGACATGTTCCGGGACCCGATCGTCTGGCGGGCCATCGGCAACGACTACTTCCTCGTCGCCGGGAAGATCGTCGGCATCATGCTCATCGCCACCTTCTTCGCCGTGGCGTTGACGCGGTTCCGGTTCCGGCTGGCGGGCTTCTTCCGCTCGATCTTCTTCATCCCCAACGTCATCTCGGTCGTCGTCATCGGCGTGCTGTGGAACTTCATCTACAACCCGCAGATCGGCTTCCTGAACGCGTTCCTGTCGCTGTTCACGAAGGAGCAGGTCACGATCACGTGGCTCGGCTTCACCTCGCATACGATCTGGATGCTGCTTCCTCCGGCCGTCTGGGCGGGCATCGGGTTCTACATGATACTGATGATCGCGGCGATCCAGAACGTGCCGGAGTCGTTCTACGAGGCGGCGGAGATGGAAGGGGCCGGGCAATGGCATCAGTTCACCCGCATCACCGTTCCGCTGATCTGGGAGCAGATGAAGGTGTCGATCATCAACATCATGATGACGACGCTCAACGGCTCGTTCGTCATCGTCTGGATCATGACCGAGGGCGGGCCCGACAACACGACCCAGGTCATGGGCTCGTACTTGTACCAGATGGCGTTCCGCCAGTACCACTTCGGCTTCGCGGCGGCGATCGGCGTGCTCATTCTCGTGCTGTCGCTCGTGACGACGGTCGCGCTGCAGCGGCTGCTTCGCCACGAAACCGTCGAGTTGGGCTAAAGGAGGCAAGAAGCGATGCGCACCGCCATTCGCAACCCTGTTCTCAGGGCGGTATTTTACGCCATTCTCGCGCTTTGGAGCGTCTCCGTGCTGTACCCGCTGCTGTGGACGCTGCTGGACGCGCTCAAGGACAACGAGCAATTTTTTTTCCACCTGCCGTGGGCGCTGCCCGAGACGCCGCTGCTCTGGTCCAACTTCTCTTATGTATGGAACAAGTACAACTTCGACCGCTACTTCCTCAATTCGCTGATCGTGACCGGAGGCTCCACGCTGCTCGGGCTGCTGCTGTCGGCCTCGACGGCCTACGTGCTGGCCCGGTACAAGTTCAAGGGGAGCGGAGCGCTCTACCTGATCTACATCTCCTCGATGATGGTGCCGTTCATTCTTGCGCTCATCCCGCTGTTTTTCCTGATGAATTCGTTTCATCTCGTCAACACGGAGATCGGGCTCATCTTCGTCTATGCGTCCAGCGTGCTCGCGTTCGGCATCTTCGTGCTCGTCGGCTTCTTCCGGTCGCTGCCGAAGGAGCTGGAGGAGGCCTCGATCATCGACGGCGCCTCTTACTACGGAACGTTCTTCCGGGTCATGCTGCCGCTGTCGCAGCCCGGCCTCGTGACGGTCGCCATCGTCAACGTGCTCAACATCTGGAACGAATATATCGTCGGCACGATTCTGCTCAACGATCCGAAGCATTACACGCTGCCGGTGGAGATCGGCGTCATGCAGGCGGAGATGCAGTACCGCACCGAATGGGGACCGCTGTTCGCGGCGCTCATGTTCACGATCGTGCCGGTGCTCGTCGTTTATATCGCCTTCCAGCGCAAGATCGCCAGCGGCATCACGGCGGGCGCGATCAAATAGGCTGTCCGCCGCGGACGAAGCGCTCTCCCCGGTTTTCGCTTGAACCGGGCGAGGGCGTTTTTGCCGCTTGGCGGACCGTCGCGCCGGCGCTTCGGAAAAGCCGCGCCGCCGCTGCCCATCGCCGCCCTTTGCCGCCCCGCAAGCGGAACGGCCGAGCCGAGCGCAACGCCGACCGGGCGCCAGCGCCAAACCAATCCCCCTCCTTGCGCCCGTCTGCGGGCGAACGCATCGAACCCTGTCGAACGTCTTTCGCCGGCCGCCCGGATGCGGCTTTTCGCCCATGGTCCCTGTAGAAGCGAGCGTCGGCGTCCGATCGCGTCGAAACGGGACTAATCCCGGCGAACGTCCGGATGGCGGATTAGGTAACGAGCCTTCTTTTCAAACAGAGCGAAATGAATCATTCTGGAGTATAAGAAAAGAACGCTCGGGAAACGGGGGAGAACGAATGGACGAGGGGCGCGGAAGGCCGGTCAAATTCCATTTCGACAACGGCTATTTCGAGGAGCCGCTATCCTACGGACCGGTCAAGCTCTATCAAGTCGGCGATTTGAGCTGCGAGGGCGGCTACCGCATCGGCCTGCACCGGCAGGTGTGCTACGAGATCAGCTACATCGTCTCCGGCAAAGGCGTCTACGAGACGGACGGCGCCCGCTGCGAGGTGAAGGAAGGCGATCTGCTGTTCAACTATCCCGGCGAGATGCACGACGGCGTCGCCGACCGGCTCGAGCCGTTCCGCTACTACTACGTGGGCTTCCAGTTCGACTTCTCCGGGGAGCCCGAGGACCATCCGCTGCGGCCGCTGCAGGAACTGCTGGACAAGCGCAAAGGGCGCCGGGTCGAGGAACGGCTGGACATCGCCCGCCCGTTCGCCGGCCTGCTCGCCGAGCTGCACCATCCCGGCAGCGGCTCCGGCCTGATGATCCACGCCTTCCTGCATCAAATCATCGTGCTCGCCTGCCGCAACCTGTACGAGCAGCCCGGGCCGATCGTGCCTTCCTACACCCAGGTCGACGACGAGAAGCGGCTCGTCTACGAACTGGTGCAATATATCGACACGAAGCTGCTGCGCATTACCGAGCTGTCGGCGATCGCAAACGACTTGCATTACAGCTACCCGTACTTGTCCCGCCTGTTCGCCCGCGAGACCGGCCTGACGATCAAGGAATATTTCGACCGCAAGCGCTTCGAGCAGGCGATCGCCTGGCTGCAAAGCGGCGAGCTGAGCGTCACGCAAATCGCCGAGCGGCTGCACTACCGCACGATCCACACGTTCAGCAAAGCCTTCCGCAACAAATTCGGCATGTCCCCGACCATGTACAAGCAGTGGCTCGCAAGCGGCAAAAAATGACCAATGCCGTGTCAACCGAGGCTAAAGAAGGCGCTCTCCGTCCCTGCTATGATGATGGCAACCAAGGGAGGAGAGGTGCAGTCATGACAAGCCTCAAGGTAGCCGTCATCGGCTGCGGGACGATCGCCCGCACCCAGCATATTCCGGCTTACAACCGCAACGAAGCGGCGGAAATCAAGTACGTGATCGACGTGGACCTTCAGCGGGCTCGCAGCGCGGCCGAGCTGTGCGACGGAGCGATCCCGCTGGCCGATTACCGCGAGATGCTGGCCGACGAGGAAGTGGCGGCCGTTTCGGTCTGTACGCCGAACGCGGAGCACGCTCCGATCGCGATCGACTGTCTGCGGGCCGGCAAGCACGTGCTGTGCGAGAAGCCGGCGGCGGCGACGGCGCAGGATGCGCGCCGGATGCAGGAGGAAGCCCGCCGCAGCGGGCGGATGCTGAGCATCGGCGTCGTCAACCGCTTCAACAGCTCCGTGAACCGGATCAAAGCGATGATCGAACAGGGCGAGCTGGGCCGGCTCTACCACATTTACGGCTCGTTCCGCGCGCACCGCTCGATTCCCGGTCTCGGCGGCCCGTTCACGACGAAGGCGCTGTCCGGCGGGGGCGTGCTCATCGACTGGGGCGTTCACTTCCTCGATCTGATCCTGTACGCGAGCGGCCGGCCGCAGGTGCGGACGGTGTCGGGCGCGACGCACGGCTGGCTCGGCCGCGACCTGAAGGAATACGCCTACGTCGACATGTGGGCCGGTCCCCCTCGTTACGACGGCGTATACGACGTGGAAGACTTCGTCACCGCCTTCATCCGCACGTCCGGACCGACGATCACCCTCAACGGCGCCTGGGCGCAAAATATCGGCGAATCCGCCATGTTCGTCGAATTTCTCGGCGACAAGGGCGGCGTCAAGCTCGACTACGGAGGCGGCTTCACCTACTACACTTCCCGCGACGGCGCGCTCCTCGAAGTCAAGCCCAGCTTCCGCTCCGTCAACGCCTTCCAGGAAGAGATCGACAGCTTCCTCGACAGCGTCCGCAGCGGCGTTCCGAACCGGGCGCACATCGACGAGACGATCGCCACCTCGGAGGTCATGGAGGCGATTTACCAATCGGCGGCGCAGGGGAAGGAGGTGCGGCTTTGACGGCGAAAAAGATCGGCTTCATCGACTACTTCCTCGACGAATGGCACGCCAACCACTATCCCCGCTGGATACGGGACGCCGGCGGCGGCCGCTGGGAAGTCGCGCTCGCCTGGGCGGAGCTGGACGCCCCTCCCGGCCGCGGGACGGGAGCTGCCGGCGGACGCACGACCGGCCGATGGTGCGCCGATCACGGCATCGAGCGCGCCGCTTCGATCGGCGACCTGGTCGCGCGCTGCGACGCGATCATCGTGCTGTCGCCCGACCACCCGCAGCACCACGAGCGGCTCGCCGGCGAGGCGCTGCGCTCGGGCAAGCCGGTGTACGTCGACAAGACGTTCGCGCCGAACGCGGCGGCCGCCTCGCGCATGTTCGAGCTGGCGGCCAAATGCGGCACGCCGCTGTTCTCGAGCTCGGCGCTGCGCTTCGCGCGCGAGCTGGAGCCGTGGCAGGCGCGGCGCGACCGCGCGGCGGACAACCGCGCCGCCTTCGTCTGCGGTGGCGGCGCGTTCGACAACTACGCCGTCCACAGCTTCGAGATGCTGACCGTGCTGATGGGCGCGGGAGCGAGGCGGTTGCAAGCGGTCGGCGACGGCGAACTGTTCGCCTACGCCGTCGATTACGGCGGCGGACGGCAAGGGACGGTCGTCCAGACGGCGCCGGCGCCTTTTCAGGCCGCCTGCGCGGCGGCGAACGGCCAAACGGCGTTTTTCGCCGAATGCACCGATTATTTTCCGCGTCTGATCCGGGAGATGCTCAGGTTCTTCGAGAGCGGCGAAGCTCCGGTCGCTCCGGCGGAAACGATCGGGACGATGGCCTTGCTCGACGCGGCGCGGCTTGCGCGGAAGCGGCCGGGCGATTGGGTGGAGCTGTAACGGCGGGACCGCGGACAAATCTCGGGGAAGAGAGGGATGACCCATGTCAACGCAAATTCGTTTGAACCGCACGGCCGCATGGGCCGTGCTGGCGTGGACGAGCCTCCTGCTTGCTTCCTGCAGCAGCGGGGGCAACTTAGGCGGCGCGGCGGGAGAGGGAGGCTCGGACGCTTCGCCGGGCGCTTCCCAAGCCGGCGCCGCCGCCGGCGCGTCCGCAAGCGCCGCCGCATCGCCGGCGAGCGCGCCTTCGGCGGATGCCTCTCCGCAAGAGAAGGTGAAGCTGAGCTTCTGGTACGGCTGGACGGGGCCGGAAGGCGAGGCGGTCGAAAAGCTGATCCGGCAGTTCAACGACACCCATCCGAACATCACGGTCAAGGGCCTGAGCCAGAGCGACTACCAGAAGCAACTGACCGCCATCACCGGCGGCAATCCGCCCGATGTCGCCTCGCAATTCGGCCAGAACGTCGCCGCCTGGGGCGCGAAGGGAGCGATGCAGCCGCTCGACGATTACATCGCGAGGGACGGCGTCGACTTAAGCGACTTCATTCCCGGCGCGCTCTCCAGCAGCCAGTACGACGGGCATACGTACGCGCTGCCGATCGCGATGCACTTCACGATGCTGTTTTACAACAAGAAGCTGCTGGCGGACGCCGGCTACAGCGCGCCCCCGGCTACGATGACGCAGCTGGCCGAATACGCGGAGAAGCTGAGCGTCGTTCGGAAGGACGGCCGCCTCGAGGTGCTTGGCTTGTGGCCGGGCCTCGACGCGTACACGTTCTCGCAAGTGTACGGCGGCAAGTTCTGGGACCCGGACTCCAGGCAGGTGACGCCGGACGATCCGGGCTTCAAGCGGGCGGTGCAATTTTCGAAGGAACTGTGGGACAAGTACGGCAGCGAGAACCTCGACCGCTTCTCGGCGTCGCTCGGCAAGTACCAGTCGGCGCAAAACCCGTTTTTTACCGGCAAGTACGCGATGACGATCGACGGGGAATGGCTGCCGACGTTCATCAAGCAATTCGCTCCCGATCTCGACTACGGCATCGCTCCGATCCCTTACAGCGAAGACCATCCCGAGCTCAAGAACGCCGGCAACATCAACACGAGCGTGCTCTACATCCCGAAGGGCGCGCAGCATCCGGACGCCTCGTGGGAGTTCATCAAGTGGTTTACGGAACGGCAGCAGCTCGTCCAGTTCACGGCCGCGCTCGGCAATTTGCCGACCCGCGCTTCAGCGCTCGACGATCCGGCCTACGACGCGGTGCCGGGCTTCAAGGAGTTCACCGAATACGCGAAAAGCCCGAACCTGAAGTCGTTCCCTTCGCTGCCGTTCTTCAGCGAATACAGCGACGCGCTGAACAAGGCGGTCAACGACATTCTGCGCGGCAAGACGACGATTGACGAAGGGCTGGCCGACGTGAAAAAGACGATCCAGCCGCTCGTCAAGTAAGGCGGCCGGCGATGAGCACCCGCACGCCGCAGCGTCCGCCGCAGCAAGGCGCGCCGCGCCGGCGCAGGCGGCGCGTCTTCTGGACGGGCGTCGCCTTCGCCTCGCCGTGGATCGTCGGTTTTGTCGCGTTTACGATCTATCCTTTTCTGGGCTCGCTCTATTACAGCTTCACGAGCTACGATCTGTTCTCGCCGCCGCATTGGATCGGACTGGACAATTACCGGGCGATCGCGTCCGATCCGAACTTCTACAAGGCGCTCGCCAACACGTTTTACATGGCGTTCATCGCCATGCCGATCGGCCTGGTCGCCAGCCTGGCGGTCGCTCTGCTGCTCAACTTGAAGGTGCGCGGCATCGCCTTTTACCGCACGCTGTATTACGTTCCGGCCGTCATCCCGATTGTGGCGAGCGCGATTCTGTGGACCTGGCTGCTGAACCCGGATTACGGTCTGGTCAATATCGTGCTGCGCGCGCTCGGCCTGCCCGATCCGGCCTGGCTGCTCGACCCGCGCTATACGAAGCCGTCGCTCATCCTGATGGGGCTGTGGGGTTCGGGAGCGGGGGCGCTCATCTTCCTCGCGGCGCTGCAGGGCATACCGCAGCAATACCACGAAGCGGCCTCGATCGACGGGGCCGCCTGGTACCGCCGCATCTGGCACATTACGCTGCCGGGGCTCTCGCCGGTGATGCTGTTTCAATTCCTGATGGGGCTGATCGGCGCGATGCAAATTTTCACCGAATCGTTCATTCTCGGCGGCGGCGCCAATTCGGGCTCGATGGGCGGACCGGACCAATCGCTTTTTTTCTACGCCATCTACCTGTACCAGAACGCCTTCATCTATTTGAAAATGGGCTACGCCTCCGCGCTCGCCTGGATTCTGTTCGTCATCGTCGTGCTGCTGACGGTGCTCGTGCTCCGGACATCGGCCCGCTGGGTTTATTACGGAGGGGAATAGCATGCATCGAATCCGTTCCGAGTCTATGCGGGGCCGCGCCGGCGCCATTGCGCCGGACCGGCCCGTCCGCCCGCGCCGCAAGCGGCGCGCGCGCGCGTACGTGCCGCACGCGGCGCTGGCGCTGGTCGGCTGCCTGTTCCTTTTTCCCATCGTCTGGTTGTTCCTGACCGCGCTGAAGACGCCGGAGGAGATCTTCGCCGCGCCACCGGCGCTGCTTCCGAAGCATTGGCGCTGGTCGAACTACGCCGACGCGGTGGCGGCGATTCCGTTCGGCCGATATATGTTCAATACGCTGCTGCTCTGCGCGATCAACATCGCCGGACAGCTGCTGTCCGCGCCGCTTGTCGCCTACTCCATCGCGAAGATCCCCTGGCGGGGGCGCGGCCTCGTCTTCTCCCTGATCGTGGCGACCATGATCTTGCCGGGGCAGGTGCAGCTCATTCCGGTGTACATCCTCTTCTCGAAGCTCGGCTGGGTCGGCACGTTCCTGCCGCTGACGGTCGGCAGCTTCTTCGGCGCGCCGTTCTACATCTTCCTGCTGCGCCAGTTCATGCTCGGGCTGCCGGGCGAACTGAGCGAGGCGGCCAAGATCGACGGGGCGGCGGAGCTGCGCATTTACGCCCAGGTCATGCTGCCGCTGCTGAAACCGCCGCTGATGACGATCGCGCTGTTCACGTTCGTCGCCGCGTACACCGACTTCATGGGGCCGCTCATCTACCTGAACGACGCGTCCAAGTGGACGATCACCGTCGGCCTGCAAGGCTTCCTGCAGGACCACGGGGCGCAGTGGGAGCAGCTGATGGCCGCTTCGGCGCTGGCGACGCTGCCGATGATCGTGCTCTACTTCGTCGGGCAGAAGTACTTCATGAAGGCCGGCTCGGCGCTGACGGGCATGAAGTGAACGGGCGTGAGCGTCGCGGAAGGCGCCGCGGATGCCCACGCCGGATATAAAAAGAGCCAAATCGGACATCGAATTGGCGGGAACCGTTGGGTTATGATGAGGGAAGATCGCGCGCGCCGGCTAAAGGCCGCGCCATTCCAACCTTAACGGAGGGTTCCATTCGATGACATCCGCAAGCAAGATCCGCATCGGCTTGATCGGCGCGGGCAATATCGGCAACGTGCATCTGCAGGAATTCGGCAAGCTCGCCGCGGAGTGCGAGATCGCCGCCATCACCGACGCTTATCTTCCGCTGGCGCAGCAGCGCGCGGAACAATACGGCATCCGGACGGTCGCGCCGTCTCCGGAGGCGCTCATCGCCCTGGAGGAGCTCGACGCCGTCATCGTCGCGGTGCCGAACAAGAGCCATGCGCCGCTGGCCATTCAGGCGCTGGAGAGCGGCAAGCACGTGTTGCTCGAGAAGCCGATGGGGCTGAACGCGGCGGCCGCCAAGGACATCGTGCGGGCGCAGAAGCGCACGGGCAAGACGCTGATGGTCGCGCATCAGATGCGCTGGGAGTGGCTGCCGCTGCAGGTGAAGGCGCAGATCGAACGCGGCGAGCTGGGCCGCATCTACACGGCAAAGACCGGCTGGTACCGGCGCAAGGGCATTCCCGGCTGGGGCACGTGGTTCACGCAGCATGCCGAGTCGGGCGGCGGCCCGCTGATCGACATCGGCGTGCATATGCTCGACCTGGCGTTCCACCTGATGGGCGAGCCGAAGCCGGTGTCGGTGTACGGTTCCACGTACGCCGAGTTCGGTCCCCGCAAGAAAGGGATCGGCACGTGGGGCAAGCCGAACTGGAACGGCATCTACGACGTCGAGGATCTGGCGACGGCTCTGATCAAGATGGACAACGGCGCCTCGCTGACGCTCGAAGTGAGCTGGGCCGTCCACATGAATACGGACAGCAGCCCGTTTGTGCACCTGATGGGCACTGAAGGCGGAGCGTTCCTAAGCGGCAACCAGGGCAAATTCCTGACCGAACGCTTCGACCAGGCGATCGACGTGCCGCTCGTCGCGCCGCAGGACGACGAAGGGGCGCGCGTACGGCTCAGCCGCCACTTCCTCGAGTGCATCCGCGAGGGCAAGACGCCGTGGACGTCCGCCGAGACGGGGCTGCGCAGCAACCTGATCATCGACGCCATCTACGAATCCTCCCGCACCGGCGGCGAGGTCAAGCTCGACTGGAGCCTGTAACCCCCCTCCCGGCACCCGTCCGGCAGCCGCCCGGCCATCGCCCTGCAAGGTCCCTTCGGGTCTTGCAGGGCGATGTTTGCATGCGAAGCTCTTTCGCCTCCGCCCCTTATTATCGAAATCCCGCTCACTCAGGAAACGGCTGACGATCGACACATTCGCCCCAGTCTCTTATCGTCGAAATCCCACTTACTCAGGAGGGGGCGCTCGACGCTTTCCCTTCCGCTCCTTTTTATCGAAATCCCACTTGCTCAGGAAGCGGCTGCTGATCAACTCATTCGCCCCAGTCTCTTATCGTCGAAATCCCGCTCGCTCAGGAAGGGGGCGCTCGACGCTTTCCCTTCCGCTCCTTTTTATCGAAATCCCACTTGCTCAGGAAGCGGCTGCTGATCAACTCATTCGCTCCAGTCTCTTATCGTCGAAATCCCGCTTGCTCAGGAGGGGCGCTCGACGCTTTCCCTTCCGCTCCTTTTTATCGAAATCCCGCTCACTCAGGAAACGGCTGACGATCGACACATTCGTCCCAGTCTCTTATCGTCGAAATCCCGCTTGCTCAGGAGGGGCGCTCGACGCTGTCACTTTCGCCCCTTATTATCGAAATCCCGCTCGCTCAGGCGCGGACAGTGGCAGAACCCGTTTTTCCCCTTGAGCTTTCATTTCTGCAATTCAATCAAAGTCTCGATGTAGCCGTTACCAATTTGGACTGTGTCCGCAGATCGAATGTTTGAATGGGATGGTCGACGATATACAAACATGCGATTGTTCGCGTCCAATTCGTGAGGAATTTTGCGTAAAGCAATTGATATCAACACAACCTGAGCGAGAGGGATTTCGATCATAAGGAGACAAAGGAGCGCTCTGAACCGAGGGTCGGGGGGGAGGCCGGAGTCCTGAGCGAAAGGGATTTCGATCATAAGGAGACAAAGGAGCACTCTGAACCGCGGGTCGGGGGGG
>Ga0207789_1000056_pt1 | contig 122663 bp, 112 predicted proteins | sample HigsolmetaGSP12D_FD_184840 | JGI IMG/M metagenome (GOLD analysis project Ga0207789, IMG submission 184840) | High solid enriched microbial communities from the Joint BioEnergy Institute, USA - SP1-2-D (SPAdes) | ecosystem: Engineered > Bioreactor > SSF (Solid state fermentation) > Aerobic >... | reverse complement strand
AGATACCCCCAGTTTGGTTTTTATTTGTAGTATAACTTTATTATACCAAATACTGGGGGTATTTTTTTTCAATTTATTATACATATAATTATTTCGAATTTTCAGATTGACTTTTTCAGTGGCCCCGCGGTTACTCTATTGGACAGTTTTTGTTGATTGAACCACGGTTTTGTCTGAGAGCGGTTGCTCCATTAGACAGTTCTTACTGATTGACTCCCTGTTTTGTCCGAGAGAGTGGCTCTATTGGACAGTTACTTCTAATTGTTTCACTACTTGTCTGTGAAAGTCGTTCGAGTCCATTGAAAAATGCTAAATCTTACCGAACACCTATACAAATGTATATTATAATCAATTTTCTATATATTGTGGTAGCAACTTTATTTCGAATAGTTTTTCAGTGGAAGCATCCATTTACAGTAATTTTATAATAAAGTAAAATTAGTGTATTACTCCAAGGATTAGATTAGGGTTACCATAATAATAGAGAGTAAAAAAATATGTGTATAAATATTTAATGGCAGGAGCTGATGCAAATGATTCTAGGATCAATTGAAGCAGGCGGAACAAAATTTGTTTGTGGCATTGGAAATGAACAAGGAGAAGTATTGGAGCGGATATCGATTCCGACAAAAACACCAGATGAAACCATTCCTGAAGTAATCGAATTTTTTAAAAAACGAAAAGTGGAGGCCATCGGAATTGGCACTTTTGGTCCGATTGATGTGAAAAAATCGAGTCCAACCTATGGTCATGTTTTAAATACACCGAAACTGGCTTGGCAAAATTATCCGTTTTTGCAGACTGTGGCGGACGAATTACAAGTGCCGACCGGTTTTACGACAGATGTCAACGCGGCGGCACTTGGTGAATATCAATTTGGCGCTGCAAAAGGGCTAGACAGTTGTCTCTATATTACCGTAGGCACCGGAATTGGAGCGGGAGCAGTCGTGAACGGCGAGTTGCTTGAAGGATTGTCACATCCGGAAATGGGTCATATCATTGTCAGACGTCATCCGGATGATCACTTTGAAGGGAATTGTCCATTCCACAAAGATTGTTTTGAAGGCTTGGCAGCAGGCCCAGCAATTGAAAAAAGATGGGGGAAAAAGGGTATCGAATTAACTGACCGAAAAGAAGTTTGGGAAATGGAAGCTTATTATATCGCACAAGCTTTAGTCCAGTATATTATGATTCTTGTTCCAGAAAGAATTGTAATCGGGGGCGGTGTTGCTCATCAAGAATCCATTTTCCCACTGGTTCGAGAAAATGTAAAATCGTTGTTAAATGGTTATTTTACCCATCAAGAGTTAAACGAAAACATTGCCGATTATATTGTCGCACCAGGTTTAAAAGATAATGCCGGATTGGTTGGCGGATTGGTGTTGGCAAGACATGCGTTGGAAGAAAGGGAATAGAGGCTAATTATAAACGGATATGGATATATTGTTTTTTCATTAATATGTTCTGTCACTTACTCATTGGGTTTCCCTGGCATATTCTCTAATCATATTGAAAACAACGAGATAACGAAATATGATCGGATTGACTTTGCACTTTGACGATAAATATGCAGAAGTCGATGTCTGGGATAAGGGAAAAGGCATTAGTATAGGACATCCTATCTTCTCCTCGTAGTCTATTTTTTATATTTATATCAAAAGGTAAGAGTATCATTTTTCTTTCTTGATTCTTAAAAGCTTCTTAAGTATTCAACGTGAAAAAGCCTATGGGAGGAATGAACGGTTTGATTGGCCGATATTCTTTCCATAAGCTACTCCTACATATCATAACAACGCCGACACATGACCATAAAACAAGGTCGACAATTTAACTTTATAATAATTGCCAGTATATAAACGATCCTAGACTTGTGTTTTCTTTCAGCCTAAAAGATAGGAATTAATAAGATAATTAACGGAAACGAACGGTAAACTCCGTTATTATAAATGGCTTACTATTAACATGGATGGTGCCACCTAACTGCTCTACCAACCGTTTCGTAATCGTCAGACCAAGTAGACTATTCCCGTTGGACCTGCTTCTTTAATAGAAAAGGTGACTTTTTTGTATACTTTTTAAGAAAAATGAAATTAAAAAGGCAGCCAAAAAGTCAAAATGAAAGACTTTTTGGACAGCCCCTGTTCTCTACTAATTGGATTTGTATTTTGCCCGTAAGCGCCCAGTTGTAAAGGACAGTTCTTACTGATTGACTCCCTGTTTTGTCCGTGAGAATCGTTCTATTGGACAGTTCTCGCTGATTGACTCCCTGTTTTGTCCGTGAGAGCCGCTCTATTGGACAGTTTTTGTTGATTAGCCACCAGTTTTGTCCGTGAGCGCTTGCTCTATTGGACAGTTCTCGCTAATTGAGTCCCCGTTTTGTCCGTGAGAGCCGCCCTATTGGACAGTTTTTGTTGATTGGCCACCCGTTTTGTCCGTGAGAATCGTTCTATTGGACAGTTCTCGCTGGTTGACTCCCTGTTTTGTCCGCGATCGCCGCTCTATTGGACAGTTTTTATTGATTGAGCCTCGATTTTGTCCGTGAGAATCGTTCTATTGGACAGTTCTTGCTAATTGAGTACCCATTTTGTCCGTGAGAGCCGCTCTATAGGACAGTTCTCGCTGATTGACTCCCCGTTTTGTCCGTGAGAGCCGCTCTATTGGACAGTTTTCACTGATCAAATCCTCATTTTGTCCGTGAGAGCTTGCTCTATAGGACAGTTCCTGCTAATTGACTCCCTGTTTTGACCGTGAGAATCGTTCTATTGGACAGTTCTCGCTGGTTGACTCCCCGTTTTGTCCGTGAGAGTCGCTCTATTGGACAGTTTTCACTGATCAAATCCTCATTTTGTCCGTGAGAGCTTGCTCTATAGGACAGTTCTTGTTGATTGGCCACCCATTTTGTCCGTGAGAATCGTTCTATTGGACAGTTCTTGCTAATTGAGTCCCCATTTTGTCCGTGAGAGCCGCTCTATTGGACAGTTTTTGTTGATTGGCCACCCGTTTTGTCCGTGAGAATCGTTCTATTGGACAGTTCCTGCTAATTGACTCCCTGTTTTGTCCGTGAGAATCGTTCTATTGGACAGTTCTCGCTGATTGACTCCCCGTTTTGTCCGTGAGAGCCGCTCTATAGGACAGTTTTTTTTGATTAGCCACCCGTTTTGTCCGTGAGAGCCGCTCTATTGGACAGTTTTTGTTGATTGGCCACCAGTTTTGTCCGTGAGCGCTTGTTCTATTGGACAGTTCTCGCTGATTGACTCCCCATTTTGTCCGTGAGAGCCGTTCTATAGGACAGTTTTTGTTGATTGGCCACCAGTTTTGTCCGTGAGAGTTGCTCATTTGGATAGTTCTTGTTTGAAGAAATTCGACTTGAAAATATCTGGCGGGCGCAGAGGTTTTCAAGACTAATGACCGATTTACTACATCATAACAACCGAAAGACCCCATTCGAACAACAGATTCAGTTGGCCGATTTAAATTATGTTACAACAACTGTTTCTGGTGCAACTACCATCGCAGAAAATTATACAGATATTAGCGTCAAACTGCCGACAGAGTTACAAAAGATGTCAACTGCTATTAAATTATAAATAAATTCGGACAATGAATAAACTTATGGCTAGCTCGTGACAACATTTGCCCTGTCAAAAAACCGCAAAAAGTTATTGACATAAATGAATAATTGCTTATAATAAAAAATATCAATAATCATTAATTATAAAAAATTTGCAAAAACCATGATGGGGAAAAGTAGGATTCAGCTATTTTTTACAGAGAGCTTCGGTAGCTGAAAAGAAGCAAAAATACGAATCTGAACAATGGCCCTTGAGTTGCGTGCTGAACATAGTGGTGCTATTAGTAGGTTCCGCCGAGCTGGTACTCGTTACAAATACCTCGGTATTAAGGCAATTGCCGGCGTACTGATAGAGGCTGTATTGTGTGAGCATACAGTGAAATAAGGTGGTACCACGTGAATATAAACCACGTCCTTATCATAATTGATAATGACGTGGTTTTTTAATGCCTTGATCGCGATCGCATGTAAATATTAGCTAATAGTAAAAGTTAACTTTTGGTGCACCGGAATGTGAAGAAAAAAATTAATTTGGAGGAAATACAAATGACTGATTGTTTAGTGATTCAAACCGATTTTGGACTAAGTGATGGTGCGGTCGCTGCGATGTATGGTGTAGCGTTAAATGTGGATAAAGCCCTAAAAATATACGATTTAACTCACGAGATCCCGCAGTACAATATTTGGGACGCATCCTATCGATTATTTCAAACGATTACGTATTGGCCGGAAAATACAGTGTTCATTTCCGTTGTCGATCCGGGTGTCGGTTCGGAGAGGAAAAGCATTGTGGCAAAAACAGCGAACAACCATTATATTGTTACACCTGATAACGGGACGATTACTCATATTCAAAAATATATTGGCATCCAAGAAGTAAGGGAAATTGATGAACATATCAATCGCTTGCCAAATTCCGGTCATTCTTATACCTTTCATGGTAGGGATGTGTATGCTTATACTGGTGCACGATTAGCTTCTAGGAAAATCCATTTTCAAGAAGTAGGCCCGGTTCTCTCGACTGATTCCGTCGTTAAACTACCATTAACGGAGGCGGTCCTCGAAAACGGAACAATTAAAGGAAATATCGATGTTCTCGATGTTCGCTTTGGCAACCTTTGGACAAATATTGATCGTACTCTATTTTTACAATTTGATGTAAAATATGGAGATACATTTGAAGTCACCATTGAAAATTCAACAAGACAGGTCTATAAAAATATCATGACATTTGGTCGTTCCTTTGCCGATAGCCATTTAGGCGAGCCGCTTCTTTATGTCAACTCCTTAGATAAAATCGGTGTCGCCATAAATCAAGGTTCATTTGCAAAGGCTTATCATATTGAAGCCGGACTGAAATGGAAAATTACGATCCGAAAAGTGGTGGATATTAGCTATAATTGATTTTTCCAATGGACGGTTCCTAAATTCATTTAATAAGGTGAAAAATGGCGTTGACCGTATGATTTATGAAATTTGTTGGTTCCCATATTCTCAACTTTTAACAAAGGTCTAAAAAATTTTTACCGACAAGGGAGAGATACTCATGAATAAAAATGCATTATCCGTTCGTACAATTGTTGCAATCGGGATTGGAGCAGCTGTCTTTGTTATTTTGGGAAGATTTGCTTCGATTCCAACCGGGATTCCAAATTCCAATATTGAGGTGACGTATGCCTTTTTAGCACTAATGGCAGTGATTTTCGGACCGGTTGCCGGTGGACTTATCGGCTTAATCGGTCACGCATTGAAAGATTTGATCTTCTACGGTTCCATTTGGTGGAGCTGGGTTGTTGTCAGTATGTTGGTTGGGTTTTTATTCGGATTGATTTCGAAAAAACTGGATATTGAATCCGGTGAATTTGGGAGACAAAAGATCATAACGTTTAACTTGGTTCAGGTTGGCGCACAAGCACTGGGCTGGTTCTTGTTGGCACCGGTTTTGGATATTGTTATTTACGCAGAACCGACCAGTAAAGTGTTTATCCAAGGGCTCGGTGTTGGTATTTCCAACATGGTCACAGTCGGGATTCTCGGTACATTGCTACTTGTTCTTTACGCAAAAACCAGAACAAAAACGGGGAGCTTGGAACGAGAATAATCTAAGTAAAAACCGGAAGCTAGGATTGAGGATAATTTTTAGAAATATCGGCATCAGCAAATTCAACAACAAAATGTATGCAGGAGATTGACAATGAAAAAACCAGTCATAGAGTTTCAAAATTATTATTTCAGATATGATAGTCAAAAACAACCAACATTAAAAAATATTAATCTTACCATCTATGAAGGGGAAAAGGTTTTAATTGTCGGTCCATCCGGATCAGGAAAAAGCACCATTGGCCATTGTATCAATGGGCTTATTCCATTTTCATATAAAGGGGAAATCAAAGGCAGTTTGAAAATTATGGGAAAAGAGGCAAGAGATTTGGGTATTTTCCCCATATCAAAAATGGTAGGGACGGTTTTACAAGATCCGGACGGGCAGTTCATCGGATTATCTGTCGGGGAGGATATTGCTTTTTCCCTGGAAAATGATTGTATAGCACAACCGAAGATGGTTGAGACTGTAAAAGAAGTGGCGGCCATGGTAGATATGGATGCATTTCTAGATGCGTCCGTTCACCATTTATCAGGCGGGCAAAAGCAGCGAGTTTCTTTGGCAGGTGTCATGGTTGATCACGTCAATATCCTTCTTTTTGATGAACCGCTGGCTAATTTAGACCCAGCAACTGGAAAGCATGCCATTCATCTGATTGATCAAATTCAAAGTGAAACGAATACAACGGTGGTTATTATTGAACATCGTTTGGAAGATGTCTTGTATCGCCATGTTGATCGAATTATTGTTATGGATGACGGAAAAATTTTGGCAGATCAGAACCCGAATGAATTGCTTTCTACGGATATTTTGGAAAAAGTAAAGATTCGTGAACCGCTTTATTTGAAGGCGATAAAGTATGCAGGCGGGACCATTACAAAGGAGTTGGAACCGGCTGATTTTTCACGTTTTCAGGCGGAGACGTTTCGCGAGCCGCTTAGAAAATGGTATGAAGAAGTGAGATTGAACGAAGCGCCGCCGGAAGTAGAGCCAATTCTAGAATTAAAACAGATTTCATTCGGCTACACGCCAAACAAAGACACGATTCACGACATATCTTTGACGATAAATAAGGGAGATATGGTTAGTATTGTCGGAAAAAACGGTGCGGGAAAATCAACTATTTCGAAATTGATTTGCGGATTTGAAACTCCCAGATTCGGAAAAATTATTTTCGCAGGCAAAGATATTACTAATGAATCGATATCAGAACGATCGTTAAAAATTGGAATGGTTCTACAAAATCCAAATCATATGATCTCAAAACATATGATCTTCGATGAGGTGGCATTGGGGCTTGTTGCTAGAGGTGTACCGGAAGCAGAGATCCGTGAGCGGGTGGAGGAGACGTTGAAAATATGTGGACTGTACCCGTTTCGTAATTGGCCAATTTCTGCCCTCAGTTTTGGTCAAAAAAAGCGAGTATCCATTGCATCGATTCTCGTGTTGCAGCCGGAATTGATTATTTTGGATGAACCAACAGCAGGCCAAGATTTCCGTCATTATACCGATATAATGGAGTTTTTAATGGAACTCAATCGAAACGGACTCACGATTTTATTGATAACCCATGACATGCATTTAATGTTGGAATATACGGATCGGACCATAGTTTTGTGTGACGGAACGAAAATTGCCGATGATCAGAGTGTCCGGATTTTATCAGATCCGGACTTGATTGAACAGGCAAACTTGAAAGAAACATCACTTTTTGAATTGGCAACAAAAACCGGTTTTTCAGATCCGATCAAATTTGTTGAACGATTTATTGCATATGATCGGGAGGTTAGAAACCATGGCAAATGAAATGCTTAGCTATATTGACCGAACTTCCCCGATCCATCGCCTGACCGGTGCGACGAAATTAGTTTGTTTTATATTATGGTCAACCGCTGCTATGTTGACCTATGACACCCGAATTCTTTTATTTTTATTTATTGTAAGTGTAGTCATTTTTTATGTTTCTAAAATTAAGTTACAAGACATTTTATTCGTGTTAATTTTTATTCTCGTGTTCTTGCTTATTAACAATATAGCCATTTATCTTTTTTCACCACAAGAAGGGGTTAAAATTTATGGAACAAGTCATGTGTTGTTTGAAATTGCCGGTAGATATAATCTGACGTTGGAGCAACTGTTTTACCAACTGAATATTACATTAAAATATTTGACCGTCATACCAGCGGCGCTCTTGTTTATTGTAACGACACACCCCAGTGAATTTGCCGCTTCTTTAAATCGGATTGGTGTAAGTTACCGGATTGCTTATGCTGTATCGCTTGCTTTACGTTATATTCCCGATGTTCAGCGGGATTTCCGTAATATTGCCAAGGCACAACAAGCTCGTGGACTCGATATGTCAAAAAATGAAAATTTCTTGAAGCGGATAAAGAATGCATCAGCCGTCTTGGCACCGTTAATTTTATCAAGTCTTGAAAAAATTGAGATTATTAGTAACGCAATGGAATTACGCGGATTCGGGAAAAAGAAAAAGCGAACATGGTATAATGCCCGGCCATTTCAGAAGCAGGATTACATCGTGGTTATTTTATTCGTTCTGCTGCTTATTGCAACCTTACTGATTACCTACTATGACGGCAGTCGATTTTACAATCCGTTTGTTTAAAAGATTTGTTTTTTGGGATGGAACTTATGATAAGCTCTAGTGTTTAGTTTGGGTTGATATGGCAAATGATAAAACTACAAACCCGGGGGAGTGACCTCACTACCCCGGTCATAAACTTTCCATAAAAGGCATTGATTAAAAATCTCCCAAACAGCTTTAACCAAGATAAAATTTGTTAAATATCTCCTATACAGACTTTCAATCGTTCTAGTTGCTACCGTCCCCACTCCAACCGCTCTTTCTGCAACCTATGATAGTAGGCAACGGAAATTGCGGCCATTCCGGATGCAAAGGCAAAACCATGAACACCACCTTCCAGTTCGGCAATGGTATCTTCCAACACTTTCCGCGTTGGATTTCCTGAACGGGTTTAGTCAAAAGGACCAAACGAATCGAACTGTTCTTGATGAAAAGTGGAAGAATAGTAGACAGGCGGATTTACTGCTTTAGTTTTATCATCCAGAAAACGATCTTAAGAAATTAGTTTTGTTTCAAATTCATGATTTTTTTGCTCATTGTACACTTACCCCCTCACTTAATGCCACCAATGCATGTTCCAAATCCGCCTTCAAATCTTCAATATGTTCAATGCCGACTGAAAACCGTAATAATCGATTATCAACACCGTTTTTCATCCGGGTTTCTACCGGAATATCGGCATGGGTTTGGGTAGCCGGATAGGTAATAAAACTTTCAACCCCACCGAGACTTTCGGCAAAAGTAATCAACTTCAAATTTCGTAAAAAGGGGTCGACCCATTCTTCTTTTGCTAATCGAAACGACACCATGCCCCCCTTGTTTGGGTAGAGAACATCGGTCACTTCAGACCTGTTATGTAAAAATTCAACTACCTGTTTTGCATTGTTTTGATGTGCTTCCATACGTAAAGCTAAGGTTTTTAAACCACGAATTAACAGCCAACCGTCAAAGGGGGATAAAACTGCGCCAGCCGCATTGTGATTCGTCGCAAGCTGTTCACAAATTTCTTTGCCCTTTGCAACAACAAACCCTGCCAACACGTCATTATGACCACCAATATATTTTGTCGCACTATGGATCACGATATCCGCTCCGTCCACGATTGGCTTTTGCAAATAAGGGGTTAAAAAGGTGTTATCCACAATGAAAAGCAAGTGATGCTTTTTGGCAATGTGGGCAACTTTTTTTATGTCAGTTTCAATCATTAACGGATTTGTTGGTGTTTCTATGAAAATTGCTTTTGTCTTTTCGGTGATTGCATCTTCTAACCCGGTATAATCATTCACTTTCACATAAATGGTATTGATCCCATACGATTCTTTATATTGGTTGAACAAGCGGTAAGTTCCGCCGTATAGGTCATTGAAGCTAAGCAGTTCATCATCTTTTTGAAAAAGGGAGAGGACGAGCTGAATCGCCGCCATCCCCGAACTACAGGCAAAAGCTTGATCCCCTTCTTCCAATTTTGCAAAATTCTCTTCTAATAAGGCTCGTGTTGGATTTTTTGTCCGTGTATAATCATACCCTGTGGATAAACCAATTCCTTCGTGACGATAGGCTGTGGATAAATAGATAGGTGGATTAACTGCTCCGGTTGTCTGTTCACTCCGATTGCCAATTTGCACTAATTTTGTTTGAATATGTTGATTTGCCAAGCTTGATTCCTCCTCGTATCCCCGCATTTTTGGAAAATAAAAAGGACTTCTATAAGAAGAAGCCCAAATGATTCCAAAGTTTCTTCTTATCTTTCAGGTATTTCACCTGCTGGAATTAGCACCGTGTTCGACAAATGACCGGTTGCTGAGGCGTCATCGGGCCAGTCCCTCAACCTCTCTTGATAAGATTACGATATTCAGTTCAATAAACGATTTTATTTATTCTAATTTACAATATCTTTTTAAAATAATCAAGAGGAAATTCGGAGTATATACATTCCTTATATGGGAATCGTTTATTAATAAGAAAAGTATCTAAAGAAAACAAACATAGCTGCCCACATGGACAATAGGCGGCTCTTTTTCTAAAAATTTGACCAATATTAGAGCAGGTTTCAAGGACAGTTTGGCTCTCTGTCGTCCTAAAAATTTTCAATAAGGCAGGTCTCAAGGATAATTTGAAGCTCTGTTTCCACAAAAAAGTCCAATACCGACACTTATGGATCGTTTGGCGATTTCTGAATTTTTTATGAAAGCACAAACTTTTCTAAAGCATGGGCCACCCCATCATCATCATTCGTTTTTGTTATAAACTTCGCATGACTTTTTACAAAATCCGTGGCATTCCCCATAGCAATGCTTGTTCCGGCAGCCTTGAACATCGATAAGTCATTTAGATTATCCCCGATTGCGACAGTATCTGCTTGTGGAATTTGTAAGTGATTTGCGAGGAAAAGGAGGGCATTTCCTTTACTAGCTTGTTTATTTCCTACCTCAACGGTTAGATGGCTGCCGTTTGTTATTGAAATATCGTCACGTTCAGAAAGCCGCTGTTGCAAACGATTTAGTCTTTCCTCATCCAAACTGACTGTATACATTTTATATGGATCTAACATTGAAAAATTCAGCTCGCCAAAATCTGAGACGCTCAATAAATAGTTTTGGTCATTTTGAATTTGAACCATTTGCTCAACCATTGGTCCGAAAACAGGGTCTTCTTTAAAGCGATTCAGTTCCGCGTACAAATATTCTCTACGTGTTTTATCAATGAAAATACCTTTATTTGTATAGATTTCATAATATAATTGAAAACCATTAAATATGTCCATAATTTCTTTCAATATATGTACAGGGATTGTTAGTATTTGTAAGAGTTTGTTATGGAAAACAACAGCTCCGTTTCCGGCAATAATAGATGCTTCGAGGTTAATTTTTCTTATAATTTCTTGAATATCTTGTAAGGCGCGGCCTGAACAAAAAGTAACGATATGACCTTGTTTTTGTGCTTCTAAAATAGCATGACAATTGTTTTCACTGATCGTATGATTGTTAGAAAAAAGGGTACCATCCATATCAATTGCAATAAGTTTCATCATATCTCTCCTTGTATCCTTTTTCGAATTAATAAAATTGGTGCCATCATTATTTTACCATACTATTTGTCGTTTTTTCCGTTTCTATCTTCAATCCACAACACAACATAATAAGTTATTCACATTTTTTTAAAAAAATGAGCAAGTTCGGTTCTTTTTGACCGTTAATGTGGATAAACCAAACTGGGCAAATTTACCAAATGTGGATAAACCGTATTTCCACAATACTACCAGATATTGATAAATTAACACCTCATATGTTCTACCTTCCACCCTTTCCACTTCTACCTTCAAATATGTTATGATGAAAGTAATCACAATGATGTAATGGAGGTATTTTTATGATCCGCTTTGGAATTATCGGAACCAATTGGATTACCGAAAAATTTATTGATGCAGCTTCTAATATAGAGGATTTTTCGCTCGTAGCTGTATATTCACGTACCGAGGATAGGGCAAAAGAGTTTGCAGCAAAATTTGATGTAACCCATACGTTTACCGATTTAGAAACAATGGCAAAAAGTGATGTGCTTGATGCGGTTTATATTGCCAGTCCAAACTCACTTCATGCAGAACAATCGATTCTTTTTTTACAACACGGAAAACATGTTATTTGTGAAAAACCACTAGCTTCCAATTTAAAAGAAGCAGAAGCAATCATTCAGACGGCAAAAGCACATAATGTGGTTTTCATGGAGGCATTAAAAACAACTTTTGTCCCAAGTTTTCTAAGCATCAAAGAAAATTTACATAAAATCGGTACGGTACGCCGTTACTTTGCTAATTTCTGCCAATATTCATCACGTTATGATAAATATAAAGAGGGAATTGTGTTAAATGCTTTTAATCCGGCCTTTTCTAATGGCTCATTAATGGACATTGGTGTGTATTGCATTTATCCGATGGTAGCTTTGTTTGGCGAACCAACTGATCTGCGTGCCAATGGGTATATGCTTGAATCCGGTGTTGATGGCGAGGGAACGGTTATTTTTTCCTATCCGGAAATGGAAGGGGTTGTCTCTTTCTCAAAAATTTCCAACTCATTTATTCCGTCTGAAATTCAAGGGGAGAAAGGAACCATTGTTATTGATAAAATTTCAACTCCATCAAAAGTTGAAATTCATTATAATGATGGAACTGTTGAGGATATTAGTCGCCCACAAGTCGAAAACACAATGTATTATGAAGCAAAGGAATTTATTGAGCTAATTAAAGAAAACGAGAAGGAATCGCCAATCAATACATTTGCCAATTCTTTAACCACAAGCAAATTAATGGAAATGGCAAGGAAGCAAATGGGTCTAGTCTTTCCGGCTGACCGGGATTAATAAAGGAAGCTATTCGGATTAGCCTAGAATATGTTTGTAAAAAGAGAAGAATCATTTGCAGGGGATCATTGATTGGCCCCCCTGCTTTGAGAACGCAATCCCGAATTTGTTTCTAAAAACTTTTCCATTTCTTTCGTATATCCTGCTAAAATGACGATAAATAAATATACTATATAAGGATAAAAAATTGAAGAAAGAAACAAGAAACAATAAATATTGAAGAACCTAAGTAGCAACCAAAATATTAAACATCACAAGATATTGTGGTTTTACATGATACGCAAACCCTGTATGTGGGATAAGAATATCAAATGGGCTTTTTGGGTGTGAACCAAGAATCTAGCAATCACTTAAAGAGCCCCTTTTTTTAAAACAGCTAACGAACATTATACGAAAAGTAAGACATGAAAAAAAGTCCCTTTAATGAGGGACTATTATGTATATCAAGGCTAACGAATGGAATGAAAAACCCAAATAAAGGTCATGGTTAGCGGTTTTCGCCTATTTTCCACCCAACTATTTGTTATGTTTTTAATGTGTCAATCAGGAGATGTGAATGAAATTGTGTTCTATCTGCTTTTGGTTGCGGTGTTCTATTTTTCTCTCATCTTGTTGCAGCTGTTTAATCAACGAAAAGGATTCACAACTTTTCCCAAAAATTACAAGAACTGCAATCAAATAGAACTATATTTGGTATTTCACCAAGTTTTGTTCCATTTCTTTTGAACGACGGCTGAGCTCTTCTGCAGTTTCTTTCAACTCTGTAAAAATTTGCAACTGAGATTCTGCAGTGGCGGCAAGTTCTTCACTGGCCGCAGCTGTTTGCTCTGATACTTGTGATGTATGGACAATAGATTTTACCGTTTGATCTTTTGCCATGCTCATTTGTTCGATAGCATCTTTCATATCATTTATTTTTCGAATGATTGAATTAATACTGTCTGCAATATTTTTAAAAGAGCCATCTGTTTGGTTAACAGCCGTAAATTGCTCTTCAGAAATATTTTTCATGTCATGAACTGCTTGAATAGCTTCTTGGGAATCTTTTTGAATGCTGGTCATCATGTTAATAATTTGCTCTGTAGAAATTTTACTTTGATCAGCCAATTTTCGCACTTCATCTGCCACAACCGCGAAACCTTTCCCTGCTTCACCGGCTCTGGCTGCTTCAATAGCGGCATTCAATGCTAACAAATTGGTTTGATCGGCAATATCTTTAATTGTACCGACAAAAGTCTCAATATCTTTTAAAGTAAGTGTTAAATTATTTACGGTTGTAAATATTTTTTCTGATGATAATTGGTTGCTCTCAGACTTTTCTCGTAAAATCCCTACCATTTCCAAACCTTGTTTATTTAAATGATTCACAGTTTTAGTTTCATCCATAATCGAATGATACCCATCTGTGACAACAGAAATATGCTCGGATAATTGTTCCATAACTTGCACACTTTTTTCCGCATCCACCACTTGGTCAGAGGCGCTAACGGCAATTTCATTAATCGTATCGGATAATTCCTTAATGGATGTTACAGCCTCATTTGTTTCATTTGAAATATGCTCTGAAGCTTGCAAAAAGGAATTAGCATGATTTAATGAACCTGCAATAACAGAACGCATTTGTGAAGTGATAGAATTTAAATGCTCGACAATTTTTTTTAAAGCTTTATTTTTTCCTGCTTCTATTTCAATTGAAAAATTCCCATCTTTTATTAAAGTTAATAATTCCATAAATACATTTGCTGATTTGGTTACTGATTTCATTAAGAAAACAAATAACAAGGTACTTAAAATAAGATTAGATAAACTAAATAGAATCATCAATACAAAAAGACTTAAAGAATTATTGAAAAGGTGAATGATAAAACCTAAAAGGCAACCGAGGCCGATACTTAAAATGAGAATGGTAGAACTGGTACTTGTCACAATGTTTTTTATCAGCAGAGCTGCCTTAGATGTGCTTTTTTCTGATTGTCCGTTCATTTGAATATTTCCTCCATAAATTGTTGATGCACTGCTTCATATTTAGCTTTACGTCTTTCGCAGTCTTATAGTTAAGTATATCATGGGTCATAAAGATATACTATATGACAAAAAATAAAAACTAACAAAATATGAATCTTATATAGATTTAAGTACATATTCCACTGAAAAAGTGCGTTAAATAGTCTTACTAAACACTGTATTAGATGTATTTCCACGGTTTAACCTACTATATATTTTAATAATGAACTTGTTCATTTTCAGTGGCCTCATAAGTATCGGGGCCACTGAAAAACTACTTGGAATAAGTTCACGAACACAATATATAGTATGATAAATCACAAAATTACTCTTAGACATGGTGGCAAGAGAAATTATTTTGCACTTTTTCAGTGGTCTCAAGTATCTTTTGAACATGTTGATTGACTCCCAAAGAATCATGGATTATATTGTATATAAGTTAATAATCTTTGTAGGAGATGAAGGGATTCACACAAAGGCTAGACCATTTTTTCTAGAATGGCAGGCTTACGTATGGATCTTTTTTTATTGCATAATTTATAGTATCGTTGTTTTCTTTTGGGGATTAGAATCATAATACATGAAAGAAGGTATTAGAGAATGAATAAAAAGGTAATCCCAGCTATTTCATCAATAAAAAATTTAGAAAAGTTTATCACAAGTTCATATGAAGTTGGTGTCATATTAGACAGTCATATTGCCCAATTAAAGAATATTAAAGATTTGGCAGATAAATATGGAAAAAAATTGATGTTTCACATGGATCTTATTGAAGGGATAAAAAATGATGAAAAAGGAACGGAATTTATTTGCCAAGAGTTTCGACCATATGGATTAATCTCTACAAAAGCGAATGTGATTCGAAAAGCAAAACAGAAGGGGATCCTCTCTATCCAACGTATGTTTTTAATTGATTCACATGCGGTTGAACAAAGTTATCGTCATATAAAAGTGACACAGCCTGATTATATTGAGGTTTTACCCGGTACATTGCCAGGAATGATTCGGGAAGTGGCCGCAAAAACAAAAATACCGATCTTGGCGGGTGGTCTCATTCGAAAACCAGAGGAAGTGGAAAAAGCAATTGCAGCAGGAGCGACAGCGGTTACCACATCTGCCAAGAACTTGTGGGATATTTATGAAAAAACTTAATAAAGTGAACTTATTCTTGGTGGTTTTTTTCTTTTTATTGCTGGTTGCGGGTTGTCCCGATTTTCTCTGAAATCACAAACGCTGTTTTTGTAAAGCCTCTTCACTGATTGTTGGTTGAATGATTTGTGGTATACAAACGGTGTCTCTTCATACAGACATTACAATTTAGCTTGCCACATCCTTTTTCAAACAGAAAAGATTCGCAACCATGAATGAAAAGCCTTTCCACAGAAAAAAGTAAAAATAAACAATTGACACCGCTTTCAAACATTGCTATTATGGAAATAAGTTAATAGTCGTGAGGAGAAACGGAGACACATAGATTCCCTTTATACTTTTATAAAGGTTTATCTATGTGTCTTTTCTTTTTGTATTAACGTTTTTTTTCAATATATACACGGGGATAAAGAGATTTTCCACATGATTATTAACAAATACGAATAAAATGGAAGGAAGGGTTGTCCATGTCGGCATTTTTGGGAGAATTGATCGGAACGGCAATTCTGATAATTATTGGGGGAGGTGTTGTGGCTGGAGTGACTTTAAACAAGTCGAAAGCAAACGGCGGCGGTTGGGTGGTCATCACACTTGCTTGGGGGCTTGCTGTGACCATGGGTGTTTTTGCTGTTGGGAACTATAGTGGGGCCCATTTAAATCCAGCAGTTACATTCGCCTTTGCAATAACCGGTGATTTTCCGTGGAAAGATGTTCCTGTGTATATTTTAGCCCAAATGTTGGGGGCCATTGTCGGTGCAACCATTGTCTTCTTTCATTATTTATCTCAATTTAAAGCAACGGCGGATCAATCAACGAAACTTGGCGTTTTTTCAACAATTCCGGCGATTAGACATACATTTTCAAACTTATTATCAGAAATTATTGGTACATTTATTTTAATTTTTGGGTTATTATTTATTGGAGCCAATAAATTTGCGGAGGGATTAAATCCGTTAGCTGTTGGTTTGTTGATTGTAGCGATTGGTATGGCACTTGGTGGTACAACCGGTTATGCGATAAATCCGGCTCGGGATTTGGGTCCAAGAATCGCTCACTTTATTTTACCCATCCCCGGAAAAGGAAGTTCCGATTGGGAATATGCGTGGATTCCAGTAGTCGGTCCGCTTTTGGGTGGAGCGCTCGGTGGCCTTACTTATAATGCATTATTTTTAGGAGAAATATCTGTATATTTATGGATTACCCTTGCTATTACAGCTATTATTATCTTTTTATCATATGCCACAAGGGATCAGGTGGAAGAGGAAAATTAATCCATTTCTGTTTAAAAATTATTCAAAGTTCTTTTATGGAGGGGAATAGAATGGAGAAGTTCATTTTAGCGATTGATCAAGGAACGACGAGTACGCGGGCAATTTTATTTAATAAAACAGGGCAAATTGTTCATGTTGCCCAACAGGAGTTTACACAAATTTTTCCACAACCGGGGTGGGTTGAGCACAATGCAAATGAAATATGGGGCTCGGTTTTAGCCGTTATGGCAACTGTATTGGCTGAAGTGAATGTAAAACCGGAACAAATTGCCGGAATCGGGATTACCAATCAACGGGAAACAGCTGTTGTTTGGGATAAAGAAACAGGTAACCCGATATATAATGCGATAGTCTGGCAATCTCGGCAAACGGCACAAATATGTGAAGAGTTAAAGGAACAAGGTTATGAACCGTTATTTAAGGAAAAAACAGGGTTATTGATTGATGCGTATTTTTCTGGAACAAAAGTAAAGTGGATTTTGGACCATGTTGAAGGAGCAAGAGAAAAGGCTGAACAAGGAATGTTGTTATTCGGTACCATTGATACTTGGTTGATTTGGAAATTATCTGGCGGTAAGGCTCATGTGACCGATTATACGAATGCTTCGAGGACATTAATGTACAATATTTATGAATTAAAATGGGACGATGAGTTATTGGATATTTTAGGTGTACCAAAAAGCATGTTACCGGAAGTTCGTCCTTCATCGGAAATTTATGCCAATACAATTGATTATCACTTCTTTGGTCATCAAGTACCGATTGCTGGGGTGGCAGGGGATCAGCAAGCTGCTTTGTTCGGGCAGGCCTGCTATCAAGAAGGAATGGCAAAAAATACGTATGGTACGGGCTGCTTCATGTTGATGAACACCGGTGAAAAGGCGGTAAAATCTGAAAACGGGTTGCTGACGACGATTGCTTGGGGCTTGGATGGAAAAGTAGAATATGCGCTAGAAGGAAGTATTTTTGTCGCTGGTTCAGCAATTCAGTGGCTGCGGGACGGTCTGCGCATGTTTAAAGAAGCTAAAGAATCAGAAGTATATGCTGCCCGTGTTTCCTCAGCGGAGGGAGTATATATGGTCCCTGCCTTTGTCGGGTTAGGCACACCTTATTGGGATAGTGATGTCCGTGGGGCTGTATTTGGTTTAACTCGTGGAACTTCAAAAGAACATTTTATTCGGGCAACATTGGAATCGCTCGCTTATCAAACGAAGGATGTCTTGTCAGCAATGGAGCAGGACTCTGGTATTGCATTGAAAACATTGCGAGTTGATGGGGGTGCTGTTCAAAATAATTTCCTTATGCAGTTCCAAAGTGATATTTTAAATGTACCTGTAGAACGTCCAATTATTAGTGAAACAACTGCACTCGGTGCTGCTTATTTGGCCGGTTTAGCAGTCGGTTATTGGGAAAGTCAAGAGGAAATTGCCAAACAATGGGCAATTGATAATAAATTTGAACCGGGAATGTCTGATTCCGAGCGGGAAAAACTGTATGAAGGTTGGAAAAAGGCGGTTCATGCAGCGATGGCGTTCAAATAAGACCGGCCATTTTTCAAGTGGAAATGCAGTTCGATTTAAGGTTGATGGTCTGGAATTCAATGGTTGAGATGAGAGATAGGGTTTGAAACTTTCCAGACAAAAATGTAATATGGTCTGGAACTCAACGGACAAGATTTAAGACCAGAATTCAAAAAATTTCCTAAGCAAAAATGGAACAATATGTTTTAGAATGTGATATATTAATAATAAGTTAATATTCGGTATGAGTTGTGGAGAAACCAAATGACATTGCCCTTTGTGGTAAATGGTTATTTGGTTTCTCCTTTTTTATACGTTAAGAATGTATAAATTTCCAGCAAAGAAGCGAATTCGACGTAGTGGGAAATTTAAAGGATTAAGTATAAGCGCAACTATGGCTCTGTCGACGCCTGAAGGCTCGGCTGTCGCCGATTTTTCTTTACTATAAAAACTGTGCATATGGAGGGAACTACTTTGCAAATACCATTTTCCTATTTTTCCAGAGAAAAAATAATCGAACAAATGAAGTCCAATCCATACGATTTGTTAATCATCGGTGGAGGGATTACCGGTGCGGGAATTGCATTGGATGCTGCCAGTCGCGGTATGAACGTTGCTTTAGTCGAGATGCAAGATTTTGCCGCGGGAACATCAAGTCGATCGACCAAATTGGTTCACGGTGGGCTGCGTTATTTAAAACAGCTTCAAGTTGGGTTAGTTGCGGAAGTAGGTAAGGAGCGGGCCATCGTTTACGAAAATGGACCGCATGTGACGACGCCGGAATGGATGCTCCTTCCCTTTTATAAAGAAGGGACCTTTGGCAAATGGTCGACATCCCTTGGTTTAAAGGTATACGACTTTTTAGCCGGGGTGAAAAAATCAGAACGGCGGAAAATGTTATCTCGAGAGGAGGCATTAAAGAAAGAGCCTTTGTTGAAAAAAGCTGGTTTACTTGGTGGCGGTTATTATGTTGAATATCGGACCGACGATGCTCGACTGACCATTGAAGTCATGAAAAAAGCGGCGGAAAAAGGTGCCCATATTGTGAACTACACGAAAGCTGTTCAATTTCTATATCAGGATAAAAAAATGATAGGGGTTGTTTGTGAAGATGTATTAACAAAACAAAAATTTCATATCAAAGCAAAAACGATTGTAAATGCCACCGGTCCATGGGTCGATGAGGTACGAAACAAGGATTATTCGAAAAACAATAAACGGCTCCAATTGACGAAAGGAGTTCATATTGTCATTGACCAAACAAAATTCCCGTTAAAACAAGCTGTTTATTTTGACACACCGGATGGTCGAATGGTGTTTGCCATCCCACGGGACGGAAAGGCATATGTAGGTACGACCGATACTTTTTACAGTGATGATCCGATACGGCCGTATATAACGGAAGAGGATCGTGAATATCTGTTAAAAGCGATCGACTTTATGTTTCCGGATGTGGGCGTTCATGAAGAGGATATTGAATCAAGCTGGGCAGGTGTTCGTCCGCTCATTTATGAGGAAGGAAAAGATCCGTCTGAAATTTCCCGGAAAGATGAAATTTGGGAATCGGACAGCGGCTTAATTACGATTGCCGGGGGTAAATTAACCGGATACCGAAAAATGGCGGAAAATGTTGTTGATCTTGTTGTCAAACGTTTTGCTAAAGAAGGACGTAATTTTGGATCATGCAGAACAAAAACATTGCCGATTTCAGGCGGAGACATCGGTGGTTCCTACAAATTCGAATCGTTTATCGCAAAGGCGGCTGATCAAGCTGTATCATATAGGTTTACGAAAGAGGAAGGAAAGCAACTGGCAAGACTATATGGCTCCAATGTCGAAACCGTTTTTTCGTATGGCCAGCAATTTGAACAATTGAAAGAATGTCCGCTGCCGAGAATCTTATATGCCCGTCTTATGTATGCCATTGAACACGAAATGGTAGTTAAACCGGTCGATTTCTTTATCCGGAGAACCGGTGCTGTATACTTTCATATTCACATGGTGGAAACTTGGAAAGAGCCTGTTCTCCAATGGATGGCACAACATTATGGATGGGATGAAAACGAGATGGAACAATATAGAAAAGAATTAGATGATGAAATTCAAAAAGCTCGCTTCCCAGTTTAATAAGTGTATGTAAGGGAGTTTCGGCCTAATTAAAAAAGGTTGGATGAAACGGGAATAGTGATTTAAAACAAAGACTTTCATCCAACCTATTGGATTTCTTCATGAACCATAAGGTTTCTAGGTGCTAATCATCTCCTAATCATTCTTCTATTAATGTACGCATAAAATGCTCCACAGCTAGTGATACGTTATTCATTTTCCTTTTTTCACTTTTCTGTTTGCCTTTTTGGGCTGTTAACCTTTTTTCAAGATCTACCATTTACAAAGTTGTCCTTCAAATGGTGCTGTTGTACACATATAATAAAAAGTGAAGACAGTTTTGAAAACTTTGTTGTCATTTCCCCAACTGTAAACGGCGAGTCAAGGATTCCCTCAAATTTTCAGTAAACAGAGAAGTATGTGAGAGAAGGAATGGTCCAAGTGCATTCGATTCGTTCATGCAAACCAATGTTTCTTCCTCAGTTATTGTGTTAACTAAGTTTTTAATTCGGAATTCTGACTTAAATCCATTGGTGATTGCCAATTGACTAAACCTAAGCGTCCTTTTGATTTAATAATAATAATGCTGAAGATAGGCTAAAGTAAAAATAAAAGAAAAAAGGGGATATTTAGGTGATATTCAAAAGGCAAGTGACACTTTTAAAAGAACTCATTTACAGTAGAAAATATAATTCTGTTCAGCATTATGCGGAGTTATTTCGGGTATCTACACGAACTATTCATTTTGACCTAAATGTACTCGAAGATATTGTTAAGGAGTATCATTGTAGAATTGTGAAGAAACCGGGTAAAGGAATACTTTTGGAAGGAAAAGAAAATGATAAAAATAAATTGTTGCATAGTCTTCAGAACTATTCCCATTTTTCCAATCTTTCACCAGCAGAAAGGCAAATTCAAATATTAGAAAAGCTCGTTAATGAAGAACGCTTGTCATACAAACTTTTATCTCAAAAATACTTTGTGAGTCGTACTTCGATTGCAAAGGATTTTAAGGTGATTAAAGAAATGTGTTATAAGGAAGGTGTTCTTCTAGAATATGATAATGATGGAACGTTTTTGGTCGGTCGTGAAAAAAACTTGCAAAGTCTCCTAAAAAAGCTGTATTTGAGAAAGTTTGAACAAAATTATTATCGTTTCCCTAATAATTTGATTGAATATAAACAGTTTTTAGTGGATACCGATAATAGCATCCCACATTCTTTTATTGAGGAAACATTTAATATTGTTTGTACCATCGGAGAAAAATACAATTTGGCCGATCATTATTTAATTAGTTTACAGAATACATTAATCGTTCTTTGCTTACGGGTTTATCGGAATAAACATAATGAAAAGATAAATGGTTATGTCTTTGAAAAGGTCCAACAGTTGGGAACATATTTTGTTGCGAATGAAATTGCAGAAGAAATCCAAAAAAAGTTGAACATCTCATTATCAGAAGAAGATATTGTTTACATTAATGAAAGTTTAATTGCCAATGGAATTGAGAATTTAAATATAACCAGCAATCATGGTTATTATAGTAAGTTAGTTCAAGATTTAATAAAGAAATTCAGCAAAATTATCAATACGAACTTAACTAAGGATAAGAAATTATACAAAGGGTTATTAACACATATTGTTCCGATGATCTATCGTCTAAACAATAATATCCGTTTGCAAAATCCCTTAATTAAGGAAATTAAGAAACAATATTCGGTCATGTTTAATATCACTTGGTTTGTTCTAGTAGACTTGGAATCAGAATTAAACATTCATATTCCAGAAGATGAAATTGGTTTTATCATGGTCCACTTTCAATCAGCCTTGGAGCGGCATGAAGATATTAAAAAGGTATTAATTGTTTGCCCAACAGGGATTGTCACATCTGAACTTTTAGAAACAAGAATCAAGAAATATTTACCCAGTTTAAATCTATATGAGGTTGTTTCTTTTCAAAATCTAAATCCGGCCAATTTCAAAAAGTTCGATTATATTATTTCGACAGTACCTTTAAAAGTGAAAAATTTTGATTCAAATCGAATTTTCTTTATCTCTCCTATTCCTACTGATAAGGAATTAAAAGAACTTACCAATTTAATGACAGATAAAATTTTTAATGCACAAGCGTTATATACGATTAATGAATATAACAGAGAGGTCAAAATAAACAACTTTCTACTTCCAAATTCTATTTTTGTAAACAATCATTTTAATTCAATGAAAGAGATTTTAGAGTTTTTAATTTCGTATCTAGAACATGAAGATCTTGTAACACCATTATACAGGAACTCTGTTTTTGATAGGGAAGCAACATCTTCTACAGCTTTGGAAACCGGTGTAGCCATTCCCCACGGAAATCCGGATTATGTTAAAAAAACAAGCATATCTATCTTAGTCAACAGTAAAAAAGTCCATTGGGGAAATGAGAAAGTAGATATCATCATTTTGTTATCTGTAGCGAAAAATGATGTAAATCATATAAGTTCGATTATTTCTCAAATTTATGATGTGATTTCTGATAGAAATAGAATGGAAACAGTATTTTTCGGGAAGTCTAAGAAGGAAATTTATGATTATTTTTATGATCATTATTAAGCGTGAAGGGGATTTGTATGCTCAAAGAATTATTGCCAAAAAGTCATATGCAGCAAAGAGAAAAAGTAGACAGTTGGGAAGATGCCATTAAAATTGCAAGTAATCCGCTATTAGAGGAAGGAACCATTGAAGAAAGTTATATTGAAAGCATGATTGAAAGTGTAAATAAAAATGGTCCATATATCGTATTAATGGATAATTTTGCCCTGCCTCATGCAAAAGCGGGGGAAGGAGTAAATCGGCTAGGAATGTCGCTGTTGACAATCAATCATCCGGTTGATTTAAAAGGAAATCCGGTAAAAGTATTTTTAGTCTTGGCAGCAGTTGACGCCACTTCTCATATTGAAGCTTTAGCGGACATTTCGAAGTTATTAATGGACCCAAATAATTATGAAATTTTTATGTCCGGAGATTTGGAGAAGATTTATGAGATTTTGTAGGTTATTTTCCAATCTATCATATCTAATGGAGGAAAAAACTTGTTTCTTTATTTGTCCAATAGGTATTGTATAACATTTCACAAATGCATTACCATGATTGGGATCAGCAACGCCAAGTATTTTTTTGCACAAGTTTTTGATAATAAGCTTTTGCGGTTTATCCGTGAAATATTACTCAATTACAATTCAAGGAGGATTTTATATGAAATTTTTAGCCGTATGTGGTTTTGGTGTAGGTTCATCAATGATATTAAAAATGACACTTGAAAATGTTTGCAGGGAAAGAAATCTCGATTGTGAGGTAGAAAATACGGATATTAGTTCAGCCAGAGGGATGAATGTTGATGCCGTTTTTACAAGTCAGGAGCTTGCCGATGAGTTAAGGGGCAGCATGAAATGTCCCGTATTCCCAATAAAGCGTTATATGGACAAAGAAGAAGTAGGCAAAGCCCTTGATGAATTTTTAAAAAATAAATAATGGAGGAATAGGAAATGGCATTTCTGGATTTTATCACATCGAACATTTTACGTAATCCACCTGTTCTTTTAGGTTTGATCGCAGCTATCGGACTAATTGTTCAAAAGAAAAATATAGCAGATATTATCAAAGGTTCATTGACAGCTGCGTTTGGTATGATCATTTTGAATACAGGTGTCGGATTAATTACAGGCACGATTTCACCGATTAACTCAGCTTTCCAAGAAGCAATCACAGGGAAAACAGCCGTTGCCAATACATTAAATGACACTACATTTACGGCCAGCTTCGGCGGTGATGTAGGCTTGGCGATGTTCTTTGGTCTCATTCTCCATTTGCTTATTGCAAGATTTACAAAAGTGAAAACCATTTTTTTAACCGGTCATATGTTATGGTGGTTCCCATTTATCTTTGTTGCCGCTGGTGTTGAAGCAGGACTTTCCGGTTTTGGACTCATCGTCTTTGGTGCGATCTTTTCAGCTTTGTATTGGTCATTTATGCCTTGGATTATGCGGAAATTTATTTGGGATGTAACGGGGGATCAATCATTTTTAATCGGTCACCCTACCGGAATGTTAAGTATTATTTCCGGATTAGTTGCGAGAAAAGTTGGTAATAAAGAACATTCTACTGAGGATTTGAAAGTACCGAAAAGCCTGTCATTCTTTAGAGAAATTTCAGTAACCGGGGCAACAGTTATTTTTATCATGTATATTATTGTAGCCATTATTGTTCCGTCTCTAGTTGGGAAAGGTGAAAATTTATTGTTTTTGTCACTCAATCAAGGATTAACATTTGGAGCGGGTTTACTTGTTATGTTATACGGCGTACGGTTTTTAATCAATCAAATCGTTCCGGCATTCCAAGGGATTTCGGAAAAACTCATTCCCGGTTCTGTTCCTGCATTTGATGTGCCGATACTCTTTAATTATCGCCCAAATGCAGTGATTATCGGTTTCCTTGTTGCAATGACAACTTCTACAATCATGATTATCATCGCAAATTCCTTTAATATTTTTGGCGTGATCCTTATTCCGCTTGTCATTACTTCCTTCTTTGAAATGGGGGGAGCTGCCGTTGTTGGTGAAGGCCAAGGCGGATTAAAAGGTTCGATCATTGGAACAATCGTAGCGGCAATTGTCATGGTATTAGTCATGGGCATCTCCGTTGTTATATATAATAATACGATTCAAAATTGGATGTTAATTTTTGGCGGAAATGACTTTTCCATCTTTGGCTCCATAGCAAAATGGATCGGCACTTTATTTTCGGGTCTGTTTTGATTGAGTTCCTATATCTATGGTTCCATAGATAAAATGAATTTAGAGCTGTTTTACTTCATCTATGGTTTAAAGTAAAAAGGATTGGCAGCATATTTACGGTTCTGTTTTGATGAAGTTTAAGAAGCCATTCAATTTTTGTTATATAAAATCTACATTTTTATAAGAGGGCAAAGAATTTCCCCAAATGATCCTAATATCATTATCTAGGGACATCACGAAAAGTCCACCCTTTTGACCAAAATTTTTCAGATTGTGGGGAGCTAGCCCCCCACAATCTGAACGAACATCTATGAAGTTATAAAAGAACATTATGAGAATTGGAAATTACCTTGAAAAAGGAATCTAAACATATTATACGAGGAGTGCTTATCATGTACCAATATTTTGATAGGGTCCGAGCAATACTTGATATTGTTGAAAAAGAAGAAAAGAAAAATATCGATACAACTGTTTCTGTTATGGCCAATGCGATCATAGATAAAAACTCCCTTTTTGCCTTTGGGGCTAGTCATGCAGGAATATTAACGCAGGAGTTATTTTATCGCGCTGGCGGATTAATCAATTTAAATCCGATTTTTGGACGGGAAATTATGCTTGATACAGAACCAGTTAGTCATACAAGTCATATGGAGCGATTAGTTGGTTATGGGAAACTGCTGGCAGATAAGACCCCGTTTTCTGAAGGGGATGTACTCATATTACATTCCGTTTCAGGACGCAATCCTGTAACAATTGAAATGGCAATGGAAGCGCAAAAACGTGGCGTTACAACTATTTCCATTACAAATCTAAAATATTCTAAGTCGGTGAGCTCACGGCATCCGTCTGGGAAAAACTTGTACCATTTTAGTGATATTGTTATTGATAATCACGGTGATATTGGTGATGCAACTTGTGAAATCGAGGGACTTGAGCAAAAAGTATCCCCAACATCTACAGTAGTGGGTGCAACGATTATAAATACCATTGTTTCAGAAACCATACGCCAATTAGTTGAGAAAGGCATGAAACATCCACCAATCTTTTATAGTGCAAATTTAGATGGTGGGGATGAACTTAACCGTAAATTATATGAAGAGTACAAAGATACTATTTTTTATCGGTATTAAACAAAGAGCACAAATATGAAAAACCAGTCTACAATTAAGCTGGTTTTTTAATTACGACTTTAGTCCGTTGAGCACACGATCACGTGCGAAACAGTAAGCCACCCATCGGTTTATAAAGAAAAAGATATGTAAAGAACATTTACTAAGTTTAAATGAAAGAGGTTCTTGAACTTTACATATTTCCTGTATCTAGCTTTAAAACAACGCTAAAAAGATCAATCCTCATCAGTGATTCCATAAAATTTTAAACTTTACTCCACCTTTTATATTTGAAAGCAGGGGACGGTCATCTTCAATAATTCTGCCGACAACATTTACTTTTTCATCAGCGGGTAAGTCTTTTTTCGTAATTTGGATTTCTCCTTGGTAGCGACCATATCGACAGTTATCAATGGTAATTGACCCCAGTGAACGTTCAATTGTATTACTTGCCAAAATTTCCGTTGTACCTGGTGAGGCCATTAATCGAGATTCAGCGGAACGGATAACATCTCTTGCTGCATCTACTCGGTTTGTTTGTACAGAGCTAAAGCGTGCAAGTAAGTTTTCATCTTTTATATAACTTTCTGCCCGTAGTAAAATTACCCCGTCCACAAAATAGGCACTAAACTGTTCATAAGAAGCTTCACTAATGGAAGGGTCACCGATAATGATTTTATCAACACCAAATCTTTGTGTTAAATCGAGATAAGAGGCAAAAGTTGTTAGATTCCGGTGTGCCTCCAATGTAGGCAGACCCTGAAACAATGGTCCACGGCGCTCACCGTCCCCCGGGATAAAAGCCATGACACGGATTCCCTCATATGATAGAAATTGATTTTTTAAGGAAAAATCCATGATATCCAAGCCGGTCTCTGGGCGTGGATAAAAGTTATGCCAAGCTTCTACGGATGAAACTTGAAGTCCGCTCTTTTTCAATTTCGCTAAACTTTCCTCCGTTAACGTACTTGCATTTAAAGCAATCTTCATTTTCTTCGATAGCTCTGCGATTACCTCCTCACATATACCATAATCTACACGAATCCCAGTTACTCCCCAATTAGTCAATTGGTCAGTATTCTCCCAATTAAAACCTAAATATTGAAGGGATTTGGGTGAGATATCTGCAAAAAGCTCCATGTCAAACTTCTTGGCTAATGTTCCTAAATGTTTTAAGCGGTCTCGATATAAGCTATGGTCATCTTCCGGTATATGAAGGGAGGTAAATATGCTTTTGCAACCAATCTTGTTCATCTTTTCGATATAAGCTTCCAATTTACTGGAAGGCTGATTGGAAAAATACACTGAAATTCCAAACATCATGATCCCCTTTCTTAAAAATAGGCATCAAAATAAACGTTACTATAAAAAGGAAGGGAGGAAAACTTTCCTCCTTCCAATGTACCTTAGAAAGTATCATCCATTTCTTTTTTATATCCAAAGAAATAAGTGAATAAAAATCCGGCTGTGTATGTGATTAACAGACCTAAGAAATAAAGCAAATATTTATTATCGACAATGAGTGGAATTAACGTTAGTCCAGATACACCCACACTACTTGCCGCTGTATGCATTACGGCTTGGAATGCTCCACCAACTGCGGCACCTAAACAAGCGGTTACAAATGGACGACCAAGTGGCAATGTAACACCGTATAATAAAGGTTCGCCGATTCCCAAGAAACCTACAGGAAGCCCCCCTTTAATTACGTTTTTAATGCGTTTATTTTTCGTTTTTACATAAATTGCGATGGAAGCACCAACTTGACCGGCCCCAGCCATTGCTAATATCGGAAGTAAGGCAGTAGCACCTAATGTGTTTATTAACTCCATATGGATTGGTGTAAGTCCATGGTGAAGACCAAGCATGACTAGTGGTAAGAAGAATCCGGCTAATAGGCCACCAGCAACGACGCCTCCAATATCTAAAATGTAGTTAATTCCATGTGTTATTCCATCAGAAAGAAATCCTGCGATTGGTTGAACAATTGCAATTGTCAATAAACCTACAGTTAAAACAGTTAATAATGCCGTGAAAATAATGTCAACCGCATTCGGGATGAACTTTCTGAATTTCTTTTCGAAAAAGACCATTAACCATGCTGCAAACATGGCACCAAACAACCCACCACGTCCGGGCATTAAAGGTTCACCAAATAATGTAATTTCTGCTAAACCTGGGTTCATTGTAATAATTCCAGCAATGGCACCTAATACCGGTGTACCACCGAATTCTTTTGCCGTGTTCCAGCCGACGACAATAGCAAGATAGCCGAAAATACTACCTCCTATAACAGTAAGGATTTGTATCCAAGTCAATGTTGGATCAACTCCGGAGTTTTTAGCAAGACCAACGATTCCGTTTATAATACCGGAAGCAACTAACCCTGGGATGAGCGGTATGAAAATGCTTCCAATCTTCCGCAGCAAATTTTTCACTGGTGTATTATTTTTCTTTTTTAGTTCATCTTTCTTTAACTTTACAGGATCATCATAATTTTCATTGATGGATTCACCCATTTTTATCCCTGTTATTTGTGTGATGTGTTCGGCGACTTTATTCACTGTACCAGGACCGACGACAATTTGTAATGTGTCATCTTCAATGATGCCCAAAACACCATCAACTTCTTTTAATTGTTTCATGTTAACCTTGGAGTCATCTTTTATATCTAAACGAACTCTTGTCATACAGTGGGTGAAGGATCTAATGTTTTCGCCACCGCCAATGTGATCCAAAATATCCCTTGCCAGTCTCTCTTCCCTTTTCATACTTTCCCCTCCAAACTATATTGTGTTTCTGATAAAGCCTTGTGTGTTTTCTAATTTAAGTTTGGCATCATCATAGGAGCAATTAAGTAAAATCATAACAATAGCTGTCTTTACTTGATGGTTCGCCTTTTCAAAGTAAGTTTCTGCTGTCTTATAGTCGACACCGGTTGCTTCCATGATAATTTTCTTTGAGCGTTCAATGAGTTTATGGTTTGTTGGCTGAATGTCGACCATTAAGTTTTCATATACTTTTCCAACTTTGATCATGGAAGCAGTGGAAATCATATTAAGAACAAGTTTCTGAGCAGTTCCGGCTTTTAATCTTGTTGAGCCAGTGATTATTTCTGGCCCTGTAACTACTTCAATGGCAACATCAGCAATTTCACCAATTTTGGAATTTGCGTTATTGCTAATACTTGCTGTTTTGGCGCCGATCTTCTTGGCATATTTCAAAGCTCCCATCACATAAGGTGTTCTTCCACTTGCCGCAATCCCGATTACAACATCTTTATTTGTTAATGAAATCCTTTTTAGGTCCTCACCTCCCTCAAGTTCATTGTCTTCTGCTCCTTCAACTGCATCGGTAACCGCTTTCAAACCACCAGCAATAATACCTTGAACTAAGTTTTTGTCAACACCAAAGGTCGGCGGACATTCTACGGCATCTAATATTCCTAAGCGTCCACTTGTTCCTGCACCGGCATAAATGAGTCTGCCGCCGTTTTGGAAAGCATGCACAACGTAATTAACAACAATTTCAATCTTATCAAGCACTTCCCGAATTGCTAAAGGAACTGTTGCATCTTCACAATTCATTAATTCTAATATTTCTCGAACTGATTTTTGATCTAAATCCATTGATTTTGGGTTTCTTAATTCTGTCGTTAACTTTTCTAGCATTCTGTCACCAACTTTAATAAAATTTATTTCACACTTTTATTATATATTATAGAAATTAAAAATCAATTATATTTAATTAAATTGTGAAATTAAATTTCACATATAAGAATAATCTTTGCGGAGATAAGCCGAATTGGATTATCTCCTTAAGCGAATAACTTCATGTCTTGCTTTGTGATATTTGTCGATTACTTTTTCACCCTTTGAATGAAAAATGCTTAAATAAAGTGAGTCAATAATCGTTAACTGTGTCATTCTAGAAGGGATGCTGCCAATACGAAAATCTTGTTCAACGACCGGTGTACATAATCGAATATCGGCTTCTTTATAAAGCGGTGATTTATCTATATTGGTAATGGCGATAACGGTTGCTCCCTGCGATTTGGCAAAACGTGATAGCTCTAGAACATCCATTGTTTTCCCTGACATACTAATGGCGAAAAAAACAGATTGCTCGGTTAAATAAGGAATAGCTGAAAGGAGAAAGTGAAAATCATGATTCGTCGTACATTGGTAACCTAACTTGGTAAATTTATAATATGCATCGATAGCGGCTGTTGAGCTTCCTCCGACACCATAAAACATAAGTTTATCTGCATGACTTAAAATATCTACGGCCTTTTCAAATTCTTTTCGATCTAATGATGCGGGCGTTGCTTCAATCGCAGCTTTATTGACATATGTTACCTTTTGAAATAGATCGTATGGTTCGTCTTTTTTTTGTAAAATATCAAAATCGGTTAAATTCATTCCGGTTAATGTTATATCTTTCACCAGTTCCAGTTTAAAGGATTTATAACTACCAATCCCGATAGATTTACAAAAGCGAACGATACTTGATTCACTCACACCACTATTTTTTGATAAATCTTTTGTCGTCATATTGGGAACAAGCTCTGGGTGTTCTAATATATATTCGCCGACTTTTCTTTCTGCTTCCGATAATCTGTTTAAATTTTGTTCAATACGGGATAGTAAAGAACTCATTCGTTCCACCTCATTTATATATATTCCATTTTTGAAGATAAATTTCATATATTACAAAATGATTATAAACGCTTTCTGGAGAACATACACGTTTTTTATTAGGTGTAAGAATATTATTAAAGGTTTAAGGTGGAGTGCTCTGATCAATATAAGAGTTCGCGTGGACAAAATGGGTTGACAATCAGAAGAAACTGTCCAATAAAAAGGTTCTATGGGAAAAATTCAGAATCAATCAGTAGAAACATAAGGCAATTTGACTATCCTTCACTGTTACTATAAAAAAATAGTAGCACAAACCTTGACTTAGGTCTGTACTACTAATGTTCGTAAGATTCCATTTTAAATAATCAATAAATCATTTCTCTCCGCTTAACTCAACCAAAATTTTAGCTTGTGATTTGTCGGTTGTTAGTGCTTCGAAGCCTTTTGGCACGATGTCATCAAGTTGGATGACGCTTGTGACGATGCCTTGTGGTTTCAATTGACCTGTCCCCATTAAGTCAACCGTTTGTTGGAAAGTTGTTGGTGTATAGGCAATGGATGATGTGATTTTTACACCCGCATTTGTTAATTGTAATGGATGCCATTCAATTGGACGGGCAAAAATGGAGACAATAACCATGGTGCCTCTTGCCTTTGTTGATTCAATCGCTTGTTTGAATGTTGGAGCAACACCAGCTACTTCAAATGATACATCAACGCCATCAGGAACAACAGCCTTAACAGCTTCAACCGGGTTTTGTTTACCAGAATTGATAATATGAGTTGCACCCAGTTCTTTTGCTTTTGCCAGTCGTGTTTCTGACAAGTCCATGACGAAAATTTTACTTGCTCCTGCTGTTTTTGCGGCAATGACAGTTAATAAACCGATCGGACCTGCTCCGTAAATCGCAACCGTATCACCAAATTTCATATTTCCTTCTTTTACGGCTTGAACGGCTACTGCTGTTGGTTCAACGAGAGCACCGTCTTGCAAAGTTAAAGTTTCCGGTAATGCATAGACATTTGATTCCGGTACATTTACATATTTTGTAAATCCACCGTCTCCATGTAATCCAATGAAACTGAATCCATCATAAGCATCTACATCTTCCGGCTTGTTTCCATAAGTTAATGTCGGATTAATAACGACGCGGTCACCAATTTTAAATTTGGTTACATTTTTACCGACTTCTTCAACAACACCGGCAAATTCATGACCCATGGTAATAGGTGCCTTTTCACCAGTTAAGGGATCTTCTTTTTCTACAGGAACAAATACTGGTCCTTCTTCATATTCATGCAAGTCGCTTCCGCAAATACCTGCCCATGCCACGCGAACTTTAACTTGATTATCTTTGACTGGTTTTTCTGCAACTTCTTCAATCCGTATATCCTTTTTCCCATGCCAAATAGCCGCTTTCATTATTTATACCTCCAATAGTTGGTTAAAAAGTTTATAGTTAAACATATATGAAACTTTATTACTATACAATTATAATAATATATCCAAAAGGTGGATTTCGCAAATCTTTATATTTCTATATAAAAAAAACATGTGCAACTTTTTGTATAAGTGTGCAACATGCTTGTGAAAATTAGTCGATGTTAGCTAACATTTTTATCAATCATCTTGTTATCCATTTTAGAAGTAGCGGACGTTCGAAACCATGAAAATGTAAGAACGGCAATAAGAACAAAGCCCATATAACCGATAATTGGATAAAACAGGGAGACAAGGTCTGTGAAACCGACGAAACTTAATACGAGTGCTGTAATTCCTAATAAAGTGACGATCCACTTAAATTTTGCCGACCCGATGTCTGCAAAACGAGCACCCAATGAATAGAATAAACTGACCGCCGTATTGAAAATCATCCCATATAAAATGATCGAATAAACAATACCGAGCATTGGAGAAAGATCATCGGCAATCTTTAATAACGGCATATCCACCTGACCGACCACATTAATATTCGAAAAGATTGTAAAATAACTCACGATAATTAGGAGGCCAATTCCTAAACCGCCGACAAGACCACCAAGTGCGGCAGTTTTCTCATTCTGTTCATCACCGCCCATAACAATGGTCATCGAGGCTCCAAGTACAATATTCATAGAAACATAGTTCAGAGTGGAGATAAGCCAGTTCGAGACAGCCGGTTTTTGTGTCATGGATAATTCATGTAGTTCCGAAAAAGTTAAATCCTTCGTTACAAAACTATAAATAGATAGAAAGATGACGGAAACAATTAAAAATGGTGTAATGCTCCCAATTACTTTTACGATTCGATCGACATTGCTCATAACGGAAAGCATAATAAGAATAAGCATAAGCCCGCTTCCAACTATCGGCGTGAACCCAAATTGCTGATGGAGCGTTGACCCACTCCCGGCAATCATGACAACTCCGAAACCGAATAAAGCGAAGATAAGAATGTAGTCGATTATTTTACCAAGAAGTCTACCACTGATATAGTAAATTACATCACTATGTGAAGTGGCGTGCATTTTGCTTCCTAATCTTGTTAATGTCATTCCCATAAAAGAAAATAGTGCACTTGCAAGGATGGCAGCGACAATTCCCATATATCCAAAGCTGACAAAGTACTGTAATATCTCTTGACCAGATGCAAAACCGGCACCAATGATAATCCCGATAAATGCACTAGCCATTTGTAAAACCTTTTTCATGTTGTCCTCCAATTCCATGTTGTAGATGTGGAAATCTTTATATTAAAAAAATTTACTAATGACCATTATAAAACTAAATTTATTTTCTTACTATAATAAGTTTGGAATGGGAAATAAATTTAATCGGGAAAATGGGGGAGTTTTTTCCATAAAAACTATGAGTAGCGGTTCGTATTGGAAGTGAAAAACTTAGACATGAATGGTAATGTTAGGCATTAAAAACTGTCTACACACGAATGAGACTTTGGTATAGACAGCTAATTATTTATGACTGGCATGTGCCCGCTTATGCTTCCATATCAAGTAATGGTATCGGATAAAACAACCGATGCAAAATTCTATTAATACGATACCGGACGCAGCCATTACTAATAAATTTTTTATAAAAGGGCAGTGGTTCTCAGGGGGACGGTTTGGCGAATGAAACGAATAATCTTTGCGTTTTAAAAAAATAGGGGAGTTATCTCCCCCAAATTATTAATCCCCGTGGCATCCAGATAAAGTCAATGTTTAAAATAATTTAACCAATTCGTTTACTGCCAAAACAGCGAAAAGAATAAGACTTATGGTCATGATGAAATTAGAAATCCACCCATTACGATCTTCAGTTAGCTGAATAAACTTTTTACTATTTAATAAATATAACAATGTAATTGCGAGAAATGGCATAAACAATGCACCCAGAGCCCCGTAGGCAATAATTAACCCAACCGGCTTTCCAATAAAGTGAAGCAACATTGGTGGAAAGGTTAACCAGAGTACATAGAACCGATAAGCTTTCGTCTCACTTAATTTTTCTTTTGGGATCGTTTGTTTTCTGACAATCCGAATAAAATCTGCAAATAAATAGGATACCCCGTTCCAAACGCCCAATAGCGAAGTAAAGGATGCTGACCAAAATCCTAGCAAAAACATCCATCGAAAAGTCGGGTTCAATTCATTACCTAAAATGGATGCGAAAGAAACAAGTCCTTGTTCCCCGCTAATAGTTGTATCTGTTCCATAAAGTAAAGCAGCACCAAGAATAAGTAATGAAATGGTAAAAATAGCAGTAACAATATAGGCAATGGCAGAATCAAAACGGACTGCCCTAATAAACGACCGCCCCTCCCATTTATTTTCTTGCAGCCAATAGCCGTATGAAGCCATCGTAATTGAACCGCCGACACCGCCGATTAAACCTAATGCATAAATCAGTGAACCTTCAGGTAAAGTTGGTATGGCCGTGTCGATGATGTTAGCTAAATCAGGAAGAACGACAATCGTTGAACCGACAACGGTGATAAACATTAATCCAACCAACCAATTCATCACATGTTCAAACGTCTTAAATTTTCCAAACCAAATGAGGATGAACCCAACAAGAGAGCTAATGATAGCCCACGCCCATAATGGAAGGAATGGAAATAATGCGGCAAGAGCAAGTGCGCAAGAAGAAGCGGCCGCTGCACCGTAAACAAATCCCCAAATAATCGTATAAATACCAAAGTATCCGGTAGCCCACTTTCCTAGAGCATGCCAGCCATCTAAGATAGTTTTTCCCGTGATTAAATGCCAGCGACCCACGCCTTCATTTAAAGCAAATTTAATAATGGCCCCTAGGACAATGGCCCATAAAAAAACTAATCCATAGTTGGAACCGGCAACAAGGGCAGCGACAAGATCCCCGGCCCCGACTCCGGTAGCCGCAACAAGAAGACCCGGTCCGATAATTGACCATTTGTTGGGAACGCTTGAATTTGTATGACCAGGCGGAATAGTGAGATTACTCATTTTTCTACCCTCCCTGATAAAAAGCTAGATACTAATATATATATCATTGAGTGAACAGTTATGCAGGAATCCTTTAAAGGGATTGTTTAATGGGTGTATTCGGGAATTGTATTGAATTTATGCTCTCCGAATCTCAATTTTCAAAAAAGTTTCCTAAGAGGTTCTATAATGAATAATTGACCAAAAGAAAGATTATGTATTTTGGTCAATCTGAATATGTTTTTTCGAAAATCAAGACTGATAGAGCTCATTTCATGTAACGAGAAATCCGGCTTTTTGCAATTCGCGACAGGCTGCATCCAATTTATCATACGAGTCGGCTTCCAATGTATGCAGGTGAATGCCATCGGTTAAAGTTAATAAATAGGAACTGTTCGTTTCTTTGATCTTTTGAATAAATTGATCTACTTCTTTTCGATTGCTTACGCGGATCGATGCGGTCAAATCTCCGTAAACCGGATGCTCGATGATGACATCTTTCACCGAGACCCCGTGGTCAACAATAATATTAAGTTCTTTTTCTGTTTCTTCTGGTGTATGGTTGCAAACGATTGTCATTTGTTCAAGCGGTCGACCTTTGTCTTCATGAAGAAAAATATACCCTTGACTTGTTGCCATAATTGGTTCTTTTTTTGCTTTTAAAATGGAAATATCTTGAACAATAATTTGCCGACTAACATTTGTCATTTTGGCAATTTCGCTCCCCGTTAACGGATTTTCAGCCTTTTTTAACAAATCAAGAATAAAGTCTTGCCTTTCCCCTGTAGGCATTTTTCCTTTCATCTCATTTTCACTCCTACTTTCGAAAAAATTGATTGGTAATCTCCTTGATTATATCTGCTGTCCTTATAATATCATCTTTTGTTGTATTTTTTCCAAAAGATAACCGAATAAAAGACATTGCTTCCTCATCGGTACGACCAATCGCTTTCATTGTCCGAGAGGGGGCTTGCATGCCGACTGAACAAGCACTACCGGTAGAAATGGCAAGGCCGTACCGATTACATTCAAGCATTGCAAATTGTCCTTCCATGCCAACAATACGAAGTCCTAAAATGTTCGGCAAATGACTGTGAGAACTTCCTTCTACAATGATCTTTGTGCTAGGTAAAGCGGTTAAATAATCGATCAATTCTTCACGCAGAGCTGAAAGTCGTTTTCCCTCTTCCTTCATATTTTTACAAATATCATCGGCAGCTGTAATAAATGAAGCAATCGCAGGTACGTTCACGGTTCCAGGACGAAACCCAGATTCATGGGTCGTTCCTGGAAGTTGCGGGTGCCATTTTAATTTCGGATTGATATAAACGGCACCAACACCTTTAGGCCCATAAATTTTATGCCCGGAAAGGGATAAGCTGTCAATATTCATCTCTTTCACGTCAATCGGAAGTTTTCCAAATGATTGGACGGTATCACAATGAAAGATAACCTTCTTTTTATGTAAAATTTCTCCAATTTCTTTGATTGGTTGGACTGTGCCAATTTCTGAATTAGCATGCTGAATGGAAGCAAGAATCGTTGTTTCCTTAATCGTCTGTCTTAAAACATCCAATGACACCATACCATATTTGTCGACGGGTAGGTATGTAACTTCAAATCCATATTTCTCCAATTTTTGGAAAAGGTGAAAGATGGATGCATGTTCACATGTTGTTGTAATTAAGTGATTGCCTTTTTTTCTATTTGCATCAATAAGCGATGTAATGGCGAGAATACTAGATTCTGAGCCACCGCTAGTAAAATAAATCCCATTTTGTTCACAGTTTAATCGTTTTGCTAGTTTCCGGCGACTTTCTTCTAATAGGTTTTTGGCAGCTGAACCGATATCGTGCAGGCTACTCGCATTTCCATAAAAATTTTTACTTGCTTGAATAAAGACATCCAATGCGTTTTCAGACATAGGGGTTGTTGCGGCATAATCTAAATAAATCATTGTTTCGCTCCTTTATTGTTACGTCTTTTATTTATCTGATTGAAAAGGAAGGTTGTACGCCACCTCGAAACCTCAATGGCATCAAAGACAAGTCCATTCATGAAAGTGAAAATTTTTTTAGATGAACACTAAAAAAATTACTTGATATAATGGTAAAACTGTGTCATGATATGTGTCAAGACAGATGTATAAACTAACATATTCGTGCAGTTATGAGCAAAGCATCAAAGACCGTTTAGGAACAGGGGGGCACGATGATGAGACAATATGATGCAATCATAATCGGTAGTGGAGTTGCTGCATTAACTGTTCTGTACCGATTACATGATCAGATGAATGTTATTGTCTTCACAAAAGCAAATGTATTTTCAAGTAATTCTTATTTAGCTCAGGGCGGAGTGGCAGCTGCTTTAGATAAAGTGGATCATTGGTTAGAGCATTACCACGATTCAATAGTTGCTGGTATTTATCATAATCATCCGGAGCATTTAGAACTGTTAACAAAAGAGGCACATGTATATATAACAGATTTAATAAAAAGAGGTATGAAATTTGACCGGAATCCAATGGGAGAATTGGATTACGGGCAAGAAGGAGGACACTTAAAGCGGAGAATCATCCACGCTGGCGGGGATGCCACCGGAAAAGTTTTAACAACTTTTATGTTTGAACAAGTGAAGGACAAAGTTAAGATTATCGAAAATGAGGTGGCTATAAACTTAATCACCCATGAAGGTCGTTGTGTCGGGGTGACAACAAAGAATAGGAACGGAGAGTTAAATCAATATATAGCGCCGGTCACCATTGTTGCGACCGGGGGCTGTGGTGGAATCTATGAATATACATCGAATGCAAAGACGATCACCGGCGACGGGATGGCGATGGCTTATCGGGCTGGGGTAAATCTTACGGATATGGAGTTCGTACAATTTCATCCGACTCTTTTTTATAAAAATGGACAAACAATTGGTCTCATTTCCGAAGCGGTACGTGGAGAGGGGGCCTTTTTGCAAAATTCAAAAGGGGAACGGTTTATGGAGACCGTACATCCACTTAAGGATTTAGCCCCGCGTGATATCGTTGCAAGAGCCATTTTTCAAGAAATTCAAAAAGGAGAACTTGTATATTTAAATATTTCTAATGTAAAAGATTTCAAGATACGTTTTCCTAATATTTTTCAGATGTGTGTAGAAAATGGAACTGATATTCGGAATGGACTGTTGCCTGTCATGCCGGGTGCACATTTTATGATGGGCGGGATTCGAACGGATGGCCGTGGTCGGACTTCGATAAAAGGGCTGTATGCTGTTGGAGAGGTGGCATGTACCGGTGTTCATGGTGCCAACCGAATTGCGAGTAACTCATTACTGGAGGGGATTGTTTTCGGAAATCGAACGGCTGAAGGGATACTCAAAGATCACCATTCACCAGTAATTGTTAGTGAATTTAGTAGAGCAAACTTAGTTAATAAAAAGTCGATAGTCAACTTGCCAACGAAGAAGGAAATCCAAGCGAGATTGATAACATATGCAGGGGTAGAAAGAAGTGCTGAAGGGTTAGAAAAATTAAAAGCATGGCTAGAGCAGTTTCCGTTTTTACATATAAATCTTGAAAGTTTATCTTTGCAAGAAATAGAAATTGTAAATATGTTAACGGTCGCTTGGCTGATTGCAACATCGGCCTTGGAACGAAAGGAAAGTCTCGGAAGTCATTTTCGTATCGACTTTCCTGAATCAAAGAAAGTAGGGGAAAGGCGGGAAATTATCCGGCAAATTTCTTATGATCAAAAGATTTTGGAGGGGAGTTTGTTGTTATGAATCAATTAAAATTGTTACAGATGCTTGAGACATTTTTGCTGGAAGACCTTGGTGATGGTGATTTAACTAGTGATTCCATTTTTCCTATAGGACAAAAAGGACGAGGCGTGTTTTTGGCAAAAGAAATCGGGGTGGTTTCCGGTTTAGAAGTAATTGATGCGGTATATCACTTGTTGGATCCGAAAATGGAAATTATCCGGCATTTCACAGATGGAGAAACGGTTACACCCGGTGATGTAGTTGCGGAAGTATTTGGTCCCGTTCGTTATATTTTAACTGGTGAGCGGCTAGTTTTGAATCTACTACAGCGAATGAGCGGGATTGCCACAATGACGAAGAGATGTGTCGATGTGTTGGCTGACCCAACCATTCAAATTTGTGATACCCGAAAAACAGCCCCGGGTTTGCGAATGCTTGATAAATATGCAGTTGTAACAGGTGGAGGGAAAAATCATCGCATCGGACTGTATGACGGGGTTATGATCAAGGATAATCATATCGCATATGCCGGGTCAATTACGAAGGCAGTGCAAGCCGTACGGAAAAAGCTTGGTCATATGGTGAAAGTGGAAGTAGAAACGGAAACAAAGGATGAGGTCCTTGAAGCGATATCCGCCAGGGCAGATGTGATCATGTTTGACAATCGCCGACCTGAGGAGATTAAAGAATTTGTTAGTCTTGTGCCGGACCAAATTATTACGGAAGCATCGGGTGGAATTACATTGGAAAACTTGGCATCTTACCGAGGATGCGGCGTTGATTATATATCTTTAGGATTTTTAACGCATTCGGTAAAAGCTCTTGATATTAGTTTACAAGTGAAAGAGGGGGAGAAAAAATGAGTTTATTGGAAATGGCTCAGAAAAATTTATTACCTGAACACTATAAAGCGATGACGGTTGAAGAAATGGAGGTACGTGTTCGGGAAATTAAAGAGAGAATGGGAGACCGATTGTTTATTCCGGGTCATCACTATCAAAAAGATGAAGTGATTCAATTTGCTGATGCGGTTGGTGATTCTTTACAGCTTGCCCAAGTATCGGCTAAAAATACTGCAGCAGAATTTGTCGTATTTTGCGGCGTTCATTTTATGGCGGAAACAGCAGATATTTTAACAAGTGATAAGCAAAAAGTGATTTTACCAGATATGCGTGCCGGCTGTTCTTTGGCTGATATGGCAAACATTGAACAAACGGAGCGTGGTTGGGAAGTTATGCAAGAGCAGTTTGGCGACACGATTATTCCGTTAACGTACATAAATTCAACTGCGGCGATTAAGGATTTTGTTGGCCGTCATGGTGGTGCTACAGTTACTTCTTCAAATGCACGCCGCATGCTTGAATGGGCGTTTACCCAAAAGGAGCGAGTGTTGTTTTTACCTGATCAGCATTTAGGCAGGAATACCGCCTATGATTTAGGTGTGCCGCTTAAAGAGATGGCCGTGTGGGACCCGGTCCGTGAGCAATTGGAATGCGATGGAGATTTGGCTGATGTGAAAATTATTTTATGGAAAGGTCACTGTTCTGTTCATGCGTTGTTTACCGTAGAAAATGTGGAGCAAGTTCGGAAAAAACACCCGGATGCCAAAATTATTGTTCACCCGGAATGCAGCAGGGAAGTGGTCGCACTCGCTGACGATACCGGATCAACAAAATATATTATTGAAACGATTAAGGCGGCTAAGCCTGGAACAAAATGGGCAGTCGGAACAGAAATGAATCTCGTTAACCGGTTGACACAGCAATTTACCGATAAAGAAGTATTCTCTTTAAACCCGTATATGTGCGCATGCATGACGATGAATCGAATTGACTTGCCTCATTTATTATGGGCTTTGGAAATGGTGGAGCAAGGTAAAATCATCAATCAAATTTCAGTTGAAGAGGAAATTGCAGAAGGTGCGCGACTTGCCCTTGACCGTATGCTGGCACGAGCATAATTGTGGATTTGTCCTATACAAACGGATATACAACGGAAAAAATGTCACTAAAAAAGTGTTGAATAATAATAAGATTACTACTAAACACCATATTTAGATGTATCTTCGTACAATATATTTTGTAACTAAATAGATTAGAATTTTTTCAGGGGTTTCTTTGGAAAATGCAAATGATTTTGTGGTAAGTTTTGGAGGATGAAAAGGAGGCTTGTGTTTACTAGGCAAGTCCCCTTTTAGATAATAGAAAATTATAAATTTTTCAATTTCCGCTTTCCGAACGTATAAGTGCACAAGGAAAGCTTTGCGGGAATACATCGCAGCCGAAAAAATTTTATATTTTTTCGGTGAACGAGAGAGACTTTGGTAGCATTATCTCGCAAGCGAAAATGTTTTTTCGATGAACGACGACTCTTTGGTTGCCTAAAGGCTCGGACGTCCGAGTTTTCTTTAAAAAGATAAGAAAGTATAAAAATACAAATAACTAACTTGGGACGAGTTTATTGTCTAGCTCCGAGCGCCAGCGACTGAGAAACTAGCTCCCCTCCACGCACGATTTGGCAACATCGGCTCGTCCCTCGCCGAGTTTCCTTTTCCTTGAAAAATGCAAAACGCATTTTTCTTCGTGCGATGTTTATTCGAGGAAGCGAATCTGTTCTCATTGCGGGGATGCCGTTTGTACGTCACGATTAGGGCGCGACTCGCGTTTTTCTTAAAAGATAAGAAAGTATAAAATTTCGTCACATCTACAGTTCACACTGTTATCCCCTTATACGGGCAAAAGGGTTATTTTTCGCCTTTCCATTTATTTTCTAAACAATGCCATGCTTGCTTTATAAATAAGAATCAGTGAGAATACTAAAATAGTTAAAATGCCAATGAAATTTGTAAACGGGATAAATGCCGAGAAAACGGTTCCGGAAAGTGGAACTTTAACTAAAGCAAAACCAGCAAGGATGGCAGCAAGAAACAAAAGTGCAGGTCGATCCATTTTGTTACCTCCCCTCATTTCTTTCCCATAGTATATGTACAAGGACCCAAAAAGGTGTCACTTGAATCAAGAGAATTGTCCGTTTGTATTTTTACGGTAGGCTCTTGTCCTGTTTTTTTCGTTTCAGCTATGGCGTTGTATGGCCATGTTAACTATGTTTGTTGTTTCGTTAACATCGTCTTTATTCAAAAATATCTTGAACGTGTTACTCGTATAATAAATATTGTTCCATTGATCCAATTAAATCATCAAACGTGTCATGCGCTTCCATGATTTCATAAGCGCTAGGCATGGCTGTATTGCAATGACATTTGTGGAGTTTTGCAAATTCTGCCCTTGTTGTTGGTTTAGCAATTCATTTATAACCTTGTAATTAATCACGATCGTTATCATTAAACAGTTGGAATAATGAAATAGAATAAATTATTCGTTTAAATGCTTTTGAAAAATCAAATTGTTTTTGAAAAGAAATACGGTGACATTTATGATATCATAAAGGAAAATAGGAAAAATGCGGGGGGATTCTATTTGAAAGAGAAAGATCCAATACAGTTAGATGATCGAATATATTTGATTGACGGATTTGATTTGGATGTAGCAAATCGAACAGGTATCTATGTTATAAACGAGGAATCGTTAACATTAATTGAAACTGGACCAAGCCCATCGGTTAAGTATGTAAAAAAAGGACTAGAAAAGCTGGGGTTTTCCTTAGAACAAGTAAAATACATTATTGTAACACATGTTCATCTCGATCATGCAGGTGGAGCTGGTCTGTTATTAGAAGCGTGTCCAAATGCTACTATTATTGTCCACCCAAGGGGGAAAAGGCATTTAATTGATCCGAAGAAATTGATTGCCGGGGCAAAAGGAGTATATGGAGACAGTTTCTCTGAGTTATTTGACCCCGTTATACCTGTTCCAGAAGACCGTTTGCTTGTGAAAACAGAAGGGGATACACTGCGAATTGGTCCAAAATGTACACTTCAATTTTTAGATACACCTGGACATGCCAAACACCACATTAGTATTTATGACCCTGTTAGTAATGGAATGTTTACAGGGGATACGGTTGGCATCCTTTATCAGCAGGTCATTCCAAATGGTGTAGATTTATTTTTACCTTCTACTTCGCCAAACCATTTCGATCCAGAAGCAATGAGGACATCCATTAACCGAATGAAAGCCATGAATCTTGATCGGATTTATTATGGACATTTTGGAATGACAGAAAAAGTGGAAGTAGCGTTACAACAAGTTTTGGAATGGTTAGATGTTTTTGTTGAAGAAGGGGAACAAATCATGTTAGAAAAAAGGGGATATGACATCCTTGCACAGCGTCTCTTGGAAAGAATAAGGGAATCTTTACGAAAACAGGGGATACCGGATGAACACGAGGTATTTGTTATCATTAATTTAGACATGCAGGTCAGTGCATTGGGAATAGTTGATTATTTTCAGAAATTGAAGCATTAATAAAGGTGGATTTCGCCTTTAATTATCGTCAGCATTTGTTATTCTTATAAGTAACAGGGATATCTATTTTGTATGCAGTTACATGATTAGGATTCTCTCCCAAAGAAAATGGATTCTATTTTCCGTTGTGCAGGAGTATCAGGGAAAAACATGCCAGAATTATTAACTGTCAAAAATAATTTTATTGGTCATTATCATTTAATTGAAAGTTTAATTCTGCGAATGGATAAAATACTCCAATCGGATTAATTGCTTCAATGGGTGGTATAGGCTAGATTGGTAACAATTAATAAGTACATTTGTCGATATATAGTAAATCAAAGAAGTCAATTGTCTACATATAGTAGGTGATTGACTTTTTTTCTGTATATAGACTTTTTTCAGTGGTCCCGTAAGTCTATTGGACAGTTTTGGCTGAAAAATGCATGATAATGTCCCCAAGGGCGATTCTATTGGACAGTTTTAACTGAAAAAAGCATGATAATGTCCGCGAGAGCGATTCTATTGGACAGTTTTGACTGAAAAACTTATGAAACTGTCCGTGAGAAGCCATTCTATTGGACAATTTTAACAGAAAAACTCATGAAACTGTCCGCGAGAGCGATTCTATTGGACAGTTTTGGACGAAAAACTTATGAAACTGTCCGCGAGAAGTCGTTCTATTGGACAGTTTTGACTGAAAAACTTATGAAACTGTCCGTGAGAAGCCATTCTATTGGACAATTTTAACAGAAAAACTCATGAAACTGTCCGCGAGAGCGATTCTATTGGACAGTTTTAGCTGAAAAACTTATGAAACTGTCCGCGAGAGCGATTCTATTGGACAGTTTTAGCTGAAAAACTTATGAAACTGTCCGCGAGAGCGATTCTATTGGACAGTTTTGGCCGAAAAACTCATGAAACTGTCCGCGAGAGCGATTCTATTGGACAGTTTTGGCTGAAAAACTTATGAAACTGTCCGCGAGAAGTCGTTCTATTGGACAGTTTTGACAGAAAAATGCATGATAATGTCCCCGAGAGCGATTCTATTGGACAGTTTTGACAGAAACATGCATGATAATGTCCCCGAGGGCGATTCTATTGGACAGTTTTGACTGAAAAACTCATGAAACTGTCCGTGAGAAGCCGTTCTATTGGACAGTTTTGGATGAAAAATGCATGATAATGACCGCGAGAGCGATTCTATTGGACAGTTTTAGCTGAAAAACTTATGAAACTGTCCGCGAGAGCGATTCTATTGGACAGTTTTAGCTGAAAAACTTATGAAACTGTCCGCGAGAGCGATTCTATTGGACAGTTTTAACAGAAAAACTTATGAAACTGTCCGCGAGAAGCCGTTCTATTGGACAGTTTTGGCCGAAAAACTTATGAAACTGTCCGCGAGAGCGATTCTATTGGACAGTTTTGACTGAAAAACTTATGAAACTGTCCGTGAGAAGCCATTCTATTGGACAATTTTGACAGAAAAATGGACGAAACTGTCCGCGAGAAGTCTCCTATTGGACAGTTTTGGCCGAAAAACTCATGAAACTGTCCGCGAGAGCGATTCTATTGGACAGTTTTAACAGAAAAATGCATGATAATGTCCCCGAGGGCGATTCTATTGGACAGTTTTAGCCGAAGAACTCATGAAACTGTCCGTGAGAGCCGCTCTTATGGACAGTTTTTCTTGATTGATCCTCGATTTTGTCCAATAGCTCCGTCTTTATTGAACAACCTCATTTTTTCGATTGAAATTTATAAAACGACTATTCAGGCAGTCCTAACTTAATTGAGAAAAGGCTGAAGTTCACCATAGAAATCCATACCAGATGACCCAAAGTTTTAGGTAAACAAGTAAAAGTTCATCATCATTGCTATATTAAATAGAATTTAGAAAGATTTGTAAAAATTTTTTTGAACGAAGGCAGGAAATTATGCTTAATTGTCGAATCTAATAAAATTATATTGAATAATATAAAAAGTGTTTATGCTCTAAAAAGGTATTTCATCTATCATAGACAAGATATGTAGAATAGAGTACATATTTCTACATATATCGTGTTTATTTTAGAATATACTTTTTATGGAGGTTAACTAAGAAAAGCGCAGAGCGCCCGCTTAGCGACGTACAAACTGGAGCGCCCCGCAATGAGATAAAGGAAACACGGCGAGGGACGAGCCGATGTTGACTTATCGTAGTGGAGGGGAGCTAGTTTCTCAGTCGCTGGCGCTCGGAGCTAGACAATAAAACTAATCCAAAGTTATTTACTTGTATTTTTATACTTTCTTATCTTTCAAAAAAGGGGTAATCAATATGGCAGAATTTTTTATAAAGAAGTCGATTGAGCAGGCAAAGCAAATGGCAGAAATTGAACGGTTCCATCTTAAGAGAGAATTAAAATCATGGCAATTGTTGCTATATGTATTAGGTGCGACAATTGGAGCAGGTATTTTTGTTTTACCTGGTACGACTGCTGCTTTACATGCAGGACCAGGTGTAGTGTTTTCCTTTCTAATAGGGGGAATTGTAACGATTTCAGTTGGATTATCTTATGTAGAATTCGCCTCAATGGCACCTGTTGCGGGAAGTGCTTATACGTATTCATACATCGCACTTGGTGAAATTATTGCTTGGATTATTGGTTGGGATTTATTATTAGAATTTACGGTTGTAGCGAGTACCGTGGCTGTCGGATGGAGCGGATATGCGAACTCATTTCTTCAATCTGTCGGTATTCATCTCCCAGATATATTGACGAAAGATATTGCACATGGTGGTGTTGTTAATCTTCCAGCTGTGGTTGGATGGTTAATTGTTGCATGGATTACGTTAAGTGGTATAAAAAATGTAGGGAGAACGAACACATTATTTACATTAGCAAAAGTAGCAGCTATTTTACTATTTATTGCAATAGGACTATTTAACATTGAACCAATTAACTGGAGTCCACTTACACCTTATGGCTGGACTGGAGTAATGACAGGAGCAGCATTGGTATTCTTTGCTTTCACTGGTTTTGATGGTGTCACTACTGTGTTAGAAGAAGTAAAAGATCCGCAAAAAACGATTCCAAAGGCATTGATCGGTGGACTAACTGTTTTAACGATCATTTATGCACTTGTTGCACTTGTTCTCACAGGAATGGTTCCTTATAAGGAATTAGATGTGCCTAATCCAACAGTTTTTGCTCTTCAACAAGTTGGCGTTCAATGGGGAGGAGCTTTAGTAGCGATAGCTGTTATTTTTGGTTTATTGGCAACAATGATTGCAAATACGACGAGTGCATCACGCGTTTTGTTTGCTATGAGTCGTGATGGATTGCTCCCAGAACGAATTGCTCAAACAAGCAAGAAATCTGGCGTTCCAGTTATTTCTACAATTATTATTGTTGTTACAGGAATTTTATTATCTGGTTTTCTATCTATTGGTGAGTTGGCTGAGTTTGCAAATATTGGAGGTTTGACCGCCTTTGCTTTAACTACTGTTAGTGTTGTTATTATGCGTTATACTCGTCCAGATGAACCAAGAATGTTTAAAGTTCCTGCTTTGTGGTTCTTTGCTATTATTGGTATAGGCGGATCAATTGCTTTAATCTTTAGCTTGCCACTATTTACTATTCTTCGTTTTCTAATTTGGCTTGCCATTGGTATGGTCATTTATTTGTTATATGGTTATAAAAACGCAAAAGTTAAACAATAAATATTCCCTTTGTTCTTATTTAAAAACTAAGTCCTTCACATTTAGTGGGGGCTTTTTTTAGATAATAGGAAGGGGTTGTCCTGTAAGTATAAATATCTAAAAATGTATAAAAGGAAAATACTGATATATCAAGGCTTTAGGCATAAAATGGAACATCCAGAAGTCAAAATTATGACTTTCTGGACAGCCCCATTCCTAATGCATACCAAGAAAAAAGAAAAACAATGAAGCTTTAGCACCTTGCGAAGATGATTTCAACGTGGAGAGAATTGATAAGAATTAAGAATGAGTGCAACATATTACTCGATATGAATTATTAATAATTATATAGGACATTTTACCTAGTTTTAAGCTAAATTTGTTCCATAAAGCCCGTTCTATGAGACAGTTCTGTTTCAATTTTGAGGCCATTAAAAAATGTTTAATAATAGTGCTAAATACCATATTTGGATGTATTTTTATGGTTCATTCAACTTATATATTGTAATAGCGAATGAAGCGAGTATTTTTTCAGTGACTTCTCAACTTTTTCAGTTTTGTCCCATAAAACAAGACTTGGACAAGAAGACAATACATTTCCATTTTCACTCGTTTTCCCTCGCATTAAAAATATTTCCAGCAAAGATGGAATTTTCTTTTTGCAGGAAATTTCGGTATAACATTGAAGCATGAACTTCCACTTCACGATGATTTTGAAATTTGACAGATATCACATACTAACGTGAAATGTAATTTATATTGTGAAATCCCTACTTTGATTATTCAATTCTATCTCCACGTGATAAAATCATATGCTTCCTTTAGTTGCTGCCACGAGCCTTTTATCCACATTTTGAATATGTAATTAGAAGTAAAATTTCATATTATTTATATTCGTGCGTTCGAGGACGGTCAATAGCAGGAATGAGCATTGTATTAACATATTTTGAAGAATTTTACATTTCATTTTTACTGTTAGCGTATGACCACCAAACATATGTACAGTTGTTAATTCATTACCTAATGGTTCAATATTACATATTCGTGAATTTATAAGCCAAACTTTCCCTCTTCGATCTGGCGTTTTGCATGGAATTAAAATAATTCCAGGCTCTAGAGAGTAGACAACCGGCACATTTTTCTTCCTTTTCAAAATAAATCGAGCACCATTCCTCGCTCCATTTAGATCAAATCCTCTAAAAATATAGGAGTCTTCTACTATTTTATTAGGGGATTTCATGACTAGAAATTTTTGTTCCCCTTCAAAAACCATAGAATATTCATTTCCATAATTATCAAAATCTGACAGAATGGCACATGTATCCCCGTTAATCAAATAATCTTCTTTTAACATTCTACATTTCCCCCTTTTCCAAACAAATTACTCAATTTTAGAAAGTTGAAAAGAATGATTATTTTATTTGTTACATTGGGAATGATTTGCAAAAACAAATCATTGTTTGAATGGCCATATGTTATATTCAGAATTTGAAAAATAAATGAAAACAGTATTAAAACATGAATAAAAATTGTAAAAATTCAGTTAGTAAATAATTTCGACAAAACGGGACAAAATTCCTTCTTTTCAAGTGAATTTTTAAAAAAAAGGATATATTTCCTACATTTATCTAATTAAACAGGTAGTAAAATGGACCCCTCTTAAAATTGTCAGGTTCACAAAAAAGTTTGGTGGTGGGCTATCCATATAGGTCCGACTGGTTCAATTAAATATTCATGAGGACTGAAAAAGTGTTAAATAATCTTACAAGCTAAACACTAAATTTGCATGTATTTATGTGATTGGACCTACTATATCTTGTAATAGTGAAATGTTTATTGGAATCGTTTTTCAATGGCCCAGATAAAGAATCCCCAATGGATGGAAGATTCACTTTACATGCATCTTTGTTTTAAAAAAACTCCAAATCGCAATGATAAAACCTCCTAATGAATCTGAAATCAAATCGGTCATAGTGTCATAGTTTCCTCCACTTTGAAGTCCCATGTCAAACAGTTGATCCATCGTAAATTCATATATTTCCCAAATAACCCCTCCAAATACAGCAAATGATAAAATAAACAGGGATACAAACCAAGGTGAAAGTTGACTGATGTTATCTTTTCTTAATAATCTTTTATAAAGGTCAAACCCAATAAATGCGATTAAAATACCACTAAGGAGATGCATAAAACTATCCCACCAGCCATTTCGGTAAAATCCTTGCAGAGAACCAAGAAATTGTGATCCGAAAAGAAATAGAAGATAAAAAATAATGATCGGCAAACTTAATTCAAATTTTGTCAATAAAATAAGTAAGAGGGGAACGAGACCGGAAGCAACTCCGCCAAGTGCAATAAGTGCATCAAAGTTATTATTTTTCAAAAATAAATGAATAGCAACGAATGCCATAAAGCCAACATATAGAACACATAAAAAAATGGATATCTTCTTTCTCATAAGGTACAGCTCCTTATTTATGAATACAATTTCTTTTCTTATAATTTGTAAACTTTAGCTGGTTCATTCGAATAGATTTCCGTAATTATATTCCTAGAATCAACTATGATACAATTATGACAAACTAGAAGGAAAGGGAAAGGATATGAACACATTATTGATTGTTTCTCATCCTGATTTAATCAATTCGGGTAGTCAACAATATTTTTTAAGCTCATTAAAAGGAAATAATAAGATTACTGTTCATCATTTAGAAACACAATATCCTGATGGGAAGATTGACGTTGCTAAAGAACAAGCTTTATTACAAGAGCATGATCGAATTATTTTTCAATTTCCCTTCTATTGGTACAGCTCACCGCCGTTGTTAAAACACTGGCAGGATGTTGTGTTGGAGGCGGGCTTTGCCTATGGAAATAGGGGAAAGGCCCTTTATGGTAAAGAATTTGGCCTAGTGTTAATGGTTGGTGTTGCAGAACGTGAATATCAAGCCGGTGGTACAGAATTATTTAGTATTAATGAATTAACAAAACCATTTCAAGCGATGGCCCATAAAACCGGAATGATCTATTTGAGGCCACTTACAATCTTCCAATTCGCTTACATGGAAGAAGAACAAAAAATGGATTTATTAATTAAATATTGGCAGTTTTTGACAATGGAAAATGATTTTCGTCTGGTTAAAAGGGAAAAATGGCTGATTGATCAGTTGAAAAATTTTATAAATCAAAATCCGGACTCACCAAATTCCCAGATTTTCACATATGCAGTGGCTTTAATCGAAGAAAATCGCAATACAATTGATGGGCTACAAATGGTGTTTGATGATATGTATGATTGACGTTAATTGAAGCTTCATTTTTGAAAACTATTATGGGTAATGTCACAAGTTCTATGAATAGTTGCAAAGGAACGATTCCTTTATCCTGAAAAAAGTGATCAGCTATCGCCATTTGCCTTTAACAAAAACGCTAATAGATTATTATGGGAGGGAAAAATGGAAAAACAAGAGTGGCTGTTTAAACAACTGCAGGAAATATATAATCAAAGTACAGATTTTAATGAAATGGTATTGATTAAGGCGATACAAAATATTATCGATGAACAAACAAAACGAATTGACCAAATGGAAGGTGAATTAGAAGGGACACTATGGAGTCCTCGAAAATGGGGCGAATAATAGCAAAGAAAAATCTATTAATCAGTGGGAATAGGACGTTCCCACTAACAGAAATAAATATGGTAAAAATTTTTTCCAAACGATACTAAAAACATGGAAATTATTTTTAAAATCAGCGACTTTTATGTTACACTTAATTTGTAAATTAATTCACAAAATCATACATTTAAACAAATGGAGATGTCAGGGTTGAAAAGGAAAGCACCATTTTTTGAACAAACTCAAGGAAGTTTAATTGTTTCTTGCCAAGCATTGCCGGGGGAACCTTTACATAGTCCCTATATAATGGGGAGGATGGCTTATGCAGCGATGCTTGGAGGAGCAAAAGGAATACGAGCTAACGGTCTAGAGGATATCCGTGAAATTAAAAAGAATGTCAACCTACCCATCATTGGAATTATCAAGCAAGATTATGAAAACAGTGAGGTCTTTATTACTCCAACCATTAAGGAAATCGAACTTCTTGTCGGTGAAGGAGTAGATGTAATTGCATTAGATGCTACTACCCGAGTAAGGCCGGACGGAACAACGATAAAAGAATTTTTTCCGAAAATAAGAGAACAATATCCAAAACAATTATTTATGGCGGATTGTTCAACTTATGAAGAAGGCATGTTAGCAGCTCAAATAGGTTTTGACTGTATTGCAACCACGTTATGCGGTTATACTGGCTATACAAAGAATGAGGAAATACCTAATTACCAATTGGTCAAACGTCTTGTTCAAGATTGCGCGAATCCTGTCATAGCTGAAGGAGGGATTTCAAGTCCAGATCAATTTAGAAAAATCATGGAATTAGGTGTACATGCTGCAGTGATTGGGTCTGCGATTACCAGACCTATGGAAATAACCAAAAGATTTATTCAGGAGCTTCATGATCCCGGTAGACTCTAAAATAGGAGGATTTTTGGTTGGGTGCTACTCATATTTTTTCATTAATAAAATCTCGATACAATACATTTACACAAACCGAAAAAAAGGTGGCCGATTATATATTAAGAAATATACAGGATGTCATGTACATGTCGATTACCGATTTAGCTATTGCCTGTGATGTCGGTGAGTCGAGCATATTTCGTTTTTGCAAAAGCCTGGACTTAAAAGGGTATCAAGAATTTAAAATTGTGTTAGCTCACAGTTTATCAAGCGAACAGGACATGATCAGTCTTTATAATGATGTTTCGTTAACGGATTCCCTTGAGGATCTACCTTCAAAAATATTAACAAAAAATATTCAAGCATTGAAAGAGACATCCGAGTTTATCCAGAAGGAAGAAATAGCTAAAGTGGTGCATTGGATGGTACAGGCACAGCGAATTTATTTTTTCGGTGTTGGTTCATCATTAATTACCGCTATGGATGCAAAAAATAAATTTATGAGAATAACCAATAAAACAGAGTGCTCGATCGACGCACATTTACAAATGATGAATGCTGCGTTAATGACGGAAAACGATGTTGCAGTAATCATCTCGTATTCAGGTTCAACGAAAGATATAATCGAGTTGGCGAAAGTTGCCAAAAATAAAAATGCCAAGATTGTTGCTCTTACTCGGTATGCGAAATCACCACTAACCACATACAGTGACGTAATTTTCATCACTGCTGCTGATGAAGGCCCCTTACAAGGTGGTAGTCTAACTGCAAAAATTTCACAACTGTATTTATTAGATATTCTCTATGTGGAATATTTTAAGCAAACCGCCCAAGAGTCTGCAAAAAATAAAGATTTAACATCAAAAGCGGTCGTGAACAAGCTACTTTAGGGAAATACAGGTCCGGAATGGAAAACGGGTAGAATCAATGCTAGGTCGTTAGCCAATTACTAAAAGTAGAAACTCAAAAACGAAAGGATAAATTATTATCATGACACTTACAGTATGCTATTTTTAAAATGAAACATTGCTTTTTTGTCTTAATCTTGTTATCTTCTTTTTGAACATGCACTTAGAAGAATCAAGATAATATTCAATTTTTTAGTATAAATTACTTATAAAGGTGAGTGAATCATATGCAATACATTCTTACAGGAACGGTTTGTATTGGTGAAGAACTACGGGAGGACCATTATGTTTTAATAGAGGATGAAAAAATTAAAGAAGTCGGTCCCATATCGAACTTGCCAACTTCATTTTCAGGTGAAGTATTGAATTATCCAAAAACGATGACGATTGTTCCAGGATTTATTGATATGCATATTCATGGTGCCGGCGGAGCTGATGCTATGGATGCAACACCTGCTGCATTAAACAAGATTGCACAACATTTAGTAAAAGAAGGAACAACGGCTTTTCTTGCAACAACAATGACTCAATCAAAGCAAGCCATTGAAGCAGCTCTAAAAAATGCTGGTGAGTTTATTCATTCTACTGAAAATCGGGCAGGGCAGGCAGAAATCATCGGCATCCATTTGGAAGGACCTTTTATCCATCCGAAACGAAAAGGAGCACAACCGGAAGAATTTATATTACTACCAAGTCCAAGCCAATTTGATGAGTGGCAAGAACTCGCTCAAAACACGATCAGGCTTGTGACTATGGCTCCTGAACGTGAAAATGGAACTGCCTTAGTCAAACATCTTGCCGAACATGGAGTAATTGCATCGATCGGTCATAGTGATGCAAATTATCAGGATATATTGGCAGCAGTTAAAGCAGGTGCTAGTCATGTCACTCATCTTTTTAACGGCATGAAAGGATTGCACCATCGGGAACCCGGAACAGCAGGAGGAGCTTTATTACGCCAAGAACTAACCGTGGAATTAATTGCTGATGGCATTCATGTTCATCCTAAAATGATTGATTTGGTTTTGCGTTTAAAAGACATAGACCACACCGTTTTAATTACTGACTCCATGCGTGCAAAATGGTTGCCAGATGGAGAATCAGAGCTGGGAGGACAAAAGGTTTTTGTTTCGAACGGAAAGGCAACGCTGGAAGATGGTACATTAGCAGGAAGTATTCTAAAATTAAATCAAGGAGTCAAACATGTAATGGAATTTGCCAACCGAACCTTAACGGAAGTGGTGAAATTGGTGACAATGAATCCGGCAAAAGAACTTGGGTTGGATCATCGCAAGGGATCTATTGAGGTAGGAAAAGATGCTGATCTTGTCGTTTTAAATGAAGAATGTGAACCCATTTTAACAATTTGTCGTGGAAAAATTGCATTTCAAGGGGAGTGACTTTTACAAATGAAAGTAATCAATGTAGGTAGTTATCAGGAGTTAAGTGAAAAGGCGGCAAACTTGGTCATCGAGACAGTTCAAGAAAAGCCAAATGCAGTACTTGGACTTGCTACTGGATCAACACCGATTGGATTATATAATGAATTAATTAATGATCATGCTAAAAATAGTACGAGTTACAGTAAAATTTGTACATTTAATTTGGATGAATATGTCGGTCTTGAAGGAAGCCATCCACAGAGTTACCTATATTTTATGCGCGAACATTTATTTAATCATATTGATATTTTACCAGAAAATACATTTATTCCAAATGGTAAAGCCGAGGATATGGAGAAAGAATGTGGACGATATGAAGAATTAATTAAGGAAAAGGGTGGTATTGATCTACAAATATTAGGCATTGGTCAAAATGGGCATATTGGTTTTAATGAACCGGGCACATCCTTTTCAAGTAGAACCCATATGATCCAACTAACAGAAAGTACTCGCAAGGCCAATTCTCGATTTTTCCCATCAATGGAAGAGGTGCCAACCCGTGCAATTACTATGGGTATTCAAACAATTATGGAGAGCCGAAAAATCATATTGCTCATTTCTGGACAAGCAAAAAAGGCAGCTCTTAAACGACTGTTAACGGATGAAATTAGTGAAGACTTCCCAGCTTCTGTTTTAAAATTGCATAATGATGTAACCGTCATTACTGATATAGCAGTTGACAATTGATATTAAAAAACATATTCTTTTCCTGTGAAGCAGCAAACTCTATTGTGAGGTGAAGAAATGAAAGGCAGAAAGTGGTTGTCACTTTTGATAAGTATCATATTCATTGGATTTGTAAGTGCATGTGGAACTGTAGAAACAAAGGACAATGAAAAGCATGAGCAAACTGCTGAAAGTACTAATAAAGAAAGTGATCAAAACAGTTTGGTTGCTAATAGTGATAACTCTTCTGAAACTGATGAAGAAAGTAGTACAAGCAATACAGATGAAAGTGGTTTGACTGTCGATAAGGAAGCTTTAGATTTAATTAAAAAAGATGTGATTTATACAGGTTTGGCCGATCCCCATACGATAGAAGTAAAAGATGGTGAAGAATACTTTACTTTACAAATTGCTCCGGACTCAACCGATGAGTGGGAAAAAATTGAGGAAGATACAACAGTTACCATTGAATATTACGAGAATGAACAAGGTCAAAATATTTTGGTTCATTATACCGTGAAAGACTAGGCTGGATACGCTCTTCTTTAGAAATAATAAAGAAAACTCGGGCGTCCGAGCCTTTAGGTGACAGCAGAGCCGCTTTCTTATTCTAAAATAAAGGTTAGGTGGTATCACCTAACCTTTATCTGACCATGAACGAACTAGCCAATTGGTTTATTTGAACAGTTGAATTCTCTATGCTTTTTTAAAAAATTTTCAAATGAAACATTGGACGAATCTGTGAACTGTTTTTTTATATTTGACAGAGCCCCATTAAATTGTAACAGAACCTTTATTTAAAACTTTCCATGCTTAAGAATTGAAAAAAGCAGCCAAAGGAACATTAAAGTTGCAACAACTCCCCCGACTTCTACAACAGGAAAATTCCAAAGAAACGTTTTTACATTTGATATGGAAGCACCTATCATCAAGCCGACCATCATAATACTAAAAGCAAGGAGAATAATACTAAACGATAATTGGTTCGCAACCCGGTCTAATTTTTTTGATATGTTTTTCACTTCCGGAACAGAGAGTTCCACATGGATTTTGCCGTCCTTCGTAATCAAACTACCTGATTTCATTAATTGGGTTAGAAATGTTTGAATCTCCCTTAGCTTTTGCCGGGTTTCTTTCATCATTTTTGAGGGTTTCAAACGTTCACGAATCAATTTTTCTCCAAAAGGTTGTGCCATATCGAAAATGGATATAGTATTATCAAGATGGGAAAGAATCCCTTCCATTGTTAGTAATGTCTTAGCGAGAATCGTCAAGTCAGCGGGCATCCGAACCCGATATTTGAATGAAATTTTCATTAAGTGATTGATCAAGTTGGCCAGACTAATTTGCTGTAAAGGAATATCCATATTCATTTCAATTAAAACTTCAATATCCGCATAGATTTGATCCTTGTCAATTGGCGCGGAGCTTTGACCTAGTTTTAAAAAAAGAAAAATAACCTCGTTAATATCTCTGTTTTTCAAAGCGATAATCACGGAGGCTAAATCATTTTTCATACTTGGTGATAGGCGCCCAATCATGCCAAAATCAATCAGTGCTATACGTTTATCGGGAAGAACGAACAAATTACCGGGATGAGGGTCACCATGGAAGAAGCCGTCGATAAAAATTTGTTGAAACATACATTCAACAAATTGTTTAACAATCAATTTTTTCCCAGCTTCCGAAGCGCTTTTCGCATAATCGCGGAACTTGGTGCCAGAAATAAAATCCATCGTTAATATTTTTTTGGTTGTATATTCCCAGTGAATGGATGGGATGACGTATTCTGGCTGGTCCTTCAATTGGCGCGAAATCTTTTCACCGTTCCATGCTTCAACTGTATAATCAAGTTCGAGGCGTATTGATCTTGATACTTCCTCAACAATCTCCGAAATACGATAGTTGTTAGCCCACTCAAATTTTTCCTCCATGAGATTGGTTAGGTTTGTTAATATTTGTAAATCAATATCAATTTTTTCTTCAATATTTGGACGTTGAACTTTAATAGCAACTTCTTGTCCGTTGGGAAGTTTGCCATAATGGACTTGACCAATCGAAGCCGATGCAATCGGTTCCTCACGTACTTCTAAAAATATATCTTTAACGGGTTGACCTAGTTCTTTTTCGATCGTTTCTTCAACATCACTAAAAGGAATCGCTGCTACATGGTCTTGCAATTTTTCCAATTCTTTAATAATATTTTCAGAAATGAGGTCAACTCGGGTACTGGCTAATTGCCCAAGTTTGACAAAGGTAGGTCCTAATTCTTCAAGAACCAATCGGATCCGTTCAGCGATACTTTTGGAATACACGGCGGAATCCGCTTCAGCCTTTCTTTTAAAATCAAGTAATCCTAAATCCTTAACGACAAAACCAAACCCGTTTTTCAACAGGGCTGTTAGGATTTCTTGATATCTTTGGGCATATTTCAAGCGTTTTCCGATCATTTATTCCACCTCGAATTGCATCCTTATCGTGATTTAATAAAAAAGTGTTCAAGTATCTTTATCCTGGACTCAAAACATTAACTTAATTTTCGGTGATACATAGAAGCAAGACGAATTGCTCGGGATGATAAACACCCATAAATGAAAGTCGTACTTCTATTCGTTGTCTTTATTTAACAGCTTCTCTTCTAAAGTTTCAACGCGTTTTTTTAATTCTTCAAACTCTTGTCTGAATACAAGTTTACTTGTTTGTGCTGCTTGGTTTATTTTTTCATCTACTGTCGCTTCCCATTTTTCTTGTGCTTCTTTCCCTTTTTTCATTAATTCATCAACAAAATCGGAAGCTTCCGTCTTTGCCATATTTCCTTTCTCCACAAGCTCATCAATAATTTTATCTGCTTGTTCTTTGCTTACCGCTGCAATACCTAACCCTAATGTAAACAGTCGATCGATTAAGTCTTTCATAAAAAATCCCTCCTGTTATCGTATAAACTCTTTTCCCAAATTTATCTTTACCTTAATCTTAAACAGACCTGAGGGGAAAGTAAATCACTTTTTGAAAAATTCATTGAAAGTTACTAAATGGTAACTGTCCTGAGTGTCAAAACCTCCCGTGTTTTTAACTAGTTCATTAGGTTTCATTTCCCAAAGTTGAATACCGATTTTTGCTGCAAAGATGAAAAATAACTGTTGACGGATGGATATAAAGGATATACAATATGCTTGTAAGCGTTTAACAAAAACGTTTTTGATTATGAAAAATAAGGCGTTTTAGTTTTTGGTTTATGACAAAATTGGTTTCAGAGAGATAGTACTCTTATTATTTCGTTTATCTAAAACGTTTTTGACAGAATAGTACTAATCCTGTAATGATTCATTTACTGATAATCTATAGCATTTAGTACAATGACTTTTTCAATACATATATCACGTATTTGCTGTTTGCGTTTTTGCAAAAATCTAAAATATATCAATTCATTTACAAAAAATCTAAAACGTTTTAGCTGGAGGTTTGTATATGCTAAATTACACATTGGGAAAAGGTGATTTTGAAAACTGGATTATTTCCGAAACAGCCTTTTCACCGGACAACTTAGGAAAATGCGAATCAATCATGTATCTCGGCAACGGATACATGGGCTTACGTTCAGTAACAGAAGAACCTTATTTAAAAGAGGTGAGAAACTTATTTGTTAATGGTACGTTCAACAAATTTAGTGAAACGGAAGTATCTGAACTTCCCAACCTTGCCGACATTACTCGCATTGATATTCGGGTTGATGGGGAACGATTTAGTTTAGAATTTGGAGAAACGAAAGACTATGTTCGCCAACTAAATTTAAAAATTGCTGAATTAAAAAGGTCATTTACATGGACATCACCTAAAGGAAAAATGTTACGGTTTACATTTAGACGATTTGTCTCGCTTGACCATTTACATTTAATTGGAATGAAAATGGAAGTGGATAGTCTCAATTCTACAGTCCAAATTTCTTTTGATTCTGGTATAAATGCACAAATGACAAATAGCGGAACACAACATTTTCATGAAGGTGAGAAGAGAATATTTGATAAACGATTTATTCAATTGCTGCAAAAGACGACCGAATCTAATATTGACGTGGTAATCAATACAGCTCATCATGTGACGGTTAACGGTGTGGAAACAAAAGAGCCAACAATGACGATTGATCGTCGGAAAGTATGGCAAACCTTCGAAGTTGAATTAAAACCAAATGACAAACTAATTATGGAAAAATTAACAACCGTTTATACGAGTCGTGATAAAGAATTTGCCCATAAAAACGTTCAATTAGAAACTCTGCGCGAAATGTCTTTGCAAGCTTTACGAGACAGTTTTTCAAAAGGCTATGACGTTTTATTTCAACGCCATGTAAATACTTGGAAAGAAAACGTTTGGGATTATTACAAACTAAATATAAACAGTAAGGATGGGTATGACCAACTTGCTTTACGATTTGCACTTTATCATTTAACGGTAATGACACCGGCTCATGATGAACGGATGAGTATTGGGGCAAAAGCGTTAAGCGGTGAAGGATATAAAGGTCATTCATTCTGGGATACAGAAATTTTTATCTTACCATTTTTCACTTTTTCTAACCCAAAAGTTGCTCGTTCTCTATTAGAGTATCGTTATCTTGGTCTTGAAGGAGCAAGAAAAAAAGCGATTGAAAACGGTTATGAAGGTGCAATGTATCCATGGGAGCAAGCTTGGCCAACAGATGGTGAGGTAACACCGGTTTGGGGGGCAGTTGATATCGTTACTGGTAAGCAAATGAAAATATGGTCCGGTTTTATCGAACAACATATTTCAGCGGATATTGCCTTTGCAGTTTATCAATATTATCTGGTCACTGGTGATGATGACTTTTTGGACCGTTATGGTTACGAAATGATTTTTGATACAGCACGGTTCTGGGCAAGTCGACTTGAATGGAATGAAGAAAAGCAAGAATATCATATTAATGATGTTGTCGGTCCTGATGAATATAAAGAGCATGTTAATAATAATTCATTTACGAATTTCATGGCAGCATTCAATATGAAGCTAGCAGTCCGTTTTTATGAACATCTTGTAGAAAATAACCCAAAACTGATTGAGCAGCTGAATGAAAAAATTCAAGTAAATCAAGCATATCCGAAGTGGAAGGAAAAGTTGGAGAAGATTTATTTACCTCAACCAAGAAAAGAAGACGGAATTATTCCACAAGATGATATATATTTACAATTGCAAGACATTGACTTAACGAAATATAAAAATAGTGCCAAAGTTGGTACTTTATTTGAAGATTATAATATGGAGCAAGTTGGTCAAATGCAGGTAACAAAACAAGCAGATGTCGTTATACTCCTTTATTTATTGGAACAAGTCGATACGATTTTCTCAAATGATGTGAAGGAAAAAAACTTTCATTATTATGAACCAAGAACTTTGCATGATTCTTCATTAAGTTTATCGACACATGCCATTATTGCAAATGATATCGGTGACAGGGATCTTGCCTATTCTTTATTTAAAAGGGCTACAGAAATCGATCTTGGTCCTTTTATGCACTCATCTGATCACGGTATTCATGCCGCCTCAATTGGGGGAATCTGGCAAGCAACGATCTTTGGTTTTGCTGGTATTCGTCTGAAAAATGGAAAACTACAAATTAACCCAAGGCTTCCTGAACAATGGCAAGATATTCAATTTACAATACAATGGCAAGGGCAACCGGTTACTATTTTTGCGAACCATAAAAAACTAATTGTAAAAGCGGAAAGGCAAAAGAAATTTTCTTTTGACGTCTTTGGTAAGGAATATGTATGTACAGATATAGTGGAAATTCCTCTTCAACCATAACTACATGTTGAAGGGAAATTATAAATTTTTTAAACAATGAAGAAAAGGAGGAAGAAAGATGAAGAAATTAGTAAAACTGTTAGCGGTTTTTATGGTGATTGGCCTATTGACTGCTTGTGGTTCCAACGACGAGAAGAGTAGTAGTAAATCAGACTCAAAGGATTCAAAAACTGTAACTTTAGCTGTTTGGGGTTCTTCACCAACAGAAACAAAAGCATTGGAAACAACAGTGAAAAGTTTTGAAGAAAAAACAGGTATCGATGTAAAAATTGAAGTCATCCAAGACAATTTCCAAGATACACTAACAGCACGTTTTGCAGCAAAAAATGCACCGGATGTTTTTTATCTTGAATCCTACGTAGCGCCTCGTTTTATCGCCAGTGGTGTTCTTGAGGATTTGTCAGATAAAGTTGAGAATCAAGATGACTTTTTCCAACCATTATTAGACGGATTTCGTGATAAAGATGGGAATTTATATGGAGTGCCAAAGGATTATTCAACCCTAGCCACATATGTTAATGTTGATTTGTTGGATATACCATTCAAGATGTTATTATCTCAATTATTCCGATTTTTATCATTTATATTTTACTAAATAAATATTTCATAACAAGTAATGATCAAACGGCAGGTATTAAGTAGATTCAATTTTTTACTTTATATACAACTGCTAAAATTTTAGAAGGAAAGCAGGTGTTACTATTGGCAACGATTAAAGATGTTGCGAAAAGAGCAGGGGTATCAATCGGGGTTGTATCACGAGCATTCAATAATTATCCCGATATTAGCGAAAAGACAAGACAAAAGATATTTAAAGTTGCCGAGGAATTGAACTATACGCCAAATCTGGTCGCAAAAAATCTATCTTCTAAAAAACAGTTGACGATTGGGCTGATTACGTCAGGAATTTTAGACAGTAGTCAGAAAGATAGCGTGAATTCCATTGAGGTTTTTAAAGGTGTATACACTGCAATAGAGGAAAAAGAGTATGAATTGGCCATCTATTTAATTGATTCAAATAAACAGAAACGGAAAAGTTATGCACAATTTTGCCGCGAACGAAATATTGGTGGTACCATCTTACAAGGGATTCGAACAGATGATCCATATTTTAAAGAGTTAATGAATACAAATATCCCTTGTGTATTCATCGATGTTCATTTAGATAATGATACACCATTGATTGGAAAAGTATCGATTAATAATATTGAAGCAAGCCGGAAAATAACCGAGTTGGTATTAAAACAAAACCACCGTAGGATAGCAATTATGGCCGGTAAGAAAGCGGCTTATGTTAACAATGAACGAATGCGTGGTGTCAGAGAAGCCTTTGCTGCCTTTGGTCTCCAATTACATGAAGAAGATATCTTATACGGACAGTTTTTGGAACAGGAAGCCTATAAAGAGACAAAAAGGTATTTAGAAAAACATCGACCAACAGCTATCATTGCATTTAGTGATATTATGGCAATTGGCGTCATGAAAGCAATCAAAGAAGTTGGTTTACAAATTCCGGAAGATGTTTCGGTCACCGGTTTTGATAATATTCCAATAATGGAATTTACCCAACCACCGATTACCACTGTTCAGCAAAATTTTTTTGAATTAGGTAGACAGGCAGCACTTCATCTTCAAGAAATTATGGAAGGCCGAGCGAAAGGAAAGCAGATTGTTGTCGATTATAAAATTATTGAACGAGACAGTGTAAAAACATTATAAAGGGAAATTTTACCAAACGGGACAGTGCAAAGTCATAATAGATGCAACTTTATCTAACAAAACAGTGTAAAACATTATAAAGGGAAATCTTACCAAACGAGACAGTGCAAAGTCATAATAGATGGCAACTTTATCTAACGAGACAGTGTAAAAACATTATAGAGGAAAATTTTACCCAAACGGAACAAAATGTTCAATCTGTAAATGAAAGGAATAGAAGAAATGACGAATTACCCAAAACTATTTATCTTTGATCTAGACGGTGTGATTACTGATACAGCTGAATATCATTATTTGGCATGGAAACAACTGGCTGAATCACTTGGTGTAACCATTGACAGGCATTTTAACGAAAAATTAAAAGGGATTAGTCGCATGGACTCATTAGAAAAAATTTTAGCTTTAAAACCTGAACTATTAACGATGTCAATGGAAGAAAAAGAACAATTGGCCACACAAAAAAATGCATATTACAAGACGTTAATTAATCAAATTACGCCAAGAGATATTTTACCTGGAATAGAACAATTATTAAGAAAAATCCAAGAACGTAATATAAAAATCTCACTCGGTTCGGCAAGTAAAAACGCCCCGGTTGTGATTGAACGGCTTGGATTGACAAATTACTTTGATTATATGGTTGATGCTGCAAAAGTAAAACGGGGAAAACCGGATCCTGAAACGTTTATTGTGGCTGCAGATTATTTTGGATTTGCGTATGCGGATTGTATCGGTGTTGAAGATTCTGCTGCAGGCATTGAAGCCATTAATCAAGCAGGTATGTTTTCTGTAGGAATTGGTAATTCTGAACACTTGCATGATGCAGACTATCTCGTCTCGGATACAGGTCAGTTAAATTTGGATAACATAATTAAGAAATTTGCATCGAAATAAGCGAGCAGGGCTGTCCGAGAAGTCATCTTTTTGACTTATGGCTGCCCTTTTCATATTTTAAAAGCTTTATACATCGATGCCTTTATGAAATTACAAGACTTTTAAGGAACCTAGCCAAACAGCTCATTTAAAGAAAACCGAATACGTAAATCCCTAAAAAAATTTTATTTAAACTCTTTGTGAATAAGTGAATTAGATGGAATTTTTAACAAATGAATAATAAAAAGGATTGTAATTTTTTTGAAAATCCTCTACAATGTTCACTATAAATAAACAAATGTATATTTTGGGAGGACTACGTTTGCATGGGAATGAACAATTTTACTTAATTCAAGGAGATGTTTTGCCGATTTCGATTCGGAAAACATTGGAAGTGAAACGATTGTTGGACGCAGGTAATGTAAAGACAATCCATGAAGCGGTTGAACAAGTAGGAATTAGTCGGAGTGTCTACTATAAATATAAGGATAAAATTTTTCCGTTTAATGCGGTTACTTTTCAAAAGGTCATTACCATTTCCCTATTGTTAGAACATCGGCCAGGGATATTATCAAAAGTGCTGCAGTTTGTAGCAGATAAAGATGGGAATGTAATCACGATTAATCAAAGTATGCCACTCCAAGGGATTGCCAATGTCGTTTTATCCATGGATACAGCCAATATGAGGCTTACCACAACAGAATTTCTAGAAGAACTCCTGAATGTAGATGGAGTAAATCGGGCGATTGTCGTTGGTCAGAGCTAACAAACGTTTCATGAAAAATTCTATGAAACTGTAAAACATCTAATCAATGTTTAAACGAGAATTATAGAGACAAAATGGGAGGAACGTCATGAATGGAAAAATTAAAGTCGGCTTAATGGGCTTTGGCACGGTTGGAACAGGTGTCGTCCGATTAGTCGATTCATATAAAGAAGACTTTTTTAATCAAACGGGTTCTGTAATTGAAGTCAGTCGGATTCTAGTAAGAAATCCTGAAAAAGAGCGGTCGGTATTTGTCGATTCTGATATTGTCACAACCGATCCCCGGGAACTTATTTATGATCAGGAAGTAGAAGTCATAATTGAAGTCATGGGTGGAATTGAACCAGCACGGACCTATATTTTAGAAGCCATTGAACAGGGAAAACATATTGTGACAGCTAATAAAGATTTAATGGCGATTCATGGGGAGGAACTCATTAAAAAGGCTCGAGAGCATGGCTGTGACCTGTATTATGAAGCAAGTGTTGCCGGAGGGATTCCAATTATCAATGCGATTGTGGACGGTTTTTCTTCAGATCGGATTACGAAAATAATGGGGATCGTTAATGGAACAACAAACTATATTTTAACAAAAATGAGCCATGAACAAGCTTCTTTTGATGATGTTTTACATGAGGCGCAACAGCTTGGTTATGCCGAAGCGGATCCAACATCGGATGTGGAAGGTTTAGATGCAGCAAGAAAAATGGCAATCTTAAGTTCTCTTGGTTTCCATGTAGGTATGAATTTAGAAGATGTATTTGTCAGAGGGATTTCTAAAGTAACATTGGAAGACATTAAATTTGGTGAGCAATTGGGCTATACAATGAAGTTAATTGGGATTGCGAAAAAAGATGATGACTTAATCGAAGTGAGTGTGGAACCAACGTTTGTGAAAAATACCCATCCACTAGCCAATGTCAACGGTGTTTTTAATGCGGTGTATGTTTACGGAGAAGCAGTCGGGGAGACGATGTTTTACGGACCGGGTGCCGGTGAACTGCCAACAGCAACAGCTGTTTTATCTGATCTTGTGACGGTTGTGAAAAACATCAAGCTTGGTGTTAACGGACGTAATATGGCAACACCGTATAATGTGAAAAAATTGAAACGAGAAGAGGATATTTTCGCCAAATATTTTATTCGGCTGATCGTCAATGATGAAAGTGGTGTATTGGCGCAAATCGCAAAATTAATGGCTGAAGAAGAAATTAGTTTGGAAAAAGTTCTTCAAGAACCGTATCCAAGTAATCCAAAACAGGCAGAACTTATTTTGGTTACCCATCAAGCTTCAAAAAAATGTATAAACAATGTTCTAACGGCGTTTAATAACGTGGATTTTATAGAAAAAGTAAAAAGTTGTTACCGAGTGGAAGGCGGCGAGTAAAATGGCAGGCATTTTAGAAAGATATCGTGATTATTTACCGATTACGGAGAATACCCCGTTAATCAGTCTTCATGAAGGAAGTACACCACTAATACGGGCCAATAATCTGTCTGAAAAACTTGGTTTGGACCTTTATTTTAAATATGAAGGCTTAAATCCGACCGGTTCATTCAAGGATCGCGGAATGGTTATGGCAGTGGCAAAAGCGTTGGAAGAGGGAAGCACATCGATCATGTGTGCATCAACCGGAAATACGTCAGCAGCTGCTGCAGCCTATGCGGCACGTGCCAATATGAATTGCTATGTTCTTATCCCCGATGGAAAAATCGCTCTTGGGAAGCTGGCTCAAGCAGTTATGTACGGTGCAAAAATCATTGCTATTAACGGGAATTTTGATGATGCTTTATCTATTGTGCGAGAAATCACAAGTGAATATCCGATTACTCTTGTTAATTCAGTGAACCCATACCGGTTGGAAGGACAAAAGACGGCGGCATTTGAAGTAGTTGACGAGTTGGGGAATGCACCGGATATTTTGGCCATCCCTGTTGGCAATGCTGGTAATATTTCTGCTTACTGGAAAGGGTTTTGTGAGTATTTTGAAAAAGGAAAAGCCGGGACTCGGCCACAAATGTACGGCTATCAAGCAGAAGGGGCTGCCCCGCTTGTAAAAGGGGAAGTGGTTACGAACCCGGAAACAGTGGCAACGGCGATCCGAATCGGGAACCCGGCAAGCTGGGATAAAGCGGTCCGCGCATTGGATGAATCAAACGGTCGCATCGACTCGGTAACCGATGAAGAAATTTTAGCCGCACAAAGATTATTAACAAGTTCAGAAGGAATTTTTGCTGAACCGGCGTCATGTGCATCGTTAGCAGGAGTTGTTAAACATCGGCAACTTGGTCTTATTGATGAAGGAAAACGGGTGGTTTGTGTTTTAACCGGCAATGGCTTGAAAGACCCTGATATTGTCTTAAAAAATGATTTTGCCATGGAAAAAGTCGAAGCAAACCATGATTCTGTATTGAAGGTGTTAGGGATTTAAAATAGGCAAGGATCCTAAATGAGTTTGAAAAATATACAAGCCGGGGCGGGCATAATTTATGACTCTAACTGACAGGGAACTTATACGAGAATAAATAATGCCCCAGTTCTGACCAATTTTATTTGGAACTTTTGAAAGCCCTCATTGTAAGGAAAAATAACTCCTGAGTGGATATAAGATACGAAACCTAGCTGGAAAGATGGTGCAAAGATGGATGATTATAATATGTATGTGAAAGTCCCTGCCAGTACGGCCAACTTAGGACCGGGGTTTGACTCAGTCGGCATGGCCCTCCAACTTTACACAACATTAAAAGTGAAACAATCTAATCGGACCAAATTCTATTTAGTTGGTGACAATCAAGAAAACATTCCGACTGATAAAAGCAACTTAATTTATCAAGCGATTGATTTTTTATATAAGAAAGCAGGTTTACGAACACCGGAATTGGAAATCGAGGTTGACACAGATATCCCACTAGCAAGAGGTCTTGGTTCAAGCGGCACGGCAATCGCTGGTGGGCTGGTGGCCGCAAATGTTTTGGCAGGTGAGCCATTCTCTAAACAGGAAATTTTTCAATTTGCCTCAGAAATAGAAGGTCATCCGGATAATGTCGGAGCATCGATATTTGGGGGAATCATTGTTGCTGCAAAAAATGAATTAGGAGATTACGCCTATGTTCCGCTATTGCCGCCGAAAGACTTAAAGGTCGTTGTTGCTATTCCGGATTTTGAGCTACCGACAAAATTAGCGAGGGAAGTTTTGCCTGGCGATTACTCTCGGCAAGATGTTGTTCATGCTCTTAGCCATTCGGCGTTGTTGGTCGCCGCAATTGCAAAAGGAGATTTCTCCGCTTTACAGGTTGCCTTGGAGGACCGTATTCACCAACCGTACCGGATGTCGCTTTTGCCAGGATTTGAAGAATTGCAAAAGAACTGCAGGAATTACGGGGCATTTGGTACGGTCATCAGCGGTGCAGGTCCAACCATCCTTGCTTTTACAACAGGTGAGTGTACACAGCTTGTTGATTTTATGGAGTCAACTTTACAAAGCAACGGGGTATCTGCAAAAGTAATGGAACTCGCTATTGATACTGGCGGCACGACTTGTTCGGTGTTACTGAAAAAATAATCGAATTAGCAGAAACGTTTAAGAAAAGTGGAGATTTTTTGGTTAAAACTGTCGATGAGGAAGGATCTCGCCGACAAAAACTCCAGATTTCCGGTCAAAAGTGTCGACGAGAAAGGGTCTCTTCGTCAAAAATACAAGATTTTTAGTTTAAAATGTCGACGAGAAAGGGTCTCGTTGACAAAAACGAGCATTTTTGGCCTCAAAATGGTGACGAGAACGTATCTCGTCACCAAAAAAGCAAGTTTCCCCCGAAAATCGATTTGCTTCCCCAAAAAAGAGAAATTTCTTCCCAACCCAAAAATAGTTATTCACTTGTCTCGGTTTCCTCCATCAACTTGTCTTTATCACTTCTTGCTGATCGAGCCCCTTTAAATATTCCAGCTTTTGCTGGGCTTGCGGTTTACCGACTTGTTCGTCAGCATGATAGGAGGTACGGACAAATGGCCCAGATTCACAATGTTTGAATCCTTTCTCCAAAGCAATTGCCTTCAGTTCGGCAAATTCATCCGGATGATAGTAACGCTCAACTCTTAAATGCTTTTTCGTTGGTTGCATATATTGGCCAATTGTCATAATATCCACATGGTGAGCTAACAAATCATCCATTGTTTCAAGAATCTCTTCTTTTGTCTCCCCTAGCCCGACCATAATGCTTGATTTTGTCGGAGTTTCGGGACTGATTTCTTTTACTCGTTTCAATAATTCAAGGGAACGGTCATATTTGGCAATAGCACGAACTCTCGGGGTCAAACGGCGGACCGTTTCCACATTATGGTCAAATATATCCGGCCTACTGTCCATCAATGTTCGCAAACTTTCATAATCGCCTTTCATATCAGATGGCAAAATTTCAATCGTTGTACCAGGACTTTTCCGTCGAACGGCGCGGACCGTTTCCGCAAACACAGCTGCACCGCCGTCATTTAAATCATCTCGGGCTACCGATGTGATAACGACATGCTTTAATCCCATGACACTCACCGAATCAGCTACACGTTCAGGTTCCGCTAAATCCAGTTCTGTCGGTCGGCCGGTAGCGACAGCACAAAAACGGCAGCCACGTGTACAAACATTTCCTAAGATCATGAATGTAGCTGTACCCCGTTCACTCCAGCATTCATAAATATTCGGACATCTGGCCTCTTCACAAACCGTATTTAACCGATTTCCTTTAACCAAATTTTTAATATTACCGTAAGATTGTGTCGTATTCAATTTAATTTTCAGCCATTCCGGTTTCCGTATGTATTCAGTTTCCCGTGCCAATGGTTTCACGCTCCTTGGTCGTATAATAATTCCACAAATCTGATGCATATTTATTCTGAGCTAACTTCTGAACCTCTTCCCACTGGTCATCCGTTAATGTCAATGGGGAAAGGTGAATTCCAAGCCCAGTCTCAAAACCTTTCTTGAAAGCTGCCACCATCATCTCATATGTCAAAGTTTTATTTATAACATCTTTGAGAGAGGTAGCTTTAGCGGCAAACTTTTCCTTCCGCCTTTTTCGCATCTCATCTGAGGAAAAGGCAAATAAATCGAAAAGCATATCGGTATCAAGACTCATTGGTAAAGAACCATGCTGCATAAGAACACCGCTTTTCCTCGTTTGTGCGTTTCCACAAATTTTCCTTCCATCGACAACCATTTCATAAAAAGAAGGTTTTTCAAAACAGATAGCCGAACGTTCTTGGTTAATTTCTCGTTCGGGAATTGCAAATTCTGCAGGAACTCCTAAATTCTTATATCCCTCCAAAATGCCCTGGGATAAAACATAGTATGCCTTCGTGACCGATTTTGGGATACCCGGGTCATTTTCCGAAATAACAAGACTATATGTTAATTCATTATCGTGGAGCACCGCACTCCCACCAGTTAAACGCCGGACAAATTCACAATCATATTTTTTTACTGCATCAAAATTTATCGTTTTTGCCCGTTGAAAATAACCAATGGATAAGGTTGGTTTATTCCACCCATAAAATCTGAGTGTCGGTGGAATGTCCCCTTGACTGTGCCAATTTAATAAACATTCATCAAATGCCATATTGACAGCTGCACTTAGATGACCGGTGTCAATATAAGCCCACTCGGTTTGCAATTAAGATTCCTCCTATCGGGAAAGTCACAAATATCCATTTAATCCCAATTTTTAATAATATCCCCTATTATTTTAGTATAATTTGTTTAAAATGTATATAATTGATTACCAATTATGAATCGTTTATGGAATCCATGAATATACGACCGAAACTTAAGGTTATTTGTCAACCACTACTTGCTATAATCCAAAATTGATTAACGTGTAAAACAAGAATGATGCAGTTTTTTAGATAGTCTTTATGTTTGATCTATTATTTATTTTTAAAAACACCAAGCTTCCCAATCCGCTGTACAGCTTCAACTAGTCGAGCTTCATTCATTAATAAACCGACCCTGATAAACCCTTCTCCGTAATTGCCAAAACCATTACCAGGTGCAACCGCAACATCAGCCGCATCCAACAAATAATCAGCAAATGATTGACTGGTAAACTCATCTGGTACCGGAAGCCAAGCGAAAAATGATCCTTTTGGGGCAGTAACATCCCAACCGATTTGTTTGCAAGCATCAATAAAGGCATTGCGCCTTGATTCATAGCGTGCGACTAACTCTTTTACACAGCTTTGATCACCGGTTAATGCGGCAATGGCTGCTTTTTGCACAGCTGGGAAGAGGCTGACATAAAGATGATCCTGAATTAAGTTTATTGCTTCGATAATGGTCGGGTTACCAACTGCGAATCCGACACGCCATCCGGCCATATTGTAGGTTTTTGACAAAGTATACATTTCCACACCTATGTCCTTTGCGCCATCCGCTTGCAAGAAGCTAACCGGTTTTTTACCATCAAAACCAATTGCACCGTATGCGAAATCATGCATGACCGTTATTCCATGTTTTTTTGCCAATTTCACAGTTTGATTGAAAAAGTCAAGATTTGCAACAGCTCCAGTCGGATTGTTTGGGTAATTTAAGTAGAGTAGTTTTGCCGCATCCAATACATCGCTTGAAAGGTCATGATAATCCGGTAAAAATTGATTTTCCTCTTTCAATGGGAATAATTCATATTCTACATCCGCCAACACAACTCCTGATAAATAATCTGGATAGCCCGGGTCCGGTAAGAGCATGAGGTCACCCGGGTTAAGCAAGCACATTGGAAGTTCGACTAAGCCTGTTTTTGTACCAAAAAGAATGGCCACTTCACGTTTCGGGTCCACTTTTACATCGTATTCCTTTTTATAAAAGTCACCCACAGCCGCTTTTAATTCAGGGAGTCCCTGAAATGGTGAATATTTGTGCGTATCAGGATCTTCAACAGCTTTTTGTAATGCTTGAACAATATGTTTCGGTGTCGGTTGATCCGGATTACCTTGACCGAGGTTAATGACATCACGACCATCCTCAATGGCTTTATTCACCTTTTCGACCAAGTTTGCAAAGAATTGGGTCGGTAAACTCTTTAGTTTTACTGAGTAGTCCATTTTATATCACCTTTTTGTATTAATAAGTCGTTTACATAAAAATTATTTTTCAAAAAGCGAACAAGATTTGTGTTATACAGGAAGTTCATTAGTAGTTGCCATTCAATGAATATTTAGATATGTTTGCAATTTTAACATTAATTTTATAATCTTAAAATATATATGTCTAGTGGGTGATAATGATGAAAATGGCAATTGTACAGATGGATATTGCTTTTGGTGAACCGGAAAAAAATTTTTCCCAAGTAGAAAATTTTATTTCACAAGCAGCCAGCCAAGATACCGATATGATTGTTTTCCCGGAAATGTGGAATACGGGATATGCTTTGAAAGAACTCGAATCGTTGGCAGATAAAAATGGAGAGAGGACAAAAAATATGCTTAGCCGACTTGCAAGACAGCATGCTATACATATTATCGGCGGTTCTGTTGCAACAAAAAAAGTCAAAGGATTTTTCAACACGATGTATGTGGCAAACAGGAATGGGGACATTGTTGCAGAATATGATAAAGCCCATTTATTCCCGTTAATGGATGAACAAGTTTATATGCAGCCCGGACAATCGAAAAATATTTTCAAACTAGATCATGTGGAATGTGGTGGTGTGATTTGTTTTGATTTACGCTTTCCAGAATGGATTCGGGTACATGTGCTTGAGGGAGCGAAAATCATGTTTATTCCGGCTGAATGGCCGAAACAACGGATGGATCATTGGGAAATCTTGTTGCAGGCCCGAGCCATTGAAAATCAATGTTTTGTTGTTGCAGCCAATCGGGTAGGAAGTGATCCGGATAATGAATACAATGGTCATTCGATGATTATTTCACCGTGGGGAGAAGTTTATTTAAGCGGTGAAGAAGGAGAAGGCATCTTTTATGCAGATATCCCGTTAGTTGAGGTTGATCGTGTTCGAAACACCATTCCGATTTTTCAGGCACGCCGGCCGGAGTTATATTAGGAAATCAATGATTGTCATAGCTTCAATGCTGAAAACCAATTTTTTGGAAAATCAATTTAGGTGAGAAGAGAGCCGTCGTTCAGTGAAAAACCATTTTCGCTTGCGTGGTAATGCTACCGAAGTCTCTCTCATTCACCGAAAAAATATAAAATTTTTTTGCTGCGATGTATTCGCGCGAAGCTTTCCTTGTGCACTTATGCGTTAGGAGAGTAGAAACTGAAAAATTTATATTTTCCTATTAGCCAATAAAAGGGGCTAATTAGGAGCCCCTTTGCCATGAAACACTAATAAAAAACCTGGTCAATGATCTAAAAGATTAATAAAAAGAACCAATCCAAGGTCGATCAGCTATCGTTTGTCATTTCGTACGAGGGAACCGTTGATCGCCCTTGATTATGCAGATTATGTCTACAGTTGTTCAAGTGATTCAGGGTTGTTAATGCAACTCCTTGCTGTTCGTTAAACTTTGGTCGCTTGTTAATACGGTATTTTGTGTGGAGCGAGGGTCAACATACTCCACTTTATAGCCAATAATGGCAAAAATAATGCCAATAATTGGTACTGTGTAGTTCAGCACTGCATATGGTATATAATCAAACGGGTTGACCATTAACGTTGATGCAATAAACACGCCGCATGTATTCCAAGGAACAAGTGGGGATGTCAGAGTCCCTGCATCTTCCAAAGCTCTTGACAAATTTTTCGATTTTAAATGATATTTTTTAAAAGCGGCGGGAAACATCCTTCCCGGTAATAGGATAGAGATATATTGTTCGGCACAAACAACATTGGTGAAAAAAGATGAGAATTCTGTTATAGGAATTAAACTTTTAGCAGATTTAGCAACCTGCATAATTTTATTTAAAATAACATCAAGCATACCGGTAGACTCCATGATTCCTGCGAATGCCATTGCCACAATCGTTAATGACACGGTATACATCATGTCATCAATTCCGCCACGATTGAACAATTCATCCACCAACTTATTTCCGGTTTCAATGCTATAACCGTCTGTCAGGGCTATTATTGCCTTGGAAATTTGATCACCTTGAACAAAAACTTGGCAAAACCAACCTAAAAAAGCACCCATTAATAAGGCTGGCAAAGCAGGAACCTTTTTTGCAACCATGAAAATAATAATAACGGGTACAAGCAAAAGCCAAGGCGAAATGACGAAAGCTTGATCCATTACTGTTAAAATTTCATCAATATTGGTTCCATGTATGTCATGTTGACCAATATTTCTTCCTAATATGTAGTAAACAATAAGGGCAATAATTAATCCGGGGATGGTTGTGTAAATCATATGTTTTATATGTTCAAATAAATCTGTTTCCGTAATACCGGATGCTAGATTTGTCGTATCCGATAATGGTGACATTTTATCGCCAAAATAAGCACCGGAAATGATCGCACCGGCTACCATGGGGGGAGATATTCCCATGCTGAGACCGATTCCCATGCCGCTAACACCGATTGTTCCCATTGTTGACCAAGAGCTGCCGATGGACAAAGAGACGACACAACATAGAATACAAATACTTACTAGAAATAAGGAAGGAGATATTAATTTGAGCCCATAATAAATCATGGTGGCAATAATTCCGCCGCCAATCCATGAACTTATGATTAAGCCAACTGTCATGATAATTAAAATGGCCGGTAATGCTAGACGAATTGCATCATAAATCCCCTTTTCAATTGCCATCCAATCGTAGCCATACTTCCAAGCGATAAGCCCTCCGACAATAGCTCCGATAATTAGCGGTACATGAACCCCCCCTTTAAAAACAATAACCACAAAAGCCATTGAGGATATCATAGAAAGTAATGGTAGAATGGCAGCAAAAAAAGGAATCGCTTTCATCTGTTTATTATCTTCCATAAACTTTCCTCCCGTCTAAAAAGGTAACAACTTTCATTCCTCCAAAAGTGGGCCCTCAGGTTCGGAAAATCTATAATCCCCATCCATTATACTAAGGATTTTGAAATAAAAATCAACTAAGACATACTAAAAATTTGTGAAATTAGGAAATCAAAATTCGACTGTACAAGTAAAAAAAGTTATGCTATAATCATTTTCGTGGTTAAACAAGCCGACGGGAAGTAGCTCAGCTTGGTAGAGCACTACGTTCGGGACGTAGGGGTCGCAGGTTCAAATCCTGTCTTCCCGATAAGTGAAAAGCATTGATATGGAGTGATTCTTGGACATTCAAGAGTCGCTTTTTTATTTTTCACAAAGTCATTTTTGCCGACGAAATTTAAAACGTAATGGTTTTTAATGGTTTTAAATGAATGATTTTTTACCAATTTTTTTAATGCATCGTCTTATTTTTCGGTTGCAAATGCTTCTGTTTGTCGTGAAGTATGGACATATATTTTTAAATGGAGATTCTTTGATAAGCTGCCTTTCTACAAAAAATTAAAGATATTATTTCATACGCATCAATGATATTCAATCGACGAATCTGACAGTTTCCCACCCTTGCCCTCTTCCCGAAGATATGAAGAAAATCAATAATATACTTAAGTTTAATTTGGTCCAAAGGTCATACGGATTATTTGTTTCATAGTATTTACTAGCGGATTTACGTTGTCAAAAATACAAAACATATCATCAAACCATATTCATCTTTACTTGATTCGTTTTATCTCACGAATTTCTGTTTCTTGTTCTAAAGAGCGAAGGGCAAGGGATTCTAATATTTTATCTTGACGTTCTTGTCCATTTATTAATTTTACTTGTGCTTTTTCTAACTGATTTACTTTTTTTAATGTATCTAATACTGCTTGTTTGATTAGTGGAATATCATTTATCGCATCTTTGATTAGTGGAATATCATTTATCGCATCTTTGATCAGTGGAATATCATTTACAGTTTGTTTGATTAGTGGAATATCATTTACTGTTTGTTTGATTTGTGGAATATCATTTACCACTTGTTTGATTTGTGGAATATCATTTTCGATATTACCAAGCTGTTGCTTTATATTTTTTTGCTCCATTTTAAGATCAACAACTTGTGATTTCATATCTTTTAATTCCTCGAGTATTTGTTGAAGTAACTGTTCACTCATTCGTTTTCCTCCTTTTCGAAATTTTTAGGAATTTATTTCTCTAGTATTTCAATTTTAATATATTATAACTGAAAAAAATGTACATGGAAATACTTATGTAAGAAGTGAACAAAAGCTATTATAAGTGAAAAAACGCACTAACTATTTAGTGTAGGAATTGTGCAAGAGAGGTGAAACACCGCCTTCTGAATGATGTCCTTTGACATATTTTCTAAAATATCATTCTTATTTTCTAATAAGTTTTCAATTTTCATGTACGTACCCTTTCCAAATCGATTCATCATAAAAAACTGTTGATTTTCTCAACTGGATTATTTCTGTCAATACAACTTGCTTCCAAAGATTGAGGGTAAATCATTTACATTTCTCTTTGGTTTCATCTATAATAAATAATAGATGATGAAATTTAAATCTTTAAGCAAATCTAAAAACCTTCATATTGTAAGGGTGTAACATCTTCCGGTTTTGTAGTTTTAGGCAGCTGTTAATGACTACCATAACTGTTTCGATGTTCTTTTTTTATTTAAAAATCAATATTTCACATTGGAGGGATATTGTATGGAAAAAAAGGCATTAGTCTATTGTGAACATCAATTCGGATCGATGGATGGTAAGACAGCAAATGGTTTAGTAAGAGAATCAAGTATTTTTGAAATTATGGGTGTAATTGACAGTTCAAAGGCCGGTCTTGATGCAGGCGAAGTGTTGGACCAAAAAAGGAATGGAATCCCTATATTTGAAAACTTATCCTCCGCACTCAATCAACTTGGTGAAAAACCGAAATACTTTATTTTCGGGATTGCACCGGCTGACGCATTTTTAAAAAAGTATGAGCGTGATGTGATTATTCAAGCGATTAAAGCGGGTATGGACATTATTAATCCGCTACAGGAATTTTTAACGGATGATCAAGAACTGATGGAATACGCAAAAATATATCGAGTTGAAATTAAGGACATTCGGAAGCCAAAACCAAAAAGAGAATGGAAAATTTTTTCGGGAAAAATTTTACAAATCGATACGCCGATTATTACTGTACTTGGGACAGATGGTGCATGCGGAAAACGGACAACAGCGGTTGCATTGTATAAAGAACTACAAAAGCGTGGTTACAAGATAGCATTTATTGCAACTGGACAAACTGGTCTTATTCAAGGTGCGAAATATGGATTTGCTATGGATGCGTTTCCGCTCCAATATATGATTGGTGAGCTGGAGAACGAAATAGTTCGAGCCAATGAAACTGAACACCCAGACATTATTATTGTTGAAGGTCAAGGAGCATTGAGTCACCCTGCTTATGCCAGTTCTGCAGGGATTTTAAAAGGTGCAAGACCTCAAGCCGTTATTTTGCAACATGCACCGAAGCGAAAAGTGCTAGGTGATTTTCCTTTATTCCCGGTTCCATCCGTTGAAAGTGAAATTCAACTTATTGAACATTACGGAAAAACAAAAGTAATCGGTATTACAATCAATCATGAGACGATGACCGATTTGGAAATTGAAAAGACGATTAAGGAGTATGAACGGAAGTATCAATTACCGACAGCGGATATTCTAAAACAAGGGGCAGGAAAAATAGTTGATCGAATCATTCAATTTTTCCCGTCTTTGCAAGGGAAAAAGCTAAAGGGTGCATGATCTTAATTTTGGCACCCTTTAAATATGAATAAACGGTCGGTAGTTTTCTACGACTATTAGTTATACGAAAATCCTTTAAACGCTTGGCATGGTTTTCTCTCACCTTAATGGACAGTAAAACCCCCACTGATGAAAGTTTCACTGTTATGCGACTTTTTTGGAAAGTTTTGTCTAGAAGAGTCCCCATAGTCGCTATAAACGACAATTTTTGGAGAAGCCCCAGCAAAAAAACCATTATATTTGTTGAAAAAGCCTTCGTACAAAAGTAGTCTAGCAGTTATAAGCACACTTTAAAACTACGATTTTTTGGTGCTAGTCTTTTTAGTTTTCGCCACAAAAAACCATTTTTCTCAAATGTGCCGTATATAAATTTTTTCATAAAACCTTTTTGCGTACTCGCCTTTTATATATTTTTTAAATTTGCTATAATTTTACTATTATATAAAAGAGGGGTTCACTTGTTAATGAGCCTTTTTGTTATTAAATAAATACATAATTTATCAGTAGACGAATAGGAAGGATGAGAAAACTTATGAATCGCACGATTGGATTTATTGGTTGTGGCAATATTGCTAAAGCGATGATCGGCGGAATGATTAACACAAAAAGAGTTGATCCCAAACAGATCATTGTTTCTAATAGATCGTTATCAAGTCTTCAAGAGATAGAACAAACTTATGGGGTACTTACTACGAGAAAGAATGTGGAAGTTGCGAAAAATGCAGATTATCTTTTTTTGACGACTACATCCGGAATGTATGAGACGGTAATTGAAGAGATTCGCGATGTTATTCGAGAAAATACCATACTTATCCTTGTGGCAGCCGGTGAAACAATTGAAAAAAATGAAAAACGGTTAAATCGAGCCATTAGAATCGTTAAGGCAATGCCAAACACACCATCGTTGGTGGGGCAGGGGATTACCGGAATTGCCGTAAATGAACTTGTAACTCCGGAAGATATGGAAGAAATTAAAGCACTATTCGAATGCTTTGGTCGAGTAGAGTTTGTCGATGAGTCTATCATGGATGTTGTTACAGCAATTGGTGGTTCATCACCAGCTTTTACATATATGTATATTGAAGCTTTGGCAGATGGAGCGGTTATGTATGGTATGCCCCGCAAACAGGCATATGTGTTTGCAGCACAGGCCGTTTTGGGAGCGGCAGAAATGTTACTTGAAACCGGGTTGCATCCGGGTACATTAAAAGATAATGTATGCTCACCCGGAGGTACAACCATTGAATCTGTCGCCCTCTTGGAAGGGAAAGGATTTCGTTCAGCCGTTATTGAAGCCATTAAAGCGAATATGGAAAAGGCAAACAAGATTCACGGATAACCAATCATGATTAACAAGGTTGATACAAATTTTTGGCAGTTTTTAGCACAGGAAACAATTTTGTCACTTTTCGCCTTACCACTATTTTGAAAAATGGTGAAAAGGGAACATTGACCGATTCCCGGTAAGTTGAACACGGTCTCAGTAACTACTGCTCCTGTAATTAGAGAACCGAATGTTTCACCCAAAATCGTTAAAATTGGAATAAAAGCATTTCGAAAAGCGTGCTTGTAAATGACAACTCGCTCTTTAAGTCCTTTGGCTTTGGCAGTTTTGATATAATTCATACTTAAAATATCCAGCATGGAAGATCTCGTCATTCGTGCAATTACCTCTGCTTGTATCATTCTAAGTGTAAATGCCGGTAAAATCATATATTTCAGATGTTCCCATATTCCGGCACCGAGTGGCTGATAACCGGCGGCAGGAAGCCATTGTAAATGCACACCGAAAACGATCATTAATAACAGTCCAAACAAGAAACTTGGTAGTGATGTTCCAAACATGGCAATCAGCATAAATAGATGGTCGACAAATGTCTCTTGTTTTTTAGCAGCTAACACTCCTAAAGGAATTGCAATAATTAATAGAAATTGCTTGTGCAAGCAGGGCAAGAGATAGGGTTGGTCCAATATGTTCAACAAAAGCTTGCAACACAGGTTTGTTCATATAAATTGAATCACCAAGATCACCTTGGAAAATTCCGATAAGCATATGGCTGAAATGGCGGCCATCGAATGTCAAGTAGGTTCGATGGTTGAATCATCTGTGGCCTCTGCAGCCGGGTTGCATCTTGCCTTTTCCAAAAAAATTATCACAAGTATGGAATTGACAGGTCCATTAAAGTTTTCGAAAGACATTGGGAACTTAAAATATGATGTCCCCTTTGTAAAGCTTCTCAATAAACCGGGACTCGGTGTGGATGTGAATGAAACGACCTTAAAAGAATTAACATTGGTTTCAGATCAAATTGTTTGAGCGGAAAGGATATCAAAACAATCCCTTAAAAAAGAGTGCCCAATTATGGGTGCTCTTTTTACAATCATCTAGCTTTCATTACTATGTTATAGGCAGAATTGGAAAAAATTAGGGCATAAAGAATACCAATGCAAAAGTCTCTTTTATTTTCTATAAATATATGCTAAATTTCTGAATATATAAATTATTTTAGGGTGTGTAATGGTGAACATACTGAAATTATTAGTTGATATCTTTTATTACTATTTTTTTATTGGTTCGGCATTTTCATTAATTCTGTACGACTTTGTAGCTATTCATAAAAATCAAGCAAATACGATGTTGCTATGCTTGGTTATTAACTTAATCATTTTAACTTTGGTTTTTAATTTATTATTTATGCGGAATAAAAGTGATTCAAGTTAATTTGAAAAATTGTTCTAGTTATCTTACTCCTTATTACTATTATCGGAAGTATGATAGTCATATTAAAAACTAACTTTCTTTTTACATAGGAAAGTTCCTATTCGTTTAAAACAATAACTCATAATAGCATTTTAATATTCCCAACTATTTATTTTAGGATTAAGAAAAGATAAATTTATTTGCACGGAGACTTTAAGTAGAAGTAAGAAAGAGTAGATATATCAAGATTGTGTAAATTGGAACAATCAGGATTTTACTTCGAACTTGACAACCAATACTGAATAAATTATTATAAATATGTAACCGGTTTCCTACCCCGTTAGAAAATTATTCTTTGATATTAATGTGTAATATTGTAAAATGTGTAACCGGTTACACATAAAGGTTGAGTATATTTGAATTTTTAGAAGGTTGGTAAGGAAGATGGCGACTATTCGAGATGTGGCAAACTTGGCTGGTGTATCTGTTGCAACAGTATCCAGAGTTTTAAATAATAATGGCTATGTTCACGAAGATACGAGGAAAAAAGTTGTACAGGCCATTAATAAACTGGATTATAAACCGAATGCAGTTGCGCGGAGTCTGTATAAAAAAACATCAAAATCTATCGGATTCATCATCCCTGATATAACCAACCCATTCTTTCCGCAGTTGGTTCGGGCTGTTGAAAGTTTCTTTGTTGAAGAGGGGTATACAATTTTGTTATTTAATAGTGATGAAGAATTGGAACATGAACTGAAAATACTTGAAATCATGGAATCAAAGTATGTCGATGGGATATTGATTGTTTCCAATACAATAGGGAAAGACCAATTAGAGCACCTTTCGATTCCAGTCGTTGCAATCGACCGGGTGATTGATGAAACAATTCCCACTGTGTCGATTGATAACTATCACGGTGCGAGAGAGGCTGTTCGATTATTATTAAAAAAGGGCTGTAGAAATATTGCACATATTAGGGGACCGGAAAATGTTCACACAGCAGAAGAACGACTAAAAGGATATTTAGATGAAATGAAGGCTCATAGCTTGCCAACCTTTGTCTATGTTGGAAATTACGAGTTAAAGACATCTATGTTAACGACGATGAAGCTATTATCTGAAAATGCTGGCATTGATGGAGTTTTTGCCGGTAATGATGTAATGGCTGTCGGAGCAATTAAAGCTGCCTCAAAACTAGGTATTGCTATTCCAAAAGAATTGAAAATTATTGGGTTTGATGGAATTGAGTTGGCAGAAGCGATTACACCGGAATTGACCACGATGGAACAGCCAATTCTCAAACTTGGAAAAAAGAGTGGGGAGCTTTTACTCAAACTGATTCAGGGAGAACCATTAATAACAAAACATGTAACCTATCATGCAAAACTAGTTGAACGAAATTCCACATAAGTAATGTGTTCATTGAGGGGAGTGGTAAAGGTGATTACCATTGTTGGTAGTTTGAATATTGACATAATAACAAAAGCCGGGCGGTATCCGAAACTTGGAGAAACGTTATTAGGTAGTGGATTTCAAACAAAATTTGGTGGGAAAGGTGCTAATCAGGCGGTAGCGGTGAGTAAACTGGGTGGAGAGGTTCAAATGATAGGCTGTGTCGGTTCGGATTCGTATGGTAATGATTATCTTACATATTTACAAAAAGAAGGAATTTCTATCGATAATGTGGAACCGGTTACACATACAACCACAGGAACTGCAACCATCATTGTGGCTGAAGGGGACAACTCCATCATTGTGGTTCCCGGAGCAAATTTTGCCTTAACACCGGAAATGATTGAATCAAAGAAGGACGCCATTGCAAAGAGCAAAGTTGTATTGCTTCAACTTGAAATACCGATGGAGACTGTTGAAAAAGTATTGGAAATAGCTAAGGAAAATAATGTAACAACAATCTTGAATCCGGCTCCATTTCAGTCTATTCCTTCTCATTGGTGGGAAATGATTACCTATTTCACACCAAATGAACATGAAGCCGCCCAATTAATGAAAGATGTTCACTTTAAAGAAGCATATAAAGAAAAAATGATTATGACAAATGGTAGCAATGGAGTTTTATACTATCGGAATGGAAAAGAATATAAAATTTCTGCTCCGAAAGTTCAAGTGGTCGATACGACTGGAGCGGGCGATACCTTTAACGGTGCTTTTGCTTATTTTTTACATGAAGGATATAACTTGGAAGAAACATGTAAATTTGCGACATCGGCAGCAAGTCTCTCAGTAACCAAATTTGGGGCTCAAGGCGGGATGCCGACATTAGAAGAATTGGAAACATTTATAAATGGACAGCATTAATGGAATGCAATTGAAATGTGCCAAGGAGGAAATACGATGAAAAAGAATGGCATTTTAAACAGTGAAATAACAAAGGTATTAGCGGACTTGGGGCATACCGATACAATTGTGATAGCAGATTGCGGTCTTCCTATCCCGCCATCTGTAAAAAAAGTCGATTTGGCTTTAGCATTTGGGAATCCCTCCTTTTTAGATATATTGAACTTGCTTAAAGATGAAGTGGTTATTGAAAAAGTGACAATTGCGACTGAAATGGAAGAAAAAAACAAAATGCTTTATAAAGAAATTACTGAAAGCTTTCCTGCGATTGAGAAAGTGAGTCATGAAGAATTTAAAGAAAAGACGAAGCAAGCAATGGCAGTTATTCGAACAGGAGAAGCTACTCCTTATGCAAATATTATACTGCATGCAGGAGTCCTATTTTAATAGATTCCTAACTAATTAAATAGCAGACAATTTTTATATTTCAAGATTCGATCTGAAAAGGATTGAGGTGAAGAACATGGTGAATGAAAGGGTACCTATTATAGAAATGAACGATATCTATAAATCGTTCTATCATGTACGTGTATTATCGGGTGTCTCATTCAATCTATTCCCAGGTGAAATCCATGCGTTGATGGGAGAAAATGGCGCTGGCAAATCAACATTGATCAAAATTTTGACCGGAATTTATAAAAAAGACAAAGGAAGTATTTTTTATAAAGGAAATGAAGCCGTGTTCAAAGGGCCAAAGGAAGCTAAGCGAGCGGGAATTTCCATCATTCATCAAGAGCTTAATATTATTCCGGATTTAACGGTTACAGATAATTTCTTTCTTGGTAAAGAAAAAACATATAAAAGAACGCCTTTTATTAAGACAAAAGAAATGATTGCAAAAACAAAAGAAACACTGAAATCATTAGGTATTCAATTGGACCCAAACAAATTAATGGCAGATTGCTCAGTAGGAGAGCAGCAAATGGTGGAAATTGCCAGAGCTGTTTCCGAAAAAAGTGAAGTACTAATCATGGATGAACCTACTGCTGCATTGACTGAACGCGAAATTAAGACATTGTTTAAGGTCATGGATCAATTAAGGAATCAAGGAGTAGCCATAATCTATATTTCCCACCGAATGGAAGAAATTTTCCAAATGTGTGATCGGATTACTGTTTTACGGGATGGTAAATCCATTGGGACCAAACGAGTAAAAGAAACAAACTTTGAAGAAATCGTCAAAATGATGGTCGGCCGAGAACTTGGTGAGCGATTCCCGGATAGAACAGTAACACCCGGAGAAGTTTGCTTCAAGGTGGAAAATCTCAATGTCGATAAACGTATAAAAAACATTAACTTTGAAGTAAGAAGAGGAGAAATCCTTGGTGTTGCAGGATTAATGGGTGCAGGTAGAACTGAGATTATGGAAGGGATATTTGGCGCCCGAAAAGGTGTGAAAGGAACCTTATATATTGATGGAAAAAAGCTATCGATTAAAGGTCCAAGGGAATCTATCAAGCATGGCATCGGGTTTGTCACGGAGGACAGGAAGGGAGACGGACTTGTATTAGAGCTATCCGTTAAAGAAAATGTTATATTACCAAACTTTTCCCGTGTTTCATCAAAAGGCTTTTTACAAAAAAAACGAGAGGAGTCCTTTGTCGACGAATTAATTAAGAAACTAAGCATCAAAACAGCTGGCCGTGATCAAATTGTAAAATCATTGAGTGGTGGAAATCAGCAAAAAGTAGTGGTTGGAAAATGGCTCGGGATTGAACCAAAAGTATTGATTTTAGATGAACCGACAAGAGGTGTTGATGTAGGCGCAAAAAAGGAAATCTATGAAGTCATGAACGAATTAACAGAACATGGAGTAGCTATCATCATGGTTTCATCCGAGCTACCGGAAATTCTGGGCATGTCCGACCGGATCATGGTTATCCACGAAGGAAAAATTACAGCAATCATAGACCGTAAAGAAGCTACCCAAGAAAAAATTATGGTAGCTGCGACAGGGGGGAATTAACATGGCGATAAAAAATGTAATAAAAAAACTGGGATCCGTACTGGGATTGATTGTTATAGTGGTTACCCTTGCTATCTTAAGTCCTACTTTTTTAACGCTAGATAATATTTTCAATGTGTTACGACAAGTTTCCATCAATGCCCTAATCGCTTTCGGGATGACCTTTGTCATCTTAACCGGTGGGATTGATTTGTCGGTAGGTTCCATTTTAGCGCTGGCTTCTGCGTTAACAGCCGGATTCATGGTTGGTGGTATGGATCCAATATTGGTGATGTTCATCGGTGTTATCTTAGGTGCAATCATGGGTGCACTCAATGGATTTGCCATCTCAAAGGGAAAGGTAGCTCCCTTTATTGCAACATTGGCAACCATGACGATTTTCCGAGGGCTGACATTGGTTTATACAAATGGAAAACCAATCACCGGTTTATCCGATGCGGTAACTTTTCAAATGATGGGTAGAGGGTACTTTTTCGGTATTCCATTCCCGGTTATCATTATGATTATTTCCTTTTTCATTCTATATATCATTTTACGTAAAACAACATTTGGAAGAGGTGTATATGCTATTGGTGGAAATGAAGAAGCCTCTAGATTATCTGGGTTGAAGGTTGATGGTATTAAAATTGGAGTTTATACCATCTCCGGCGCAATGGCGGCACTTGCAGGAATAATCTTAACTTCCCGATTGAACTCTGCCCAACCTACAGCAGGGACAGCTTATGAAATGGATGCGATTGCAGCGGTTGTTCTTGGTGGAACAAGTTTATCAGGTGGTCGCGGAAAAATTATTGGGACATTAATTGGTGCCTTAATTATCGGTGTTTTAAACAATGGATTAAATTTATTAGGTGTTTCATCCTTTTATCAACAAGTGGTTAAAGGCGGAGTAATCTTACTTGCGGTTTTACTCGATCGCAAAAAGTCCGCTTAATAAAAATAAAAATTTTAGGGGGAATTTGTTGTGAAGAAAAAATTATGGAAGTTTCTTAGTTTATTTCTAGTTGTGATTTTGTTGGGTGCATGTTCTTTAAATTCTCCGGAGAAAAGTGATGAGTCATCAGGAAGTAACAAAGGGAATGGTGGAGAGAAAGCAACAAAAACGATTGGTTTGTCTATCTCTACATTAAACAATCCTTTCTTCGTTACATTACGGGATGGTGCAGAAGCAAAGGCAAAAGAATTAGGGCTGGAAATTACAACAGCAGATGCACAAGATGACCCGGCAAAACAAGTTAGTGATATTGAAGATTTGATTCAGCAAGGGGTTGATATATTAATCGTTAACCCAACTGATTCTGCAGCAATTGTATCAGCAATTGAGTCTGCAAACAATGCGAATATCCCGGTCATTACTGTAGATAGAAGTGCAGAAGGAGGAGAAGTAGTTGCCCATATTGCTTCTGATAACGTCGCAGGGGGAAAAATGGCCGCTGAACTAATTATTGAGAAATTAGGAGGATCGGGTAAAGTCGTTGAATTAGAAGGAGTTCCCGGATCATCTGCTGCCCGTGAACGCGGACAAGGATTTGATGAAGCAATTAAAGGTGCAAGTGGAATTGAACTAGTTGCCAAACAAGCAGCAAATTTTGACCGGGCAGAGGGACTATCTGTCATGGAAAACATCATTCAAAGTACACCAGAATTTCAAGCTGTCTTTGCCCAAAATGATGAAATGGCACTAGGAGCATTGGAAGCCCTTCAAGCAGCTGGAAAGACTGATGTGTTAGTTGTTGGCTTTGATGCTACAGATGATGCCGTTGCTGCTGTTAAAGAAGGTCGAATGCTGGCAACTGTCGCACAAAAACCGGAAGAAATCGGAGCAAAAGGTGTTGAAACTGCCCAAAAAGTTTTTAAAGGTGAAAGTGTCGATGAATTTATTCCGGTTGACTTAGAATTGATAAAAAAATAAAGTAATTATAGCCTGCGCATTTAAAAAATAGACAAAAACCGTACACAAACGGGTTATCCCGGTAAAAGGCTCAAAACACCTTTAAACATTTAGTTACCTCTTTTATTGGTTAAAATGATTTCCAGATGTGATGAGACTTTCGGGGATAACCCATTTTTTGTGTAAAAATTGATATAGCTTTTACTTGCTGCTTACAGACTGAAGTACCATCCTGTGACATCATAAAACGGTAGTTCGATCTACAAGCTAACTTGACGCTCATAGAGTTTTGTATTTGCCCCAAGGGACTGCAAAAACTTCTCAATCCGGCGAATGGCTTCCTGCAGTTGTTGCAATGAGGTTGCATAAGAACAGCGAATATAACCTTCGCCACTTTCCCCAAAAGCATTCCCCGGTACAACCGCAACCCGTTCTTTCATCAATAACTGTTCAGCAAACTGTTCCGATGTTAGCCCGGTATTTTGAATCGAAGGAAAGACGTAGAAAGCCCCACCCGGCAGATGACAATTTAAGCCAATCTGGTTCAATGCTTCAACAATATAATTTCTTCTCCGTCGATAACTTTTTCGCATTTCTTCCACTTGTTCGGCCCCGTTTCGTAATGCTTCAATGGCACCGTGCTGCAGCATATGGGGCGCACACATCGTTGTATATTGATGAATTTTTAGCATGACCTCAATAATCGGTTGTGGTGCACAAACATAACCAAGACGCCACCCGGTCATCGCAAAAGCTTTTGAAAAACCGTTGATGACAATGGTTCGTTCATACATACCAGGTAAGGTGGCGATACTGTTATATTCTTCATCATAAGTCAATTCTGCATAGATTTCATCGGAAACAACGATCAAGTTATGTTTCTTTACTACTTCAGCGATAGCCGATAAATCTTGTTTGTTTAAAAAAGTGCCCGTCGGATTATTTGGTGAACATAATAAAATCGCCTTTGTCTTAGCAGTAATGGCTTTTTCTATTTGTTCTGCCGTCACTTTAAAGTTGTTCTTTGCCCAAGTGGATACAGGGATCGGCTTTCCTCCTGCCATGGTGACTAAGGCTTGATATGATACAAAAGCCGGTTCAATAATCAGCACTTCTTCACCTGGATTTAATAGGGCACGAAAAGCTGTATCCAATGCTTGACTAGCCCCGATTGTTACAATAATTTGATTTTCTGGTTGATAGGAAAGATGATATCTCCATTCCATATAATTGGCTATTTCTTCCCGTAACTCAAGAAGACCGGGATTGGCCGTATAAGAAGTAAACCCGTCCTCTATTGAGGCAATAGCCATATCACGGATTGCCCAAGGTGTGACAAAATCCGGCTCTCCAACACCTAAAGAAATCACATTTTCCATTTTTGAAGCTACATCAAAAAATTTGCGAATCCCGGACGGCTGTAATTTGACAGCTTGCGTTGCTAATAATTGGTTGTAATTAATCATGGAGCTACCACCATTCTGCGATCTTGATCATCTTTTCCTTCAATAATCACACCGTCATGTTTATATTTTTTTAACATAAAATGGGTGGTCGTCGAAAGGACGTTATCGATTGTTGATAATTTATCCGAAACAAACATAGCAATTTCCTTCATTGTTTTTCCTTCAACAGTAACCGACAAATCGTAGGCACCGGACATTAAATACAAGGAAGTGACTTCCGGAAACCGATAGATCTTTTCAGCCACTTCATCAAAGCCAACCCCCCGTTTTGGCGTTACTTTGACGTCGATCATAGCCACGACATTTTCTTTTCCGTCAACCTTACTCCAATCGATTAGAGCCGGATAACTGACGATTATATTTTCATTTTCTAATTTCTTGATTAATTCTGCCACCTTGTTTTCACTTAATTGTACTTGCATGGCGATTGATTTTACTGATTGTCGGTGGTTTTCTTCCAAAATCGCCAATATTTCAAGTTCTTCGTTTGTCAGTTTCATGATGTGCCTCCTTAACTTTTACACAAAAATAATAATATTTAATGAACTTATTCATCAAAAAATGATCTATTCACCCGTTCTGTTTAAAGACATCTTGATGTAAGCCTAACGTATTCTCCGTAACGGCGGTTGTCGACGAATTTCATTAAGGTTGGAAAAATCTTTTTTATAAATCGGCAGTTTGCATTTCTTTTTATGGACCGCCTCCTGACAAAGATTCAATCATTACTCAAATACAAAGATTTTTGGTAAGCTAAGATTAATATGTATCAACTTCAGTTATAATGTCTGGGTACTGAAACATTTAATCAATAGAAACAAAATCAAAGCCTTTCTAATTTTACAGTAATTTTATCAAATATAATGACCCTTGAAAATAGTCCGACTTCAATTTTTGAAAATTATTTCATGGGTAATACGCGCAATCCCATTCTTTAACAACCTTTCACTCAAACAGAGATATTTACCATTGTAGATATATCCAGTAAAATTTTTGCTTACTGACAAAATTTAATTACGAAAAAATTCGTTTGGCAAAAGCAAACAATCACAATAAGGAGGTACTTTCTATGAATCATAAAGTTGCCTTAATTACCGGGGGAGCGACCGGAATTGGGAAACAAACGGCAATGCTATTAGCTGAAAAAGGCTGTAATATGGTTATTAACTACCGAAACAGTGCCTTGGAAGCCGAGAACCTTGTCAATGAGCTAAACCGAAGATATGGTACGAAAAATTTTGCGATACAAGGAGATGTTGCAAATGCCACCGATTGTGAACGGATGGTAAGTGAGGCGATGGAGGTTTTCCAGAAAATCGATATTCTTGTTCATAATGCAGGACCGTACATGCAAGAAAGAAAATCACTTACAGAGTATAGGGTGGACGAATGGAATTATTTGTTGCAGGGAAATTTAACTAGTGCTTTTTATTTAGCAAAACTAGTTATCCCGTCGATGCGAAAACAAAAATGGGGGCGAATTATTACAATGGGTTTTGATCGGGTGGAAACAGCACCTGGGTGGATTTATCGTTCCGCATTTGCTGCAGCAAAGACAGGGCTCGCGTCATTAACACGAACAATCGCAATAGAAGAAGCGAAAAATGGGATTACTGCAAACATGGTTTCACCGGGTGATATTAAACCTGAGTGGAAAGAAAAAACAATTGCCGATGCTGTTTCACATATGAGATCGGATCCAGAAAGAAGAAGGGAAGGGACCGGTGAAGATATTGCCCGAACGATTGCTTTTCTTGCGGATGAAAAGTCTGACTTGATTACCGGTTGTATTTTATCTGCTACAGGCGGTATGGATGTTTTGGGAAAAATATTTCGAGAAAATAAATAAAGGAAATTTTTACAGGAATGTGTCTATGGAATATCTAGAAGTTAAACATGGTAAAACAAAATTTCTTGGAATTTATAGACAATATCGCAACCATTTTTATTAACTGTCGGAAAAGAAGAATGCCCTATCATTCGAAATGTGGGTGAGCCTGAATGAATATGTGTAACGTTGCCAGAAAGACCCTGTAGTTAACTTACAACCGAAATTCATTTTTTAGTTGCCTTTTTTTAGAAAATAATTAATAATCATAAATAAGGAAGGTGATATTTTGTAAAAAAAGAAAGCGTTTTAACTTATGAGAGATTGATGTGGATGGAGCATTTGTACTTAAGGGAAGCGGTTATAATCGATGGAGTATGAATGAACACTGGTTGAAAAAAGAAATCGTTTACTTAGTAGTGTTCGAGCAGAGGAATGGGTCGCATTGCCTTTTTCGAAGTGGTAGTGAGTGAACTGGAAAGAACGGGCGGTTGCTACGGACTTCAAACTAGGTGTGAAGGATACGGAATGGTGAATGCGATATTTATTGGCTAATAGGAAAGGATAAATGTTTCAATTTCTAATTTCCTAACGCATAAGTGCACAAGGAAAGCTTCGTGGGAATCCATTGCAGCCGAAAAAATTTTATATTTTTTCGGTGAACGAGAGAGACTTTGGTAGCATTACCTCACAAGCGAAAATGTTTTTTCGCTGAACTACGGCTCTGCGCTCGCCGAGTTTTCTTTAAACGATTGGATTAAATCTTTATCGGAAAGGAAATTTAAAAGATTCATATTATTTTTTAAAGAAAACACTGTCCCGTTTTTCTAAACACGACAATGTGCGGGAATTGCCCATGGTTGGTACCAAGAAAATTGGCCAACATCGTGAATGAATACTAGAACTTGCCAAATAAAAAATGTCATGAATCATCATAAAGGCCAAAAAGAAATTATTCCATAAGGTTAATGAAAGAGGTTGATGCTATGCAACCATTACAATCGATCCGTGTACTGGATTTATCCCGTCTACTTCCTGGACCTTTTTGCACGATGCTTCTTGCCGATTTTGGGGCGGAAGTGATTAAAATTGAAGCACCTGATTTAGGTGATTATGCCCGTCATTATGAGCCGAAAATTGCTGAAAATAGTGTAATGTTTCATTCTTTGAACCGCAATAAAAAAAGTGTAACGATCGACTTGAAAACAGATGAGGGAAAAGACCAATTTTTCCAAATGGTTAGAAAGGCTGATGTGGTTGTCGAATCTTTTCGTCCGGGGGTCATGAAACGGCTTGGTCTCGATTTTCCTGCTTTAGAAAAAATAAATCCTTGCCTTATTTACTGTTCCATAAGTGGTTATGGACAAACGGGGCCTTATGCAGAATTACCAGGTCATGACATCAATTATATTAGTTATGCCGGATTGTTGGAGTTAATGGGAGAAAAGGATGGAAAACCAATTATACCAGCCGTTCAAATTGCAGATCTTGCCGGTGGGGCTTATCCGGCAATTACTGGTATTTTACTTGCATTATTGGAGAGGGAAAAATCCGGAAAAGGACAATTTATCGATATTTCAATGATGGATGGGGTGATTTCACTTCTTCAATCCACCCTTCCAAATTATTTGATGAAAAACATTTCGTCTAAACGTGGGGAACAGATGTTGTCCGGTGGACTTGCATGCTATGAGGTCTATCAGACGAAAGACGGACGTTGGTTAGCAGTAGGCGCACTGGAAATGAAGTTTTGGCGTGAATTTTGCCAAAAAATTGGAAGACCGGAATGGATTCCCTTGTTACATGAATCGGATGCGGTTCAATATAAGCTAAAGCACGATATTCAGACTATTATGTATACAAAAACATTAGCGGAATGGCTGGATATTTTTCAAGATGCAGAGGCGTGCGTTTCGCCGGTTCTAACTTTCGATGAACTTGTCAATCATCCGCAAGTCCAGGCAAGAAAGATGATCGAAACGACTGAGCAGGATGGCATAGCGATAAAACATATTGGAATCCCTATTAAATTATCAAGAACACCGGGAAAAATCCGGACAGCTGCTCCGAAATTAGGCGAGCACACAAAATACTATCTAAATCAAGACAAATCGTAAACGTTTTTCTGATATTGCTCTGGGAATAAGCTTCCTGTTCTAAACTCATCGGGGATGCAGACGTAAGGGTTAAACAACTGAATCCTCTATTGGTCAAATTTTGAAAAGTCTTCGTTTGTTGTAGTTAAGTACTGAATCCTGTTTTTGGTTCTACTATCGTAATATTTAACTCAAAAAGGAGATGAATTTTATGCCAAAAACAAGTATTGAAAAGTTTAAAGAATCTACAACCATCCCGGTTATTATGGCCCCGATGTTTTTGATCAATGACCCAAACATGGTTTTGCGAGCATGTGAGGCAGGAATTATCGGAACTTTTCCGGCATTGAATGCCCGCACAAATGAAATTCTGGAAGCGTGGTTTGAACAAATTACTACAGAGTGGGATCGGATAAAAATAGCTAATCCCGATAAAAAAATTGCACCTTGGGGAATTAACTTCATTAGCCATCGTTCCAATAAAAGGTTTACGGAGGATTTGCAACTGATTAAGAAATATCAACCACCACTCATTATCACTTCTCTTGGTGATCCAAGTCCGGTTGTTGAAATTGCTCACCAGTATGGCGGGATAGTTTTTTCTGATGTCATAAACGCCAAATTTGCCAAGAAAGCAATTGAGAAAGGAACTGATGGGCTCGTTCTTGTCTGTAGCGGGGCAGGTGGTCATGGTGGTACGTATAGTCCGTTTGCATTTATCCATGAAGTAAAAACGTTTTGGGATGGTCCGATCGTTTTAGCGGGGGCGATGTCAAAAGGTGAAGATATTTTTGCCGCTGAAATTCTTGGTGCAGATTTTAGCTATCTCGGCTCACGATTTATTCCGGCAAAGGAAAGTATGGCAAGTGAAGCCTATAAAAAAATGGTTATTGAATCAAAAGTGGAGGATATTATTTATACGGATGCCTTTAGTGGAGTGAATGCTAACTACTTAATTCCGAGCATTAAGCAAGTTGGCCTTGACCCGGAAAAATTACAGCGGAAAGAAAAAATTGATTTTTCCGAGTTGGCTAATCCAAACATTCGAGCTTGGAAAGATGTCTGGTCAGCTGGGCAAGGGGTCGGTGCGATCACCCAAATCCAATCTCTTGCTGAAATTGTTGCCGAACTGAAACAGCAATATGAAGCGGCAAAAGAAAAAATTGTTAAGAACAGTGTAACTCTTTAACGAGTCGTAGCCGAGAAGTTGGAAAGATTACTTTGATACTGCTCAAATAGGAGTAGATGAACTTAATTTTATGCCGAATGAACTTTTGAAAAACGACAGGTACTATAATTTTCTGGGGTAATAACTGAATGAATGTTCAATCATTTTTATCTTTTCATAGGGGTGAATCAGATGACAAATATTGTAAATGTTCAAAAGGATAATCAAATTGCTTATATAACAATGAACAGACCCGATAAGTTAAATGCCCTTTCCGGAGAGCTTGTTTCAGGTGTTATGGAAGCACTTAGAGATGCCGAAGCAGACAAATCTGTTAAAGTCATCATTTTATCTGGAGCAGGGAAATCATTTTGTTCCGGCGGGGACATCGGGTCGTTTAAAGAGGCAAAAACAGCGTCTGACATGTTAACTTACATGAAGGGTGCAACCTTATTGCAGCAATTAATAAAAGAGCTGGATAAATACGTTATTAGTGCCGTACATGGATATGCGGCCGGGGCGGGTTTTAGTTTGGCATTGGCTTCTGACTTTATTGTAGCTGACAAGAAGGCCTCTTTTGCCATCAGCTTTAATAATATTGGCTTGATTCCTGATTTAGGACTTGTGAAAGCACTGGCAGAAAATGTACCGCATTCGCTAGTAAAGGAATGGATCTCATCTGGTGCAGTTATTTCGGCAGAGGAACTCCATACAAGAGGTCTGGTCAACCGATTGGCTGATGGAGAACTTATGAAAGAGGCAACGGAATTTGCAAAGTTTATCATTGACGGTCCGCCGCTTGCAAATAAATTTGTTAAGTATTTAGTAAACAATGCGACGGAATTGACAAACAAAACGAATGATACACAGGAAATGATTATACAAACTTTATTATTCCATACCGCTGATCATCGCGAAGGCGTTCAGGCATTTTTTGAAAAAAGAGCACCAAAATTTGACGGAAAATAAGAAGGTACTGAAAAGGTACGAAATAAATCTGACTATATTTAGGTACATTTTTATGGTTTGTCCTAAGACTACTGAAAAAGCGAGGAATAGTCTCACTTAAACACAGATGTATTTTTTGGTTGAAACTTGTTGTGAACCTTATTCAAATAGTTTTTCAGTGGACGCGTTTATCCTACTAAATAATTTGAGGGTGAACGTATTTGTATTGTTTTTCAGTAGCCTCGAAAATAAGTGAAAGGATACGGTAAGATGTTGGATGAATTTGGGATACAATTAGTCAGACTAGACCTTCCCTTTCGTTTAAATCATGTGAATTGTTTTTTAGGAGAAGGTGAAAATGGTTGGGTCGTCATTGATACCGGCTTGCATAATGATTATACGGCTGCACGGTGGGATGAAGAACTAGAAGGAAAACATGTGACAGATATTTATATTACCCATTATCATCCCGATCATTTTGGTTATGCAGGCGGATTACAGAAAGAGACATCTGCCTGCTTGTCTATGACAAAGATTGATGCAGATCTTGGTATCGGGGCATGGGAAGAGCACCATCTGCAAACTTTTAGAAACAATTATGAATTAGCAGGGGTTCCTTCAACCATTTCTAAACAGCTGGTTGATAATATGGAATCTTTTGTTCCGATGGTTAAGCCGTATCCTAAAGTAGACCACTATTTAAACGAAGGTGAACGAGTCAAAATCGGTAAATACAGCTACGAAGTCATTTTTACGCCGGGGCATTCGGACGGCTTAATCGTCTTTTATAATCAGGAAAGAAGTATACTCCTTTCCACCGATCATATTTTGCCGAAGATTACACCAAATATATCGTATTGGTTTTACGGAAATCCGAATCCATTAGGCACTTATCTTCAATCACTGGAAAAAATCCGGAAACTCGATGTGGAAATAGTTATCCCATCCCATGGCTTCCCGTTTACCAATGCTAATTGCCGAATTGATGAAATTATGGAGCATCACGAAAAGCGTTTGGAAAAGCTTTTAATAGAGTTGGCAAACGGACAAACCGTTTTTGAAGCTTGTAAAAAATTATTCTCAAAAAATCACAATCCCCATGATTTAAGATTTGCGATCGGTGAAACCTTAGCGCATTTGGAATATTTGCGTATTAAAGGAGAATGCAAGCGAGAAATCATTGCTGACAAATATATTTATTTCAGGGGATAGCTGGATCAATGGTAAATCTACAATAAGTAATGAAGTTGATGCAAGTTCGTCAATATTTTGAGTAAAGATGCTTGTTTTTGTCGACGAGACTTTTTCTCGTCGACAGTTTGACCCGGAAATCTTGAATTTTTGTCGACGAAACCTAATCTCGTCGACAGTTTGAACCGGAAATCTTGCTTTTTTGTCGGCGATGTCCAATCTCGTCGACAGTTTGAACTGAAATTCTTGCTTTTTTGTCGACGAAGCGCAATCTCGTCGACACTTTGCACTGAAAATCTTGAATTATTGTCGACGAGCCCCAATCTCCTCTCCAGTCTTGCGTACATCAACCTAATTGATCCGTAAAAATATCAAAAGCTCTGCCGCCATCATTTCTGATAGATTCTTCCCTTTTTCATTTCCTAAAACAATGTTAATATAGATTGTGTGCATCAATATCAATAACAAAGGAGTTACTTATGACATATCAAGCACTTTTTCTCGATATTGACGGAACGATTTTAACCTATGACCATTCCTATACAGAATTAACGAAAAAGGCAATTCAGGAAGTCCAAAATAAAGGTATAGAAGTTTTTATTGCGACTGGTCGACCTCTCCATGAGTTGGATAGTCTTCGGACAGAACTGGGGATTCGATCAGCAATCGGGTATAACGGGGCATATGCCGTTTATAAAAATAACGTAATTTTTGATGAACCAATGGATCGGGATCTTATTGAACAAACCCTTAGCTTGGCAAAAAAATATAACAATGAATTAGTTTTATACACCGATCAAAAAAATCTCTTCACCACGCTTACACATCCAGAAGTTAACAATTTTATTGCCCGTTTCCAGTTAAAGGAAAATGAGCGATATCCGGAGAATTTAGCTCCGCCTATCTACAGTATGACAGTAATGAATTTGTCTAAGGAACAATTACCGTTCTATAAACAGCTGCCAAATCTATATGTTAGTACGGTAAATGTTGAAGGAGTTTCGAAAGCTTATGATTTAATCCAAAAAGATATAAACAAAGGAACGGCTGTGGAAAAGGTCCTTGCAGTTTTAGGAATTCCGAAAGAGCAAGCAATTGCATTTGGAGACGGAATGAACGACAAAGAGATGCTCCAGACAGTCGGCGAAAGTTTCGTTATGGCAAATGGCGACCCAAATCTTTTTTCGTATGCCAAACATCGAACGACCGCTGTGGATAATTCCGGCATCTACTATGGGCTAAAGAAATTAGGCTTAGTAAAATAGTGAATGATCAGTGTGACTTTAAGATGATTGTTAACTTATTCACAAAGAAGTACCTTATTTGCTTAGAAAAATTCTTGCATCCTATTAGATTATGATAAAATTATTTGATAATAATGAATGGAAATAAGGAATGAGTTAGATGAAAAAGCAAATTTTAAAAAATGATTGGGCGCCACTTCTTGAAGAGGAATTTTCTAAGCCCTATTATTTGCAGCTTCGGGAATTTCTCAAACAAGAATATCGACATTACCGGATTTACCCGGATATGTACGATATTTTCAATGCCCTTCATTACACTGCTTTTGCGGACGTGAAAGTGGTCATTTTAGGACAAGATCCCTATCATGGTCCTAATCAGGCCCATGGACTTAGTTTCTCAGTGAAACCAGGGGTACCGTTGCCACCATCATTAAAAAATATTTTTCTGGAATTACAAGCGGATCTCGGTTGCATTCCCCCATCTTCCGGTTATCTCGTGCCGTGGACAAAACAAGGTGTTCTATTATTGAACACGGTTTTAACTGTTCGTGAAGGCCAGGCCCATTCTCATCAAGGCAAGGGTTGGGAAATTTTTACCGACCGTGTCATTGAAACTTTGAACAGTAAACGTCATCCGGTAATTTACATATTATGGGGAAGTGCAGCCCAAATGAAGCAGCGACTCATTGATACGAATAAACATTTTATTATAAAAGCACCCCATCCCAGCCCGTTATCGGCACACAGAGGCTTTTTTGGCAGCAAACCGTTTTCCAAGACAAATTCAATTTTAAAAACAATTGGCCAAACAGAAATTAATTGGCAACTGCCGTAAAAATCGGGCAAAAGTTGATAGATGATGCAATCTTTATTGGAATATCCAGTAAACTGTGCTTTCAATATCAAAAGAACAGCCGAACAAATCAGAAGAACATAAGGGTCACTGAAAACAAAATATAGTTCGATAAACCGCAAAATATGAAATTAGTTTGAACTTTTTCAGTGGCCTCAGGATATGGCTGGAAAATTAGGAGCAGCAACTATGGTAAAAAAGAATTATGATCAACAGCTGAATATTGAAACCGGTCCTGAACAAAATAGCAAACCGTTTTTAAATTATTATCCTTATGAGCCGACCCCCTACCCCGTACTTGAACAGCTAGCAAAAAATATAAAATTAAAGCCAAGTGACTATGTTATTGATTATGGTTGTGGAAAAGGTCGGCTGTTGTTTTATTTAAATGCCGTATTTGGTGTGAATGCGCGTGGAATTGAAATGGATGATCATTTGTATTTTTTAGCGGAAAAAAATCGATTTTATTATTTAAAGCAAAGACCAAAAAGTAAAAATCAAATCCAATTTCTCTGTATGCATGCAGAAAAATACATCGTTCAACCAACAGATAATAAATTTTACTTCTTTAATCCCTTTTCAGTGTCCATTTTTATAAAAGTATTCAATAACATTTTGGAATCCCTTGAACAATTTGACCGGGAAGTGGATTTAATTTTTTATTATCCTTCCATTGAATATGTGTCATATTTGGAAAATCGGACTCTTTTTCAACTAACAAAAGAGATTAAGATTGAAGGGGAGTTTGAACATGATCCAAATGAGCGAATTTTGATTTATTCTTATGAAAGGGCAATCATGAAGTAAAGGCATTGTTTACGAAAAAAAACAATTGTCAATTGCAAGGAATCGTCCACAGTTTTAAAACAATCCATAAATAAGATTGAATCGATAAAGAAAACTCGGTAATTGTCGAGTTTTCTTTAATGGGAAACCCAAATTTTCTGTAACTGCAATAGGCTTTCACCGCGATTAGTCGTCAAAAATCATCTAAATCCGTTATGAACAACCTCTTTCTATTAAAAGCAGAAATCCCACTCAAAAATACATTTTCTTCATATAATGAATATAGACAAAAACAATAGAAACCCATAAGAATGACGGGAAAATATAACAAATGAGAGACATTATTATTTTTGATGAAGTTTTAGAAAAGCTATAAGCATTTTGAATTACCAAAATGAGCAAAATACATGTAAAACACTAGAATTTTTACTACTTATGTAATAGTATTAATTCAGAAAAGTGATTTCAACATGAAATATAATAAATAAGTCATAACATGCTCTTATATGTTGGAAATATGCTTTATTAGAGGCAAAGGGATGCTGCATGCGCTTACTTGAAGTATTTTTATAGTTGTAATGGCATGCGAAATTATTATGAACAGGGATGTGGATGAAATGATCAGTGAAGGAAACCCTTGGCATGATTTTCTAGGACTAAACTTGGGATATTTAATTGAACAATATGATTTATATCTCGAAAATCCTGACCAAGTGGAAGAGAGCCTGAGAGTATTATTTGCCAAATGGGGTGAACCGCCAGTTGAGGAAACAAGCGTACCTGGCACGGAAAAATCTACTGGGCTTTCGCCGTCTAATGTACTGAACAAAATGAAAAAGCTTGTCCAAGTTATGAACTTGGCCGAAAACATTCGATTGTATGGCCATTTAGAAGCAGATATTTTTCCGTTAGAAAAACAAGAAAAGCAAGAAATACTTGATTTGGCTTATTATGGCTTATCAGAATCCGATGTAAGAGAAATACCGGCTGATATTATTTGTCCGAATTTAAAGGGAAATTTTTCCGACGGTTTATCAGCGATTCAATATTTGAAAGAGGTTTATACTGGTAGTATTGGATTTGAATTCCAACATCTTGATGATGAAAAAGAAAAAGATTGGCTGAAAAATAAAATTGAAAATCAATTTGGTTTAAAAAAGTTCCCTGTTGAGCGAAAAATTAACCTTTTTGAAAGCTTAGTTGCTGCGGAAAGTTTTGAGCAGTTTATTCATAAAATGTATGTCGGACAAAAACGCTTTTCCGTCGAAGGATTGGAAACGCTTGTTCCTGCAATTGAAGAATTTGTTCAATTAGCAGGGGAAAACATGATTGATAATGTGATGATTGCCATGGCACATCGCGGTAGACTAAATGTACTCGCACATGTATTAGGAAAACCTTATGAAGCACTGTTATCACAATTTCAACATTCAAAATGGGAAAATAACGATCCGGACTTTTTTGAGACAGTTGGCCATACATTAGATGTAAAATACCATCTAGGTGCTAGCCGCAACCGAAAACTTGGAAATAAGACAGTAAAAGTAACTTTAGCAAACAACCCAAGCCATTTGGAGTTTGTCGATGCTGTTATAGAAGGATATGCACGGGCTGCCCAAGATGATCGGATGAAAAAAGGTGCTCCAAAACAAGATGTAAACAAAGCACTTCCAATTGTTGTCCATGGTGACTCCGCTTTTGCCGGCCAAGGTATCGTATATGAAGTGTTTAATTTTGCCGGAACGGAAGCATACCATACTGGCGGTACAATTCATATTATTGCGAATAATATCATTGGTTTTACAACAGAAGGTCATGAGTATCGTTCAACAAGATATTCCAGTGATTCTGCAAAAGGATACCATGTTCCGATTTTTCACGTGAATGCCGACGATCCAGAAGCAAGCCTACTTGTTATGCAATTGGCATTTGAATATCGGCAAACATTCCATAAAGATGTTTTGGTTGATTTAATCGGATATCGCAGGCACGGTCATAATGAGTTAGATGAACCGATGGCAACAAACCCGGTTCTATACAATAAAATTAAAGCTCATCCGACCATTACAGCGGTTTATAAGAAACAATTACTTGATGAAAAAATATTTACCGTTGAACAAGCGCAAGAAATTCAAACGACTGCTTGGAATAAATTAAAACAAGCCAATGAACGTATTGGTAAACAAGTTAAGGAAGTACCGACAATTGCTGAATTACAAAAGAATGCAGTGAAGGAATTTCCTTCAGTTGACACGACGGTGGATAAAGCGACATTAACGGCCATTAACAAAGAGCTACTTGATTGGTCAAAAGAATTAAAACCTTTTAAAAAGCTTGAAAGAATCCTGGGGCGCCGCCTCGAGGTTTTTGAAAAGAAAAGTAAAATTGATTGGGGACATGCAGAGGCACTGGCTTTTGCTACAATATTAAAAGACGGAACCCCAATCCGGTTAACTGGTGAAGATTCGGAAAGGGGTACTTTCTCCCATCGTAACGCTGTTCTAACGGATGTTGAAACTGGGGAAAAATATATCCCTTTACAACATCTCGACGTTGCAAATGCAAGTTTCTCCATTCATAACAGTACATTGTCAGAGACAGGGATTCTTGGTTTTGAATATGGATATAGCGTTATAGCACCGGAAACACTCGTATTGTGGGAGGCACAATTCGGTGATTTTGCAAACGGTGCCCAAGTGATTATTGATCAATTTATTTCTGCTGGTAAAGCAAAATGGGGAGAATCTTCTGGTTTGGTGATGCTCCTTCCACATGGCTATGAAGGACAAGGACCGGAACACTCTAGTGCAAGATTGGAACGATATTTGCAATTGGCAGCGGAAAACAACTGGACGGTTGCTAACTTATCGAATTCCGCTCAATATTTTCATATCTTGAGACGCCAAGCTGCATTGTTAAAAACAGAGTATATTCGGCCGTTAATAATTATGACACCGAAAAGTCTGTTGCGGAATCCATCTGCCAGTTCCTATGTTGAAGAGTTTACAAATGGAGGTTTCCAACCGATTATTGAAGAAACGGGACTGGGAATTGAACCGGAAAAAGTTGAAAGAGTCATTTTCTGTACCGGCCGCCTTGCTGTGGAATTGTCTGGACATTTAAAGGAACCGGAAAAATATAAATGGTTGGATGTAATTCGCGTAGAAGAACTTTATCCATTCCCGGAAAAACAGATTAGTAATATTTTACGTAAGTATAAAAACTTAAAAGAAGTTGTCTGGGCCCAAGATGAACCGAAAAATATGGGTGCTTGGAGTTATATGCAACCTCGCTTACAAGAACTTGTTCCTAAAGGTTTACCTATTTCTTACATTGGAAGACCATATATGGCAAGTCCGTCAGAAGGAGATCCGCTGGTTCATAAAAAAGAGCAAGAGCGAATTATCCGGGAAGCAATTACATTAGATGCTATTCTAAGTACGAAATAAAATTGATGGTTGGTGACCCCAAACGTGGATATAGTGTGGGGTCCCAACCGGTTTAAATAACCAATTATTTCATCTAGTAAGGATTTGAATAGTTTAATTACTCAGCTATTCGTCCGTTTTATAGTGAACGGACATTATACTTTGCTTAAAATTTTTTTCAATGGGTACCAATGAGAGGAATAAAGTTATATTTTAGAAGCCTCATTGTTTACCAGTGGGAGTCAACCTTGAAATAAACAGGACAAACACCATTTTAGAAGGTCACTGAACGTTCACTATCGTAAAAAAACTACAAATTACATCTAAAGATGGTGTTTTGCAAAATGATTTGGCATTTTTTCAGTGGCCTTTCATTTTAGTTGCTCCACTGTCTCGCGGTGGGAGTAATCCTTGACTAAAACAGGGAGATTCGCAAATTTATTTTTAAACCCCTTGTGCATTTTTTGGGGTATCAGGAGACGGGAGAAATGGGGTATTCGGTTTGTGTGGGGACTATTTAAAAAAACTGACACTTTCCGGATATTCCAATGACATAAAACAAAAAGGGAAGTGTACGAATCATGGCAGAAGTGAAAGTTCCAGAATTAGCAGAATCAATTACAGAAGGGACGATTTCTAACTGGCTAAAAAAACCCGGGGAAACCGTATCAAAAGGTGAGGCAATTCTAGAATTGGAGACGGATAAAGTAAACGTTGATATTATTTCTGATTATGACGGAGTATTGAAAGAGACATTATTTGCAGAAGGTGATTCTGTAAACGTTGGTGATACCATTGCCATTATTGAGGAAGGGGCAAGTGCATCCGTAGAACCGGCTCATAGTGAAGCGGCACCAAGCGTAGCAGAAACAGCGAAACCGGATGCTGCCCAAGAAACAGCGCAAACAGTAGCGATGGAAAATGCGGAAAAATCTTCGGTTGCAAGTAATATCGTTGCTTCTCCAGCCGCTCGGAAGCTGGCACGCGAAAAAGGAATTGACTTAAGTCAAGTTCCAACCGTTGACCCGTTAGGAAGGGTCAACAAACAAGATGTCTTAAATGCTGCTAATGCACCGAAACCGGCTGCCGTAGCACACGCACCGAAACCAGCTAGTTCCGTTGTACCACAAGATGATCGTATTGAAGTTGTGAGAATGTCAAGAAGACGACAAACGATTGCAAAAAATTTAAAGAATGTGCAAAACACAGCAGCCATTTTAACAACGTTTAATGAAGTCGATCTTTCCGCGGTTATGGAATTAAGGAAAAAACGAAAAGAGGAATTCATAAAACAACATGATGTGAAACTTGGCTTCATGTCGTTCTTCACAAAAGCCGTTGTAGCAGCATTAAAACAAATACCTTATTTAAATGCGGAAATTGGTGACAATGAATTTATTCTGAAAAAATATTACAATATAGGGATTGCCGTATCTACAGATTCTGGTTTAGTCGTTCCTGTTGTAAGAGATGCTGATCGGAAGAACTTTGCCGAAATTGAAAAGGAAATTGCTGATTTAGCGGTAAAAGCTAGAGACTCAAAATTGACGCTTGCTGACATGCAAGACGGGACATTTACAATCACAAACGGCGGTACATTTGGTTCGTTATTGTCAACGCCGATTTTAAATGCACCGCAAGTCGGTATTTTAGGAATGCACTCAATCAAATATCGTCCAATAGCGGTAGATAATAATACGAGAGTTGAAATCCGGCCGATGATGTATATTGCTCTTTCCTATGATCACCGCATTGTCGACGGTAAAGAAGCTGTTACATTTCTAGTCAAAGTAAAAGAAATGTTAGAAGATCCGGAAAAATTATTGTTAGAATCATAATTTTTGATAAATCAACTGCCAAACTGTCCAAGTATTGATGGTTTGGCAGTTTTTTATAATGCACCCGACATGGGTGATAACTTGTGATGAAATCTATTACGGGCTTGGCAGGAGGAACTTATCAAGAAGGATATAGAAAGGTAGTGGATTGTGACTTGAAAAGCTATTTTGACATGATCCATCATCAAAGGTTACGAACCTATTTGGAAGAATTTATTTCCGACAAAATTGTCCTAAAATTTAGTATCCAAAACAGCAAAACCAAATGGATAATATACGAGGCTGTCCAAAAAGTCTTTTATATTTACTTTTTGAACAGCCTCTTCTAATCAACTAGCAATTTCCAACTGATTTTTAAGCAAGTTTGAAATGGCAATCCGTTCTTCTTCAGGAACTTGATAGTAATAAATTCCGTCTATTTTCGTTCCTGTACCGTTAATTTGCTTTTGCTCAATTTTATTAGCTGCCTTCCGGTAATTGGCTTGGATGTCCACCATTTCTTCAAAGGTTAAATTAGTTTTTACATTACTGCCGAGTGCTGAAAATATGTCGCTATAATTGGTTAATGACTTTAAGCTGACTCCCTCCCGAATAACGGCCTCGATAATTTTCCGTTGCCGTAATTGTCGACCAAAATCACCTTTCGGGTCGTCATACCGCATCCGGGAATACTTTAAGGCTTTCTCTCCGTTTAATGTAATCGTCCCCTTTGGAAAATGAACACCCTCATATGTAAAATCTAAATCATTTTCAACGGTCACACCACCGACTGAATCAACGATATCTCTAAAACCTTCCATATTAATTTGGATAAAATAATCAATCGGTATATCTAAAAAGTGTTCAACTGTATCGATTGACATTTCCACTCCGCCAAAAGCAAAAGCATGGTTGATTTTATCCAACTTTCCTCTACCGACAATTTCCGTACGGGTATCCCTTGGTATACTAACCATTTCAATTGATTCCGTTTTTGGATTGACTGTCATGACAATAATGGTATCTGAACGACCACGATCATTTTTTCGTTGGTCCACACCGAGCAATAGCACTGAAAATGGATCTTTTTTCTCTAATGTAACGGTTGTTTCCCTTTTTTCAGATGTTTCTCTAATCGGTTGGTGCATATTATTTACCGCATTGGTTAATGAGTGATAAATAGAATAAAGATAACCGCAAATTCCGATAAATATTATTCCAAGAAAAATGAAGGTATACCGTAACCATCTTCTCTTTTTCTTGTTTTCCTTGACCCTTTTCAATTGCTTCCCTCCATAATCGTAGTTATTATTTCTTATTACATTTTTTAGCTAATAGGAAAGTAAAAATTTTCCAATTCTACTTTCCTAACGCATAACGAAGCCGAAAAATTTTATATTTTTTCGGTGCACTAGAGCGACTTCGGTAGCATTATCTCGCAAACAAAAATGTTTTTTCGCAGAACTACGGCTCTTCGGTTGCCTAAAGCTCGGACTCCTGAGTTTTCTTTAAAAACATAACTATAAAAATAATACAGGAAAATTTTACAAAATCAAATGGAATTGGCTAAATTTAGATAAAAATTGCAGAAAAAAATAAAGAAGCTCGAGCGTTCGAGTTTTAGGAGAAGGTAGATCCATAGTTGTTCACCGGAAAAATTAGCTGTGTTGTATTCGTTGGAAAAGCCATTCCTTTTTTTAACGAAGGAGCCCAAGTTTTTGTAGCATTCCTTGTACGCTTATATTAAAATCCAAAAATAATCAGTGGAGATTCCCCACTGATTGAACATTCCTTTTATTTGTATTCCCAATCGGTATCAGGAAATAAAAAATACGTGGAAGATGAGGCGTCCTTTGAAAATATTACCTTTGCGGGACTTTCCCTATTTGATATTTGATAAAATTGATAAATTGTTGTAAAAGGTCTTTATCAAAGCTGTCCTCTTCCATCTTCAAAATACCAAGACCATCCTCAAAACTATAAGCTTTTCGGTACGGACGATCCAAGGTTAGTGCAGAAAACACGTCAACGATCATCAATATTTTTATACGGATGTCGAGAATTTCAGGATTTGTTAACGGATATCCTGTTCCATTAAATCGTACATGATGAAATTTTGCCATATCACAAACTATGTTCGAAAAATTTAGACTTTTTAGTATACATTCTCCATTTTCTGTGTGCATCTTTATACATTCATATTCTTCATTGGTTAAACGTTGGTTTTTTATCAGAATTGAACGTGGTACTTTGATTTTACCAATATCATGCAATAGCAGTCCATAGCAATCCTCAACACTTACCGTCATACCAAGAGAACACATCCATTGTGCGGCGATCACAAATACATCGATCACATGTTTATAAGAACAAATATCCCAAGATTTTAATGCAGATAATAAGTTGAAAACGTTATCGTTCATATTTTGTAAAGCATGATTAGTTATAAATTGAAAATCATCAATATCTTTTAAAAGAATTGAATAACGTTGGTTTTTATTGTTTTTTATCAAAAAGTCATAAAAGTCTTGTGCAATTAAATCTGGAAAAATATTTGTCTGCTTTTGATAGTTTGCTGTTGCAAATGGAGGTGACGAAACTTTTACATATGATATATCCAAAGATTGCAATTTTAAAATTTTATTTAATGTGATCACTGTACCGGCGGTAAAAATGACTTCATCATCAATAATGATATCTTCAGCTAAGACGTCTCCAATCGTTAACCAATTGACTGGCTTTATATACAAATCAGGCACCCCTCCGAATTTTTTGAAGGAGTATACATAGGCAGCTGGCAAACATAGTGTTACTTGGTCTAGTTCCGTTCACACGTTAGTCCCTTAAGCTTTGCGTCACCATTTTTCAATGGTTTTGCCTTTAAACATGTATACCAAATCTCTTGTCCTACCCACTTAAATTCTAGTAAATAGGAAAAAGCGATGATGCTTCGGGGATTTTTGAATAATTATTATCTAGTAAACATTATATCAAAAATATGAATACTTTGCAATAAAATATTCACATTTTAAAATCCGGGTTGGCTAGTGTCAAGATTGAGAATAATTTGATATAACATCTTCAAAAATTCCCCATTCAAGGTAGCAACTATTATAATTTTAATCGTTATATATTATTTGTATATAGTAAGAAGGAACTATTTATTTTTAAGTTAATAGGAAAGTAAAAATTTTCAATTCCTACTTTTCTAACACATAAGTGCACAAGGAAAGCTTCGCGGGAATACATCGCAGCCGAAAAAATTTTATATTTTTTCGGTGAGCTAGAAAGACTTCGGTAGCATTACCTCGCAAGCGAAAATGTTTTTTCGTTGAACGACGGCTCTTTGGTTGCCTAAAGGCTTGGATGTCCATGTTTTCTTTAAAACGATTGTGACTATGAATAAAAACAGGTTAAAGTATTCACAATCAAAAGTTGAACACGAGATATAGTAAGAATCACTTATAAATTTTTTATATGCATGAATATCCCCAATGGTGAATACATCCGTTCTGAGTCAATGATGGCCAAAACTCGGGGATATTATTCTATTTAACAAGCTAGAAGAAAGACCTACTAATTTATGAATGGTTTTGAAAGAGAAAAACTACTCTACCGGTTTAGCATAAAAAATGGCTCGCTTTGGCGCATTGCCAATGTAGTGAAAAGGATAACAGGTGGTTACGGTTAAGATTTCATCTGGTGCCGTCGAACGGATCACGGTTGTATCGTCTGCCGAAACGATATCTATTTTATAAATATCGTATTTAAATTTTCCGTATTCAAGTTCTACAATAAACGTATCACCTGTTTCTAATTCTCCAAAGTTTCGAAACACAGTATCCCGGTGACCGGAAAGGACGATTTGGTCGTTTTGTAATGGATAAGCAGTTCCTATGTAATGACCGACCCCTTTTTCTAATTCTTCTGCATCTGTTCCCTCAATAATTGGTAGCTCCTTTTTTAATTTCGGGATACTTAATATACCAATTGTTTCTCCTTTTTGATATGAGAGAGAGAAAGGGTCGATTTGCGATTCCTTATTGTTTTGTTCGACCATTTCTTTTGCTTCTTCCATTCTTTTTTCAACTTGATTGTTTCCGTCCCAAATGTGATATAAAGCATATCCAACCAAAATGAATCCGGTTGTAAACAAAAGACCAATCAATACTCTCAGGAATCGTTTCATAAAATCCCACCTTATGGAGAAAATCATAAATAATTTGTTTCTTACATTATACAATATGCCGTTCCATGGAGTATATTTACAAACGGGAAGGCGGTCATCTAATTGTGCCGATTATTTTATTCCTCAATTAAATTTTCTAAGTATAGGGTTTCACCTTCAACTATTTTTGCCTGACCATTCGTATGTTCAATCATCCATTTTTTAAACCGGTCTTCTTGTCCAAAATCAACATACGTTTCCAATTGGACTTTATCCAAATAATGGATCTCTTTAATTGTGTAAACGGATGATCGCAAATCATTTTCCAGCTTACCTAGCCAAGTATAATTAACAGTCGTTTTCATGATACGCGTCAATTTCCGTTCAACGATTCCGGTGGCATTTAACCCTTCTGATGTGGCTTTTGAATAGGCGCGAATAAGTCCACCTGCTCCTAGTTTTATTCCGCCAAAATATCTTGTTACGACAACAACCGTATCTTTTAGATTCCGTTTTTTTAACACTTCGAGGATCGGAACACCGGCTGTGCCACTAGGCTCTCCGTCATCGTTCGCCTTCTGAATTTCATCATGTTCGCCAATGAGGTAGGCGGAACAATTGTGGGTCGCATCCCAATTCTGTTTTTTTATTTTTTGAATAAAGTCTTGGGCTGCTTCTTCAGTCTCTACTCGATTTATGTAGGCGATAAACCGTGACTTTTGGATGACGATCTCGTGGGAACTGTAACCTTTAACTGTTAAATAGTCTATTCTCAAGTGAAATCTCCCTTCTATTTAAAATGTAAACGGCGGGTATGCTAAGTAATTATTCGCTTTTTATCATACATATGTTCTATTATATAAAAGGTATTTTATTGTCGCAATTACTATGAATCACTTTAATTGAAAACCGTAAATCTTTATTGTAAAAATATTTGTAGGATGCAGGATAATTTAGTAATTACAAACTATATAATCTTTAATGGGAATAGTGGTATGATAGTAAATAGATAAATGATGGTTATTTTGGTGCATTGGGTTTTCACTAAAAATTTTGCTTTATTGGAGTGGAACTATGTCAGCGAAATATTTTGATACAAAATCATTAGATGCAATTATGAATAAAATGATAGACACCGTTGATGAGAGTAAAAGAGAAATCTATAAAATTGGTGAAAAAAGTCGAGAGGATTATGAATTTATTATTGCAGAAATAAAGAGAACAAAGCAAATGATTACCGAATTGATTGAAGAAGAAGATCAATTGGAAAAAGAAACTCGTAAGGCAAGAAAAAGATTATCTGAGGTCAGTCAGCACTTTGATACATATTCTGAGCACGAGGTTCGTGTCGTCTATGAATATGCACATAATTTACAAATGAAGTTAATGATGTCCAGACAAATGGAAAAACAGCTTAGAGAACGGCGGGATGAACTGGAACGACGGGTTGTCGGAATCAAAGAGACAATTGAGCGGGCCGACAAACTTGTCTCCCAAGTTAATGTGGTGATTAATTATTTAACCGGCGATTTAAAGAGTATGACAGAGTTAATTAAAGATGCCCATGAAAAACAGGAATTTGGCTTAAAAATTTTGGAAGCCCAGGAAGAAGAAAGGAAGCATTTGTCCCGAGAAATTCATGATGGTCCGGCTCAAATTTTGGCTAATGTCTTGATGCGTTCAGACCTAATCGAAAAAATTTATAATGAACGTGGAATTGATGAAGCCTTAGCGGAAATTAGAAAATTGAAAGAGACCCTTCGTGATGCCCTCTATGAAGTCCGCCATATTATTTATGACCTGCGACCGATGGCATTGGATGATTTAGGCTTAGTGCCTACTCTGAAAAAATACCTACAAACCGTGGAAGAATATAATAAAATGACAAAAGTTCGGATTCTATTCACGTATATTGGGGATGATGAGCGGATCGATTCAAAAATGGAAGTTGCACTGTTTCGTTTGATACAAGAATCTGTTCAAAACGCACTAAAACATGCACAGGCAAAGGAAATTCAAGTCAAACTCGAAATCAATAAAAAAAACATTATTGCTGTAATCAAAGATGATGGCATTGGTTTTGATCCAATGTTAAAAAAAGAAGGATCTTTTGGAATAAGAGGAATGAAAGAAAGAGTAGAATTACTTGACGGTAGTATTTTAATCCATTCGAGTAAAGGGGTTGGGACTAAAGTTATAATTACAATTCCATTAAAATAAGTAAAATGGACCTAGTTATCAATCAATTTATTTTGTAAAATAATAACTAGTTTGAAAAACGGAAATTATTGGTTGATGTGTAGACATTACGGTATAATTTTGGGACCAAAGTAGGTCCATCACAGAGGCCATTGAAAAAGTGCTAAATAATCTTGCTAAACATTATTCATAGTTTATCCGATTAAATATTTTGATAGTGAACGTATTCGAGCTTTTTTAACGGTCTCCCATTACATAAGTTTTTGTCTTTTTTTCAAAATATAGTAACTTGGATTCTTAAATGAACAACGTGAATAAGACCTAAATCTTTTGCGCTGTTGTTGTATCTATATTATGGACAAAAGTAAATTATTTTATTTTAGGTTGTGAACAAAATATCATGATTATTTTCTGTGAAAAAAAGTTTCTCATCTACGGTTGCGAGGCAGGTCCATGATTGTTTTTTGTTAAAAAGTGTATTTTTTCATTTTTTACAAAATCAGGATGTTAGTTGAATATCGATTATAACAGTTATTGCTTATTCCATTCCTATTTTTTAGCAGTTGAAGTTTACCATTACCTTTTAACTACTTGTAAACGTTTTGTTGAATACCAAACATCGTTTCTTCCAACATGATTAAGAGATTAATTAAAAAAGACTGGTGTACAATGACAAGGGAGGATAATTACTTTGAAAAAGACAAAAATATTGATTATAGATGATCATCAACTCTATCGGGAAGGAATAAAAAAAATCCTGGAATTTGAGAAATCCTTTGAAGTTGTTGGAGAAGGAGCAGATGGAAATCTGGCCGTTGCACTTGTGGAAAAGTATCATCCAGATGTAGTGATTATGGATATAAATATGCCACATGTGAATGGTGTAGAGGCAACGAAACATTTAATTGAATGTTATCCGAATACAAAAGTTATTATATTGTCTATCCATGATGATGAGAATTATGTGACACATGCGTTGAAAACTGGTGCGTGCGGGTATCTGCTTAAAGAAATGGACGTGGATGCCTTAATAGACGCAGTGAAAGTAGTAGCTGAAGGAGGATCCTATATCCATCCAAAAGTTACTCATAATTTGGTGAAAGAGTTTCGTAGACTTGCAGAAAATGCAGCGAAAAATAAATCGGGGTATAATGAAAATATTCGGCGTCCGTACCATTTGTTGACACGTCGTGAATGTGAGGTACTTCAACTGCTAGCAGAAGGTAAAAGTAATAGAAAAATTAGTGAAGCATTATATATTAGTGAAAAAACCGTTAAAAACCATGTAAGTAATATTTTGCAAAAGATGAACTGTAACGATCGTACACAGGCAGTAGTTGAGGCAATTAAAAGAGGATGGGTAGAGGTTTTGGATTAATTTTAAAGGCAGGGAATGGAAAAGTGGAAAATCGTGGCAAAAGGGACTGTCTGATAGGTCTCTATTGCCGATTTTTTTAGGAAGTATAGTAATATTGAGGAAAATGTTGGACAAGTTTTCATATTCAGTGGGTGCAGCTGAAAAAATGCAAAATCTGCGAGACGTCATATGTAGGTGTATGATTTATCGGAAAATATTTTGTGTCAGCAAAACTAATTGGAATAGCTATTCAGTGACCTCTGAATGGCCTCGGATTTGTCCAGTACAGCCGTTGAATTGGACAGTTTTTACTGAATGTCCGAGGCTACTGGAAAGGTGCGGGATAATTCTATTAGATAGCATATTTAGATTAAGATTGTGATAGCGAAACGAATTCATTAGTATTCAGTGGCCTCTGTTCAGTTCCGAACAACAGCGACTTTACTAGGTAGGCTGCTTTTTCTTAGACATCTCAGCTTTGACTATTCAAAGTAAATCCATCTATTTTTTCCGATGGTTTTAAAATTCTTTTTTAAAATTCGATAAATTCTTGTACTATTCTCGATAATATTACACCATTCTTGAATTGTCTTTGTTGTTATTTTTCGTTCGGGAAATAGCAATTTGAATTCATCTACATTACGCAGGACAGCACTCTCAATCTTTTCTTCACTATTACATGAGTTACATTTACAAAAATTATCATCTATGGTTAATGAAAAAGAATGATAGTCTTTACAGTAAATCCCTTTGCGTATTTCCTCATATTCATAGGAGGGTATTTGACTGAAGGGAGATTCAACAATATGTGCATTGATTAATTGATCAGCCAACATTTTATGTTTACTCGTCAATCTTGTTGTAATTGAATTCAGTTGTCTAATAAATTGATTTTGCTGTGTCGGCAGTATAAAAGGTACGTCAGGAGAAGCCTGATACAATGTGAATTCAGGATTAACAAAAATAACATTGGATACTACTGGAATACTAGAGTCATGCTCTGCAAGCCATTTGCGTAAAAGTGTTTCACTTCTTTCCAATTGAGTGAGCGGGCTTGCGATTTCTTGGCCAGAATTTTTATAAATTTTTTTGTTATTGTAATAATAATCCCCTATATAGTTATTTATATCTACTAGGTGGATTGAATTAGAAGTAATAATTAAAGAATCAATCTGAAACGTGGAGTTGTTTACCTTAAGCAATAGATCGTTCAGAACGAGGCAGTCACATTGAAGTTTTTCAGCCATTGAATCAAATAAAACTTCTCCCTCATATCCTTTTTCTAAATTGTAGTAATACCGCTTGTCATTCTCGGATAACTCCATCCTTAGATTAAGTATCCTCATTTTTTTAATTCAATAGATTCTGATCGAGTTTTATAAATCATATTCCACATCCTTTGTAGTTATAATTTTCAAAATCTATTATATTAAATTTCTATTGTTTTCTATAAAAAATGAAATAAGTAGTTATAAAGAACAGAGAAAATGGGACTTCACCAAAAAAGACAGTTCCAAGCGTAACAAACGACTTCATTTGTGTATCTGCTTGATAGCAGAGTCCGCCAAGATAAATAGTTTCAAGCGTAACAAACGACTTCATTTTTGTATTAACCTAATTGCAGATTTTGATAAAATAAATAGTTTCCCGCACTCAATAGCGACTTGCGTCTTGGTATCAAATCCAGAATTTGATAAAAATAAATAGTCTCCCCACCCTAAAAAGTGGGCGAAATCGGGTTTTGTGAACAGAAATAAAATTTTCCTACGCAAAAGTGATGTCGAGATTGCGGCTCGCCGACAAAAAAGCGAGATTTCCGGTCAAAACTGTCGGCGAGAAAGAGTCTCGTCGACAAAAATGGAAGTTTTCTGGTTCAAACTGTCGACGAGAGAGGTTACGGGCAAAATTTATTTACATATAGAATGGAATAGTATAGATTTAAAAGGAAGTATTTTAGCTATAAAATATTATCATTCATAAAAACGGTATCCAGAAGTTTTCCATGTGTATACAATTCAATGTGTAGCTCTACGGCCGCTGAAAATTGCAAAATAATCTTGCTATGCTAAACATCAAATTTTAAAGTGTTCTCGGGGTCATCATACGTATATTCGCCAACAGTGGAAGTACCAGCATTTTCATCAATGTATAGTTCACGTTCAGCTTACAATATATTCCAACAATGAAAGCACCAGCATTTTCGGCATTGTGTAGTTCATGTTCACGTTCAACTTACTACATATACCAAAAGTGAACTTATTCCAACGGCTTTTCGGTGGCCTCTCCTATACTGAAAAAAATTTGTTCATCATGGTTTATACGTAATATAGGCTTTAATAATGAATGCGAAAGAACAATAAACGAAGAATCGAAAGGGATGAATATTTTATGAAGACAGTGATTGTCACTGACAGTACTGCCTACTTACCAGAAAAAATCCGCGAAAAATATAAAATACAAATGATTCCGCTAAGTGTTGTATTTGACAATGAATCATATAAAGAAGAGATTGAACTAACTGCGACTGATTTTTACCAAATGATGAGGGAGCAAAAAGAATTACCGACAACAACGCAACCTTCAACCGGAATGTTTGTTGAGCTGTTTGAAAAATTATCAAGGGAATATGACGCCGTAATTAGTATCCATTTATCAAGTGGTATTAGCGGCACTTATCAAGGAGCGGATACAGCTGGACAATTGGTAAAGTCCATTAAAGTCTATCCATATGATTCAGAAATCAGCTGTATGGTACAAGGTTTCTATGCTTTAGAAGCAGCAAAAATGGCTCAAAATGGGGAGGAGCCGGATGCAATTATTACTCGACTTAATGAATTGAAGGCAACAACAAAGGCATACTTTATGGTAGACGACTTAACCAACTTGCAGCGCGGGGGACGACTAAGCACTACCCAAGCTATTATCGGTGGACTTCTACAAGTTAAGCCGCTTCTCCATTTTGTAGATAAAGTAATTGTTCCATTCGAAAAAATTCGTACAAAGAAAAAGGCCATAAACCGAATTGTTGAACTGTTGGGAGAAGATGCAAAAAGTGGTGGTCAGTACCAGGCTTGCATTATCCACGCCAATCGGGAAGAAGAGGCACAAGCATGGAAGGAAGAACTTGAAGCACTCTATCCGAATGTTGAGTTTACATTAAGTTACTTCGGCCCGGTCATTGGAACACATCTCGGTGAAGGTGCGATAGGTTTAGGGTGGATGAAAAAATAAGTTTGGATGAGTTGACAAAACAAATAATAAAACCCCATAGAACTAGGTGAAACAGGGCGGAGCTTCAATCACAAAGTCCTTGTCTTGGCAAATAGGAAAGTATAGATTTTTCAATTTCTACTCTTTCCTAACGCATAAGTACACAAGGAAAGCTTCGCGGGAATACATCACAGCCAAAAATTTCGGTGAACGAGAGAGACTTCGGTAGCATAACCTCGCAAGTGAAAATGTTTTTTCGCTGAACAACGGCTCTTCGGTTGCCTAAAGGCTCGCACGCCCGAGTTTTCTTTAAAAGATAAGAAAGTATAAAAATACAAGTAAAAAACTTAGGACGAGTTTAGTGTCTAGCTCCAAGCGCCAGCGACTGAGAAACTAGCTCCCCTTTAATGAGCTCCTGCGCCAAGAAGGCTTATTCGAGGAAGCAAATCTGTTCTCATTGCGAAAAGCTCGGGCTACAGGATGTGGTCATGCCGGCGTGGCAACAGGACGTTGCGCTTTTAGCCGGCCAGTTTGTACGTCGCTATACGGGAGCTTTGCGTTTTTCTTAGCTGAATAAGGATGGTGTTTTTTGTAAGAGAGGATAAAACTTCATCCCCACAGAATGTATTTATACTAGCTCCCCATAGCAACGGGTATCTACTAAATTATACAGAACATTCGTGAAAAGCAATCAATCAGTGAACAAGCTGGTTGGTTGTTTCATAGAAGCAAAATAAAATCTTTTTTGTACTCTCGATAAAGTAACGAAACCTATACATCTTTACATTAAGTAGAAGAAATGAAAGAAAATGAAAAATCCCACAAAAGGTCTTGATATTTTTTAAATGTTACATCTTTTCAAAATCAATCATTTTTTGTATACTACGGTTAGCACCCAAAAAGATTTGTTAGAAGAATATGTATCAAATATAGTGTTAATTAAAGTTATTGAGACACACTATCTTGTAAATTGAGCGTCCATTTTTTTGAAAAATGGACTTTTTGGCTGGCAACCATACTACTAGTAGGATCATCCTCCACATCCTCTTATTCTTACTTACTTAGATATATCTCTCCTAATCATTACATTAATAAAGATATCTGTATTCCCAACTGAACAAGGAACTTTGTCATCAACCTATTAAAAAGGATCTTGTTCCCAAATGCGAAATTGCAAAAAGCACCTGTTTAAGAAATAGTCCGTTAATCAATCGATCGGAACCACATTTACCAAACTAATTTTAACAATAAGGAGGTACGTGATTTGTTATTTTTAAAAACGGATGAAGTTTTAATTCCCCAACCGCTGGTGAATGGAAAAAACGGTGAGTTTATCCGAATAACTGATCTAACAAAACCAAACTCACTTCCTATGGACCCAACTTTTCCATACAATCAAAACTTACAATTATTTTTATTGGGACGAAAATTGTTGCTCGACGAAATTCCTTTCCCCTTGGAGGAAATTCATAATCACTATTTACATGGATATGTCAATTATCTCCAAGGGGTTACTTTTGACGGGAAGAAGCTGAGCTGTGGCAGATGTGGCAATAAAGATGCAGCTTTCTTTTCTTCTTTTCATTGTGCTCGTTGTAAGGAAAAATGTTGGTATTGTCGCAGATGTATCATGATGGGACGAGTAAGCCAATGTACCCCGCTCATCATTTGGACAGGACCAGATCCGGAGTTTTCTTACCAAAAATCACTGAAATGGCATGGAACACTCTCCCCTTCGCAAAGAGAAGCTTCATTAAAAATTAAAGAAGCAATAAGGGAAAGAAAAGAACTCTTGGTTTGGGCAGTGTGTGGGGCAGGGAAAACAGAAATGTTGTTTGAGGGCATTGAGGAAGCGATGCGATCGGGAAAACGAACAGCGATTGCTACACCTAGAATCGATGTTGTCCTAGAATTAACCCCGCGATTTCAACAAGTTTTTCCGGATATTCCTGTTGCATCGTTATACGGCGGAAGTGAGGACAGACATCGATATAGCCCACTGGTTATTGCAACAACTCATCAACTGTTACGGTTTCATGAAGCATTTGATTGCTTGATCATTGATGAGGTTGATGCCTTCCCTTATTCGGCTGATGAAATGCTGCAAACTGCCGCGGAAAAAGCTAGAAAAAAGAATGGTTCACTTATCTTTTTAACAGCCACCCCGAAAGAAGCGTGGCAGGCAGAATGTTATCGTGGAAAAAGAAATTGTGTGATTTTGCCAGCAAGATTCCATCGTTACCCATTACCGATTCCCTCATTTGTCTGGTGCGGAAATTGGCGGGAAAAAGTGAAGAAAGGCCAGATTCCGCCAAAGATTTTGCGGTGGGTAAATAGAAGATTGGAAATCGGAAAACAGGCGTTAATCTTTTTCCCACATATAAAATTGATGAAACAAGCGCTCCCATATTTTCAGGAAATGGATGGAAGGATTGAAGCAGTCCATTCTGAAGACTTGGATCGAAAAGAAAAAGTTCAAGCAATGCGTGCCGGTGATATTCCAATATTATTAACAACGACTATTTTGGAACGAGGGGTAACGTTTCCAAATATCGATGTTGCCGTTGTCGGTGCTGAGGATGATACGTTTACCGAAAGTGCATTAGTGCAAATTGCCGGTCGGGTTGGGAGAAGTCCACAATTTCCAACAGGAGATATTACCTTTTTTCACCATGGGACTACACGTGCCATGATTCGTGCCAGAAACCAACTACTTCGAATGAATCGGCAAGCAAGGATGAAAGGCTTGATTGATGACTAAGTAAGGTTTCTAAAAATATAAGATTTGATAGCAAAAATAAATTTGTTATGGGAAAAGAAGGAGATTGACCACTCGTGCAACTATTTAAAACCGACCTTTGCATGCTATGTTCAAACCCAATCGCACCAATAATCAATTGGGAAACACTACTATTTGGTTCTAACCAAAAGCCAATCTGTGAAAAATGCTATTCCCAATTTAGTCCAATCCGTGAACCTGCATGTAAAATTTGCAATCGGTCTCTGGATAAACTAAATCCGCAATTTCATCAAGATGGGATATGTAATGATTGTATCAAGTGGCAACAGTCAAGTAAGTGGAAAAACGTTCTGGAAAAAAATACATCGCTATTTGAATATAATGATTTTATGGCTGAAGTAATTGCCCGATTCAAATATCGGGGAGATTATGCGATGGCTAAAATCTTCTCACAACCGTTGAAGCAACTTTTGCAAAATTTCAGCTATGATTTACTCGTACCTATTCCATTAAGTGATGAACGGCTATATGAGCGTGGTTTTAATCAGGCGGAAAGTTTGGCACTTGAAGCAGGGGCTGAACCGATTAATCTCCTTAAACGAGTTCACTCAGAAAAGCAATCTAAAAAATCAAGAAATGAGCGGATTCGCCTTCCACAAGTATTTCAACTTTCAGAGACAGCCCCGCCGTTTCAAAATAAACAGATCTTGCTAATCGATGACGTATATACAACAGGATCAACGCTCCGTCAAGCTGCGATTATCCTTCGACAGGCAGGTGCAAAATCAGTGCAATCGTTGACACTGGCCAGAGGCTGATTAAAAATTTTCCGGAAAGCATTAAATAATATCGCTTTTTTGTCGAAATAAAAGGAAGGTTGTTCTTAAAATAAAAATCTACTCATCACAAAACAAATTGTGAGTAAGCGATAAGGATGAAAAAAAATGATGGGAAACATCTGATCAACCCCTTTTCAAGACAAGCATAGTATAATATAAGTAGATTATTACTTTGACTCTGGAAAGGATGGTCGAGATGGAATTGGTCAATTGTACGAATTGTGGTGAGTTATATGTAAAAAATTCAATTCGTGATATATGTGATAAGTGCTATAAAGAAGAGGAAAACGCATTTGAAAAAGTTAACAACTTTTTGAAGAAAAAACAAAACCGGACAGCCTCGTTAGTTCAAGTTGTTGAGAAAACAGGAGTACCGGAAAAACTGATTTTGAAGTTCATTCGTAAAGGACGAATCCGCTTAGTTCATTTTCCAAACCTCGGATATCCTTGTGAAAATTGTGGAAAGCCCATTCAAAAAGGAAAACTTTGTGATGACTGTGCAGAAAATCTTCGGAACGAACTGGAAATTTTTGAGAAAGAACAGATGCGGCAAAAGGAACTGGCAGAAAAGAAGATTACCTATTATGCGATTGACGAAAAGTATCGTAGTTAACAAAATTAAATGAACAAATGAGAACGGATTAAACAAATTTATAAATGTGTCGATATAAAAGTTATCAAAGTGATCGATGGAAAAGGAGGGATACGGAATGAAAGTTACAAATTACGGTCCATCCGGTCTAAATCCATATATGCAGGAAATGCAAAAAACGGAAACAGTCAAGAAAAAGACGGCAAAAACAAACGACCAAATCGAAATTTCCTCGGAAGCATTAAAGCTGCAACAACAAACGGACCCTGCCCGGCAGGAGAAAATCGCTCATATTAAAGATCAGATTCAAAATGGTACGTACAAAATAGACCATCAAGAATTGGCTAAAAGTATATACAATTACTATGTGAATAGAAAATAAAGTGCAGCTTGCTATTTCCAAATGACGATGGTACCCAAGCCAAAACGGAAACAAATCAAAAAGAATACAAGCGGAAAAGGTGAGGGAAATGAAATTTGATTCTTTGATTTCAATACTGGAAAAACAATTAACATTATACACAAGTTTATATCAGTTGGCTGTAAAAAAAGTTGATATGATTAAAACAAATGATATTTCATCCCTCAACCAAATAATGAAAGAAGAACAAAAACATATTACAGCCATATCGGCATTAGAAAACGAACGGATGAAGGATTTGGAAAAACTGTTCCCGGCAAAAGAGACAGTCCCAACGATAAGTAGCTGTGTCGAAATAGCAGAATATGAACAAAAACCAATTCTTGAAAACTTGTTCCGTAAACTTACAAATATTTTGCAAAAGATAAAGGAACAGAATGATTTAAATCAGGAACTAATCAAACAGTCTTTGCAATTTGTCAATTATTCTTTAAACTTATTTCAGCCGAGAACAAGTGCGATGAATTACGGACCGAATGCAGAGGAGCAGTCGGCAAATCCAACTGATGTACGTTCTTTATTTAATTCACAAGTGTAAAACGATTTATATGGAATTATACAAAAGCACGACGCTATTTTTGTCAAAAAAGTATGCAAATGTTTAGTGTTAAAAAACGAAATTAACCACCCATGTTTTCAAAGGGATAAAAAGAGTGTGAAACCTCTTGATAGAACGGAGGACTAAATAAATGGTATCAACATTCCATGGTTTAGAAACAGCCAAACGTGGCATGACCGCCCAGCAATTAGCACTATATACAACCGGACATAATATTGCAAATGCCAATACACCGGGTTATACAAGACAACGAGTCAGCTTTTCAACAGCAGAACCATTCCCTGGTACTGGACTGAACCGCCCACAAATTCCGGGACAGCTTGGTACCGGGGTTCAGCCAGGAACAATCGAGCGAATTAGAGAAGAATTTCTCGATTTGCAATATCGCTCAGAAAATACAAAGCTGGGCTATTACAGCTCGCTCAGTAGTGCATTAGCCAAGATGGAAGACATTATGAACGAACCATCGGATAGTGGTTTACAAAATATCATGAGTAAGTTTTGGAGTTCCTTGCAAAATTTAGCTGATCATCCAGAAAACCTTGGAACACGACAAGTTGTAGCATCTCAAGGACAAATGGTGGCTGAAACATTCAACTATTATTACAATTCCCTAGACAGCATCAGAAAGGATCTCGGTAATGAAATAGATAAAACGGTCAAAAATATTAATTCGATTGTTTCGCAAATTGATGAGTTAAATAAGCAAATTGCAAGTGTCGAACCTCACGGGATGTTACCAAACGATTTATATGACAAACGTGATCAACTCGTTGATCAGTTATCAAGTTTAGTCGGTGTGAAAGTAACTGCAGTAAAACCGAACCAGTATGGACAACCGCTTCCTACGGCTATCGGTTTATACGAAATTGAAATTATCCAAAAAGACGGATCCTCATTGTCACTACTTAGTGTAGATAACACCACTGGGGCGTCAACACCAAACGAATTATCAATAACTATTGAAAATGATGCAATAGAGTCTGTACAAGTCAAAGGTGAATCATTGAACAATTTAACTGGTAAACTACAGGGATTAATCGAAAGCTATGGTTATCATGATGAAAATGGTGACGTCAAAGGCCATTACCCGGAAATGATGGAAAAACTAAACAAACTTGCCTACGCTTTTGCCAGTGAGTTTAATCATATTCACCAACAAGGATATGGATTAGATAAAACTGATCCAGCCGGGGAGTTTTTTGATTTAGGTGACAATATGGGCTCAGACTACGATGAAACGATCAATTATGCGCAAATAATAAAAGTACGTGATGAAATAATCAAAGACCCATCAAACATTGCAGCAGCCAAGAAACCGGGTGAAAATTCTGGAGATAATAATAATGCCTTTGAACTAGCGGATTTAAAATCAAAGGATTTTAGCGACTATTCCGTTCCGTTACCAGATGATATGTCAGGAACCTTTGATTTTTATTATGCAGCGATGATTGGTGATCTCGGTGTGGCGGCCCAAAGTGCCAATACAAATTTGGATAATGTCCAAGTACTGGTTGACTCCGTTGAGTATAATCGGCAATCCGTTAGCGGTGTTTCATTGGATGAAGAGTTGACAAACATGATTACCTTCCAACATGCCTATAACGCATCAGCACGGATGATTACAGTCATTGACGAAATGCTTGATAAAATTATAAACGGTATGGGTATTGTTGGTAGATAAGATCATGTCCCTAATTCATGGAGGAATATGATAACTTTTTGATGGAGGGTATATGAACTTTCTCCCTTATGCCAAATAGCAAGACATTGAAAAGTATTGACTAGTTTCTTAGAAAACATAGTAAATAGTATCGTCCTTCATTATTGTAAACTATTCCCTTTTTGGGGATACATTCATAAAAGGTGGTGAGTGATATGCGGGTAACCCAATCGATGTTATCCAATAATATGCTTCGAAACTTAAGCAACAATTACAATAAAATTGGAAAACTTCAAGATCAACTGGCGACACAGAAAAAGATTACGAGACCATCGGATGATCCGGTTGTTGCCATGCTCGGTCTTAGCTATCGTGACAATTTAAATAAAGTTCAACAATTCAGTCGGAACATCAGTGAAGCAAATAACTGGCTTGAATCCACCGATGATGCCATCATGCAAGGGGTTAAAGTTCTTCATAGAGTACGTGAACTGACTGTCCAGGCATCAAATGGTACATATGAAGAAACACAGCGAGGGGCGATTGCCGTTGAGGTTGAACAGTTGAAAGAACAATTAGAGACGATTGCTAAAACACAAGTCGGCGGGAAATATATTTTTAACGGACAGAATACAAACAAGGCACCGACAGCTGGTAACTTTTCTGATGGTGATATTGAGTTGGAAATCTTTGACGGGATAAAACTGAATGTAAACACAAAGGGTACCGAATTATTTCAATCAGTTTTTGACACATTAGATGATCTTAAAGATAAGTTAGAAGATGAAACAGCAAGTGAGTCTGATATTAGTAGTTTCCTTGATAAAATTGATAACGAAATCGACCATTTTCTAAAAGTTCAAGCCGATGTTGGAGCAAAACAAAATCGAGTCGAAATGATGGAAGACCGTCTTTCTTCTCAGGAAATGATTGCAACTGAAATTATGTCGAAAAATGAAGATGTTGAGATTGAAAAAGTTATTACAGACTTAATTACCCAAGAATCCGTTCAACGGGCTGCACTTAGTGTTGGTGCCAGAATCATCCAACCGTCACTGATTGACTTTTTAAGATAATGGCTGTACGGTGATTAGCAAAAGGGATTATGGAAAGTATTGAGCTAAATATAGCATTACCTATATTTATCAAGGCATAATGTGCTTTGATTTGAATGTAAGTTATTTCGAATAAGGTACTTTTTGTGTGGTAATCTGTACATAAATAAAATACATTCCAATATTCTTGTTATACCTATTGGGTTATTTCTTATATTAGGCGAAAGGCTATCTGACTGGGGATAGCTTTTCTTTTTAAGGAGGTGAGTCGGGAATGAACCTTCCACAAATCCGACTTGAATCAACTTCAGCACGGATTGGTTTGCATATAGAAAAGTCAGTCCAAAACATTGAACAACCGAAAGCTGTGCAATCAATTGAACAGCCTAAGGCAAAGCTTTCCATTGAAAAGGTTCCCGCACGAATGACTATCGATCAAACGGAGGCATGGGCAGACCTTGGTTTTAAGTCAATCCTCCGATTAGCTGCTGAAAATGCCAAAAATGGTAAGCAGATGGCTATGGAGGGAACAGCCCGTAGAGTTCGACAAGGGGATGATTTAATGAGAATTGAAAATAAGATAAACCCGATTCCATCCCATGCCATCGAAAACGGTTATAAACCAGAAGCTCGATTAAGTATCACTTGGATTCCTTCACCTGGAAGCGTTAAGATTAACTTTGACCCGGCAAAAGTAAATATTGATGTACGACCACGAAAACCGATTATTCATACACAAATGCAAAAACCTATTCATGATTATACACCTGGAAAGGTACATGTATATTTGGAACAAAAAAACTCATTGAAAATTGACTTTGTCAATCTATTTAATGAAACGGTATAATAAACGAAGAGCAATTTCCTTTTTTCAGATGCTTATGGTAACTGTAAGGAAGAAAAATTGCTCTTGATTAACAAAATTTTTGAACTTCTGGTGAGTTCACACGTATTCAAATAAAAACGGCTGACAACTCGAAGGACATGAGCGACCAACCGTTTTTATTGAGTGCATATTCAGCCAAATAAAATAGTAGGTGAATATATGAACATCCAAACAAAATATCATGGTGAAATAACGATAGAGGAAACCGATATTATTCAATTTGAAAACGGTATTCCCGGTTTTTTGAATGAACAGGAATTTATTAT